>Ga0164290_1001913_pt1 | contig 20598 bp, 19 predicted proteins | sample Micstemetagenome_FD_108782 | JGI IMG/M metagenome (GOLD analysis project Ga0164290, IMG submission 108782) | Contaminated culture microbial community from soil near Moab, Utah, USA - Microcoleus steenstrupii SON62 (Illumina Assembly) | ecosystem: Environmental > Terrestrial > Soil > Soil crust... | reverse complement strand
CGTGCGCTGGCGCGGACAGCGGCACTGCTGCTCCTGATCAGCATTGCGACCGCTGTTACCGGCGTCGTTGCGGCGTGGTTGACGGTGTCTTTCGAATTTCCGCTGCGGCGGCTTCTCACGGTAGCGCTGGTGCTTCCGCTGGCCATGCCCACCTATCTCGCCGCCTATGCCGCGGGGGAGTTCTTCGACTTCACCGGGCCACTACAGACGGCCGTGAGGGCGATTTTCGGGTTTCTGCGACCAAACGAATACTGGTTTCCCGACATTCGCTCGCTCGGCGGCGCAGTGCTTGTCATGGGTTCGGTGCTCTACCCTTACGTCTACCTCGCCTGCCGATCGATGTTTCTATTGCAGGGGCGTTCGGCGGCGGACGTTGCCCGTACATTGGGCGCCTCACCGGTCCGGGTTTTCTTCCGGGTGCAGTTTCCCATGGCGCGGCCGGCGATTGCCGCAGGGCTGATGCTGGTGATGATGGAGACGCTGAATGACATCGGCGCGGTTGAGTATCTCGGCGTCAACACGCTGACATTCGCGATCTATGACACATGGCTCAACCGGGGCAGCCTTGCCGGAGCAGCGCAGATCGCGGTGGTGATGCTGGTCTTCGTCGTGCTGATGATCCTCGCCGAGCGTCACGCCCGGCGCAGCCAGCGCTTTGCCGGCGGCAAGACCACAACCACCGTCCCTGATGCGGCGAGGGTCCAGCTCAAAGGCGTGCGCAAGTGGCTCGCGACACTCTTCTGCACCTTGCCGGTCGCAGCAGGTTTCCTGATTCCCGTCTTTGTACTGGGCGGCTATGCCGTCAAGCGGCTCGACGTGCTGTTCACGACACGGGTTCTATCCGCGCTCTGGAACACCGTGCTGGTTGGCTGTGCGACCGCCGCAATCGCGGTGACTCTCGCCTTCGTGCTTGCCTATTCAGCTCGCGTGGGACGCAACAGAGCCACGGCACTCGCCGCGCGCTCGGCGGCCTTCGGCTATGCGATTCCCGGAACAGTGCTGGCGATCGGGGTACTCATCCCGCTCGCGTCGCTCGACAACACGATCAGCGCGCTTGCCAGGCAGGCTTTCGGCATCCAGCCCGGACTGATCATGTCGGGCACCATGTTCGCCATCGTCTATGCGCTGTCGGCGCGGTTTCTGACGATGGCCGAGGGTACGGTGGAAGCGGGCTTCCACAAACTGCCGATCAGCCTCGACCATGCCTCGCGCACCCTCGGCCGCACGAGCGGGCAAACATTGCGTACGATCCTGATCCCCGCCATGCGGCCGGCGGTTTTGACCGCCGCACTTCTCGTCTTCATCGAAACGATCAAGGAACTGTCGGCGACAATCCTGCTCAGGCCGTTCAATTTCAATACTCTGGCCACGCTGGTCTACGAGGATGCCTCACGCTCGCAGGTGCCGGATGCGGCGGTGCCGGCGCTGATCATCATCGTTGCCGGGCTGGTTCCCGTCGTGATGGTCTCACGTTCGCTCGATCGAAGGCGATAGAAGTTCAGCCCTCAAGGCCCAACATGCCGGCCGAAGCATATTTCAGCGCCATCGCATACGAACGCTCGAGCTCGCTGCCCGAGTAGCGTCCGCCCGACAGTGCATCGACCCGCTGGTTCTGAGAAACCACCTGCAGTCCAAGCTGAAGCGTGAATGCGAAGCCGCGATAAAGCGCCTCGTCGGAGAGGCCCGGCTTGAGATCTCGGATTCGCGAGACAAACAGATTGGCGGTTTCGTCGAAATTGGCACGCACGAGTTCATGCCAGCGGTCGGTCATCGCGACTTTCGAGATCAGGCTGACATACGCCTTCCAGCCGTCGCCGCCATTCAGTGTCTGGGTAAAGAGCGGGCGGAGGAATGCATCAAGCAGAGCTTCGATGCTGGTGCTGTCCTCATGCTCAAGCTCCTCCAGCCGCTTCCGACGCATCCGATTGAGAATGTCGGCCCTGCGCGCGACGACCGCGCCGAACAGATTGTCCTTGGTGCCGAAATGATAGCTTGCCAGTGCCAGCGTCACATCGGCACGGTTGGTGATGTCGCGAAGCGAAACCGTGTCGAACGTCAGGGCGCCGAACAGTTCTTCGGCGGCATCCAGTATCTTTTCCTTGGTCTGGTCGCCATTGGCGCGCGTGACCGGTCCGGTGCCCGCCTTGGCACCTTTTGTTTTTTGCATTCGTACGACCCCCACAATCGTCGCTGGTTTATTATGGCCGGTTCTTGGATCGGCTTCAATCAATGCCTCTTACGGCAGAACGATGATAAAGAACAGCTTGCCGAGCAGTTCAAATCCCTGCTTTATATGCATCAAAACCAAAATCTAAAAAGGGGAACGGCAATGCAGGCTGGGAGTATCGATCTCAAGGCGAAATCCAAGGTGAAGGAGTTCGGCCGCATCCGCAGGCTGGAAAAGAGCTCGCGCATTTTCCTGGTCGCCAGCGGCGAAGGCGAGATGCTGGAAATGCTCGGTTCCTTCGTTGGCGAGGAGATCGACGGATCGCATTTCACGTCGCTGGCAGACTCGCTCGAAGTCGAGCATGTCGATGATCTCCTGGCTCTTGTCGAGCAGGTGCCGAAGTATCTTGGCTCCATCCGCCTCTTCGGCGTGCTGATCGATGCCGATCCGGCAACGAGCGTGGTGCGCGAGGCGATCATCGTCGCCGAGGAAGGCGAGCGTCGTCGGGTGATCATCAGGAAAGACATCGACGGGGTCTTCGAGGACAGCGTCAGCCCTCTCGATCTGGCCGGCTGGATCGAGGCGAAGTTCTAATCCAAGCTATTTGCAAGCCGCGACCTCGCGAGGTCGCGGTCCTAGGAATATGCGACCGTGACCAGCAAGATTGCGGCGTATGAGAGATGGTGCATGAGTTGGTCAAAGCCGTGGGCGGCCCAGTAACTGCGGGCCATCACGTCAACAGGATGACTGCGTCCGTAAACCGCCTTGAGGTGGTCGATGAGGAAATGGCTCACGAACTCGCCGAACGCCAGGGCGATGATGATGAGGCCGTCCGTTCCAAACAACAGCAGCCCCGGCACGGTGCCGGCGACGTGGATTGCCGCGTGGGCATAACCGCCCACACGGAAAAAATCGCCCTTGGCCTTGAGAATCCATCCTGGCTGGAGGAGGTAATCTGCGATGAAATGCTTGACCTGCAGCCAGGCGAGCAGTCCGATAAGGAAGAATGCACTCTCCATGATGCCTTTTCTTACACCGGGGTGGATTTCCCGTCCAAGAAAAAGATCGCATGGATGCGGTCTCCGTTTCCCGCATTTTCCCCGAACCAAGACCTACATCGCGGCACCGATTCCACTACGGGTGCAGGTGACTTTGGAGCCGGATATCAATCGAGGCGGTGAATCAGATGGCGAAAGTGCAAGTGGCTGCGGTTTTAACTGATCTGGTGAATAAAATCAGATGGCTGGGGAACCTGGATTCGAACCAGGACTAACGGAGTCAGAGTCCGTGGGTCTACCGTTAACCTATTCCCCAATGACTGAGCGATCAGTGCCTTGGCCGGATGAGGGTGCGCATTCTCAGCGCCTGTTTGTCCCGGTCAGACAAACCCGTAGCCGGTTTCGAGGCGCCTTCTAACATATTCGCCCGCCCGATCAAGTGGTAATTCAAAAGGAATTTCCACAGCCCGGAACGCGGATCGTCGTGATGCCCGACGCAAGGCGCAGTCTGCGCTTGCCAAAAAAGAATTTGGCGAATTCATGACAAGCTGATACATTCGCGCCAACGTTAAAACAAGCAGGTGCCTGCTGCGACCTTCGGGTCTTGCGCGGCGCGAATGGACATAACAGTGCACGACCCCGATTCCGGCGCAAAGCCGTATGAAGCGGGTGTGTCGGATGCGGGGCAAAAGCCGGGATCACAGCGGTCCAGGCGCGGCAAGCGGAAGCGCAAGAGAGGCAGCGCGAACGCCCAGCCCCCCGTAATGGTCGCGGCGCCTCAGGCGCCAGCCGGTTCGGAACACCCACAGAGCAATCCTCCAGCGGGCAGCGGCCCGAAGAAGAAGCGCAGGCGTCGTTCGCGCGGCGGCAATGTTGTGCGCGCGGGCGAAACCAGCCAGTCGCTCGCTCAGGACATCAAGCCGAACGGTGAGCGGCCGGGAAGGCGCGGCCATGGTCACCGCGGGCTTCAGGCGCGACCGCTGCCGCAAATCGCACCGCGTCCCGAGGAGAGGCACAAGACTGCTCAGCCCGCGCCGCCGCAGCAAGCGCCGCGAGAGGTTCGTCCAGAGCCGCAGCCGCACCGGCATCACCGCAATTTTCATCCCGAACAAGATGGACTCTATGCGGCGCTCGATCTCGGTACCAACAATTGCCGCCTGCTGGTGGCGCAGCCGACCCGGCCCGGCCAGTTCCGCGTCGTCGATGCCTTTTCGCGCATCGTCCGGCTTGGCGAGGGGCTTGGCACCAGCGGCATGCTGTCGGAGGGTGCCATGGACCGTTCGGTCGAGGCGCTCAGGATCTGCGCCGCCAAGCTCGCCTCGAAGAACATCCGCCGCATGCGCCTGATCGCCACCGAAGCCTGCCGCGCGGCAGGCAATGGCGAGGCCTTCCTGGAACGTGTAACGGCCGAGACCGGACTTTCACTCGAGATCATCAACCGCGAAACCGAGGCGCGCCTTGCCGTCTCCGGCTGCGCTTCGCTGATCGGCCGCGAAGCACGCTCGGCCGTGCTCTTTGATATCGGCGGCGGCTCGTCGGAGATTGCGGTGCTGCAGATCGAAGGCCAGCGCCAGCCCCGGCTCGCCAATCACATCACGCACTGGACCTCGCTGCCGGTCGGCGTCGTGACGCTGTCGGAGCGCCATGGCGGCCAGCATGTGACGCCCGAGATATTCGAGGACATGGTGCGCGAAGTATCCGGCATGCTGGAAAGCTTCGAAGCGCCGCATGCCTCAGCACTCAATGGAGCGGATTCGGGCTTCCATATGATCGGCACATCCGGCACGGTTACCACACTGGCCGGCGTCTATCTTAATTTACCGCGCTATGACCGCCGCCAGGTGGACGGGCTTTGGATGAGTGCCGCCGAGGTGACGTCGATGCAGGACAAGCTGGTGGCGCTGGATTTCGAGGCGCGTGCGGCCAATCCCTGCATCGGTCCGGATCGTGCCGATCTCGTGCTTGCCGGCTGCGCCATTCTGGAGGCGATCCGACGCCGCTTCCCCACGGACCGTATGCGCGTCGCGGATCGGGGCTTGCGCGAAGGCCTGCTCACCGAGATGATGGCGGATGACGGCGTGTGGCGCCGTTCCAGGGCGCGGCCGCCCTACCAAAGAGGAAACTGATGGCAAAGCCTCCGGATTCGAGCCGCGGCGCCGGCCGCAAACAGCTCACACAGCGCATCAAGAAGACCAAGCTCAAGGAGAGTTCCCGTCGCTGGCTGGAGCGCCATATCAACGATCCCTATGTGCAGCGTTCAATCGCTGATGGATATCGCTCGCGAGCGGCCTACAAGCTGCTCGAGATCGATGAGAAGCATCATATCCTCAAGGGTGCCAGGCGAATCATCGATCTGGGCGCCGCGCCGGGTGGATGGTCGCAGATCGCCGCCCGCGTGACCAATTCGACCAACGACAATATCCGCGTCGTGGCGATCGACTTTCTGGAGATGGACAATATCGGCGGCGTTCATTTTCTGCAGATGGATTTCCTCGACGATGCGGCGCCCGGCCTGCTGATGAAGGCGCTCGGTGGTGAGCCGGATCTCGTGGTTTCCGACATGGCGGCGCCGACGACCGGTCATCAGCGCACCGATCACATTCGCACCATGCATCTCTGCGAAGTGGCGGCGCATTTTGCTATTGAAGTTCTTAGCGAAGGCGGGCATTTTCTTGCCAAGACTTTCCAAGGTGGCACGGAAAAGGAACTTCTCAACTTGCTGAAGCAGAATTTCAAGCAGGTTGTACATGTGAAGCCCGGCGCTTCACGTGCCGAATCGGTCGAGATGTTCCTGCTTGCCAAGGGTTTCAAAGGACGGCAGGCCCGGGCAGCCGATCAGGAGTGAACATGCTTCTCTACGTGACGGTCGGCACGAACAATCTGGATCGTGCGATCGAGTTCTACGACCCGGTTCTCCGGACGCTGGGTTATCAGCGACGGTTCACCAATCACGACGAGGCGGGCTATGCCGCCCAGCATGACACGCGTTGCCGGTTCTGGGTCGTCTATCCTTTCGACAAGCAGGAAGCGACGGTCGGCAATGGTTCGATGACGGCGTTTCTCGCCCCGGATCGGGGGGCGGTGCGGGCCTTTCACGCCGCAGCGCTCCTTTACGGCGGCACCGATGAAGGGCCGCCGGGCATTAGGCCATTCCACGAGAATTTCTACGGCTCCTATGTCCGCGATCCCGACGGAAACAAATTATCGGCCGTGTGCGAGTCGCCAGCGTAATCGCGGGATGCCGCCGCGACGTCTTCCACGATCACCGTCAAGTCCATCTTTTCAGGACGAGAGCAATGGCGCCGTCATAGTGTCCTTCGCGCAAAGTCATGAGAAAACCCGGCAAAGCCAGATTAGCGTCTCTTAATTTCAAACCGGGCAAGCCGCTGGCCAGCCTGTGCATCCAGTTCCGCCTTGTGCTCGGCTGACAGTTGACGCCAATCGATGTCAGCCAGTGCCGCCGCCATCGCATGCAGCATATTGCGGTTAATTGCATCGCCGAAGCGAAATCGCAGCCGCGCATAGGCTTCCACAGCACCGGCGGATCTCAAATCATCGATGGTCCGGATGTCGATCTCGGCCAGCCAGACTTGCGATTTCGGACCGAGATTGCGCAAGGCTTTCAGCCGGCGCGGCGAAAGCGGGCTATGGCGCTGCGTTCGATCGCCGCCGCCGTCAGTTTGTCGAGTTCAAGGCGCGCGCGCAGCATCTGCAGAAATCGGATTTCAGTGGCGTCGAGATGAAGATCGGCGGTCGCGATCTCCACCGCCAGCGAATAGGCGGTGTCATGCAAGCGCTGCGGCAGTACGTCCTTGACGATCTCGAGCGCGATATCCATACCCTCCGGGCCCGCAAGGATCGCCTGGACGTCTCGCGCGATCGGGATGATGCGCTCCGGATCGAAGCCCTCGAAGACCGGCAGGAAGCTCGCCAGACGGGTTATGCGCTTCAGCTCGATCTCCGGCATCTTGCCGTCGGCGGCCGAGATCATCACCATCACATAGATCAGTGCCTCATGCACCGTGACTTCCTTAGCCATCGCTTCCGGTCCTCGGACGAATTCGTTGGCTCCAGTTAGATCGGGGCGGGCGCGAAATCAAGGCGCTTGCCCGGGATCGGCAGGGAAATACGATAATGGTCGAGGCCCATCAAATAATTTCATGCAAGGGCCGGATTTTCTCATTTGATTTCGATCCTTGGGCAGGGGCAGAAGTGGTCACGGAATCCAGGGTCAGGCCCTGACCCTAGGGAGCGCGGCGTGAAGACATTGTGGACGACGAATGCACAGGCCATTCTGTGGGTGCTGCTTTCGACAGGGCTTTTCTCGTTGATCTTCGCATCCGGAAAGTTCGCCGCGGGTTCGGCCTCGGTGGTGCAGATCAATTTCCTGCGCACCATTGGTGGCTTCGTCTGTCTTGCGATCATTGTCACGTCCTTGGGACGTGGTCTGGGCAGCTATCGCAGCAAGCGGCCCGTGGCGCATTTCCTGCGTGCGGTGCTGGGTTCGGCCGGCGCGGTTGCCGCCATCTATGCCCAGACCGACATGCCCACCGTGGATGCCACCGCGATGGGGCTGCTCTATGTCGTCTTCGTCCTGATCCTCGGCATGGCGGTGTTTCACGAGCGTATCGGACGCAAGCAATGGTCGGGGATCCTGCTCTGCTGCATTGGCGCCGCCGGTATCATGGCCTCGCGGGGCGCATTCCAGAATTTCGACATCGCCTACCTGTTGCCGGCCGGCGGCGCCGTGCTGGGTGCGGCGCTTTTTGCGGTCGAAGGGCTGCTGATCAAGCATCTGGCGGCGCATGACCGTCCGATGGTGCTGCTGGTTCATGTCAACATCTTCGCCATCCTGCTCCTCGCGGTGCCGGCATATCTCCACTGGAAGCCGCTGCCGCCTCAGGACGTGCTGATATACGTCGCGCTCGGACCCATCGGGGTCTTTGCGCAATATTGCACCATCCGCGGCTATGGCATGGCGGATATTTCGATTGTCGGGCCGGTCGATTACAGCTGGCTGATCTTCGCGGCCCTGATCGGCTGGTATTTCGGCGAAATTCCCACCTGGGGCGTGGCCGCCGGTGCCGCACTCATCGCCGTGGGCGGCATCGTGCTGGCCACGGTCAAGCCGGCGCGCGAAAAGCAGCCGGTGCTGGAGCTTCAATAAAAGAAGAGCCCTACTGGCTCGCCCAGATGATGCGGGCGATCCATTCGACATCGGCCATGTCAATCGTCCGCCCGGGATGTTCGGGATTGAGCGAGGCGAGTTCGATCGTTTTCGGGGTCTGCCGCACCAATACCTTCGCCATTACCTCGGCCTCGCGAGTCTTGACCACGACGCGGTCGCCCCGCCTGACCTGCGCGCCCGGCTCGACGATCAGCACGTCGCCGTCGCGATAGAGAGGCATCATGCTTTCGCCTTGGACTTCCAGCGCATAGCAGCCGGTCTTCTGTGCCGGAGAGACGGGAAATTCCACGACATCCCAGCCCTGTCCGGCCGGAAATCCGCCATCGTCGAAGAAGCCGCCGGCGCCGGCCTGGGCGAAGCCGAGCAGGGGGATGCTGGAGAGTTGCGGCGGGAAATTACCGTCGGGAATCGTGTTCTTGCGGCCCCCCATGAAGCTCATGAAATCTTCGATACTGGAGCCCGTCGCACCCAGGATCTTGTGGATCGATTCGGTCGAAGGCCAGCGCATCCGGCCGTCGGCCGAATGACGTTTCGATTTGTTGAACGATGTCGGATCGAGCCCCGCCTTGCGGGCCAAGCCTGACGGCGTCAGGTCGTGATGCCTGGCAAGCTGGTCGATTGCGTCCCAGATTTTGTCATGTGAGAACATGGCGGTCCGTCGTGAAATGCAGCAGGGGCGCCTCTCGTGGCACCCGGACAATCGGAATATTATCCCTTTCCGACGCTCTCGTAAAGAGTTTCAGGAATAAAATCCTCAATAATTCTGGCGCTTAAAGACCCGCCGGCGAAACCCCGATTTTCGCCATCTGGATCACCGCCTGGGTGCGACTATCGACATTGAGTTTCAACAGGATTGCCGACACATGCGCCTTGATCGTCGCCTCGGAAACCCCCAGTTCATAGGCGATCTGCTTGTTGAGCAGGCCCTCGCCGATCATGCCGAGCACGCGTGTCTGCTGCGGCGTCAGTGTCTTCAGACGCGTGATGAGAGTTTCGATTTCCGGATCGTGCTCGCGGTCGGCGTTAAAGCCGGGCGGCACCCAGAAGCCGCCCTCCAGCACCGTGTCGATCGCCTGGCGGATCTCATCGATGCCGCTCGATTTGGAAATGAAGGCCGACGCCCCGAGTTCGAGCGCGCGGCGGATCGTGGTCGTATCGTCGCTTGCCGAGATCACCGCGACCGGAATGTTCTGGTGTTCGGCGCGCATCATCATCAGGCCTGTCAGGCCCGACGCGCCGGGCATGGAAAGATCGAGCAGCATCAGGTCGGCCTCGGGATGTGCCGCCGCTGCTCTGCGCGCACTGTCGAAATCCACGGCCTCGACAATCCGAGGCCCGCCTTCGGCGCTGACGAGCGCCTGCCCCAACGCACCGCGAAACAGCGGGTGGTCGTCGGCGATGATAATCGTGGCGCTGGAATTCATTCCTTCCCCCGGCGAATGTGGGCTCCTCTCCCGTACCCATCCGCTTTATCCTAGGAGCAGGGTTGATGAAAACCCCTTGCGTTGCAAGGAAAAAATCCGACGTCTCCTACGCTATAGCGCGGTATCCTTGTCCTTCGTCATATCCATGAGGCGCCGCATCCAGCCCTCCATCGCGTCGAGCGTACGATTCAGCTCCTTTTCGGTAGGCAGGCGGATCTGATCGCGCTCGAGAATCGCGACCTTGCGCTCGAGCGTCGCGATGCTATTGCGCAGGTCGTCCATCTCGGCCTCGGTTGCTGCCTTTTCGGCCGTATCGACACCGACGTCCTCGCAGCGAAGTGTCGGATCGAAGGTTCGGCAATAGAGCATGGCACCGGTGGCGGTATCGAGCCTGACAAAACCATCGAGCGCCGGACTGATCTGGTAACGGCCGACGGGCCGGTCATCGGCAACTGCTTCAAGTGGCAGCAGGCAAAGCGCTGCAACGAGGAGGATGGCACGCATCATATCTCTCCCTGGATTTATGGCGATTGACCCTTGTCGATCCGCGTTCAAACGCGTTAGGTCTCCCAAACGACAGGGACTTCGTCATGAATGGCATCATCTACAAGATCGTTCCAGCCGATTTGTGGCAGGAAGCCGAACTGGCCGGGGTCTTCGGCGGCGCGGCGATCGACCTGACGGATGGTTACATCCATCTATCGACAGGCGTGCAGGCCAAGCGCACCGCCGAGCTTTATTTTCGCGGCCAGGACGGGCTGCTGCTGGTGGCCGTGGATGGCAACAAGCTGGGTGACGCGCTGAGATACGAGCCCTCCCGTGACGGCGATCTCTTCCCCCATCTCTATGCGCCTCTGCCGCTCTCGGCCGTCGTCTGGAAAAAACCGCTCACTCTGCGGGACGATGGTCTCCATGATTTCCCGGACGGTTTCGCATGAGCAATTTTCTCTGGCCGCTGCTACGGGCAGGACTGTTCCGCCTCGATCCCGAAACCGCCCATGGGTTGTCCATAGCGGGCCTGAAGTCTGGTGCATTGCCGGTCCTCAAGCTTCCGCCCGATCCAAGGCTGTTCGTGGATATCGTCGGCCTGCGCTTTCCCAATCCGCTCGGGCTCGCCGCCGGCTATGACAAAAATGCCGAAGTGCCGGATGAAATCCTCCGGCTTGGCTTCGGCTTTGCCGAGATCGGCACCGTCACGCCGCTGGCACAGCCCGGTAATCCCACGCCGCGCATCTTCCGGTTGACGCAGGACCAGGCGGTGATCAACCGCTTCGGTTTCAACAGCCAGGGCCATGCGGCCGCACTCGCGCGGTTGATCAAACGCCGGACGCGCGGCGGTATCGTCGGGGTCAATATCGGCGCCAACAAGGATGCCGCCGACCGCGTCGCCGATTACGTGGCGGGCATTCATGCCTTCGCGTCGGTCGCGAGCTATTTCACCGCCAATATTTCCTCGCCCAACACGCCGGGCCTGCGCGATCTCCAGGCACGTGACAGCCTGCGGGCACTCCTTTCCACTGTCATTGCCGCCCGCGACGAGGAAGCGATCACGACGGGCCGCAGGGTGCCCGTCTTCCTCAAGATCGCACCCGATCTCACCGATGCGGGACTCGATGACATAACCGCAGAAATACTCTCCTCGGATCTGGACGGGCTGATTGTTTCCAACACGACACTGTCGCGCGCGCGCCTCACCGATCCGGTCCTGGCGAACGAGACTGGCGGCATGTCCGGCAAGCCGCTCTTCGAACGATCGACGATCGTGCTGGCCAAGATGCGCAGGCGGTTGGGCGGCAATTTCCCGATCATCGGTGTCGGCGGCATCCATTCCGTGGAGACCGCCGCCGAGAAAATCCGCGCCGGCGCCGATCTGATCCAGCTCTATTCATCCATGGTTTATGAGGGGCCGGGCCTGCCGGGGCGTATCGTTCGCGGTCTTTCCGATCTTTGTACGCGCGAAAATCTGGGTTCCATCAGGGATATCCGCGACAGTCGAGCGGACTACTGGGCCAACGAGTCGCTGACCTGAGGCCACCAAAATCAACCCTTGCCCCGGCCCGGCGCCAGGAACGTCGCAATCGTCTCCTCCTCCAGCCCTGCCTCCCGCAAGAAGCGCCGCGCAAACTCGGCGGCGGGGCCGCGCAAGGTCTCGTTCGAGCGGATCAGATGGAACGCGACATGATGGTCGATGGTCCGGTCCGAGACCGCGGCGAGCCGACCCGAGGCGATATGAGCGTCCACCAGCGGACGGCGAGCGAGCGCCAACCCGGCACCCTGCGCACAGGCATCGAGAACGATATTGTAATCCTCGAACCGGCGGTCCTGGCCGCGCGGGATATAGGCGATATTTTCCACCGCCAGCCAACGCCGCCACGTTTCTATGTTTGAATCGTGGATAAGCGGCATTTCGAACAGTGCTGCCGCGTCCGACCGGCCAGCGAGTTTTTCGGCAAGGGCAGGGGAGGCGACGGGAAACAGTTTCTCCTGCCATAGCGGCAGCCCGCGCACGCCAGCCCAGGGTCCCCTGCCGCAACGGATGGCGAGATCGGTGCCTTCCGCGAAATCGGCAAGCCGGTGCTCGAGTGCGATCTCAACATGGAGATCGTGGCCTTCCAGCTTTTCCAATCGTGAAAACAGCCAGAGCGACGCGACCGAGGGCGTCACCGAAAGCCGCACCACCGCCTTGGTCGGTCGCGGCGTCCAGCGCTCCCAGGTATTGCCGAGCAATGACAGCGCCTCCTCAGTCCGGGCCAGGAAGCGCATGCCCTCGGGTGTCAGCGTCACGCCGCGTGCCTCACGCGCGAAGAGCTTCACGCCCATCCATCGCTCCAACCGGGAAACCTGACGGGAGACCGCGCCATGCGTGACCCCGCTTTCCTCGGCAGCGGCAGTGAAGGAGCCGAGACGTGCGGCACGAGCGAATGTCTCAAGCGTATCGAGAGGCGGAAGGGTGACTGAGCTGTGAACCATACGCACATAAGATCATCGATTGCGGTGCTTTTCAAGCATGGATGTGCGGCGTATCCATTGCTCGTCAAACGAAGGGAGCAGTCAAATGAGCGCCGTTACCAGTGAGCAAGTCATGCCAGCCAAGTCAGTGAATTTCGATTTCGTGGCCTTTGCGGCCATCCTCGTGACGATCGTTTTCTGGTCGTCCGCCTTCGCAGTGATCCGCGTTCTGCTTGGGCCGTTGACGCCGGTGGAACTGGCCACCGCGCGCTACGTGCCGGCGGGTCTCATCGCGCTTGCCTATCTCGTGGTGATGCGGCCGCTGCCTATGATGAAGGATTTCATCCGGCTTTTCGTCGCGGGCGTGCTGTTCATCGCCACCTATGCGGTGCTGCTCAATATCGGCGAGACGACGGTTGCTGCAGGGCCGGCGAGCTTCATCATCAACACGATGCCGGTCTTCACGGCGCTGATCGCAACCGTGACGCTCGGCGAGCACTTCGGCCGTTGGGGCTGGATCGGCACGGCCATCTCGTTCGGCGGCGTCGGTCTCATCGCGGCGGCGAGCTCCGAGGGTTTCAAGCTCGATCCGAATGCGCTGATGATCGTCGGTGCCGCGCTGTGCTCGGCCATCGCAAGTGTCCTGCAGAAGCCGGTGCTCGGCCGCATGCCCGCCCTTTCCGTCACCGCATGGATCATGTTCCTGGGCTCGATCCCGCTCTGGCCGGCTGTGCCGCAGACGCTCGATGTCCTGAAGTCGGCGTCGGCAGCAACCCTGTGGAACCTCGCCTATCTCGTCATCTTCTCGACCGTGGTCGCCTATGTGACGTGGGCCATTGCGCTCAAGCGCCTGCCGGCGGCGCGCGCCTCGAACTTCCTCTACGGCATTCCGCCGACTGCGACCCTGATCGGCTTCGTCTGGCTCGGCGAAGTGCCCACCCTCATCGGCGCCATTGGCGGTGCACTCGCCATCTTCGGTGTGGTCGTAGTCAACGTCATGCGCAAGCGATAGGAACGCCACTTATCCTTGTTCATGTGAAAGGCGGGCAGTGTCATCACTGCCCGCCTGTTTTTGTGGTTTGCCCGTTCAGGCGTGCCCGATCGATTCATCCGCCGGCCTGTCCGCAGACACATGCGCGGCATGCTCGGGTCGCTTGGTGCGGAGCAGCCAGAGCACGAAGACGAAGAATGCCGGCACGAAGAAGATCGCCAGCACGGTGGCCGAGATCATGCCGCCCAGCACGCCGGTGCCGATCGCGTTCTGGCTCGCCGCACTGGGGCCGGTCGCGATCGCCAGCGGCACGACGCCGAGCGCGAAGGCCAGCGACGTCATGATGATCGGACGGAAGCGGGTGCGTGCGGCGTCCGTCGCAGCCTCCGCCAACGACCGCCCTTCGGCGTAATAGTCCTTGGCGAACTCGACAATCAGGATCGCGTTCTTGGCCGACAGACCGATGATCGCGATCAGCCCGACCTTGAAGTAGATGTCATTCGATCCGCCAACGAACATCACTGCCAGCACCGAGCCGATGACGCCGAGGGGCACGACAAGCATCACCGAGAACGGTATCGACCAGCTTTCGTAAAGACCTGCAAGCAGTAGGAAGATGAACAGGATCGACAGCCCATAGAGCAGCGGCGCCTGGTTGCCGGAGGTGATTTCCTCCAGCGTCTGGCCGGTCCATTCATAGCCGAAGCCATCTTGCAATTCAGCTGCCAGCCTTTCCATCTCGGCTATGCCCTCACCGGTGGAAATGCCGGGGGCCGTGCCGCCGGCAATACGGATCGAGGGATAGCCGTTATAGCCCACGACCTGTGCCGCGCCTTTGATCCATTTCACCGAGGCGAAGGAGGAGAAGGGCACCATGCTGCCCGAGGCGTTGCGGACATTGAGCTTCAACAGGTCTTCGGCGTTGAGGCGGCTGCGGTCCTGCGCCTGCAGGATAACCCGCTGCATGCGCCCGGCATTCGGAAAGTCGTTGATATAGGACGAGCCGAGATAGGCGGTGATCGACGCATTGATGTCGGCAAAAGTAATGCCGAAGGCATTGGCTTTCTCGCGATCGATTGCCAGCTCAACCTGAGCGGCATCGGGCAGGCCCTCGACGCGCAGGCCTGCGAGAATCTTGCTCTGCGCGGCCTTGGCCATCAATTCGTTGCCGGCGGCCGTCAGGGCGTCGGAACCAAGCCCTGCGCGGTCCTGCAGGCGGAACGTGAAGCCTTCCGACAGGCCGAAGCCTTCTATAGGCGGCGGCGAGACAGCGAAGGCGAAAGCCACATCCTTCAACCCGAAGAGCTGCATATTCACGCGATTGGCAATGTCCTGCACGCTGTTGCCCGGTCCCCGCTCTTCCCAGTCCTTGAGAGTGACGAAGGAGAGCGCGGCGTTCGGACCCTGGCCCGAGAAGCCGAAGCCCAGCACCGCAACCATATGCTCGACGGCCGGCTCGGTCTTGAAGATCGCCTCGACCTTGTTGATCGCCTCGCTCGTCCGCTTGGCCGAAGCTTCCGGGGTGCCTTGAACGCCGACGATCAGGAAGCCCTGGTCTTCGTTCGGCACGAAACCCGAGGGCACCTGGAGAAAGAGGTAGCCCAGCGCGCCGGCTATCAGGACATAGATCAGCATGATGCGACCGGCGCGCCTGGTGATGCCACCGACGGTCCAGGCATAGCCGCTGGTGATCCTGCTGAAGCCACGGTTGAACAGCCCGGAGAGCCCTTTTTTCTCGTGATGGCCCTGCGGAATGGGCTTGAGGAATGTGGCGCAAAGCGCTGGCGTCAGCGAAAGAGCCAGGAATGCGGAGAACAGGATCGCCACGACCATGGTCAGCGAGAACTGGCGATAGATGACGCCCGTACCGCCCGGAAAGAAGGCCATCGGGATGAAGACGCAGGCCAGAACCAACGTGATACCCATGATGGCGCCGGTGATCTGCCGCATCGCCTTCCGCGTCGCTTCCTTCGGCGGCAGGCCCTCTTCGGCCATGATGCGCTCGACATTCTCGACCACGACGATGGCGTCGTCGACCAGGATGCCGATCGCAAGAACCATGGCAAACATGGTCAGCACGTTGATCGAGAAGCCGGTGACCAGCATGACCGATACTGTGCCGAGCAATGCGACTGGCACGACGAGCAGCGGAATGATCGTGTATCGGAAGCTCTGCAGGAAGATGAGCATGACGATGAAGACGAGGATCACGGCCTCGACCAGCGTCTCGCCGACCTTCTGGATCGAGGCGTTGACGAAGGGGCTGGTGTCATAGGGCGTGGAATATTCGATACCCGCCGGGAAGAATTTGGCGAGATCCGCCATCTTCGCCTTCACCGCCGCGGATGTCGCCACGGCATTGCCCGTCGAGGACAGCTGCACGGCCGCCGCCGCACTTGGCTTGCCGTCGAGGCGGGTCGAGAAATTATAGCTTTCCGAACCGATCTCGATGCGGGCCACATCCTTCAGCCGCACCAGCGAACCGTCGGCATTGGCGCGTAGCACGATATTGCCGAACTCGGCCGGGTCTACCAGCTGCCCTTTGACCAGCACGGTCGCTGTCAGGTCCTGCCCGATCGGGTTTGGCTCGGCGCCGATCTGACCGGCGGAGACCTGCGCGTTCTGCGCCGTGATCGCGGCGTTGATGTCGCCCACGGTCATGCTCAGGCCCTGCAACTTGGCGGGATCGAGCCAGATGCGCATGGCACGTTGCGATGCGAAGAGCTGCACGCGGCCGACGCCTTCGATACGGCGCAACTCGCCGAGGATATTGCGACTCAGGTAATCGCCGAGGCCGACGTCATCGAGGCGACCATCGGTCGAGGTCAATGACACGATCATCAGGAAACCGGCGCCAGCCTGCTCCACGTTGATGCCCTGCGATTTGACGCTCTGCGGCAGGCGCGGCTCGACGCGCGCGATCGCATCCTGCACATCCACCGTTGCCTCGCCGAGATCGGTGCCCGTCTTGAACGTCGCCGTGATCGAAACCGAACCGGATGTGTCGGATGTCGATTCGAAATAGGCGAGGTTCTCGACGCCGTTCAGCTCTTCCTCGATCTGCCGGGTCACGCCCTGGTAGATTTCCTGCGGCGACGCGCCTGGATAGCTGGTGGAAATCGTCAACTGTGGCGGCGCCACCTTCGGATATTGCGCAACCGGCATGAAGGGAAGCGAAATGAGGCCGGCGATCGATATGAAGATCGCGATGACCCAGGCCAGGATAGGCCGGTTGATGAAAAACTGAGCCATGTTGTCTTACTTCGCCGGTTGCGTTGCGTTGGCGTCGGCAGCGCTTGCCGGCTTCCATTCCTCGGGTGCGACGATCATGCCGGGCTGCAGCTTCTGGGCGCCTTCGACGATGACCTTGTCGCCATCGGCGAGGCCCTTTTCGACGATCCACTCCCCGGTCAGCGCCGGGCCGAGGGTCACCGGCTTGGCTTCGGCCTTGTTTCCGGCACCCACGACATAGACCGTGGCGGCACCCGTCGCATCACGCAGGACGGCGCGCTGCGCAATACTCAAGGCCTTCTTCCGCACGGCCTGTTCGATCCGGATGCGAACGTAGAGACCGGGAAGAAGATCCCGATTCGGATTTGGAAATTCGGCGCGCAATGTCACCTGGCCGGTGGTCGCGTCCACGGTCGCGCTCGAGAAGAGGAGCTTGCCGGGCTGTTCGTGCACGGACCCGTCGTCGAAGATCAGCTGGATGCTTGCTGCCTCGGGCGGGGCCGCCAGCCGGCCCGCCGCAATATCGCGACGGATGGACAAGAGGTCGCCGGCGGGCTGGGTGAAGTCGGCATAGACCGGGTCGATCTGCTGGATGGTGGCGAGCGGATCGCCGCTGTCGGCGTTGACGAGCGCACCCTCGGTTACCAGCGCGCCGCCGATAATGCCGGAGATCGGCGCAGTGATATCGGTGTAGCCGAGGTTGATCTCGGCTTCATCGAGCGCCGCCTGGGCCAAGGCAACATCCGCCTTGGCCTGAGCCGCGGCCACGGCCGCATTTTCATATTCGACATCGCTCGAGGCATTGCGCTTAAGCAGCACCGCCTGGCGTTCCAGCTGTTGCACGGCGTTGCGCTCGGTCGCCTGCGCCCGCTGCAGCGAGGCCCTGGCGCTGGCCACGCGCACCCTGAACAGGCTCGGATCGACGCGGTAGAGCACGTCACCAGCCTTGACCAGGCTGCCCTGCTCGAACACGCGTTCCTGGATGATGCCGGTCACGCGCGAGCGTACTTCAGCGATCCTTACGGGCGCGATGCGGCCCGGCAGGTCGTTGGTCACAGGGATGTCGCGCGCCTTGAGGGTCACGAAACTCACGCCCGTCGGCGGCATCTCGCCCGGCTGCTGAGCAAAGGCTGTGATTGGCATTGCCGCGATCAGCATCGCGAGCACGATAAAGCGGAAAGGTCCGGTCCACATACGGGTCATGTCAAAAGCCTTCGGATTGCAATCATTAGCACCGGAATAGAATATCTCCCGGCAAAACTCTGTCATTGGTCAGGTGATTTCGGTCGAAGCGGCGTCGGAAAGCCGCTTGATTTCGGTAAGGATCGTGTCGCGCTCGGCCGGCTCCCAGCGATGAAAATCCATGTATTCGAGCGACATCATTCCATGCAGCGCGAGATAGGCAACCAAGGCAAGCGCCCGATTGCTCGCGCCGAGCTGCACCGCTCCGATGTCGCGTTCGACCCATTTGCGGACCATGTTCTGCAACGGCTCCTCGCTCGACATGGCTGCGCAGATGGTGAGCGCGAGCGCCCTGTCATCGTCCTTGGGAACTTCCGAGGCTGCGGCGATTCGACCGCAGAGTTCGGGATTTGCCGTTCCCCGATGTTCTTCTATGGCCATCAGAATTCGATCGTCCTCGGTGCGCAGGCGCCGCTCGATCAGCGCCTGCAACAGGCCGCTCTTGGATTTGTAATCATAGACGACGCGTGACTTGCTGATGCCGGCTTCCTTTGCCACGGCGTCGATCGACAGCCCCACGGCGCCATCGCGAATCGCGACACGTTCGGCAGCATCGAGGACTGCATTGGTATCGATCGTGCGGTTGCGTGCCATTAACATTGCAAGATTTGAATTCGAACGTTCGTTCTTTAATTGTTTTTATTGCATTGCGTCAAGACCAGGTCGAGCCGGAAATATCAATAAAACGTACATATGCGCGCCGAAATCATTTGCATTCCCGGCGAATGCCGCCGCCGAAGCCGATTCCGACGGAACGCGCCGCAGAATATTCATTAAGAGTATGAAAACTAATGAATTTTGCTGATGTCACCTATCAACGAAATGGATTTTTCGTCTCTCCGGGAAGACATTCTTAACCTTCATTTCCTATCCCTGATGTGGCTCATCTCCTATTTCCCGTGCAGGTCTCATGCGAATTCCCAGAACAAATTTTCCGCCTGCTTCCTTCAACGACGGCAACGAAGGCGACATGGAGGGCGGCGACGTGCCGCCCCGCGAGGGCGCGGCGCTCAGGCGCATGCGGCAGATCGCCGAGGCAGCCGCCAAAGCCGAACAGCCGATGTGGGAGCGACACTTCTTTCTGGCGCCCAATGTGCGCTTTACTCGCACGCCGGATCGCGATCTTCACCCCGCCGACGATTCGCCGCAGGCGGATACAATCCGTTCGGAAATCGCCGGACAGGCCCCGACGGTGGCAGAACTCCAGGAAATGATTTCCACCATGATGATTATGAATGGCGGCTCCGTCGTGCCAAGCACGCTGATCGAACCAAAAGCGGAGCAACCCGTCAACGACAATGCCGTGCCGGTCGTCGAGCCTATGCAAGTGCCGGAAGTTCGGCTGGAAGCCGCAATTGCGCCCAAAGCCATGACGCAGTTCGTGCATCTCTCCGATTTCGCCTTCTGGGAATCGTTCGATACGGTGGCGGAGGATATTTCCACTCCAGTCGTCGAGCCTCTTCCGGCGGCTGTCGTCCTTCCGAAAGAGCCGGCACCGTTCAGGGCGGTCGAACCTTCGTCATCCGCACTGGCGCTCTATCGGAGCATCGAGGTCAAGCATGCCGTCGCGCCCGCTGTCGGGATGAGCGCGCTGCCCGTCGCACCGCCTTTGATTCCGCTCACAGCGCCTGTTCCAGCGGTAACCGCAACCGCACCCCTTGCCAGGCCCGCAGCCTTCCCATGGAGTCGCGGCGCAAGAGCTCTCGAGACGGCAAAGCCTGCCGGGCGGGCCGCGGCGCCAACCGCCATCCAGCCCCAAGTTTCGCCGCCTCCTGTTGTTCCCGAGCCGGTCCAACCGGCTGCCACGGCTGTCCAGGTCTCCAAGCCGTTCAAGATCGAGGCGATCGCGCGGACGACCGCAAATACTGGCGGCTATGAGTTTCCGCCGCGCGCGCTATTGCAGGATCCGCCCGAGACCGTCGGCTTCGTGATGAGCCAGGAGCAGTTGGAGCGCAATGCCGGCTTGCTCGAAAGCGTGCTCGAGGATTTCGGCATTCGCGGCGAGATCATCCATGTCCGGCCGGGTCCGGTGGTGACGCTCTACGAATTCGAGCCCGCGCCGGGTGTGAAATCATCCCGCGTCATTGGCCTTGCGGATGATATCGCGCGCTCGATGTCCGCGCTTTCCGCTCGCGTTGCCGTCGTGCCCGGTCGCAACGTCATCGGCATCGAACTGCCGAACGCCACCCGCGAGACCGTCTATTTCGGCGAACTCATCGATTCCCCGGATTTCTCCAAGACGGGCTTCAAGCTGCCGCTCTGCCTGGGCAAGACGATCGGCGGCGAGCCCGTCATCGCCGAACTCGCCAAGATGCCGCATCTGCTCGTGGCCGGCACGACCGGCTCGGGCAAGTCGGTCGCCATCAACACCATGATCCTGTCGCTGCTCTACAGGTTGACGCCGGAGG
>Ga0164290_1001912_pt1 | contig 20619 bp, 23 predicted proteins | sample Micstemetagenome_FD_108782 | JGI IMG/M metagenome (GOLD analysis project Ga0164290, IMG submission 108782) | Contaminated culture microbial community from soil near Moab, Utah, USA - Microcoleus steenstrupii SON62 (Illumina Assembly) | ecosystem: Environmental > Terrestrial > Soil > Soil crust... | reverse complement strand
GCGCCGCCGGGCAGCTCGACGGCAACCGGCCGCACTAGCGCGGGGCGGCGGGTCCGTCCGCGAGCCGCTCGCGCAGCCAGGCGCGGAACAGCTGCAGCGCCGGGCTCGGCTCGCGCGCCAGCGCGCGCGTCAGCCAGTAGCGGCCGACGTCGACCTCGATCGCGAACGGCTGCACCAGCCGGCCCTGCGCCAGCTCGCGGCGGAACATGCAGGGCGGCGCCAGCGCGACGCCGCTGCCCAGCAGCGCCGCCTGCACCATCAGCACCGACGAGTCGAACTGCGGGCCGCGCGCGACCAGGCTGCTGCCCAGCCCCGCCGCCTGCGCCCAGGCCGGCCAGTCGCCGGCGCGGTAGGAGCGCAGCAGCAGCAGGCGGCGCAGATCGCCCGGCTGCTGCAGTTGCGCCGCCAGCGCCGGCGAGCACAGCGGCGCCAGCGGCGCCGCCAGCAGCGGCTCGGCCTCGCCGCTGCGCCAGGCGCCGTCGCCGAAGCGGATCGCCGCGTCCAGGGTCTCGCTGGCCAGGTCGATCTTGTTGTTGTGCGTCTGCAGCCGCAGCTCGATGCGCGGCTGCCGGGCCTGGAAATCGGCCACGCGTTCGAGCAGCCAGCCCTGCGCGAAGGTGCCGACGACGGCGATCGTCAGGCGCTCGGCCGGCGCGCCCTCGTCGAGCGCCAGCAGCGCGGCGTCGATCTGCGCGAACGCCTGCTGCAGCGGCGCCGCCAGGCGCTCCCCCTCGTCGCTGAGCTGCAGCCCGCGGGCGGTGCGCAGGAACAGCGGCCGGCCGACCTGCTGCTCGAGCAGCTTGATCTGGTGGCTGACCGCCGCCTGCGTGACACAGAGCTCGCTGGCGGCGCGGGTGAAGTTCAGCTGCCGCGCGGCGACCGCGAACGCATGCAGCGTGTTGAGCGAATAGCGCGACAGGGCCATGAGAAAAACTTGTAGCAGCTGCAAACAGGCTTCGTTGGTCAGCTCCATCTTCCCTGAGAAAAATGCCGCCGTCTGCCAACCAACCATTAGCCCAGCTATGACCCAACGCCGCCACCTCCTGCTCGCCGGCAGCTTGCTCGCCGTCGCTCCGCTGTCATCGACGGCCGCCCCCTTGCGCAGCGCCGAGCTGGCTCGCGAGCTGTCGCGGCTGGAAGCCCGCGCCGGCGGCCGGCTCGGCGTCGCGCTGCTCGACAGCGCCAGCGGCGCCCGCGTCGGCCATCGCGAGCACGAGCGCTTCGCGCTGTGCTCCAGCTTCAAGCTGCTGCTCGCCGCCGCCGTGCTGCAGGCCTGCGACCATGGGCGGCTGCAGCCGGATCAATGGGTGCCCTACGGCCGCGCCGATCTGACGCCGCATGCGCCGGTCACCGAGGCGAACCTGGCGCGCGGCGGCATGAAGCTGCTCGAGCTGGCCGAGGCGACGCAAACCACCAGCGACAACCCGGCGGCGAACCTGCTGATGCGCGTGCTCGGCGGCGAGCAGGGGCCGCAGGCACTGACCGCCTGGCTGCGCGGCATCGGCGACGCCACGACGCGCATCGACCGCTGGGAGCCGGCGATGAACCGCGTGCCGCCGGGCGAGGTCCGCGACACCAGCACGCCGGCGGCGATCGCCGCCACCTGCGCCCGCGTGCTGAGCACCGACGCGGTGCTGCAGCCGGCCAGCCGCGAGCGCCTGATTGCCTGGATGGAAGCGACGCAGACCGGCAGCCGCCGCCTGCGCGCCGGCCTGCCCGCGGGCTGGCGCGCCGGCGACAAGACCGGCACCGCGATGAACCCCGAGATGCCCGACCAGCTCAACGACGTCGCCATCGTCTGGCCCGGCGACGGCCGCGCGCCCTGGCTGATCGCCTGCTACTACGCCGGTCCGCGGCGCAACAGCCCGCGCATCCGCGCCGACGACGAGGCGGTGCTGGCCGAGGTCGGCCGCCTGGCCGCGCGCTGGGAACCGTCGCGCTGACCCCGCCCCGGCCTCAGGCCGGCGGCCAGGCCAGGCCCTCGTCGGTGAGGATCGCGTCCAGCGGCGGGTCGTCGATCAGCGCCTGCAGCCCGGGCACCCAGCTCGGGCTGTAGGCCAGCCCGACCGTCGCCGGCCGCGGCTCGCGCAGGCGCAGCATGCGCTGCACGAAGCCGCCGCCATAGCCGATGCGCAGCCCGCCGGCGCCGAAGCCCAGGCAGGGCACCAGGATCAGCTCGGGCTCGAACTGCGCCGTGTCCTTGGGCTTGAGGATGCCGAACGCGTCCTCCTCCATCGGGCAGCCGGGGTACCAGACGTGGTAGCTCAGCAGCCCGGTCTCCTTGTGCTTGACCGGCAGGCCGATGCGCCGCTCCGGGTGGTCCTCGCCCCAGCGGTAGAGCGCCGGCAGTGGATCGAACTCGCCCTTGATCGGCCAGTAGGCGCCGATGCGCTGCTCGCGCCGGCCCAGCAGCCAGACGCGCAGCGTCTCCTGCAGGCGCATGCTGCGCTGATGGCGGTCGTGCAGCTCTTCGCGCAGCTCGATCAGCACCTCGCGCAGCGCGCGGCGCTGCGTATCGGCGGCGGGGGATGATGGCGTGTCCACAAGGGGGGATTGTGAAGAAGCCGGCGCCGTTTGCCCTGCACTGTCTCGAACTGCTGACGCCGCTGGGTCGCGCGCGATCCCGGGCCATGTTCGGCGGCGTCGGCCTGTACGTCGACGATCTGTTCATCGCGCTGATCGCCGACGGCCGGCTCTACCTGAAGGCCGGCGACGCGCAGCGTGCCGCCTTCGAGGCCGCCGGCTGCGAGCCGTTCCGCTACACCATGAACGACGGCCGCGAGATGACGATGGGCTACTGGACCGCGCCCGACGAGGCGCTCGAGTCGCCCGAGGCGATGCGGCCCTGGGCGCGGCTGGCGATGGAGGCGGCGCTGATCGCCGCGAACCGCAAGCCGGTCAGGAAGCCGCGGCGGGCCTGAACACGCGCTCGGTCGACGCCGGGTGGCGGGCCAGCGCGGCACCCACCCGCCGTGGCCGCGGCAGCAGCTCGCCGCCGCAGTTCGGGCAAGCGCCCAGCCGCAGCGCGCAGGGCGCGCAGAAGCTGCACTCGAAGGAGCAGATGCGGGCGTCGGCCGAGTCGGCCGGCAGATCGCGGTCGCAGGCTTCGCAGCCGGGTCGCATCTGCAGCATCAGGCGGCGTCCGGCGTCAGCAGCAGGTCGAAGCGGGCCTCGGCATCGCCCGGGCTGGGCAGGGCCTCGACGACGACGCCACGCCGCCCCGGCACGGTCCAGGCCTCGCCGGCCTGCAGCAGCACATCCTCGGCCGGCGAGCCCAGGCGGCCGTCGACGGTCAACCACAGCCGCCCGCTGCGCAGCCGCAGCTGATGCGCCTGGCCCAGGCAGAGGCGACGCGCCTGGCCGTTGAAGAGGGCGAAGAGGGGACGGGCTTCTTGATGCAGTGCGCTCATGATGGACCTCCGATCTGTGAATCCATGGCACGGATTCTTCTCAGTGCGAGCGCGCCGGTCCAATCAGATCGACGCGGCGCATTGATAAGCTATGCGCATGAATAAGACGATCCGTACCCGACCCCTGGGCGTGGGTCCGCTGCGTGCCTTCGAGGCGGTGGCGCGCTGCCTCAGCTTCCGCCAGGCGGCCGAGGAGCTGCACCTGACGCAGCCGGCGACCAGCCGCCAGATCAAGGCGCTGGAGGACGAGCTCGGCCTGCCGCTGTTCAACCGCGGCACCCGCCATGTCGCGCTGACCCCCGCCGGCGCGCAGCTGCAGAACGCGGTGCTGCCGCTGCTGGCGCGGCTCGACGGCACCGTGCGCCAGCTGCGCCAGGGCCAGGGCCGGCAGACCATCCATGTCGCCACCTTCGCCAGCTTCGCCAGCCTGTGGCTGCTGCCGCGCCTGGAGGCGTTCCAGCGCGAGCACCCGCAGCTCGACATCCGCGTCGCCGCCTCCGACCTGATGCAGGACCTCGAGACCCAGGGCTTCGACCTCGGGCTGTCGGTGCAGATCGGCGCGCCCAGCGGCGAGTCCGAGCGCCTGTTCGGCGAGATCGTCACGCCGGTGCACAGCCCGGCGCGGGCGCAGCGCGCCGAGCAAGGTTCGTTCCGGCCGCTGCGCGAGCCGGCCGACCTCGCCGACCACACGCTGGCCGAGGAGGACGACGGCCGCCCCAACAGCCGGCTCGCGCAATGGAGCCACTGGCTGCAGGCCAAGGGTCTGCCGCAGCTGCAGCCGCGGCGCTGGCTGCTGCTGAACTTCACCTACCAGCAGGTGCAGGCGGCGCTGACCGGGCAGGCGGTGGCGCTGGCGCGTCTGCCGCTGGTGGCCCAGCACCTGCAGCGCGGCGAGCTGATCGAGAGCTTCGGCCCCGAGGGCCGGCTGGCGGTCGCCAGCAGCTACTGGCTGCGGCTGGCGCCGGGCGCGATGGCACGGCCCGAGGTCGCGCAGTTCGTCGACTGGCTGCGGCGCGAGGCGCTGGCGACGCGCGAGCTGATGGAGCGCGCGTGAGCGCCGCCGCCCTGCCCGCCGCGACCGCGGCCACGCGCCTGCTGTTCGCGCTGGAGGGCTTCACGATGGGCGTCTGGGGCGCGCACCTGCCGTCGATCAAGCAGCGCCATGGCATCGACGAGGGCCAGCTCTCGCTGCTGCTGCTCGGCGGCGCCGCCGGGGCGCTGCTCAGTCTGGGCGTCGCCGGTCGCCTGATCGAGCGCCTGGGCGCCCGCACCGTGGTCGCCGCCGCCGGGCTGGCGATGGCCGCCTGCCTGGCCAGCCTGCTGCTGCCGCCCGGCCTGCTCACGCTGCTGCCGCTGGTGATGCTGCTGGGCGCGACCGCGACCCTGGCCGACGTCGCCATCAACGCCGAGGGCGCGGTGATCGAAGCCGCCAGCGGCCGCAAGCTGATGAGCGGGCTGCACGGCATGTTCAGCCTGGGCGGCATGGCCGGTGCCGGCGGCGTCGCCGCGCTGCTCGCGCTGGACATGGCGCCGTCACGCCAGCTGCCGCTGCTGGCCCTGCTCGTCGCGCTGCCGCTGCTGCCGGCGGTGGCACGCATGCTGCCGGCGCACCCGCCACCGCCGCCGACGCCGCTGGCCTGGCGCGGAGCGGGCGCGCGCCGGCTCGCGCTGCTCGGCGGCCTGGCCGCACTGGGCATGCTCGCCGAGGGCGCGATGTACGACTGGAGCGTGCTGCTGCTGCAGACCGAGGCCGGCGCCACGCCGGCGTTCGCGGCGCTCGCCTACGCGAGCTTCTCGGCCGCGATGGCGCTGACCCGCTTCGGCGGCGACGCGCTGCGCGAACGCCTGGCCCCTGGCCGACTGCTTGCCGCCGGCGGCCTGCTGGCGGCGGCGGCGCTGAGCCTGGTGCTGCTGCTGCGCGAGCCCTGGGTCGGCCTGGTCGGCCTGGCCCTGGTCGGGGCCGGGCTGGCGAACGTCGTGCCGGTGCTGTTCATCGCCGCGACCCGCGTGCCCGGCGTCGCCACGGCCGACGGCATCGCCCACGTCGCGTCGCTGGGCTTCCTCGGCTTCCTGCTCGGTCCGCCGCTGATCGGCGCCGCCGCCCAGGCCAGCTCGCTGGGCCTGGCGCTGGGCCTGGTGGTGCTCGCCGCGCTCACGCTGGCGGCGGCGGCGCGATGGCTTGACTAGGGCGCGAGCAGCTCGCGCTCGGTGACGATCACCGCCAGCGCCTGGTCATGCGGCTCGGCGGCGAACTGGCACTCGCCGACGCTCCAGGCCAGGCCGACCGCGGTGACGCCCGGGTGCTTCGCCAGCCAGCGGTCGAAGAAGCCGCCGCCGTAGCCGAGGCGGAAGCCCTCGCGGGTGTAGCCCAGGCAGGGCACGAGCACGACATCCGGGTCGGCCGGCGCGCCGTTGCTGGTCGCGATGCCCATCTCGTCCTGCAGCGTCGGCGCCCGGCCGTCCCAGCGCCGGTAGTGCATCTGGCGCTCGTCGCGCTGCGCGAACGGCAGTGCCAGCTGCACGCCGGGCAGGCGCGGCAGCAACGCCGGGGCGTCGAACTCGCCGTCCAGCGGCCAGTAGAGGCCGAGGCAGAGCGGCTCCAGCTGCTCGAGCAGCGGCGCCAGCTGGCGCAACACCCCGGCCGGGGCCGCCTGGCCCGCCGGACTCGCCAGCCAGTCGCGGCGCGCCGCCTTCAGTTGCTGACGCAGCGGCGCACGTTCATGAGGAAGCGGGGTCATTTGGTGTTCAATGCCGTCATGTCTCGTTTTCAGCAGTATGTCCTTGCGCTGGTGCTGGTCAGCGCCAACGCCGCCGCCCAGACCCCCGATCCCCTGCTCGACGCCGGCCGCGACGCCTGGCAGCGCCGCGACAAGGCGCGCAGCCAGCAACTGGCCGAGCAGACGCAGCAGCATCCGCTGGCGGCCTGGTTCGATTACTGGCGCCTGAACCTGCGCCTGCCCGAGGCGACGCAGTCCGATCTCGACGCCTTCTACGCTCGCTGGCCCGGCAGCTATGTCGAGGATCGGCTGCGCAACGACTGGCTGCTCGAGCTCGGCCGCCGCCGCGACTGGGCCGCCTTCGCCGCCGAGTACCCGCGCTTCCTGCTCGACGACGACCGCAGCCTGCATTGCCATGCGCTGCAGGCCGAGCTGCAGCTGGGCCAGGCGCCGCGGGCGCAGGAGGCGACGCTGCCGCAGCGCGCGCTGCGCGCCTGGCTGGCGCAGCGCGAGCCCGACGATGCCTGCCACCAGCTCGCCGCCGCGCTCGTCGAGCGCCAGCGCTTCGGCGCAAGCGAGATCTGGGCCAAGCTCAACCGCAGCGCCGAGGATGGCCGCGGCCGCGCGTTCCGCCAGGCGCTGACGCTGCTCAAGCCGGCGCATGCGCAGAAGGCGCTGCTGGCGGCGCACGACGACCCGCAGCGCTACCTGAGCCGCCTGGCCAAGACCCAGGGCCGCGCCCGTCAGGAGGAAGCCGCGGTGGCGCTGGTGCGCCTGGCCGCCAGCGATCCGGAGCGTGCCGCGCAGCTGCTGCGCGACCGCTTCGCCAGCGCGCTGAACCCGACGCTGCGGCAATGGGCCTGGGTGCAGGTCGGCCGCCAGGCAGCGCTGCGCCAGCAGCCCGAGGCGGTGCTGCATGTGCGCGAGGCGCTGGCCGCCCGCGACGCGCACGGCGACTGGGGCGACGAGACCCATGCCTGGGCCGCCCGCGCCGCGCTGCGCGCCGAGGACTGGCGCCTGCTGGCGCGGATGGTGGCGGCGATGCCCGAGGCCCTGCGCCGCGATCCGAGCTGGGCCTACTGGGGCGCGCAGGCGGCCTACCGCAGCGCGCCCGACGGCGCGCGCGGCGACGCCCAGCGCCTGGCGGCGCGCGAGCAGCTGGCGCAGCTGGTGTCGCCGCTGCATTTCTACGGCCAGCTGGCCGCCGAGGAACTCGGCCAGCGGCCGCCGCTGCCGTCGCCGCCGCCGGCGCTGACGGCGGCCGAGCGCGAGGCCGCCGCCAACCATCCGGGGCTCAGCCGGGCGCTGCGCCTGATCGCCTCCGGGCTGCGCAGCGAGGGCGTGCGCGAATGGAACTTCACGCTGCGCCAGCTCGGCAGCCAGGGCGATCGCGCGCTGCTCGCCGCCGCCCAGCGCGCCTGCGACGCCGAGGTCTGGGACCGCTGCATCCAGGCCAGCGAACGCACGCAGCAGCAGATCGACCTGGCGCAGCGCTACCCGACGCCGTACCGCGAGCAGGTGGTGGCGCAGGCGCGCGCCGCCGGCCTGGACCCGGCCGATCCCTTCGGCCTGATCCGCCAGGAGTCGCGCTTCATCATCGACGCGCGCTCGCATGTCGGCGCCAGCGGCCTGATGCAGCTGATGCCGGCGACCGCGCGCTGGACCGCGAAGAAGCTCGGCCTGAGCTACAGCCGCGAGCAGCTGCACGACACCGACTTCAACCTGCGCGTCGGCATGGCCTATCTGCGCATGGTGCTCGACGACTTCAACGGCGCGCTGCCGCTGGCAGCCGCCGCCTACAACGCCGGCCCCGGTCGGCCGCGGCGCTGGCGCGAGGCCGGCCCGATCGACGCCGCCGCCTGGGCCGAGACCATCCCGTCCACCGAGACCCGCGACTACGTGAAGAAGGTGCTGGCCAACGCCACCGTCTACGCGCGCCTGCTCGGCAACGACAAGGTCACGCTGCGCCAGCGTCTGGGCCAGCAGGTCGGTCCCCGGCTCGCCTCCGCGACCCCCATCAACCAGGACTTGCCATGAAAATTTTGGTGCTCGGTGGCAGCGGCTTCGTCGGCTGCGCCCTGCTCGAACAGCTGCAGCGTGCCGGCCATGCGGCCACGGTGCCGACGCGCTCGGCGCGCCAGGCGCGCGAGCTCGGTCCGCTGCCGGCGGTCACCGTGGTGCGCGGCGACGTGCTGACGCAGCCGGGGCTGCTGGAATCGCTGCTGCCCGGGCATGACGCGGTGATCAACCTGATTGCCGTGCTGCAGGGCGACGCCGCGCGCTTCGAGGCGGTGCATGTGCGCTGGCCGCACCGGCTGGCCGGCGCGATGGTCGCCGCCGGCGTGCCGCGGCTGCTGCATGTGAGCGCGCTCGGTGCCGGCGAGCAGGCGCCGTCGCGCTACCTGCACAGCAAGGCCCGCGGCGAGCTGACGCTGCAGACCGTGTCCGGCCTGGCCGCCACGGTGCTGCGCCCGTCGGTGATCTTCGGCGCCGGCGACCGCTTCCTGAACCTGTTCGCCGGGCTGCAGCGCATCGCGCCGATCCTGCCGCTGGCGGGCGCCAACGCCCGCTTCCAGCCGGTCTGGGTCGGCGACGTCGCGGCGGCGCTGCTGGCCGCGCTCGGCGACGACGAGAGCATCGGCCGGACCTACGAGCTCGCCGGCCCCGAGGTGTTCACCCTTCGCGAGCTGGTGCGCCTGGCCGGCCGGCTCAGTGGCCATGCCAGGCCCATCCTGCCGCTGCCGGCGCCGCTGGCCACGCTGCAGGCGCTGTTCCTCGAGGCGCTGCCCGGCGAGCCGCTGATGAGCCGCGACAACCTGGCGTCGATGAAGCTGCCGAACGTCGCCACCGGGCAGCTGCCGGGGCTGCGCGAGCTCGGCATCGAGGCGCATGCGCTGGCGCCGATCGCCAGCGCCTACCTCGCGCCCGGCCAGGCCGAGGCGCGGCTGGACGGCATGCGCGCGCGGCGCTGACGCGCCGGCCCGCCGTGCGCGAGCACGGCGTCAGGATCGACGCGCGGCTCAGCGCCGGCTGAACAGACCGACCAGGCCGAGCAGCAACGCGGCGCCGAGGAACGACACCGCCAGCGCCGGCAGGCTTAAGCTGCCCTGGTTGATGGTGCTGACGCCGACCAGCGGCGAGATGAACCAGCCGGCGAGCATCGCGCCGACGATGCCGACGACGATGTTCATCAGCAGGCCCTGCTGGCCGCTGGTGTTCATCAGCAGGCTGGCGAGCCAGCCGATCAGGCCGCCGACGACGAGCCAGATGATCAGGTTCATGGAGTTCTCCAAGCGCAACGGCCCGTCGCGGGCCAGGACCTGCAGCATCGGCGCCGCACGCGGCGGCGTCGGTCCGCCAGCGCACCGACGCGCCGGCCACCCGGCCCTAAGGTCAGCCGGCCCGGAATCCCCGGACCCGTTGGAGACCCCCCATGAACACCTCTTCGTTCCGCCCCCGCTGGTCAGGCCTGGCCCCGCTGCTGCTCGGCCTCGTCGCGCTGCCGGCGCTGGCGCAGATCACCGTCTACGAGCACCCCAACTGCGAGGGCCGCTCGATCAGCGCCCAGCAGGCCAGCACCGACCTGCGCCGCAGCCGGCTGAACGACCGCGGCTCCTCGGTCGTGGTGCGCGGCCAGCGCTGGGAGATCTGCAACGAGCAGGCTTTCGAGGGCCGCTGCCGGGTGCTGCGTCCGGGCCAGTACCCGTCGCTCGAGGCGATGGGCATGGACGACCAGATCAGCTCGATGCGACCGCTGCAGCGCCAGGCCCGCTATGACGACGAGCGTTACGCGCCGTACCCGGCGGTCAGCAACGATTACCGCCGCCGCAACAGCGAGCGCGTCTACGACGCCCGCGTGACCCAGGTGCGCGCCGTCTACGGCGACGCCGGCCAGCGCTGCTGTATGGAACGGGGCCAGGTCAGCGACGAGCCCCGCGCCGACAACCGCGTGCCAGGCGCCGTGTTCGGCGCCGTCATCGGCGGCATCCTCGGCCACCAGGTCGGCGGCGGTCGCGGACGCGATCTCGCCACGGTCGGCGGTGCGGTGGCCGGCGGCGTGGTCGGTGCCAACCTGGCACGCAACCGCGACGGCCAGACCGTCGTCACCCGCGACGTGCAGCGCTGCCGCGACAACCCACCGTCGTCGCGCCCGGCCTACTGGGACGTCGACTATGAGTTCCGCGGCAGGGCGCACCAGGTGCAGATGGCGACGCAGCCGGGCGAGACCATCACGGTGAACCGCGAAGGCGAGCCGCGCGCCGACTGAGCGATGCGGTGATGCGCGGCGCGCATCACTGCGCCGCGGCGTCCGCATCACTGCCGACGCCGCCCGGCGGCACACTGCGAACCTTGTCTGAAGGAGCGCGGCATGCAACTGGTGATCGGCAACAAGAACTACTCGTCCTGGTCGATGCGGCCCTGGGTGCTGATGCGCCAGCTCGGGCTGGCGTTCGACGAGCGCCTGCTGCGCTTCGACTCCTTCGAGGCCGGCTCGCGCTTCAAGACCGAGGCCGCCAAGCTCAGCCCGGTGGCCAAGGTGCCGCTGCTGATCGAGGACGACGGCTTCACGACCTGGGACTCGCTGGCGATCGCCGAGCGCGTCAACGACCTGTTCCCGAGCGCCGGGGTCTGGCCGACCGAGCCCCAGGCCCGCGCCCGCGCGCGCAGCCTGGCGGCGGTCATGCACAGCGGCTTCGGCGACCTGCGCCGGCTCTGCCCGATGAACATCGACACCGATCTGCGCGCCGTCGGCCGCCGGCTGCTGGCCACCGAGCCGTCGCTGCGCGCCGACCTGGAGCGGCTCAAGGCGCTGTGGCTGCCCGAGCTCGAGCGCCATGGCGGACCGATGCTGTTCGGCGGCTTCAGCGCCGCCGACGCGTTCTTCGCCCCGGTGGCGATGCGCCTGACGCGCTACGGCCTGCCGCTGACCGCGCGCTGCCAGGCCTATGTGGACGCGCTGTGCGCGCTGCCGGCGGTGCAGGACTGGGTCGCGGCTGCGCTGCTGGAAAAGGACTTCGTCGCCGAGGACGAGCCCTACCGTGAGCGCGCCGACCAGACGCCGCAGTAGGAGCTATCCCAGAACCGGATAGCCCGCGCCAGAGATTGCATATTTCCGGTGGATCGGCGGCGCCTAAGCTGGCGCCGCCATGAAGATCACCAAGCTGACGACCTACCGTCTGGCCCCGCGCTGGATGTTCCTGAAGATCGAGACCGACGCCGGCATCACGGGCTGGGGCGAACCGGTCATCGAAGGCAAGGCGCGCAGCGTCGAGACCGCGGTCCACGAGTTCGAGCCCTACCTGATCGGCCAGGACCCGTCGCGCATCAACGACCTCTGGCAGGTCATGTACCGCGGTGGCTTCTACCGCGGCGGCGCGATCCTGATGAGCGCGATCGCCGGCATCGACCAGGCGCTGTGGGACATCAAGGGCAAGCGGCTGGGCGTGCCGGTCTGGCAACTGCTCGGCGGTCTGGTGCGCGATCGCATGAAGCTGTATTCCTGGGTCGGCGGCGACCGTCCGGCAGATGTCATTGCCGACATCAGTCGCCTGCGCGACGGCGGCTTCGACACCTTCAAGATGAACGGCAGCGAGGAAATGGGCCTCATCGACACGGCCCGCAAGGTCGATGCGGCGGTGGCGCGCATCGCCGAGATCCGCGACGCCTTCGGCAACGCCATCGAGTTCGGCATCGACTTCCATGGCCGCATCGGCGCACCGATGGCCAAGGTGATGCTGCGCGAGCTGGAGCCGTTCCGCCCGCTGTTCGTCGAGGAGCCGGTGCTGGCCGAGCAGGACGAGTGCTATGCGCGCCTGGCGCAGCACACCAGCATCCCCTTGGCCGCCGGCGAGCGCATGTACTCGCGCTTCGAGTTCAAGCGCGTGTTCGCCGCCGGTGGCCTGGCGATCGCGCAGCCGGACCTGTCGCATGCCGGTGGCATCACCGAATGCCTGAAGATCGCCGGCATGGCCGAGGCCTATGACATCGGGCTGGCGCCGCATTGCCCACTCGGCCCGATCGCGCTGGCCGCCTGCCTGGCCGTGGACTTCGTGTCGCACAACGCCGTGCTGCAGGAGCAGAGCATGGGCATCCACTACAACCAGGGTGCCGAGCTGCTCGACTACGTGAAGAACCCGGAGGACTTCCGCGTCGTCGACGGCTTCATCGCGCCGCTGCCCAAGCCGGGCCTGGGCGTCGAGGTCGACGAGGAGCGCGTCATCGCGGCGAGCAAGTCGGCGCCCGATTGGCGCAACCCGCTTTGGCGCCACGCCGACGGCAGCGTCGCGGAGTGGTGATGACGAGCCTGATCGCGCTCGACTGGGGCAGTTCCAGCCTGCGCGCGATGCGCCTGGGCGCGGACGGCGAGCTGCTGGAACAACGCCACTCGGACCAAGGCGCGTCGACCCTGCAGGGGGGGCCGGCAGCCTTCGTCGCCGCACTGGATGCCCTGATTGCCGACTGGCATGCGCTCGACGCGCCCATGCTCGCCTGCGGCATGGTCGGCAGCCAGCATGGCTGGCGCGAGGTGCCTTATGCCGCCGCGCCGGCCGATGCGGCGCTGCTGCGCAGCGGCGCGCTGGACGTGGACTGGCGCGGTCGCACGATCAGCCTGCTGCCCGGCCTGCGTTGCACCAGCGCGCGCCAGGTGCCCGATCTGATGCGCGGCGAGGAGACGCAGGTCATCGGTGCGCTGCAGCAGCGGCCGGAACTGGCGGCGCGCAGCCTCTTCGTGCTGCCGGGCACGCATTCCAAATGGGCCGCGGTGCGCGAGGGCCGCGTGCAGGCCTTCGCCACGCAGATGAGCGGCGAGGTCTACGCGCTGCTGCGCCAGCACTCGGTGCTCGGGCGATTGATGCCGGCTTCGCCCGTCGACCATGGCGACGGGTTTGCGGCGGGCCTGGCCGCGGCCCGCGATGCCGGCGAGACCGGCCTGCTGCACCAGCTGTTTGCGGTGCGCACGCTGGGACTGTCGCGGCAGCTGCCGCCCGAGGCCTTGCCCGATTACCTGAGCGGCCTGCTGATCGGCCACGAGCTGCGCGCCGGTCTGCTCTGGCGCCAGGCCGCCGGCCTGGCCGGTGCGCCGCTGCAACTGGTGGGCGAGCCGGTGCTGTGCGAGCGCTACGCCCGCGCCCTCGTGCAATGCGGCCAGACCTGCTTGCCGCCGCTGCCCAACACGGCCGCGGCCGGCCTCTGGGCGCTGGCCCAGATTGCCACCGTGGAGACCCGATGAGTTCCTTGTTCAGCGACGCCTTCGCCGCCCTGCCCCTGGTCGCCATCCTCCGCGGCGTGAAGCCGGAGGAGGTCGAGGCCATCGCCGCCACCCTGGTTGCCGAGGGCTTCCGGCTGATCGAGGTGCCGCTGAACTCGCCGCGGCCGTTCGAATCGATCGCCCGGCTGGCGAAGTCGATGCCGGCCGATGCGCTGATCGGCGCCGGCACCGTGTTGAGCCGCGACGCGGTGGACCAGGTCGAGGCCGCCGGCGGGCGATTGATCGTGATGCCGCACGCCGATGGGGCGCTGATCCGCCACGCGAAGTCGCGCGGCCTCGTCTGCGTGCCCGGCGCGGCGACGCCGACGGAGGCGTTTGCCTGCGTGGCCGCCGGTGCCGACGCCGTCAAGCTGTTCCCTGCCGAACTGATCACGCCGCCGGTCCTGAAGGCCATGCGCGCGGTGCTGCCCCAGGAGCTCGCGCTGCTGCCGGTCGGCGGCATCACGCCCGAGCGCATGGCGGTGTATCGCGCGGCAGGCGCGTCCGGCTTCGGCCTCGGCGGCGCGCTCTACCTGCCGGGCCTGGACGCGACCGAGGTCGGCCGGCGCGCTCGCGCCTTCGTCAGTGCGTGGCGCGGCGCCGCGCTCGGCTGATGGAGGTCGGCCGGCCTAGGGTCCACCCGTAGCTATTCGATCAACAGATAGATCGATCGCAATAAGCCATGGCTGCCGTATGCCTCCAGCCGCTACCGTCACCGCATGAACCCGTCCCTGAACCTGATGCTGAGCCAGTCCGCCGAACTCGGTGAGGGCCTGCAGTGGCATGCCGGCAGCCAGCGCTGGTGGTGGACCGATATCGAAGGCTCCAGCCTGCAGGCCTGGTCAGAAGGCGCCGGCCTGCTCGTCGCGCGCCTGCCGGACCGCCTGGGCTGCTTTGCGCACACGCGCTCGGGCCAGCTGCTGCTCGGCCTGGCCAAGCGGCTTTGCCTGGGTCAGCTCGGTGATCTGGGCGCCAGCGGCAGCCAGCACCTGGCCCTGCAGCAGCTGGTGCCGGTGGACGCCAGCGAGCCGCGCACCCGCATCAACGACGGCCGCTGCGACCGCCGCGGCTACTTCGTGTTCGGCACGCTGAACGAGGCGCCGGAGCGCCGGCCGATCGGCAGCTTCTACCAGTACTCGACCCGCCACGGCCTGCGCCGGCTGGCGCTGCCGGCGGTGGCGATCGCCAACAGCGTCTGCTTCAGCCTGGACGGCGGCACCATGTACTTCTGCGATTCGCTGAAGGGCGAGATCCAGCAATGCGATTACGACGCGGACGGTGCGCAGGTGGCGAACATCCGCCCGTTCGCCCGCGTCGAGTCCGGCTCGCCCGACGGCTCGGTGATCGACGCCGAAGGCTGTCTGTGGAACGCCCAATGGGGCGCGGCGCAGATCGCCCGCTACGACCGCGACGGCCAGCTGATGCAGCGCTATGCGGTGCCGGTGAAGAACCCGAGCTGCCCGGCCCTCGGTGGCGCCGCCGGCGACGAGCTGTTCGTGACCACCGCCCGCCAGGACATGAGCCGCGCCGAGCTGGCCGAGCAGCCCCTGGCCGGCAGCCTGTTCGGGCTGCGCCTGCCCGCCGCCCTGGCGGTACCCGAGACCTTGTTTGACGACGCTGCCTAGCCGACCAAGCACGCAGCGCGACCCCGGAGACGACGACGATGCAACGACGAGACTTTGCGCTGGCCGCGCTGGCCACCCCCTTCGCCACGCGGGCCCAGGCCACGGTGAAGATCGGCTTCCTGGTCAAGCAGGCCGAGGAGCCCTGGTTCCAGGACGAATGGCGTTTCGCCGAGCAAGCGGCCAAGGACAAGGGCTTCACGCTCGTCAAGATCGGCATCCCCAACGGCGAGAAGATGCTCGCCGCCATCGACAACCTGGCGGCGCAAAAGGCCCAGGGCTTCGTCATCTGCGCACCAGATGTGAAGCTGGGCACCGCCATCGCCCGCGCCGCCAAGCGCCACAGCCTGAAAGTGATCTCGGTCGACGACCAGTTGCTCGACGGCGCCGGCCAGCCGATCGCCGGCATCCCGCACATGGGCATCTCGGCCTTCGAGATCGGTCGCCAGGTCGGCCAGGGTCTGGTCGAGGAGGCCAAGGCGCGCGGCTGGAAGCTGGACGAGATCGGCGCGCTGCGCATCGCCTACGACCAATTGCCCACCGCCCGCGAACGCACGCAAGGCGTGCTCGCTGCGCTGAAGGACGCCGGCCTGCCGGCCGCCAACGTGATCGACGCGCCGCAGGCCAAGACCGACACCGAGAACGCGTTCAACGCCGCCAACATCGCGTTCACGAAGAACGCCAAGTTCAAGCGCTGGTTTGCCTTCGGCATGAACGACGAGGCGGTGCTGGGCGCTGTGCGCGCGGCGGAGAACCGCGGGCTCAAGCAGGACGCGATGGTCGCCATCGGCATCGGCGGCAGCCAGACGGCGCTGAATGAGTTCGGCAAGCCGACGCCGACCGCCTTCTTCGGCACCGTGCTGATCAGCCCCAAGCGCCATGGCTACGAGACCTCGGTGAACCTGTTTCATTGGATCCGCGACGGCAAGGCGCCGCCGGCGCTGACCCTGACCACGGGCACACTGATGACGCGCAAGAACCAGGCCGCAGTCCGCAAAGAGATGGGTCTGGGGGCATGACCCACCCCCGAAGCGCTTCGCGCCTCCCCCTCAAGGGGGCGTCACGAGTGGCCCGGCAAAGCCGGTTCCACCGTGACCGCTTGATGGGCTTGCTGCCTGCAGCCTTGGGTGCCGAATGACAGATCTGGCTTATCTGCGTTTCGACGCGGTCAGCAAGCACTTCCCCGGCGTGAAGGCGCTGCGCGAGGTCAGCTTCGAGGCACGGGCCGGCCAGGTGCAGGGCCTGCTCGGCGAGAACGGCGCCGGCAAGTCGACGCTCTTGAAGATCCTCGGCGGCCAGTACCGGCCGGATGGCGGGCAGCTGCTGATCGATGGGCAGGCGCGGCATTTCACGTCGGCCGGCGATGCGATCGCCGCCGGCGTCGCGGTGATCCACCAGGAGCTGCAGTACGTGCCCGAGCTGACCGTGGCCGAGAACATGCTGTTGGGTCGGTTGCCGACGCGCTACGGCCTCGTCGATCACAAGCATGCACGCCGCCTTGTCGCCGCGCAGCTGCAGGCCATCGGCGTCGACCTCGACCCCTCGGCCAAGCTGGCAGACCTCTCGATCGCGCAGCGCCAGATGGTCGAGATCTGCAAGGCGGTGATGCAGGACGCCCAGGTCATCGCGTTCGACGAACCGACCAGCAGCCTGTCGCACCGCGAGACCGAGGTCTTGTTCCGCCTCGTCAAGCGATTGCGCGCGGAAGGCCGCACCCTCATCTACATCTCGCACCGGCTGGAGGAGCTGTACGAGCTCTGCGACGCCTGCACGATCTTCCGCGACGGGCGCCAGGTCGCCGTGCACGAGCGCATGGCCGAGGTGCCGCGCGAACGCCTGATCGCCGACATGGTCGGCCGCGAGCTGCAGGACATCTACGACTACCGCTCACGGCCGCGTGGCGCGGCACGGCTGCAGGTGCGGGGCCTGAGCGGCCGCCGCATCCCCGAGCCGCAGAGCTTCGAGGTGCATGCCGGCGAGGTCTTGGGCTTCTTCGGCCTCGTCGGTGCCGGGCGCAGCGAGCTGATGCGCCTGCTTTACGGCGCCGACCCGCGCCGCGGTGGCGAGGTGCTGCTCGACGGCCAGGCGGTGAAGCTAGGCGCCCCGGCGGATGCGATCGCCGCCGGCATCGTGCTCTGCCCCGAGGACCGCAAGGAGCAGGGCATCCTGGCGCAGAGCTCGGTGGCCGAGAACATCAATATCAGCTGCCGGCGCCACGATCTGCGCGGCGGGGTCTGGCTGCGCCACGGCCGCGAGGCGGAGCGGGCCGATGAGGTCATCCGCCGCCTGCGCATCAAGACGCCGAACCGCCAGCAGGAGATCCGCTTGCTGTCCGGCGGCAATCAGCAAAAGGTCATCCTGGCGCGCTTGCTGGCCGAGCCGGGGCTCAAGGTCTTGATCCTCGACGAGCCGACGCGCGGCATCGATGTCGGCGCGAAGAACGAGATCTACGCGCTGATCCACGAGGTCGCTCAGCAAGGCTGCGCGGTCATCGTCGTCTCCTCCGAACTGCCCGAGGTGCTGGGCATCAGCGACCGCCTGCTGGTGATGCGCGACGGCCGCATCAGCGGCGAGCTGCGCCGTGACGAAGCCAGCGAAGCCGCCGCGCTCGCCCTGGCGCTGCCCGATGGCGGCAGCCTGCCGCATTGAACCGACCATGAACACCACCACCGTGTCCACGCCACCGTCATCTCCAGCACGCGCTCCCGCCTGGCTCAAGGAGCACAGCATGACTCTCGGGTATGCGCTGCTCTTCGTCGTGCTCGCGCTGACGGTGGACAACTTCTTCTCCGCCGGCAATCTGATCGGCCTGCTGCTGGCGGTCGCGCAGATCGGCATGGTGGCCTGCACCATGATGTTCTGCCTGGCCTCGCGCGACTTCGACCTGTCGGTGGGCTCGACGATCGCGTTTGCCGGCGTGCTCGGCGCGATGATCCTGGCGAAGACCGACAACCTGCTCTTGGCCTTTGCAGGTGGCCTCGGTGCCGGCGCGCTGATCGGCGCCGGCAACGGCGTGCTGATCGCCTATCTGCGCGTCAACGCGCTGATCGCGACGCTGGCGACGATGCTGATGGTGCGCGGCCTGGCCTTCATCGTCTCCGAGGGCCAGGCGGTGGGCATCGCCAACGAGGGCTTCATGGACCTCGGCGACACGCAATGGCTGGGTCTGCCGCTGCCGGTCTGGCTGACGGTGATCTGCTTCGCGGTCTTCGGCCTGCTGCTCAACCACACGGTGTTCGGCCGCAACTCGCTGGCCATCGGCGGCAACCCGGAGGCGGCGCGGCTGGCGGGCGTGCGCGTCGAGCGCCTGCGCGTCTGGATCTTTGCGCTGCAGGGCCTAGTCGCCGCGCTGGCCGGCCTGGTGCTGGCCGCGCGCATCACCAGCGGTCAGCCGAACGCGGCCCAGGGCTTCGAACTCGACGTGATCTCGGCCTGCGTGCTCGGCGGCGTGTCGCTGCAGGGCGGCAAGGCGCGCATCTTCGGCGTGCTGATCGGCGTGCTCATCATGGGCACGGTCGAGAACGTGATGAACCTGCTCAATGTCGACGCGTTCTACCAGTACCTGGTGCGCGGCCTGATCCTGCTCGCCGCCGTGCTGCCCGATCAGCTGAAGACCCGCAGCGAGCGAGGCTGACGCGATGAGATTGCAGAACAAGGTCGCGCTGATCACCGGATCGACGCAGGGCATCGGCCGGGCGATCGCACGCCGCTTTGCCGCCGAGGGCGCGCAGCTGATCGTCAACAGCCACCGCGACGACGAGCACGCGGCCTCGCTGCGTGCCGAGCTCGGCGACGAGAACGCGCTCTTCGTCGCCGCCGACGTCAGCGACGCGACGGCGGTGCAGCGCATGGTCGACGCCGGCATCGCCCGCTTCGGCCGCGTCGACATCGTCGTCAACAACGCCGGCGTCGACGTGTTCGCTGATCCGCTGGCGCTCACCCCCGAGCAGTGGCAGCGCTGCCTGGGCATCGACCTCGAAGGCGCGTGGCATTGCATCCGCGCCGCCCTGCCCGGCATGCTGGCGCAGGGCGCCGGCAGCATCGTCAACATCGCGTCGGTGCATGGGCACCGCATCATTCCCGGCTGCTTCCCCTACCCGGTGGCCAAGCATGCGTTGATCGGGCTGACCAAGTCACTCGGCATCGAGTACGCCGCCCGCGGCATCCGCGTCAACTCGATCTCGCCCGGCCTGATCCTGACCGAGCGCGTGCGCGACTGGCTCAACAACGCACCCGACCCGGCCGCCGCCTGGGCGCAGCAAACGAATCACCTGCCCTGCAAGCGCATCGGCGAGCCGGACGAGGTCGCCTACACCGCGCTGTTCCTGGCCAGCGACGAGGCGCGCTTCATCAATGCCACCGACATCCTGATCGACGGCGGCCTGAGTCAGCAATACCACCCCTGATCGCGGTTCCAATGCCGCCATGTCCGACCCCCGCGCCAACCGCTTCGTCCGCTCGCACCTGAAGACCCGGCACCTGGTGCTGCTGGTCGAGCTCGGCCGCCAGGGCTCGATCCTGCACGCGGCGCAGGCGGCGAACCTGACGCAACCGGCGGCGTCCAAGCTGCTGTCCGAGCTCGAGCATGCGCTCGGCGTGCCGCTGTTCGAGCGCCTGCCGCGCGGCGTCGCGCCGACCCGCTACGGCGAGGTGCTGATCCGCCGCGCCGGCGCCGCGCTGGCCGAGATGGACGCCGCCTACCAGGAGGTCATGGAACTGCAGTCGGGCCTGAGCGGCCGCGTCGCCATCGGCGCCGTGATGACGCCGTCGACCACGCTGGTGCCCGACGCCATCCATCGCCTGAAGTCGCAGCACTCGAAGGTGCAGGTCGCCGTCAGCGTCGACACCAGCAAGGCGCTGATCCAGCGCCTGCGCTCGGGCGAGCTCGACCTGGTGATCGGCCGCATCCTCGACGCCGAATCGGCCGCCGAGCTCGACTTCGAGCCGCTGACCGACGAGCCCCACCGCCTGGTGGCGCGCGCCGGCCATCCGCTGCTGGCGCGTGACGATCTGCAGCTCGAGGACCTGGCGGGTGAGCACTGGATCCTGCCGCCCTACGGCAGCATCCTGCGCGACCGCCTGACCGCGCTGTTCCTCGCTCAGGGCCTGAACCCGCCGGAGGAAACCGTCGAGACGCAGGCGCTGTCGGTCAGCATCAGCCTGCTCGGCGGCAGCGACATGCTCGCCGTGCTGCCCGAGGAACTGTTGCAGCCCTACCTGGCCGCCGGCCAGCTGGCGCTGCTGCCGTTCGAGCTGGGTCTGCGCATGGACGCCTTCGGCATCGTCACGCGCAAGCAGCACCAGCACGCGCCGGCCGCCGCCTTGCTGCTCGCCGAGCTGCGCGCCGCCGCGCAGCGCCGCTACTGCAGCAGCCTCAACGACCGGCTTCAGTCGGCATAGCCCAGCGGCAGCGCGGTGGTGAACTTGATCTCCTCCATCGCGAAGCTGGAGCTGACGTCGGACAGCTCGGTGTCGGCGATCAGGCGCTTGTAGACCTTGTCGTAGGCGGCGATGTCGGGCACCACCACGCGCAGCAGGTAATCCACCTCGCCGCTCATGCGGTAGAACTCGACGACCTCGGGGATCAGCTCGACCACCGCCTTGAAGCGGTCGAACCAGGC
>Ga0164290_1001911_pt1 | contig 20651 bp, 11 predicted proteins | sample Micstemetagenome_FD_108782 | JGI IMG/M metagenome (GOLD analysis project Ga0164290, IMG submission 108782) | Contaminated culture microbial community from soil near Moab, Utah, USA - Microcoleus steenstrupii SON62 (Illumina Assembly) | ecosystem: Environmental > Terrestrial > Soil > Soil crust... | reverse complement strand
GCTGCCCGAACCCATCGTTCCATAGCGGAACTCGATACGGCCCGAAGTTTCATACAGCCAGGCCTGGAAGGTAGCGGTAGCCGCACCCGTCGTGTTGCGCGGAATGGTTACGAACCACTGAACTTTCAGAATGCGGTTCGGAGCCGTTCCGGTAACCACGTATCGAACATTACCGTTCGTACCCGTGGCCAGGTCATCCCAGTAAGGATAGATCTTGGGAACGTTGGTGGCGCTGGTAATGGCATTGGTGAACTGGCTTCCGGGGGCAGCGGTGAAGGTATTGCTACCCAGCATGATCCAGCCATCAGGAGACACCGCAAAACGCGTGTAGTTCACGCCTTCGTAGGGGAAGCTGAAGCCGATATCGGCCGGTGAGCCCGGGGTATCGTCATTACCCGTAGTCAAAGCCTGCGTAGCGCCCGTCATCGGATCGAGCGTAGCGCCGGTACTAGCACTCGTTGAATAGCGATTCACCCTTTGGATCAGCGAAGCCGACACCACCAGGTTGGAAGTGCCTCCCGCGCAAATGGAAGAGGGTGTGGCGGTCAACGTGCCAAGTACCGGGTTAGCCAGTGACGTAATCGTCGCAGTGGCGGTAGCTGTACAACCATTGGTAGTGCCGGTTACGGTATAAACGGCATCAATCGAAGGAGTTGCGTTTACACTGCACCCGTAGCAGCGCTAAGACCGGTAGCCGGCGACCAGCTATAGGTGGTGGCTCCGCTGGCAGTCAGTTCTACAGGGGTTCCGCCCGGAGAGCAGTACGTACCGGTTGCCGGTGTTACGCTAACGACCGGGTTGGACTTTACTTCTACCTCAATAAGCGCCGAGTTCTGTGTGGTACCCGAGCAGGTAGCTGTGAAAATGTAATAGTACATGCCCGGGGTGAGGCCCGAACCTACGGATAGGGTAGTTGTGGTTGCACCGCTGATCGGGCTACCGAGCGTACCGGCGGCATCGGCCGTATACCACTGATAGCTAACTCCCAGACCCGTCGTCTGGTTGGAAATGATGATGTTGGTGCTGGTTCCCTGGCAGATGCTGAAGGAAGAGCTGTTCGGACTGCCGGCTTCTACGTTGCCGCCGTCGCACACGGGAAGCAACACTTCATGTGCGCCCATCAGGGGCACAGAGCCATTGAGGGGGCGGCTGTTGCCGTCGATATCACGGAAAAGCAATGCACTGTTGGCGGTCACAACTCCATTATCTCCACCATAGAGCGGAAAGGCATCGACAGAAGTGCCGTCGACCTGCAGGTTAGTGGCTCCCAGGAATGGCGCGAGCGTCGAAGCACCGAAGGATGCGCTATCGTTGGCGGTGTTAGCCGTATTCAAGGCGCTGGTTAATGCGCGGGCGTTGGTGGCAGGCGTGCGCAATGCAGGATTGAAATTGCTTGCCCGGTAAAAAACACCGCTTGTTCCGATCGTAGAAATCAGGGTGTCGGAGGATGAATAGTAAGCGTTGTTATTCAGCGTCAGGTTCATCGCGGAACTCGGGCTTCCCGGAAGCATCATCGCAGACCGGTTGAATGCCGACGTATTGCCCGCATTTCGGGACATGTTGTTCGAAAAGATATTGTTGCGCACATCAACGCCGGTAGCTGCAGTTGTTGTGATGGCGAAGGCCGCAGTTACATCATTGCCCGTACCCGACAACGGTGTTCCGGAGAGATGCACCGAGTTATGATACACTTTATGACCTGTACCGCCCGCTATGGCGATACCTGCCCGTACACTCGTACTCAAGACAGAAGTCAGCGTGTTACCGCGGACATCCCAGACGAAGTTGTTGTAGGTAAACGTGTTGTTACCGCTGGTGTGGGTGATACCGCGGGCAGTAGACGTAGAACCAACATAAATGGTGCTCACCCGGTTGTTGGCGATCTCCAGCGTCTGCGCGGCGGTAGAGCTGGTGCTGGTGGTGAGACCGGTCACCGCACTTCCTGACGGATTGTACACGTTCCGGATCGTATTACCCTTGATCTGGGCCGGAACTACCGTGGCAATCGACATACCATTAACCGTCCAGAAGCCAGATGTATTGTTACAGACACCATCCACCGTGTTGTTGTTGATGGTGATCGGCTGCACGTTCGTGCTCAGGCCAGCGGAGCTGACCTCGATACCCATGATGTTGCTGCCGATGTAAGAGATGACGTTGCGCACCACGTTGTCAGAAAGGTTCAGCGAAATAGCTCAGATAACGACAATACCACGCGTATAAACAGTGGCTGCCGGAGCTGTGAACGGAGGATTACCCGACAAGGTCGCGGCGCCGCCGATGATGTTGTTGGTGATGGTCACCAGGCTGGATTGGCCGGAACTGGTACCCATGAATGCGATACCGCGACCCACCTGGTTGATCACGCAATTATTTACGGTGAAATCATTAACAGTCATACCCGTCGCCATAGCGCCGGTTACCGAAGTAATGGCAGTGGGTGCACTGGTACCGCCATTCGGACCAGCAATAATCCCGAACTGTGTGGAAGCATTCCCGGTGGAAGAGGTCACGGCGGAGGCATTGCCGGCGGAGATGCTACCGGTAATAGTAAGGTTCCGGATCGTGATGCCGTTGGCAGACGTATTACCGGTTCCGGTAGCCACCCGGATCAGAGAAGTATACGTATTTGAACTGATATTGGTAATTGTGAGTGCCAGTTCGGTAGTGCCCGCCGTGGCTTCAATATCACCGTCTATGGTTACGTTGTCGGCTCCGTTGAGCTGCATGATGCCCATACCCTGCGCCGGAGAACCCGTTATGGTTGCGCTGGTCGTTGGACGGATTACTACGGAGGAATACGAGGCCGATCCCACCCCCGTTGAATTCAACGTGGCGGCGGTAGTACCCTCATTGGTGTTTCCGGTGATCGAAATGACGATCGCCCCCTGGTGGGTACCATCATTGATTTTTGCGAAGGCCGCACCAAGATTGGAGTAGCTGGCAGCTGTCGTGGTTCCCAGGGTCGACGTCAGCGACACATTTAGTTGTGCCTGCGCGGCAAGACCTACCGACAAAGTACAGAGAAGGGCAAATAACTTCCTCATAAACAGTGTGTTTGTTTGGCAACAATGAAAAATGCTACGGTGCTACGTTCACCGGCATACGGGTGCATCAGGTAAGCAATCGTTACGGGAGCTGTTCAGAGGTTGCAGGCACCCTGCCGACAGGCGGCGGCAGATGAGCGACTGGTGCGGATCAAGCGGTTAGAAGGCTGGTCTTAGTAGTAGATAAGGGAGCAACAACCTATTCGGCTGTCGACGGACGTGAAAATAGTAGAAACAAAACAATACCCAAAAAAAATTTTAACAAAAAGGCAACCGTTTTTTAACTGATTAATAATCAATGGCCTTCTGGCAACACGTAAAGAAACATTAGGGTACGACGAAGCGGAGCGTCTCCTTTGCTGCAGGAGCGGCCAGCACGAGCACATAGATGCCCGCCGGCAGATGGCCCACAGAAAGAAATCGTATGGAGGATCCCGCATTCACCGGCAGCCGAGCCCGACCCAGGCTGCGACCGTCGGCGGCAAACCACTCCGCTGCCCAAACACCCGATAGCGCCCCCCGCAGGCGCAACTCCAGCAAACCCTGCCGGGCAGGACCGGCAACAGAAGCTGAAAGCAAATCCTTTTCAGCCCCCACCTGCACAACGCCCGAATAGTGTCCGCGCCCATCCCGGTCAATTTGACGGAGTCGGTACCAGACCCTACCGCCCGGCGGACGGGCATCTTCATAGGCATACTCCAGCGCCTGATCGCTATTGCCCGCTACTGCGAGCGAATGCACAAAGCCAAGGTCCTGATAGCTGCGGCCATCTGCCGAACGCTCAACCTGAAATCCGGCATTCTGCGATTCGGAAGCCGTTTTCCATTGTAAGCGCAGTACATCCCTGTTTCGCCTGCCCCGAAACCACAGCAGGCGCACCGGAAGCGGTGTCGACGAGCCGGCTAGCGCAAAAGGCGAGAACGAGGTCTGCCCCTCGAGTGTCACCGTTCGCAGTCCGTCCGACAGTCCGGCCTGAAGACCCGTACCATTCGGCAGCAGTTCCCACCGGCCGTTGCTGACATGATGCACATTGATCGCCGCGGGCGTCTGCCACAATGAGTCGGGATACTGAAACCGGATTATGGCACCCGGACTCAGGAGTGAGGCTGCCGGAAGAATATGCCAAATACGCTGCAGGGCCAGGCTGCTGTTGGTGGCAGGATAGCCATCGAAGCCCTCCTGTACCCGCACCGACCAGTCGATACCCCCGTTATGGGTGATCTGCAGCGGCGTGTAAGCACCCGGCCCCGCTCCCACCGGAAACGTGCGGGTGCCATTTACACTCAGCAGCCGGAGCGAACCACCTCCATCTGTAACAACATAGGCAGCAGCATCTCCACCCGAGATCGTTGCGGCGCTCAGGGAATGGGCTCCCAACTTCAGCAGCCCGGAAGCGAGTGTCAATGAGGTTGCCGTGGTGGTGCCACCGAGGGTAAGCCCCGCCGGGTTATCGATCCGCAGATCGGTGTAGATCAACGGCGCCACTACCTGTGCTGCGGTGCCGTTGTAGGTAAAGGGCATGGGTAGGGTGGCGAGGGTTCCGGGAAGGAAGATGCCGCTGACGCTGGTTCCGGCAGGCGGGAAGACAGGTCCGTCCGCCTGTGAAAGATCCAGGTTATGGTACCCGCCTGCGGTCACCGCCTGTCCGCTTCCGGTATAGGCAACCGTACTGCCGGTACGGAGGATGCGGTTCATGTCGGGAAAGCTGCCGGCAAGCCCGTTCGGGTGTGCCGTACGCACCGTGCCATTCAGTTGCAGCGTGCTGCCGCCAAAAACCGCCTGCGTACCACAGTCCAGCACACCATCAACCACCAACGTGCTTGTGCCCAATAGCAGGGCGGCTCCGAGACTGACCGTATGAGCTGCCTGTATGGTGAGCTTGTTGGAGGACACTGGCCCCCGCGTGGCCGGATGCCAGGAAACACCGTCATACCATTCCCAGGTGCCGGCGCTTTCCAGCAGGCCGCTGGCTGCGGTACGCATCGGCGCCACTGGCTGGGTATACCCGACGAAGCCCCGGAGCAGGATATTGTCTAACCGAAGGTTGCCGGTGCCGCTTCCGCCCCACCCATAAATCCGAAAAGTCAGCGGGGCAGAAAGGTTGAGAAAGCTGGCGGGCAAATTCAGGCTGACAGAGGAGGCCGTTGTCGCCACCGGGCCAGCTCCGAGGTCGGCTGCATAGCCGTCGCTGCTACTGCGTACGGCGTAGTTGGTGGCGCCGGCCGCCGTTCTCAGGATGTCGAAAGCCAGGACGGTGGCATTGAGCCGGTGGTGCGCTGCAGGTGTAACCGAAAACTGCACATAGCGGCTGGTATCGAAGCTGACACCCCAGGACGACTGCAGACTATAAAGGCCGGCGGCATTGGCCTGGCAGTTGACACCTGTGTTGCTGCTAATCGCGGAAAAGGTCAGGTTGGCCGTAACGCCGGAGGCAACCAGCGACAGGGCCGTGCACGCAGTTCCGGAAAAGGTAAACACACCGAGGCTGGGCTGGCTTACGAAAATAGAAGGGCTGCTTAATGCAAAACTGCCCGCACTGACCTGCAGCAGCGCTGTTCCGCCTGAAGTAAAGGCCAGGTCCGAAAAAGTGGCTGCCCCCGAAACCGGCGTACGGGTCAGCACGCCATCGAGCGCCGGGCCGGAAGGTGTTAGTGTTACCGGTGTCACGAAATCAATATCGCGATTGCCACCGGCATCCACTGCCTCCACTACCGGGGCGGGCGACAGCACCACAAATGGCTCGGCAACAGCCGGGGGCGCAGAGGCGAAACGCAATTGGCTGGCAACAACGCTATAAACATTCACATTGCCACTCTCCGAAGAAATGGCGGAAAAAGAGGAAAGTTGGGAGGAAAAGGGAGCAGGCTCGACGCTGACATTGGCGTTGCTGATCTGGAAAACGAAGCGACGCCCATCCTGGTTATTGCTGCCCGTACTGGCCCCGTTGTTGACATTGGGCCGCATCGATATCCGAAGGCTGAGGAGCAGGCTGCCATTATCGGGCACCGACACATTGCCGATATTGGTGAATTGCAATTGATTCGATGTCGGCGACAAACCAAAGACGGCGTTCACCGGCGTAGAACCGATAAACAGGGCTGCGGTTTGAATGGCGGCGGGCCAGCTCATCTGGTTCCCGACAAGCGGGGTATTGAAGGTGATACTGCGCAGGATGGTCGGCAAGGTATCGGCATCAGCGCCCTCCGACAGCTGGAACTGCCATACCTGAACCCCCTGGCTGACCTGACTGATCGTGCTGATGTTCACCAGCGACGAAATCACCCCTGCCTCTCCCCCGGCGCCCTGGAAGCTCCCTGAAAAACTGGGTATATAACGGCTGGCAATAGTGCCCGTAGTATTGAAGCTGTTGGTAGCCGCTGCGTTTGAGCCCGAAAAGGGCAGCAGAAAGAAGGTGTAGTGCCCGAGTCCGCTGATGTTCGACAGGTTCGAAGCCGTCTGGCTGCTGTTGGTGATGACGGCGGCGATGGCTGCCGTTCCGATGCTGCCGCCGACCGCATAACTGGTGCCGTTTTGGGGAAGGTCGGCAGGTATCAGGCTGGCTCCGCTGCCCTCCTTGTATAGCAGCAGGTAACCGCTGCCTCCGATGGTGCCGGCAGCCGGGTACTCCAGGCGGATCGCATTACCGCTCTGGATGCCGGCAAACAAAAAAGCGGCCGCGGCCGGCTGCTCCGACGGAGGAATGGCCAGGGTAGACTGGTTGGTGAGGCTGGCGGCGATGCTGTACTGGGTGCTTCCGGCCATACCGTTGTATTCATAAACGAAAAAGGAGTAGGCAGCGGCGGCATTGAGCCCGGTGACCGTTACCGAACTGCCGCTTCCGTTGAATACCACCACATTGCCGGGACCGGTCTGGTCGTTACCCGGACCAATAAAACTACCGGGAGCACTTACGTGGTAATAGACGCCGGCCTGGGGCCCAAAGTTCGTGACGCCCGAAGTGGGACGGGCCACGACAATGCGGGCGGCACCGGTACCATTGGTCCAGGAAAGGCTTACGGAGCTGCTCGTGCGGCCGGTCAGCGTAACCCCGCTGGCAGGAGCCGGAACCTGCGCGAGGGCAGATAACCATACCAGGAGCAGCAACCCCGACAAGAGACTTCTGCAGGCAATTGTGCAAAGCGGCATAAAAAAGGTTTTGGAGGGTGGCGACAGCCAATCAGGCCCGGGAAGACCAGGGATTGAAAAAAACAGGGCCGTAGACACTGGCCCCGCGACGACTACTAAAAACGAAAACAAACCATAAACTGTTATGAGGCGACTCCTGTGGAAACAGGCTTCCGACCTCCTGCAATTTGCAACGCCACAGACCGCGAAAACAATAGAAAATCCTCAGTTTTTTCCGGGATTTTTCTCCCGGATTTATGGTGAGAAAAACAAGGAGGGAGGAGGGGAGGAAGGGAAGGGGGTGTAAACGGCAAGATGCATAGGTTGAGAAACCGATGGGCGACAGGCTTTTCGCATGCACCTTACCGCTAGCCCTGGCGCGAAAGCCGCCGTCCAGGGCCTATGCGCGGATCAGCCGATAAAACGGCCGGTATGGCTGTCCTTCACTTTCTTCAGTCCATCCGGTTTACCGGTATAAACGAGATTACCGCCCGCAGCACCCGCTTCCGGACCCAGGTCGATTACCCAGTCGGCACAGCGGATGACGTCGGTATTGTGCTCGATCACCAGGATGCTGTGCCCCTGCGCGATCAAAGCCTGGAAGGAAGCCAGCAGTTTGCGGATATCGTGAAAATGCAGGCCCGTAGTAGGCTCGTCGAAGATAAACAGGATGCCGCCTGCCGAACGGCCTCGGCCCAGGAAGGAAGCCAGCTTCACCCGCTGGGCCTCGCCGCCCGAAAGGGTATCGGACGACTGTCCCAGCTTTACATAACCCAAACCCACATCGCTCAGTGGCCGGATGGCATTGGCGATGCTCTTTTCATCGGCAAAGAACTCGAGTGCCTCGTCGACGCTCAGCTCCAGCACATCATATACACTTTTGCCGCGGTACTGCACTTCGAGCACTTCCTCCTTGAACTTGCGCCCTCCGCATACCTCGCAGGTGAGGTGCACATCGGCCAGGAACTGCATCTCCACGATCTTCTCGCCTTCGCCCTTGCAGGCATCGCATCGGCCGCCATCCACATTAAAAGAAAAATGTTTGGGCTGAAATCCACGGATCTTCGAAAGACCCTGGCCGGCATATAGATCGCGGATGGCGTTCCAGGCCTGGATATAGGTTACCGGATTCGAACGCGAGGATTTGCCGATCGGGTTCTGATCGACGAGCTCAATGGCCGTAATGCCTTCGATATCGCCCGTCACCGCCTTGTGCAGGCCCACCTTGTCGCCGGGCTCGCCCTTCAGCTTTTGCAAAGCCGGGTACAGGATATGCTTGACCAGTGTCGTTTTTCCTGAGCCGCTTACGCCGCTGACTACACAGAGCACGTTTAGCGGAAATTCGACGCTGACGTTTTTCAGGTTGTGCTGCCGGGCGCCTTCCACCCGGATCCAGCCTTTGGGTTTGCGCAACTGCGCCGGCGGATCGATGGTGAGCTGCGCGGAAAGGTACTTTCCGGTGAGGCTTTCCGGGTCGCCCACGATCGCGTCGTAGTTGCCTTCAGCCACCACCTGTCCGCCCAGGTGGGCCGCCAGTGGTCCCATATCGATAATATGATCGGCTTCGCGCATCATCATCTCGTCGTGTTCCACCACCACCACGGTGTTGCCCAGGTCGCGCAGTTCCTTGAGCACCCGGATCAGGTTCTCGGTGTCGCGCGGGTGCAGTCCGATGGAAGGCTCGTCGAGGATGTAGAGCGAATTGGTAAGATTGGAACCCAGGGAGCGGGTGAGCTGGATCCGCTGGCTTTCACCCCCCGAAAGCGTATTGGCGAGGCGGTTCAAGGTGAGGTAGCCCAGGCCTACCTTCAGCAAGGTATCGACACGGTGGGTAATCTCGATCAGAATCCGTTTGGCTACCGACTGTTCAAACTCCGTAAAAAGGGGCAATGCCTCATCGAGCCAGGCTTTGAGGTCTTTAACGGGGAGTTCGCTCAGTTCGCCGATATGGCGCCCCTGTATTTTTACGTACAGTGCTTCCTTGCGCAAACGGTAGCCCGCGCACTCGGAGCATTTTGTGCGGCCCCGGTAACGGCTCAGCAACACCCGGTACTGCACCTTGTATAAATTCTGTTCTACTTCGCGGAAAAAGTCGTCGATCCCTTCTGTAAACTGGTTGCCCTTCCAGAGTGTCTCGTATTGTTCTTTCGTGAGGTCGGCGATGGGGGTGTGCACGGGAAAGTTGAACTTCCGGGCGGCACGCACGAACTGCTCGCGCCATTGCCCCAGCTTCTCTCCTTTCCAGGGCGCCACAGCCCCTTCGTATACCGACAGCAGCTTGTTGGGAATGATCAGGTCTTCGTCGATGCCGAGCACCATCGAAAAACCTTCGCAGACCGGGCAGGCACCCAGGGGATTGTTAAAGGAAAATAGATTGGGAACCGGCTCTTCGAAGCTCATACCATCCAGTTCGAAGCGGTTGTTGAAGTGCAGCATGCGCGTCGGGCCGGCGCCGCCGGGATCTACTTCGAGATAGACATCGCCTTCACCCTCATAGAAAGCCATGCCTACGGAGTCGCCGAGGCGGTGCTCATCATCTTCGTCGAGTTCGCGCGCCACAAAGCGGTCGATCAGCACATACACGTTTTCGGGATAGGCAAAGGCCGCGCCCAGGGCCGCCTCATCAGCCAGCAGGTCTTCGATGGCGAAGGTCTGGCTGGCAGCAACCGGGTTTTCCTTTTGTCCCTGCGCGATCACCGACCGGTATACCCGGGTGAAGCCCTTTTGCATCAGGATGTTGAGCTCCTCGCGCACATCTCGGTTGCGGTGCAGGCGGAAAGCGCTGAGGATATAAATCTTGCTGCCTTCCTTCAGCCCGCGGATGGCATTGATGACGTCCTGCACATCGTCTTTCCGCACCTCACGCCCCGACACGGGGGAAATGGTGCGGCCGATGCGGGCAAAGAGCAGGCGAGGTAATCATAGATCTCCGTCATGGAACCTACCGTGGAGCGGGGCGTACGGGTGATTACCTTCTGTTCGATGGCAATGGCCGGCGCCAGTCCGCGGATATAGTCCACATCGGGCTTGTCCATCCGGTTCAGAAACTGCCGCACATAGGCCGAAAGGCTTTCGGCATAGCGGCGCTGCCCTTCGGCATACAGGGTATCAATGGTGAGCGAAGACTTGCCTGAACCCGACACACCGGTGACCACGATGAGCTTGTTGCGCGGAAAGGCAACATCCACATTGCGAAGGTTGTGCACGCGGGCACCTTTGATAAAAATGGCGTCGGGCGCCACCGGAAGAGTTGTTTTCGATTTGCTGCGCGGCTGTTTCATAAAGCGCGACAAAGGTAAACCAATACCGCTATGCTGCTAATCCTTTTAGCAAGGACCGGAAAGAAATTTCCGTCCCTCAGGCCCAACCTTTCTGAACTGGTTCCGTATGTTTTCTTGTAATTGCCTTTATGAGTTCCTTCAGGAGCACCCACACCAGCCCGGCAGCTCTTGCTGAAGAGGGCCGCTAGCCACACTTAACAATACCTTTGCAAAATAGGCCGGGCCCATTACCTGCGCACCTCTTGTTTTATAAACAAATTGGTCCTATTTTAGTGTCGAAATAATCACCACACCTAAAATCGTCCGGCCTATCGCCCCACTTCTACGCTTTTAACCGTTCCAGACCCCATCTGAAAAACTCACATACGTAGAAGTGTATGACGAACTTACCTAAACTGTCGGATCAGGAACTGATCCAACTCTTCATCGCAGGCAATGTAAACGCCCTGGAGACGCTGGTATTGCGTCACAAGGACAAGCTTTATACATCCATTCACTTTCTGGTGAAGGACAAATACCTCGCGGAAGACATCTTCCAGGACGTATTCATCCGCATCATCGACACCGTGCGCAGCGGCCGCTATACGGATGAAGGCAAGTTCCTGCCCTGGGCCATGCGGATCGCGCATAACCTGTGCGTGGACCATTTCCGCAAGGTGAAGCGGACACCCGTAATTAAAACCGGCGACGATCAGGACATCTTCGAGGTGCTGAACTTCACGGAGGAAAATGCCGAAGACCGGATGATCCGCAGTCAGAGCCACCACCGCGTGCGCACCCTACTCGACCAGTTGCCGGAAGACCAGCGGGAGGTGATCATTCTGCGGCACTATGCCGATATGAGCTTCAAGGAGATTGCACGGGTGACCGGCTGCAGCATCAACACGGCGCTGGGCCGGATGCGCTACTGTCTCATCAACCTGCGGAAGATGATGGCGCAGAAGCAGATTGCGTTGTAACTCATCCCCGACCCCTTTGTCCCTCACCCCCAGCCCCTCTCCCCAAGTGCGAGGGGAGTTGCAGCAGGAAAAAAATGCAGCCTTGTGTGGTTTTGAAAATAAATGTGCAGTTTGTACTTTCGAACCGGAAAAGAGACACAAGAAATCTGATAAAAACGATATTGTCATTCCTTGTCTCTGACTGTACCTGGTCCTATTGCTTGCCCGCAGGAGGTTGACAGGGAATGACGACTAATTGACAACGCCCCGCCGATGCGGGGCGTTGTCAATATTTAATGTTTAGCTGGTAATAGATAATTTTTAATGAGTGGGGAAAATCCCAGAAATATCCGAGGTTTTTCACATGGGCCGATCAGGCAGTGTTTCGACCTTCCGTTGAAAAATGGAAAGAAAATACAATCTGGAAGAGCGTCTGATTTCTTTTGCCATTGACATCATCAAACTTTCAGAAAAGCTACCGCATACTTATGCAGGCAAGCACCTGGCGGGCAATCAACCAGATGTCGTTCAGCGCCAGCGTTCCAGTATGCTGAAGCCACAGGAGCTGAAAGCCGTGCCGACTTTATTCACAAAATGAAAATCGGCCTAAAGGAGTTAAAGGAAAGTATCGTTTGCCTGAAGGTACTAGATGGTCTTTTGTGGCTTCCCACTGCCGAAATCCATCCCCTCCTGAACGAGACCCAACAGTTGGTTGTATTTTCTCCAGCAGCATTGCCAGAGCCCGCAACAACATGCAAAAGCTGCCATCCAAACATAAAAAACTAGCTGTTATCTATTACAGATGACGTATTACGTATCTGCCTTCCGCCTGTTCATCCCGCGAACGCTACCTTTCCACGTTCCTTGCTTACATTCGCTCTGTCCAAACCAGACATAAAAATTGATTGCATGAAAAAACAACTCTTCCTGTGGTCGGCAGGTATTCTCGCCACCCTGGGCGCCTGGGCTCAGGCACCGAAGGTGAATTTCGAGAAATACACCCTGCCCAACGGCCTGAAGGTGATCCTGCACCGCGACACCTCGGCGCCCGTGGTGGCCGTAACGGCTTTGTACCACGTAGGTTCCAAAAATGAAGACACCGCCCGCACGGGCTTTGCGCATTTCTTCGAGCACCTGCTCTTTGAAGGCTCGCAAAACATCAAGCGCGGTGAATTCGACAAATATGTCACCAATGCGGGCGGCGCCCTCAATGCCAACACCTCGCAGGACCGCACCTTCTATTACGAACTGCTGCCCTCCAACCAGGTCAAACTGGGACTCTGGCTCGAAAGCGAGCGGATGATGCATGCCAAAATCGAGCAGGTGGGTGTCAACACCCAGCGCGAAGTGGTGAAGGAAGAAAAGCGCCAGCGCGTCGACAACCAGCCCTATGGCACGATCCTCTCCGAGATCCTGAAGCGCGCCTACCGCGAGCATCCCTACCGCTGGGCACCCATCGGCTCCATGGAGCACCTCAACGCCGCTACGCTCGACGAGTTCATCAACTTCTACAAGACCTTTTACGTTCCCAATAACTGTGTGCTCTCGATCGCCGGCGATATCAACATCCCGGAGATCAAAAAGCAAATCGAGGAATACTTCGGCCCCATTCCCCGCGGCACCCGTCCCATCCCCCGCCCCAGCATCAAAGAGAAGCCCCTCGGCGGCGAAGTGCGTGATGTCGTTCGCGACAATATTCAGCTCCCGGCCGTTGTGCAGGCTTACCGAGCCCCCGCCCAGGGAAGCCCCGAATACTATGCCTTCAACATGTTGTCGACCCTGCTTTCGGGTGGCCCCTCGAGCCGCATGAACCAGGTGCTCGTAGACCAGCGCGAGATGGCGGTGGCCGCCGGCTCCTTCCCCTTTTTCAATGAAGACGCGGGCCTGTTCATCACTTTCGCATTCGTCAACATGGGTGTGAAGCCCGCCAATGTCGAAAAGGTCATGGACTCCCTGGTGCGCAACGCGCAAAACTCCCTGGTGTCGGAGCGTGAGTTCCAGAAGGTGAAGAACCAGATCCTGGCCAACTTCGTATCAGCCAACGACAACATGGCCGGCATTGCCGAGAGCCTCGCCAATTACGAAGTGTATTTCGGCGACGCCAACCTGATCAACACGGAAATCGAGCGCTACAACAAGGTGACGCGCGAAGACCTGATGAACGTGGCGAAGAAGTACCTCGTGCCCGAAAACCGGGTGGTGCTTTACTACCTGTCGAAAGATTCGAAAGAAGAAATGCCGAAGGCGAAGACGTTTTAAACCCCACCCCTGGCCCCTCCCCGAGAGGGAGGGGAAACGCAGTTCTTACCTTTTCCTCAATCGCCCCTCCCCCCGCCCCTCCCGGAGGGAGGGGAGTTGTAGCCACCCTCAGGGATGTGTTGCAGCTCCCCTCTCCCACCGGCAGAGGAACCGGGGGCGAGGGGGCAAAACCCAAAACAATGAAAAAGACGCTTCTCTATATCCTCGGCTTCCTGCCCCTCGTTGCGCTGGCGCAGGTAGACCGCTCCAAGGCGCCCGCTCCCGGACCGGCCCCGGCCATCAAGATTGGCCAGCCGGCCACCTTTACGCTCGCCAACGGCCTGCGTGTGTTTGTGGTGACCAACAATAAAATTCCGCAGGTCAGCGCCACCCTCACACTCGACATGGACGGCATCGTGGAAGGCGAAAAGACCGGCGTTTCGAGCATGGCCGGCGAACTACTGCGCCGCGGCACCAGCACCATGAACAAGGCACAGCTCGATGAAGCCATCGACTTTCTCGGCGCTTCTGTGAGCACCGGCGGCATGAGCGCTTCTGCTTCCTCGCTGAAGCAGCACTTTCCCCGCGTGTTCAGCCTCCTGAGCGACATGATCCTGCGCCCCTCCTTCTCTGCCACCGAGCTCGAGAAAATACGCACGCAGTCGCTCTCTGCCCTGCAGCAACGCAAAGACAATCCCGGCTCCATCGCCACCAACGTGGCCAACCGGCTCGCCTATGGCAAAGACCATCCCTATGGCGACATTGAAACAGAAGCCACGCTTAAGGCCGTTACCATGGCGGACGTAAAGCAATACGTCAGCCGCTACTGGAAGCCCAACAACGCCTACCTGGTGTTCGTAGGTGCCATCACGGCCGCCGAAGCAAAGGCACTGACCGAAAAAAGCCTCGGCGCCTGGAAGAAGGGTGAAGTAAAAGCAGAGCAGTGGGCCATGCCCAAAGCACCGGCAAAGACCTTTATCGCCCTGGTAGACCGGCCTGCTTCGGTGCAGAGCCAGATCCAGTTTATCAGCCCTGTTGACCTGAAGCCCGGCGCACCCGATGCCATCCCGGTTAGCGTGATGAGCAATATCCTCGGGGGTGGTTTCTCCGGACGCCTTTTCGCCACCCTGCGCGAGAAGTACGGCTTCACCTATGGCGCCTACAGCGATGTGTCGTCTAACCGGCTTGTAGGTTCCTTCAAGGCTTCCGCCTCGGTGCGCAACGAAAAGACCGACAGCGCCATTGGCGCCTTCTTGTCGGAGTTTAACCGGATGCGGAACGAGGCGATCGGCGACACCGAAGTGATCCGGATGAAGAACTACCTCTCCGGCTCCTTTGCCCGCTCGCTCGAAAACCCGTCCACCATCGCCCAGTTTGCACTCAGCATTGCGCGCAACAAGTTGCCGGCCAACTACTACCAGAACTACCTAAAGAACCTCGCAGCCGTAGATCCGCGTTCGGTGGCGCAGATGGCCAATCGCTATGTGCAGCCCAACAACCTGATCATCGTTATCGTAGGCAATGCCAAGCAGGTAGCGCCCGGATTGGAGAAATACGGTGAGGTACGCTATTTCGACTTTTATGGAAACCCCACGGCAGCACCCCAGGCGCCGAAAAAAGTAGCCGAGGGTGTTAGCGCCCAGAGCATACTGCAAAAAGCAGCCGATGCCGTGGCCTCTGCCCAAACGATGGGCACCATCAAAGACGTGCAGATGAAAGGCACCGCCAGCATCCAGGGTATGCAACTGGAGCTTTCCGAAAAAACCATCGTCGGAAAGGCTTACGTCCAGGAAGCAACCGTTCGCGGCATGGTGCTGCAGAAGCAGATGGTGAAGGGTGGCCAGTATACCTCCATGCAGCAGGGCCAGAACAAAGAAGTAGACGCCGGCGACAAGGATGAGCTGAACCAGAGCACCGCCTTCTTTGAAGAAGCCTGGATGCTCAAGCAGCCGGGGTACCAGTTTACTCTGGGCGATATCGAAAAAGTAAACGGCCAGGATGCCTATGCGGTGCACATCACTTCGCCCGGCGGAAACAAGTTCACGAACTTCTATGATGCCACTTCGGGCCTGAGGGTGAAGACGGCCAAAGAAGAAGAAGGTCCTGCCGGTAAGGTAACCGTATCGACGACCTTCAGTGGTTTCAAAAACTTCAACGGAGTGATGCTGCCGACCAAGTTACTGATCGACCAGGGCATGTTCCAGCTCGATGTATCGATGGACGATATCAAAGTGAACAGCGGACTGACCGAGGCAGACATCAAATAAGCTTTGCATCTTTTTCCCGCAGCAGCTGCCCCACACCGGGGCAGCTTTTTTTTGACGATAGCGCGCTCGGCTGCCTTCGCGCCGTCGGACAAGACACTCGCCTCGCCTTGTACTGGCTGCTCCGGGAACAATGCTGTCTGAACATCCGTAACAACGGCCAGGGCCTTGATCCGCACCTGCAGCGCCAGGTCTTCGGCATCCAATCGTACGACCCGCGCCGGATGCATTTATGACGATCTGACCAGTGAATGGACACCCGGAAAGGGCGGTTTCCTCCGGACGCGGATACCCCCTCTTGAATCCTGCCAACTCCCGGCCCTGAGTGACTTAAAAAAATTTGGCCGTATTGTTTTTTGTATAATTTTGCCTCCTGCTTAAAGCGGTGCAACACCGCAAAACATGCAGTTGGTTTAGGTGACGACTCCTGTTTTTACAGGAGTTTTTTTTGCCTCAACCTCAAGGAATTCCCTTCATCCAATCCGCGCAGGATTTTTCGGGCCCGGATAAAAACGATTCTACTTTTTTACTAATTTTCGTTCCTGCTCACAGCGGTAAAACTCCGCTACACATGCAGTTGGTTTAGGTGACGACTCCTGTTTTTACAGGAGTTTGTCATCTCAGGAAACGGAGGGAAGAAGGGTGATGCCGAATAACTCCGGGAACGCATTTCGCCAGTAGGTCTGCTCCTGAATACAGAAGAACAGGGAAACTGATCTTGGCTGGCCCTGGCCGGGAGTAAAGGCTACCCGGCACCCTCTTATGGGGCCGTTGCGACAGCATGATTGGTTTAGAGCGACGACTCACCCCTTTATTCGCTGCCAGTACAAGTCGATTGATCTGGCGTCATTCGAAGGTCGGGGCAGAACATCCGACGTACCGGAATTGCTAACGAAGGTAATGAATGCCTGCAGGGAAGCCCCTACCGATAAATAGGTATTTTGAAAGGCCCGATCCTGGGCGGGAAGTAGCCAAAGCACGCGCACGAATCGTTTACCTTTAGGTTCCAGATGAGCGTCCGTATCTACTTGTTTCTGTTGTTGCAACTGACCGCTTTAGCGGCGCTGGCTCAGCATCCGCCTTCTTCAGGACTTAGCCCGATCAACGGGGCGCCCTCGGCCGAACTGTTCGACCTGTTGCACGACCGCAAAGGACACCTGTGGATGACACACAATGCAGGCATCAGCCGCTACGACGGCCGGAGTTTTACCAGCTACAGCACGGCCGGGCAAAATGCAAGGGCCATGACCGATCTCTGCGAAGACCGCCAGGGCCGCATCTGGTGTCACAATTTCGAAGGCCAGATCTTTTATATCGAACAACAACAGTTGCACCTGCTGCCCAGCTACCGCTTCCGCGAAGAAGACTATTTTCCACGCACGGCCATCTTTGGCGATGAACTGCTGGCCACCTCTTCGAATGGCCTTTTCATCTGCAACACGGCCACCATGAAGACCCGCTACTTAACCCAGACCGGCGCCACCACGTCGCTGGCCGTGCTTTCGGATGGAGCGCTGGTGCTGTCTACAAGCGGCATCTTCTACTGGTACGACCCTCAGAAAGGCCTGCGCCCGCTCCGCTGCGGCTTCAGGGTAAGCAAAGGCCAGAACATTTCCCTGCAACCCGATGGCAAAGACGATACGGCACACCTGATCTCCAACCCGGAAGCAGTACTCTACCGGATGGTGCGCCGAGGCGATAGCCTGCTGGTGTTGCCCCCGGAGCAGGCGCCGATGTTCATCAACTCGGTGACCGTAGACCACGACGAAGTTTGGGTACACACCAATGAACTCAGTTGGAACAACAAAGGGCAACGTATTTATGGACAAGCGTTATCGCATGCCCTTCGCCATCCGCAAGGACCGTATTTCTACAGTAGCCTGCGAAAAGGTCTGCTGACCATGCACCAGGGCCTGGGCCAGAAGATCAGGCTTCCTTTCCCCGATACCAGCAGCCTGGTGACGGCCCTGCATCCGCTTGCTGCGAACGGTTTTTTGTATGGAACGGCTACCGGTTCGATTTACGAAACACGGGATGGGCGAATGCTACGCAGCTTTCGCCTTCCTTCTTTTTTCAGGGCCGTAGAACGGATCGTAAAGCTGGCCGACAACCAATACCTCATCGGGGCTTCGCAGGGCATCCTGAGCCTCGACCTGAACCAGGGAAGCCTGACCACGCTCGACTACAATATCGTATTGAAAGACGCGGCAACCGGCAAGGGACGGGCGCTGATCGCGGCCACCTTCAGAATACTTCAGGCTGATCTGCCGGCAGCCGATCGCGCACAGACGGTTTCTGTTTTCCGGCCGTTAGGTAGCCGACGGCGTTGCCGCTCCATCGAGATCCTCTCCGACGGAACCGTGCTTGCTGCCTTCAACGACGGGTTGCGTGCGCTCCAGGGCGACGCTTCGCGCCAGTTAAGTTTCCGCGGGCAGCAGATCTACGCCACGCGGATACGGAGCTTTGGCAGGCACTTGCTGATTGGGACCTTTAACCATGGACTCCTCGTCCGCAGCGGCGGCAATCCTCTCAGCAACTGGGGAATCGCACCGGAACCCTATGCCCGCGTAATATCCGACATCCGCGTGACCCGCCATGCGGCCTGGATTCTTTATGATGACCTGGTAGAACTGCTGGATACGGCCCTGAAGACAAGGCGTCTGGACGGACTACCCTTCAGGGGCGCCGATGTGCTGGATGTGGCGGAAGACAGCAATGGCTATCTCTTTGCCACCAAGCAGGGGTTGTACCGGCTTCCACGGATCTTTCCACGGCTGCCGCAACCACATACCGTCCTCGATTACCTGCTGGTTCATGGCAGGCGCCGGGCGCCGGTTGAGCCTTTGGTACTGGCGCACGACAGCAACAGTTTTTCAATCGGATTATCAACAGCCTATTTCAGTGCCAACAGCAGCCTGCGTTACCGCTACCGACTTTCTACGCCCGAAGAAAAAGGCAACTGGCTGGTTGCCGGTGAAGGACAAAGCAGTTTTTCTTTCGTCAACCTTGCTAAAGGCAGCTACACTTTTGAAGCACTGCCCGTATCCGCCAACGGTGAGGCGCTTTCGGAAAGTATCCGATTTCCTTTTGTCATCAGGCCGGCATGGTACGAAACCTGGTGGGCCTACCTCGGCGGCTTGGCCCTGTTGCTGGGTCTCTTCTTTGTTATTGGGCTCTACCTGCACCGGGAGCGCCTGCGCAAGCAGGAGATACGCTACGAGAAGATGCTTGCGGTGGAGCAGGAACGGCAGCGGATCTCGGCAGAAATACATGATGACCTGGGGGCCAGCCTCTCGGGGGTGCGCCTGCTGGCAGAACTGGTCCGCGAAAAAACACCCGATGGCACCATCCGCAGGGAGCTGGAAAAAATCCATGAGTCGATCACCGGCCTCACCCAGAAGACGCGTGAGGTGATCTGGGCACTGAACTCGGATTACGATTCGCTGGAAAGCCTCCTGCTCTACATTCAGAAACAGGCACAAAGTCTTTTCGAAGGCAGCCCTATTCACCTGCAGGTGCAATTGCCCACCGACATACCCACCTGCCGGATAAGCGGCGAAATACGCCGTCAGATTTACCTGGCGGTGAAAGAGGCGCTGCACAATTGTCTCAAGCATGCGCAGGCGGGCCATTGCCTGCTATCGGCCGAGTGCGGTGGCCACCGGCTGCACGTGGTGGTGGCAGACGATGGTCAGGGATTCGTGCCGAAACAGTCCGCCTCTTTCTCCAGCGGTATGCAAACCATGCGGCAGCGTATGGAATCTGTAGGCGGCACCCTGCAACTCAGCACGGAGCCCGGCCTGCGTGTTACATTTACCATTCCCCTAAACCGTTTAGCATGATTCCGGTAATATCAATCGTTGAAGACAGCAGAACTTTTCAGCAGGCCCTCGCGCAGGTGCTTACCGAAAGTACCGCCTTCAAACTCGGCTCCATCTATGGATCTGCCGAAGCCGCCATGAACGGGCTTCCGGAAGAAAAGCCCGACGTGGTGATCGTAGATATCCAGCTGCCCGGACAAAGCGGCATACAACTGATCCGCACCATCAGAAGGCTACAGCTACCCGTACGCTTCCTGGTGTGCAGCATCCACGATGACGACGACAAGATCATGGAGGCACTGGAAAACGGGGCGGAAGGCTATATTCTGAAAGACAGTTCCGCTACGCAGATCCGCCAAGCGCTCGACGAGCTGCTGCAGGGCGGCGCGCCGATGTCGCCATATATCGCCCGCCGTGTGATCTCCTTTTTTCGGAAGCCGCTCCAGCAACAGCCCACGGAGCTGCTGACGCTTCGGGAGCAGGAAGTGCTGAACCTGCTGGCGGCCGGACTACAATACAAGCAGATCGCCGACCGCATGTATCTCAGCCTGGAGACCGTTAAGACCCACCTTCGGAACATTTATGCCAAGCTACACGTGCAGAATAAGGTGGAGGCGTTGAATAAGTGGCGAAACCGGAAAGGATAATGCCGGACAGGCCTCCTTGCAAAACGAAAGCGCCTCCCTGTAAAGAGAGGCGCTTTCTTTATTTCAGCAAACATTTCCAATCGTGCTATACACTTCTAAAACCCATGCCCCAGCGTCAGTTCGAGGCTTTGGCGGCTCATTCCGGCCTGTTTGCTGCTGCTGGTGGTAAGGTCATAGCTGAGGGCGGCGCGGGTATTGCCGAGGCGCAGTCCCAGGTAGGGCGCCAGCATGCGGGTATTGCGCCACATCAGGCCCATGTCGAGCAGGGATTCGGCACTGGCAATCTCCAG
>Ga0164290_1001910_pt1 | contig 20692 bp, 9 predicted proteins | sample Micstemetagenome_FD_108782 | JGI IMG/M metagenome (GOLD analysis project Ga0164290, IMG submission 108782) | Contaminated culture microbial community from soil near Moab, Utah, USA - Microcoleus steenstrupii SON62 (Illumina Assembly) | ecosystem: Environmental > Terrestrial > Soil > Soil crust... | reverse complement strand
GGCGGCCTTCCTCACCCGGGCCCTTGCGTGGTTCGCCGGGCTCGGGGTCGTCTGCCGGCAGGTCATGACCGACAACGGCCACGCCTACCGCTCGCACCGCTGGCGCCAGGTCTGCGCCGGCCTCGGCGTGCGTCGGCTCTACACCCGGCCCTACACGCCGCGCACCAACGGCAAGGCGGAGCGCTTCATCCAGACGGCCCTTCGCGAGTGGGCGTACCGCTACGCCTATCCGACCAGCCTCCACCGCACCCGTGCCCTCGACGGCTGGGTGCGGTGGTACAACCGGCGCCGCCCCCACGGCTCGCTGGGAGGCAGGCCCCCGCTCAGCCGTGTCGCGCAGGTCTGTGGTCAGTACAGCTAGCCGCCCCGCCCACCGCCGCCGATGATCCCCGCGCCCCGGACCGGTCCTACCCTCGACACAGGTGGCACCCGGAGGGGGGAGAGGGCATGCGCAGGCTGATCGTCGACGAGTTCATGACCCTGGACGGGGTGGGGCAGGCCCCCGGGGGCCCCGAGGAGGACACGACCGGCGGCTTCGCCCACGGCGGGTGGCACATGCGCCACCTCGACGAGACGGCCCGGGAGTGGATCCTCGACGGCATCGTCTCGGCCGGCGGGTTCCTGCTCGGCCGGCGCACCTACGACATCTTCGCGTCCTACTGGCCGACGGCGGGGCGGGACGAGGAGTCCGTCATCGCCAACCCGCTCAATACCAAGCCCAAGTTCGTCGCGTCACGGACGCTCCGCGGGCCGCTCGCCTGGGAGAACTCCACCCTGCTGCAGGGCGACCTGGCCGACTCCGTGCGCGCTCTGCTGCAGGAGGACGCCGGCGACCTGCACGTGATCGGGAGTCTCGGCCTGCTGCGGTCGCTGATCGCCCATGACCTCGTAGACGAGTACCGCCTGATCATCGACCCGCTCGTGGTGGGCGGGGGAGGGAAGCGCGTCTTCCCCGAGGACGGGGTGCTCCGGCCGCTCCGGCTGGCGGAGAGCACCGTGGTCTCGACGGGGGCGATCATCGCGACGTACGTTCGGGCTGACGGCGTCCGCCGGCCGCGGTCCTCACGCCACCACGTCGGCGCGGTGCCCCTCTACACGGGCGGGGGCGGGATCGCGCGCGGCCGGATCACCGCCTCCAACGCGCGGTAATGCTCCGGCCCGAAGCGGCGGTAGCTCATGCGCTGCGTCCAGAAGCCCTCGAGGCCCGCGTCGGCGAGGGTGGGGGCGCGCTCCAGATCCGGTATCACGACCTCGGTGCGGGTCGGGACGTACCAGGGCCATCGCCCACCCTGCCACTCGCCCTCCTGATGGAGTCGCGGCTTCGCTCGGACCTTCGCCCAGCTCCATGCGTCGCGCCTCAGCGCCTTCGCAGGACCCGCACGGGCCCGATCGGGAGGAACCGCGCGCCGCTCCAGCGGAACGTCCGGAGTGCCCAGCGACTCGCGCAGCAGAGGGGGTCCGCATCGGCATACCGCGGAATCCTCTCGACGAAGCCCCGTCCGCGCCGGGTCAGCGAGACGTTGAATGCATACCTGTTGCCCGCCACGACGCGGGCGAGCCCACCATGATCCGATACGACGTAATAGGCGTGTGTCCGTCCCGCACCTCCTGCCGAGATCTCGGCAATCCCTTCGGGCCGGCGATCTCCGGTCCAATCAGCGAGCCGAAGAACGGCGAGCCCGGCAGCCACCTCGCCGTTTTCTCCGCGACGGATCATCGCCTTGACGTCTCGGGGAACCCGGGGGCTCGCGAGAAGCACCTTCAGCACCCTGGCGCGATTCAGGCGCGGCCGGGCCGACAACCCCCCTCTGGGGCTCGGAGACGGCGACCATGCGGGGGCTGGAGCCGGTAAGGGCGGGAACGTCGTGGTCGATCCGGGCGTTCCGCTGGGCGTCGGCGCGGGGACAGGCAGGACGAGGACGAGGCGCGGTGCGCTGTAGCCACTCGAGTTGCCGGCGCCGTCGATGTGCCTGACCTGAAAGACATACGCTCCCGGTACGAGGGGCCCGAGGGTGACCGCGGACGCCGTCGCACGGGCGGACTGCACAATCGCCCCCGCTTCGTCCAGCAGGCGCCACTCGAAGGAGCCGCCCGCTTCAGTTGCCTGCCAGGTCACGCGAGGACGCGCGTCGGTCGACGGCTCCGGGCTCGAGGTGATGACGGGCGGCCCAGGCGGCTCTCGATCCGTGACCTGTGCGATAACGGTGACGGGATTCGACGTCGGGGAGAACGAGGACTCGCCGAGGCTGTTCCCTGCGCGGACAGCGCATGTATAGGTGCGGCCGGGCGTCAGATTGGCAACCCGGAGCGTCGTGTCGCTCCCGGCGGATGTCCTCGTCGCCCCGCCGTTGGACGAGGTGCACCGCGCAAGGTAGGTGGCTCCAAGCGGACCGCCGTTGTCGCGCGGAGGCCCGAAGCTCACGTCGATGGTGCCGACGTTCGTCGACCACGCCACGGTCTCTGCCGGGGCCCGTGCGACGAGTGGGTTGGCGTAGATGGTGACGGCGTTCAGCCCGGGATTCGGGTAATAAGGGCTCGTTCCCGAGTTCGCCACGTAGAGGTCGGCGTTCGGACCGACGGCGACAGTGACCGGGGTCGACAGTCCGGTCGCCGGTCCGGCGATGGTGGCGATCGGTGCGACGTTCCCGCTGGCCCCGGCTGCAAAGACGCGAATTTCGGGCGCGCCCTCGTAGTCCAGCTCATAAATGTTCCCGGCGCTGTCCAGGGCGACTGCCCCCGGTCCTTTGGGACCGAAGCCGGTGTTCGGGCCCGCGATGCGGCGAATCGGCGTCGCGGCGCCGCTTGCTCCCGCGGCGAAGACGTCGACCGACCCGTTTCCGGTGTTGGCGACGTACAGCCGCCCGCCTGCATCGATTGCGATTCCATGCGGTGTCGACAGGCCCGTGACCGACCTGACCGGCGCTGCCGCCCCGTCGCGGTCAGCGCCGTACACCCGCACCGCACCGCCGCCGTAGTCGGCGACATACAAGTTGCCAGCGGAGTCGAACGCGAGTCCCTGCGAGTTCGCCGCACCCGTCAGCGTGGACGTCGGTGTTGCATCGCCTGTTGCCAGTCGCGGGAAGGAGCGGACGCTGCCGTTCGCGTGGGACACGTACAGGCGGCCGGCACCGTCAACCGCAACCCACTGCGGATTGCTGATCCCCGTGTTCGCGCCGGAAAGGGAGGTGCTTGGCGAGAGGTTCCCGACGCGGCCGGCGGCGAAGCTCACGACCCGGTGCGCTGTGTAATTTGCGACGAACACCCGGCCGGCGCCGTCCACCCAGACCCCAGCCGGGGTCACGATCTGGGTCTCCGAGCCGCCAATGACGGCCCGTGGCGGGACGTCGTAGTTGGGAGCCGCAAACGCTGGCGCGCCTGCGCACAGCGGCGCAAGGGCCAGCGCTGCGAGAACCAGCGGTCCCGGACCCCGGCGGTCCGCAGCAGGCCGGGACCTACGCTGGTCTCTCGCATGACTTCGCCTGGACATTTGACCTGCCGTGCTTAGGGGAGCTGAAGGGACGTTCGGCTCGCTCACCCGTCCGCTGATGCCGCCGACGGCGGATTAAGGGGCCGAACTGCCGCGAGTGGGACGTGGACCGGGTGACGCGCGCGCGGTCGTGGCGGGCGCCTGACGCTGGCGTCAAGAGTCTCGCCTCGCTGTGGCGTTTTCCTCCGTGAATATCCGCAGCCCAAGCGGGGGCCATCCCTCGGCCTTCACACCGAACGCCTGCTCCTCCGGGCCCCGGTCTCCTCGTTCGAGCAAAGGGCCATGGCGGGTGAGCAGGCGCTGCGCGAGCGATACCTAGGTGCACCTGGTGCTGCCTCCGCGGGACGACAGCGCCTCCTGCCCGCCCAGCTCGCCCGGGGCTCCGCCCCGCGTAATCCGGCTGCGCCAACGCGGCTCTACCCGCGTGTCGAATGCTGGCTGGTCGCGCACCGTTGCGAGCAAGGCGAGGCTGAAGTTCGTCGAGACGACGGCCCGCAGACGGCTCCGACGTTTCCTGAGTCCATGACAGTGCCCGCAACCTCGCCGTGCGGGGAGGGGTCACCGTCCAGCCCGTCCGCAAGACTCGGACGCGTGCCGCTGACGCTTCACCGCACCCCCAGCTTCGCCCACGCCTGGGACGTCGCCCACGATCTCTGGGCCGGCACCGGCAACGGTGTCCTCGTCGCGCCCGACCGCCACGCCGTCACCCGCGAGCTCATCCGGGCGGTCGGTCCCGACGGTGTCCTGTTCGGCCCGGAGGCCGTCACGTGGGCCGCACTGCGGGACCGGGTGCTGCGAGCGGCCGAGCATCCGCCGCTCGCCGCGCCCTCCCGCGTCGCCGTCCGGCTCGCTCTGCAGGACGCCGTGCGCCGGACGCCCCTCGAGCGCCTGGCCGACTCTGCACGCGGCCCGGGGTTCCTGACGGCGCTGGAGCGCGCCCTGGCGGAGATCCGCGAAGGGGGCCTGGCGGCGGCCGAACTCGTCGCCGCCGCCCCGGACGCGGTATCCAGGGAGATCGCCGCGGTGCTGGCCGCCGTGGCGGACGTTGCCCATCCCGCCGACGTCCGCTGGACGGCGGTGCGCCAGGCGGAGGCCCTCGCGGAGTTTCGACCGGTCGTCGCCTGCGGCATCGACGATGTGTCGCCGAGCGCCTGGTCGCTCCTGCGGGCGCTGGCGCGGGTCACCGAGGTGCATCTAGTGATGCCCTACGTCGACGCCCGACGCGGGCATGAGGCTCGACACGCGCGCCAGGCGAGGTGGGGGGCGCAGGCGGACCAGGTGACGACTCACCGCGGAGGCGGCGGGGAAGGCATCCAAGACGTGGTCTTCGAGGACATGCCCCCCGTTGCGGACCGGCGGGCCGTTCGCCGGATCGGCGCGGCAGGAACACGCGGCATGCACCGCGCCGCCCTTGCCGCCCTGTTGCAGGCTATCCGCGGCGGAGCACCCCCTGCGCAGTGCGCACTCGTGGTGCCCGGCTTGTCGCGGGCCCGCGACGATCTCGACCGCCTGCTCGCCGACTGGCAGGTGCCGGCCCGGCGCCTCACCCGCCGCCGGGTGCTGGAGACGCGACTGGGGCTCGCGTTGGTGCACCTGCTGCGGTTCGGCGAGCTCGATCGCGACGCACCGGGTGCCCTGTCTGCGCTCCTCGGCTGGCTCCGCTCGCCGTACTCCGGCGCCGACCCGGGGGAGGTCGACGCATTCGAGCGCGACGCGCGGCACGCGGGCCTCGATCAGCGGCGGGAGCTGATCGGACGGTGGGGCGAGGTCGCGGTACCGGCCCGGCGGCTGGTCGCCGCCGCCCGCGACGGGGTGCGGGCGCAGCTGGCAGCGCTGGTGGCGGTGGGGGAGGGCGCTCTGGCGGCGCTGCCCGAGGCACCGCCCACGCATGCCGACGAGCTCGACCGGCGTGCGCTCGCCGCGCTCGCCGGCCTGGCCGCCGATCTGCACGATGTGCCCCTCGAGGACGATGCGCTGCCGCGGGCACGCGGCCCGCTCCCCCCGGGCGAACTTGGTGCGCTGATCGCCGACCTCACCGTCCCGGACGAGCGCGGTCCGGAGGCGGGCCTGGCGGTGCTCGACTACGCGTCGCTGCGCGGGCGCGTGTTCCACACGGTCGCCCTCTGCGGTCTGGACGGTGACGGAATTCCGTCCGGTCCCGCCCCGGACGCGCTGCTCGGCGCCTTCCGGGCCGTGCTTCCCGAGCGCCTTGTTCCGCGCGCCCCCGGCACGTCGGAGGCCCGCCTGCGGTTCGTCCACGCCCTGGCGGCAGCCACCGACCAGGTGATCCTGGTGCGCCGGGTGGCCGACGACGAGGGGCGCCCCGTCGCCCCCTCGCCCTTCTGGATGGAGGCGTGCCGTGCGGCGGCGGTCGACGCCGACGCGCTCGACGTCCATCCGGAGCCCGACGGGGAGATTCTCCCGCGCGACGCGCCGGGCCCGCAGCACGAGATGCTCCGTCGCTTCGCGCTTGACGGTCTCGTCGCGCCCGGGCCGCTCGCCGACGCAGCCGGACGCCGCGTGCGGCGACTCGGCCTCGAGCCGGGGGCCCTCGACCACGTCACGGAGATCTCGGTCACCGGCGTGGAGACGTTCCTCGGCTGCCCGTACGGGTGGTTCCATGGCCGATACCTCTCCCCGGATCCGCTGGTGCCCCCCTTCGACCCGGCCGCGGAGGGCACCATCGGGCACGAGGTGATGGCGGCCGTCTACGCGCGCGTCGCCGCCGGACCCAACCCGGGCCCCTGCGACCTCGCGCGCCTGCCCGTCTACCGGGCCGCACTTGCAGACTGCCTGCGCGAGGTGCTCGCCGACGCGAGGCCGAACCGCAGCACGACGGCCTTCGACGCGTTCGGCACACGCCTGGCCGTGCACCTGGAGCTCCTGCTAGCCAATGAGGCCGCCTCGGGTCCCCGGATGCGCCCGGTCGCCGTGGAGCATGCCCTTCGCGACGAGGCGCTATTGCACGTGCACCCGCCGCTCGCGCTCACCGGCCGCCTCGATCGGCTGGACGCGGACGACCGACACGCGGTGGTCGTCGACTACAAGCGCAGCGGGCGGGACTACCGCGGTACCGAGGAGTTGCCGAAGCGGCTGCAGCCACCCCTCTACGGGTACCTCGCCGCGGCCGAACGCGGCTTGGAGAGCGCCGGGGGCCTCTACGTATCGCTGCTCGGGGGGCGGCGCGACGGGCTGGTGCGGAGCGACGCGGATTACGCCGAGCGGCCGCCGCGGTCCGTCGATGCGGGCGAATGGCAGGGCATGGTCGACGAGGCGATCGACGCGGCCCGCCAGGTGGCCGCCGATCTGCGAGGAGGCCGGCTCGCCGGCCCTCCGAGCGCCGGCTGTGCGACCTGGTGCGGGTGCGGTGCGCTGTGGCGGTAATGCCGCCGACACCAGAGCAGGATCGGGTCCTCGAGGCAACCGAGCCGTTCGTGCCGGTGGCCGCGGGCGCGGGTGCGGGCAAGACGACGCTGCTGGTGGAACGCATCTGGCGCGACGTGGAGCACGAGGGCATCCCCATCGAGCGCATCCTCGTGGTGACGTTCAACCGCTCTGCCGCGGCGCACCTGCGCGACCGCTTGCAGCAGCGCTTCGCGGACCGGGACGCCGGACGTTCGCGGGATCGAGCGACCCTCGACCTGTCCGCCGGCTGGATCGGCACCTTCCATGCGCTGTCGGCGCGCATCGTGCGGATGCACCCGTTCCTGGCGGGGGTGGATCCCGAGTTCACCGAGCTCGACGACGTCGAGGCCGACGCGTTGGTGGAGCAGGCCCTCGACGACGCCCTGGTCGCGACCACGCATCCCGGGCTCCTCGACGCACTCGCACAAGCCGTCTACGACGGGGGCATCCGCCAGGCGGTGCTGTCGGCCTACGCGCGGCTGCGCGGGGCCGGGCATCGCGAGCCTCGCCTCGTGCTCCCCCCGCCGCCGGTGGTCGACCCCGCCGACGCCGTCGACGCAGCGCGGCTGCTCGACGAGCTGGAGATCCACCCGGACCTGCACGAGCGGCACGCCCCCGGCATCGAGGCGGGGCGCGTGCTGTTGAGCGGGGAGGGGCCACTCCCCAAGTGCCCGAAGATCCACGGTGTGGCGAAGAAGGGCGTGAAGCCCCTGATCGTGGACGCCAACGAGCTGCTGTGCCGCATCTGGACGGACCGGATCGCCCTGTTCGCGCGCCCCCAACTCGAGGCGCTCGCCGAGGTGATGGAACGGTTCGCCACCGGCTACGCCCAGCGCAAGGTGGAGCTCGGCGCGCTCGACTACGAGGATCTGCAGTTCCACGCGCTCGACGTGCTGCGCGCCGGGGTGAACCTCGGCCTGGACCGGGTCTACGTGGACGAGTTCCAGGACGCGAACGCGATTCAGAACGACATCGTCGACGCCCTCGGCGCCCACCGAACCTGGGTGGTGGGTGATGGGGCCCAGGCCATCTACGGCTTCCGGCACGCGACCTCGCGCTTCTTCGCCCAGCGCGTGGGCGACCCTCCGCGCTACGCGCTCCGCGACAACCACCGCTCCCAGCCGGAGCTGATGGAGGCGCTCAACGACGTCTTCGCGCACGCCCTCGCCGAGGAGCCCGCGTTCCGCTCTCTGCACGCGGCCGCGGCAACGACGCCCGCGCCCCCACTGCGGCGCCCGCCCATCGAGCTCGTTTCCGTGAGCGATGCGGACGGAGAGCGCTCGACGCGCGACCAGGAGGCCGAGGCGGTGGCCGACGCCGTCGAGGGCCTCCTGCGCGACGGGTACGCCAACCGGGACGTCGCCGTGCTGTTCCGCGCGCTCACCATGGTCGAGCCCTACGAGCGCGCCCTGCGTGTGCGGGGCATCCCGACATACCTCGTCGCCGGGCGCGGCTTCTTCTCGCATCAGCAGGTCGCCGATGTGCTCGCCCTGCTCCACCTGGTCGACAACCCGCACCACGAGGACCACCTCGTGCGCGTGCTGGGATCGCCGTACGTCAACGCGAGCGACGGCGATCTGGTCGCTCTCCGGCGGCACGCCGGGCCGAGGCGGCCCCTCTGGCCGGCGGTGCCTGGCATACCCGCCCTCGCCCCGCTGGTCGACTTGGTCGCAGCGCTGCGCCCCGTGCTCCGCGAGAGCGGACTCCCGGCGCTCGTCGAGGCCGCGATCGCCGTCAACGGGTACGACCTGGCGGTGCTCGGCTTGGAGGGCGGCCGCCGGCGCTTCGCCAACCTGCGCCGCCTCGTGCAGATGGCCGAGTCGTTCGCCGAGGTGCGGGGGCCGGATCTCCCTGGCTTCCTGCATGCCCTCGCCGAACGCGACCGGCTGGGGCAGGACCCCGGCGAGGCGGTCGTCGTCGACCCGGACCTCGACGCCGTGCGCCTCACCACCATCCACGCCGTCAAGGGCCAGGAGTTCCCGGCTGTCGTCATCGCCGACGGGTCCCACGGCATGCCCGGGCAGCAGGACCTGCTCATGGTCGACACCGACGGCAGGGCGGGCTTCCGGGCCAAGCTCGCCGGGGGAGACCCGGTGGATCTGTTCGGCGCGGCGGACCTGAAGGAGCGCCTCCAGGCCGAAGCCGCCGCCGAGGAGCGGCGCGTCTTCTACGTCGCCCTCACGCGCGCCGAGCGGCACGTCACGGTCGTGGGCCGGCCCGACGGCCGTGGCGGCCCCCACTGCATGTGGAGCCTGCTCAAACAGGCGATCGACGCCGGCGGCGCGTTCGCCGCGGAGACCGCCGTCGCGGCGGCATCGATCATGGTCCCCGAACGGCGACCTGCGCCCGCCGCACCATCGGCCGCACCCGCTCCCGCTCCCGTGCCCGCCGAACCTCTGTCCGTCGATGCACTCGCCGGTCGGCGGCTGTCGTTCACTGCGCTGCAGGCGATGCGTGCCGCTACGGGAGAGATTCCGTCGCTCCCGCCGCCGGCAGTTGACGGTGGCGGAGCGATGGTCGGGACCCTCGTTCACGCGGTGCTGGAGCGCCACCCGTGGCTCGGCTCGCACTCGGCAACGCCGCCCCCTCCGGGTTGGGCGGCACCGCTGGCGACCTCGCTCGGGCTGGAGCCGCTGCCATCGGCGCACGCCGAGCGCGCCGAGTCGCTGGTACGCGACATGCTCGCGAGTCCGCTCGCCGAGCGCATCCGCACCGCCCTTCGGGTGGAGACCGAGCACCCCTTCGCGGTCGTGGTCGACGGCGTCCTTCTCACAGGTGCGATCGATCTACTTGCGTGGTTGCCTGACGGAACGCTTCTCGTCGTGGACTGGAAGACGCACGCGCTGGAAGGCGACGTCCCCGAGGGCATCCGACGCGAATACGAACTCCAGAGTGCGCTTTACAGCCTTGCTGCTCTTCGTGCCGGGGCGACTCGCGTCGAGCGGGCATGGGTTTTTCTCAGTTCGTCCGACTCGCCCGTGGCGTCAGTCGTCGTCGACGCCGAGTTGCATGCGCTCGAGAGCATGGTGCGATCGGCCCTCTCGGGGGTGGTCGCCCCTCCCGCCCTTCGCGTTCAGGCCTCGGGAGCGGCCTGATCGGCAGCAGCGGGCGTCGCACCTGGCGCCACCTCAGGAAGCGCGGTCGGCTCGAGGCGGAAGACGTCGACGATGCGCCGCCACGTCACGGCTCCTGCCACTCCTTCGGCAAGCATCGTTCGTTCCGCCTCTGAGCGGTGCGGCAGGCTCTGCTTCAGCGCGTTCGCCTCCGTGGTCGCGCGCACCCACTCGCGCCAGTCGATCGGTAACTCGTCCCCACCGTCGACACCCTCAACGGCGAACAGACCTACGACGCGGCGTTGGTAACGTTCGTACGCGGCGTCCATGTGCCTCAACAGCTGATGGCGTACCGGCATGAATGTCGTGTGGGTAGTGGGCCCGGCCTCGGTTCGCTTGCCCTCCACGACCAGGATGAGGTTCTCGAACACCACCGTGATATCCGGGTAGCTCGGTCCTTCGAGGATCCACCACGCGCCTCGCCCGCCTGGCCTCCACTCCGCGAGCGCTGCCTCGGCCTCAGCGACGACCTCGGGATCGCCGGCGAGCAGTAGACGACGCTTCGTTGCGCCCTCCCCCTGCGGCGGGCGCAAAGTGCCGACCGGCTGTGCGTGGTGGATGAGGTGCGCGAGCAGCGCTCGTGGCGCGGGGAGGCCGTGTTCGCGCCCGGTGAGCGGTGGGTGGGGGAAGTAACTGAGGCACGGAGCGAGATCGGGCAGTGGCTCGGCGAGGCCCGGCTCTGCAAGCGCCAGAAGCTGGGGGACCCACACTCCTCGGGGAGCGTGCTGTTCCAGCGCTGCGAGGACCGGTCGGACTCGAGTCAGCGAGGAGTCACGGGCGCCGCGTCGGGGAGGTTCAGTCATATGTCTCATACTCGCCTTTTCTTCCTACTTCATCCGGTCGCAGGGCCTGCTGTCGTATGGAGGACGCAGAGAGGGGCATCTCTTGCGGGAATCTCCGTCGGTCACATCGCGAGAGGCTCATCTATCGCGCGTGACGCGGCGTGGGGGTCCACCATGCGAGCCGCGATTGCACGCAACGCCAGGTCTGGCGGAAGGCAGTCCGAGAACTTCAGTCCGCGAACGGCGTCGTCATCGGGGAGGGGGAAACGGCCGGCTGCCCGCCCCTCCATCGCCAGCACCCTGACCCCGGCGGGGGCTGTCGAGTCCGCCAGGCGTACCGACAGGTTCCCGGGCTCGCGACTCTGATCTGCCGCAGGGCCGAGCCATGCTTGTAGGGAACGGTTGGCGGCCCGTCCGGCAAATGTCCACCACTCCACGTAGTCGGCGCCATCGCGCCGCGCCGCCGTAGCTCCGGGGGCGACCCAGTCGTGGTCCGCACGTATTTGTGTAAGCGCACGTTGCGCTCGTCGAGAGAGGTGAGGGGGAGTCGTCGTACCGGCGATGACGTCTCGAATGGCGTGACACAAAGGGAGGCTCCACGGGCGGTGACTGCCCTTCCAGCGCGACCGCCCCTTTTCCGCCGCGGGTTCGACGTGGGCAACGCGCCGACGCCAGTCCATGTGCCGCAGTCGCCAGCTGCGACCCGCGAGCATGATCACGGGCACCTGCCCGCGCGGCGTCACGAAGCTCGAGTGGTGAACCGAACCGATCTCTTCGCGCCCGTGCACAATCCTCACGAGGGGATCGCCGGCGATCATCGATACAAGTTCCGCAAAGTGCCGTTGGCCATACGCCGTCTCAGCGGTGGCGCCGATGGCGAGCATCCCGCCGTCCTGGACGAGCATCCCCGACTCGACGAGATGATCGACGATCTCGTCGACGGTATGCGCCGCGATTCCGGCCGCGGCGACGAACCCACCGATCCATTCGGGCCACAGCGCGCGCCCCAACCGCCCCTCCTGGAGGCACAGGGCGAGAAGCTGCTGCGCGGCCACGTGGAGGGGTTCGACCGGGGGGATCACCGGTTCGACGAAGCCGGTGCCCCACAACGCCACCAACCCTGCCGCGTGCAGCAGATCCTCCCCCGAGAGGGCAAGAAAGAGACAGTTCCGGGAGCCTCCTGCCCGTCGGCCCGTTCGACCCATTCGCTGCAGAAACGACGCGACGGTGGTGGGCGCGTTGATCTGGATCACGCGATCGAGGTCCCCCACGTCGACCCCGAGCTCGAGGGTCGCGGTCGCGACGATCACGCAGTCCGACTCCTCGGCGAACGCCTGCTCCGCGCGCGCCCTCTCCTCTCGCCCCAGGGACCCATGCGAGATGTAGGTCTGCACCTGGAGCGATCGCAGGCTTGCGGCGAGTTCCTCCGCCTGGCTGCGGCTGTCGCAGAACACCAGCCGCTTCTGGCCGTGATGCAGGGCTGCGATCACGGTTGCGGCATTCTGGAGTGACCCCACGTAGTCCACCTGCACGTCCGGATCCCCCGCAGCGTCCGCCGGGGGATTGACGACACGCGACGGGCGGGTCAGTCCGGCGGTGAGCCAATCGAGGATCGTCTCGGGGTTCCCGAGGGTTGCGGACAGCCCGATGCGCTGTGGGTGGCGCCCGGCCACGCGCCCGAGACGCTCCAGCACCGCGATCAGGTGCCACCCCCGATCGTCACCGGCGAACGCGTGAGCCTCGTCGACGACGACCGCGCGCAGTTCGCCGAAGAACGCTCGGTGCGCGACCCTGGTCGAAATGAGGATCGCCTCCAGCGACTCCGGTGTCGTCAGCAGCAGGTCCGGGACGTCTCGCACCACCCGCGCCCGGGCCGCAGTCGTCACGTCACCGTGCCATAGGGCGGCGCGGCGACCGATAAGTCCTAGGTAACCGTCCAGGCGTGCGTGCAGGTTGTTGAGGAGGGCCTTGGTGGGGCACAGGTACACGGTCGACAGGCCGCGCCACTCCTCCGAGGCCATTCGTGACATAAGAGGCAGGACCGCCGCCTCGGTCTTGCCACCCGCGGTAGGAGCGAGAAGCAGGGCATCCTCTCGACCCGTGATCGCTGCGACTGCCGCGTCCTGCAGGGGGCGAAGGGACCGCCAGCCGAGGCTGTTGACGACGTGATGCTGCACGGCGGGGTGCAGCAGGTCGAACCCGCTCACAGGTCGATGGCGACGTCATCCGGGTGGGCCGCCCGCGCGTTGCGCTCGACGTCGGTGAGCTCGCCATCCGCCAGGGTGAGCGCGTAGTGCGCCCGCGGATCGAAATCGGGAAACTGGTCGATCCGGTCGAGCACCTCGCCGACCAGCTTCTTCAAGAAGAGTCGGGGAGCGATGCCGACGCGGCCTCCGAGGTCACCCACGACCGCGTCAGCAAGGCTCGCGACATACCGGTCGTCGCACACCTCGCGCACGCGGGCGGGGGCAGAGGCACCGTCGGCGTAGATGTCGCGCACGCGCCGCCCGACCTCCTGCAGGGCCTCGGTACCGAAGCCCGGCAGGCGCACCTGTACCGCTCGCGGATTGTCGAAGCGCGGCTCGGCGTTGGCGAAGTCGGTGTGGAGGCGTTGCGCCAGCGGGGGCAGGCGCGTGATGCCCTGAGGTCCCTCGAAGAACGCCGGGGTGCCGGTGATCACGACGTACAGGCCGGGAAACCGGCCGCCGTCCAACTCGTCAACGAGTTGGCGCAGCGCGTTGAGCCCCTTGTCACGCACGTCGGAGCGCACTCGCTGGAGGGTTTCCACCTCGTCGAGCACGAGCACGAGGCCGCTGCGTCCGGAGTCGCGCAGGGCGACCAGGAGGCCCTGCACGAACGAGAGCGCCCCGAAGTGATCGATGTCACCGCGAAGCCCCGCCGCGCGCTTCACCGATGCCGCCACGTTGGGTTGACCGCCCAACCACGCCATCAGGCCGTGCGCCAGCTCACGGTCTCCTGCGGCGGCCGCCCGCCGGTATGCCCGAAGGACGGCCGCGAAGGCCGGGGCGGTGCGCGTGATGTCCGCCAGACGAAGCTCCATGAGATCGCTCGATGCCTCGACGAGGGCGTCGCTGTCGTTGGGGTCGACGCCACGGTCGGTGATCGCGTCCTCCTCCAGCGCGAAGAACCATCCGTCGACGACCGCCGTGAGGGCCCCGGTTTCCGTCTCGGCCGTCGAGAGACGCTCGATCATCCGCCGGTACACCGTCTCCAGCCGGTGAAGGGGCGTTTCGGTCTCGGAGATCTGCACTTCCGAGACGGCGAAGCCGAGGCGCTTGGCGCGCTCTGCGATCCACCGGGTGGCGAAGGTCTTTCCGCTCCCGTACTCGCCCCGGATCGCCTTGAACCCGGCGCCACCGCGCGCGACGGCTGCGAGCTCCTCGTCAATGGCCGGCCCCAGGCGTTCCAGCCCCACCGCAAGCGCCTCCAAGCCGCGCTGCGGCACGGTGCCGCGACGAAGGGCGCCCACGATCTCCCGACGCCGCTCGGGGCTGACTGCGCCGCCGTTCACAAGCCGAACTGTTCCAGCAGCTGGTCCCGGTTGAGGACGACCTCATCGGTGGCGGCGTCGAGGGTAAGAATGCCGTAGCCGTCGACGTTGAGAACGCGTTGTGCCTGCGACACCAGCCCGGGCGCGCGTATCGCGGGCACACCTACTGCCACGCCGACAACATCGAGGGGGGCGCGACCGCCGCGCGCGTCGAGGGTGGCGAGCAGCGGCCGCAGCGTCTGTGGATCGAGGCGGATCCGACCTGCGTGCGTGAGCTGCGCGGCCAAGACCTCGGATGCGAGCAGGCGGTCGATCCAGGACGCGCCCTCCTGCCCTTGTGCGTCGGGCTGCTCCATCTGCTCGAACAAGCTGGCTTGTCCCGCGGGCTGCCGCGCACGTGCCGAGACAGGGGCCTGCACCGGAGGCGGTGGCGGGGTCACGGACGGCGGATCCCACCACGAAGGCGGCGCCTCGACCAGATCCACCCAGCCGCGAACGTCCTGACGGGACGAGGCCCACACCGACAGGGGCACGACCATCTCCTGCGGCGTGGCTCCGCCGTGATAGCCGTTGCGTTTGGGCGCGTAGCGCACCCATTCGGTGGCCGCCGCGATCACCTCGCCATCGCCGAGTAGAACGCGATCGCCCCGCAACAGGACCTCGTCCTCGGAGGGGTCATCTCCCGCGCGCCACCTCTCCCCGCTGTCACGGTGCGGTTTCCGGTACTCCAGTCCCCGTTCGAACACGTGACCGTGATCACTGACGAGCACGAGCACGCGGCCCGCCTGACGCGCGGCGATGAGCAGGCGGTGAAGCAGCGGGATGGTGCCGGGCGTGTACTCCAGGGCGAGTTGGTCGCCCTTGGTGAGCTGATCATCGATCACGTTCAGCACGGCGCCCAGCACGCGCTGGCGCGGATTGGTGATGAGGTCCTCCACCCCGACCGCCAGGCTGCGTCCGTCGTCCTTGACCAGGTCCGCCTTGTGCAGCATCCGAGGTGGAGCACCCGGGGTGCTTGCGCCGACGAGGGCGGGGTGCGCTTCGAAACGCCGCCGCTCGCGACCCTGGTTTCCGCCGGTCAGATATCCGGATAGCAGGCTGGCCCGGCATACCTCCGTGACGCTCGGTATCACCGCCACGGCGGGCAGGCGCGTTGCGCACCCTTCGGGCGTGATCTCGCGGAAACCCTCGCGCGGGAGGGCTCGCGCGAGCTCCCGGAAGACCGCCATGCTCATCCCGTCCATCACCAGCATCAGCACCGGGCCGGCAGCGGCCAGCGGCCCGACGACGCGCTCGATGATCGTCTCGATGGGGACGACGCCGTCGTCGGTGGAGGAGGCGGACGCCCAATCACGGAGCCGCTGAGCGAAGCGCAGGTTGATGGCGTTGCGAGCCTCGTCGAAGGTGCGCGTGAGGTCGGCATACACCGCCGCCACCCGCGGATTGGGATCCTGGTCCCAAAGGGTTGTCCGGGCCCGATCCATCCACCCACCCTCGTCCTGATACCAGTGGCAGGCATCGGAGAAGGAGGCGGAGTCGCCGAACCCCTCTGGGTGCGGCAACCGCGCCAGGCGCAGGGCCATCCGGGCCGCGTCCACCCGTCGCCGGGCGCCGTGGGATGCGAGGACGTGTTGCTCCACACGGGCCATTGCCTGCTCGCGCCGGGGCGGATCCGAGAGCGCGTCGGCGAACACTTCCAGTCGTCGCTCCAGTCCCGCCGGCAGGACCTCGCTCACCTCCGCCAGCCCCGAGATCTCCAGGGCGGAAGCCAGCTGATCGGCGCGGTCGAGGACCACGTCCGCGGCGGCGGCCCCTTTGGCCAGCAAGCGGCGCACCACCATCTCGCTAGCGGCAGCCCACTCCTCGGCAAGCCCAGGCCTGAGCGGTTCGCCGCCGAGCTGGCCCTGCTCCATCCGGCCGATGGCCCGTCCGCTCTCGGCCGACGGCACATCGGGGAAGAGCAGCCGGCAGACGAGGCCCACGGGCACGACGTCGTCCGCGGCGCCCTCGCGCACCATGCGCAGCACGTGGGCGGGGAGGGTTCCGTACTCCTCCGCGAGCAGACGCTCGATGCCGCGCTGGACATGCTCGGCGGCAGCGATGTAGTCCTGCAACCCGGCAGGATCGGTACTCCACGCGAGGAGACTCTCTGACGTCACGGGTGTCGGCACGCTCAGCCGCCCGAGGAGGGTGTCGATCGCCAGCTCGAGGCTGAGTGCGCGTCCGGGCACGACGGGGCGGTCCTGACCCGACGTGAGCTCGAGCAGGGCGTCTGCGAGCCACGGGTGCGAGACGATGCGGCGGTCGATCGTCGATGCGCCGAAGGCGCCGGCCAGGACGTCCCAGATGTTGGGCACCACGACTCGCTGCTTCGACAGACGACTCACTACGTCGTCGCCAAGATCCTGCTCGGGCCGGTCGGTGAGCACGACCAGCGTGTCGCTGGCGCTGTGCGACTGGGCCAGGGCCTGGCGTACCGCCAGACTGGAGGCGCAGGGCACCACCCGGACCGATCGCCCGTCGACGCGGATGACGCTCGACCCTTTCCACTCCGGAGTTGCACGTAGGGCGATGACCCGCCCGCCTGCACGGCCCTGAAGCTCGCGTACATACGCCGCGATCTGCGCTTCGCTGACCGGGCGGGGGGTCACGCGGAGGCGTCCGACCGCTCGGTCCAGATCAGGGTGATGGAGGTCCCCGGCTCCTGCAGATTCCCATTCGCGATTCGCGCGAGGAGGTCCTGTGCTTCCTTCACGCTCAAGCCGTCTCGTCTCTGTTGGTGCGGAAGTGGAGGAGGTGGCCCGGTGATGAGGCGGGTCGCCTCGTCCTCGGTGGACCTCACAACGCCCTTCAGTGGCTGCACCAACTCGTCGGCCGCCAACGCCTGGGTGAGCCGTTCCCGGAGAGCCGCGGCCTGCTCCGCACGCTGGTCCCCGAGTGCGAAGGCCGCCTTCAAAATCTCCCACCGCGTTCCTGCGAGTGCGCCCGCGACGGCTTCGGCGTGGGCGATGCTCCGCCCGAGAGCTGCAGGACTGGTAGGCACATCGGCGACGGCCAGGGCGTCGATCGCGGCCTTTGGCTTCGCCGTCGCCAGTTCGGCCACGAGGCTGTAGGCCGCCCGCGCGGTGCGTAGGCGGTCGGTGTCACTCGCGCCGCCCACGCGCTCGGCCGCTGCGATCAGCTCGCCGTGCAGCTGATCGCACGGCGTCCGCGCCTGGACCGCCGCCGCCATCAACTCCCGCGCCACGCCGTCGACGTTCCCCGCGCTCAGCAACTGTGGTGCGGTGATGCCGAACACGGAGGACGCGCGGTCGACGGCGGCTCGCCAGCTGGCCTCGTCGGGAAGCTCCTGGGGAACCAGCTCCAGATGATCGGGCAGCCTGCCCAGATCGCCGCTCGCCGGGCCGCCGTGCTCCCGCAGCGCGTGGTTGGTGCGGTCGGCCCACAGCAGGATCACCAGGTCCTGGTGCTCCCGCGGCAGGCCCCGCGGACTCGGCCGGTCGATCCATTCACGCATGCGCCCGACGGTGATCGGGCCAACCTCCCCCCGCTCCTGGTCCTGGCTGCGGCACTGCGTGAAGTGCGAAGGCCAGAAGTCGTCGAGTACCACGTGGGCCTCGTGCAGCTCGCCGACGCGCAGCGCCTTCGCAACCACACGCACCGCATCCCGCTCGGGCGGAGCCACGTCGGCGCGACCCCCGTTCGCGATCGCCTGGCGGAGGTTGCTCAGGGCGGCACGGAGGTCCTTCGTCGCCACGAGCCGGCTGTACCGCGGATGATCCGGGAACTGATGGTCCAGCATCTGGGTCGCGAGCTCACGGGCGGCGCCCTCCAAGCTGACGGCGACCGGGCGGCGGGGCGAGTGCCCCGGGGCGAGCGAGACCAGCAGGTCTTCGGTGGTGACGATTCCCTCGACGGCATCTCCGCCGGTGACGACGCCGTAGGCCTGCTGGATGGCTTCGGCGATGCGGCGGGTCAAGGTGAGGCGCTGATTCTCCAGCAGGGTCCTCGCCTCACCCACGTCGCGCGGGGACAGATGCGAGGAGTACTCGCCGAACCGGTCCGTTTCCAGCACATCGTTCAGCACGACGAGACGCCCCAGGTCGGCCTGGGCGGCCTCGGTGAAGAAGGCGGGCAACCAGCACACGGTCTGGGATCTCGCGCCGGCTTCAGAGAGGCGCTCGAGCCGCGCCCGGTCGTCCGCGGGCGTCCAGCCCGGCTCGTCGAAGGGGTAGTCCACCACCAGCAACCACCGGTCGTTCCCCGGGCGGAGCAACTGGGAGTCGGCAACGTCCGCGGAGTCGCGGACGTTGCCGACGAGCATGTCGACGTCCCGCTGCGTACCGCGCCATTCCACGCGCATCGTCAGGAACTGACCCTGGTTCGGCACGCCCAGGGCGTCGAGCACCATCTGCGACACCAGCCGGCGGCGTGCCCCTGCCGAGTCGGCGACCTGGCCTGCCTTCAGGACGATCTGCTCGGTGTCGACCCCGGCGAGCTTCAGCGATATGGACGGGTTCGCGCCCTCGCCGATACTCAGCTCGCTCACCTTCAGCGCGAGCTTCTGCAGGCTGTTGAGGACGACGGTGCCCTCCTCGCCCGGCATGAACGAGGCCACCGCGCCGTGGTTGAGCGCGGCGAGCTGGGTGGCGGTGATCGTCCGGAAGGGTTCCGCCTCGGGCACCAGCGCGGCCAGCAGCAGCGTCTTCACCAGGCGATCATCGGTGCGGAACGCGGGTGGGGCGCCCGCGGCGACCTGGTCGTCGGTGAGCCCGTGCTTCGCGAGGAGGGCGGGACGCAGCTTCGAGCGGTACAGCCGCCGGGCGCTTTCGAAGTGCTGCTGCATCTCCACCGTGAACGGCTCACTGCCGCTCGCGATCACGTCGAACAGGTCACCGACGGCGACGAGCTCCCCCAGCTGCAGCGTGTCGCGCTGCTCCACCAGGATCTGCTGCATCACCCGCAGGGCTGTCCGCTCGCGCTGCAGGGCGCCCGAGGCCGCGATGAGCGCCCTCATGAGGGCGGGGGTGAAGGGATACGTCTGCCGGAACATCGCCCGGTCCGCGTCGCTTCCCATCAGGATGTTGCGGACGTCGTCGCGCAGGCGCGTCGTCGCGTCGAAGGCCGCGTCGATCTGCGATTTGGCCTCGGCATTTCGGGGCTTCAGCACGCGTCGCTCGGCGATGGCCGGCAGGTTGCGGTCCTCCAGCGTGATCCGGTCGAACCGCCCGCCCCACCACTTCAGGGTGTCCACGAACGCCGACTTCTCCACGCCCGGCACATGCTCGCCCACCAGTTCGCGCAGGTCCCGTTGCTGTGCGACGAACCCCACGATCGGGATGGGACGGTTCGCCGTACCCGACTCCACCAGCTTGGCCACCTTGGGCCCCTCGCGGCCCACGAACTCCATGTCGGCCATGCGCGATGCCAGCCACAACACCAGCTCGTCGAGGAACAGCACCAGGGCGTCGTAGCCCAGCTCGCGCGCGTGCCTGCTGATGGCCGACAGGCCCTCGTCGAGGGTCACGAAGCCCCCGCCGCTTGCCTGAGCCAGGTCGCGATACGCCGTGAAGTGCGTGTCCAGCAGGTCCTGCACCAGCCGCCGCCGGTCCTCGGAGTCGGCGGGAGCCCGAAGTGCCCTCTCGAACGCCTCGGCGTCCCACTCGGCCGCGATCGCGCCCCATCCGCTACCGGCGGTAGCAGCGCCGCCATTGAGGGTGGCGAAAAAGGTGGCGTCGCCCTGCTGCTCCCGGGCGGTGCGCGCGTTGGCGAAAAGCTGCTCGGCGACGTACACCGCCGGCGTCGGTGCCTCCGGGTGGTGCTGCGCGATGTAGCGCGCGTACCCGCCCAGCACGGCCTGCTCGGTGCTCTCGGCGCCGATCATGTGAAACGGAACGACCAGCGCGCGCGTTCTGTCGAGCCAGTTGTGCTTCGCGATCACGGGCGCCAGCGCAGTGATGGCGCGCGCGCGCGGCTCGCCCTGCAGCAACAGATGCAGGACCGCCATGAAGTGGCTCTTTCCCGAGCCGAAGCTGCCGTGAAGGATCGCTGCTTTGCTGCTGCGTGCGTCGATGGCGTCACGCACCAGCCCGAGGGCACGATCGAACGCCGCGGCCAGCTGCTCGGTGACGACGTAGCTGGAGATGGTGCGATCGACCTGGTCGCCCTCGACACCCTCGGTCAGGCGCACCACGAAGTCGCCGCCGTGCACCTCGCGTGGCAGCTCGATGAGGTCGGCAAACAGCGTCACGTCGTCACCCTTCGTCTCCTACCCCTGGTCGGGGCCGGCGGTCGCCAGGCCTCCAGATCCTCGCGCGTGATCCCCAAGCTCTGGCATTCGCGCCCCACAAAGCCGGTGAGGAACTCATCGACCGTTTGGCCCATCGCCGGGTCC
>Ga0164290_1001909_pt1 | contig 20701 bp, 22 predicted proteins | sample Micstemetagenome_FD_108782 | JGI IMG/M metagenome (GOLD analysis project Ga0164290, IMG submission 108782) | Contaminated culture microbial community from soil near Moab, Utah, USA - Microcoleus steenstrupii SON62 (Illumina Assembly) | ecosystem: Environmental > Terrestrial > Soil > Soil crust... | reverse complement strand
TCGCGCGGCCTGCGGCCGCAGGATCTGCGGGTGCGCACGACGCCGGACGGCGTCTCCCGCCATGGCGGCCTGGGCGGCAGCACCCAGCCGGCCGACCTCGACTCCGGCCACGGCGGCATGTCGACGCGCGGCGGCGTCGGCGGCCCCATGTCCACGCGCGGCGGCCTCGGCGGCTCGGGCCACGGCGGCCTGGGCGGCGGCCGCGGCTTCGGCGGCGGCCGGGGTGGCGGCGGTGGCCTTGGCCGGGTCGATCCGCAGATGATGGACCTGCTGCGCCGCCTGGCCCAGGCGCCCGGCGCCTATGACAGCGGCGGCTACGACAGCGGCAACTCCGGCCGCATGGGCCTGGACACCCTCAGCGGCGAGCCCAGTGCCTGGGGCCAGCTGCCGCTGCCGACCAACCTGATCCACCAGCATCGCGACGAGCTGCGCCAGGCGTCGACCGGACGTCTGGACCACATGGTCATCGACGTCGTCGCCAGCCTGTTCGACCAGATCCTGTCGGACCCCAAGGTGCCGCCGCAGATGGCGCGGCTGCTGGCACGGCTGCAACTGCCGGTACTGCGCGTGGCGCTGGGCGACGAGACCTTCTTCTCCTCGCGCCGCCACCCGGTGCGGCAGTTCGTCAACCGCATGGCGTCGCTGGCCTGCGCCTTCGACGACTTCGCCGAAGACCCCGGTCGCTCCTTCCTGGCCCATGTGCGTGACCTCGTGCAGGACGTCTCCCAGGGCGATTTCGATCGCATGGACGTCTACGCGTCCAAGCTCGACGACCTGGAACGCTTCATCGAGGAGCAGACTCGCAACACGCTGAAGGCCGCAGGCGACGCCGCCGCCGTCGTCGAGCGCCGCGAGACCGACCTGCGCCTGCAGCAGCGCTATGCCCTGCAGCTGCAGCAGCAGCTGGCCAAGGTGCCGATGCAGGACTTCCTGCGCAACTTCCTCGCCCAGGTCTGGAGCCAGGCCATCGTGCTGGCCTCGCGCGAGGGGGCGCCGGAACGCGCCTTGCGCCTGCGCCAGCTCGGTCGCAGCCTGGTCATGAGCGTGCAACCCAAGGGCGGCACGGCGGCGCGCGCCGACTTCCTGCGCGAGCTGCCCAACCTGATGCGCACCCTCAACGAGGGGCTGGACCTGATCCGCTGGCCGGACGCGCCGCGCAAGGACTTCTTCGGCGCCCTCCTGCCCGCCCATGCCGAGTCGCTGAAGGGCCAGGCGCCGAGCGCCCTCGATACCAACCTGCTGATCAAGCAGCTTGACCAGATCTTCGGCGCCGCGCCGCCGGCCGAGGCCGACCTCGCCAGGCCCATGGCCGGCGAAAGCCAGCCGGGCGAACTCGATGCCAGCCAGCGCCTGACGCCGGCCGAGGCCAAGAGCCTCGGCCTGGTGGAGGAGGCGACGGTCGACTGGAACGGCGAGCTGGATCTCGACCTGTCGGGCAACGACGCCGTCGCGGCGGCCGAGCCCCTGCAGGCCGTGGACATTTCCATCGACGGCCTGCCCGCGGCCGAGAGCGCACCCGAGCCCAGCGGCGGCGCCCTGCTGATGGACAACATGCAGCTGGGCTTCGCCTACCAGATGCACACCGGCACCGAGTGGCAGAAGGTGCGCCTGGCCCATGTCAGCGCCGGCCGCAGCTTCTTCATCTTCACGCACGGCAACCGCCACCAGGAGACGGTGACGATGACCGCCCGCATGCTGCGCAAGCTCTGCGAGGCCGGCCGCATGCGCGCCTACGAGCACGCCCACCTGCTGGAGCGTGCGACGGCGCGCGCCCGCGCCCAGCTGGCGGCCCTAGGCAGCGGCCGCTAGCCGCCGCGCCATCGCCAGTGCGGCCCCCAGGCTGGCCGGGTCGGCGATGCCGCGGCCGGCGATGTCGAAGGCCGTGCCGTGGTCAGGGCTGGTGCGCACGAAGGGCAGGCCCAACGTCACGTTGATGCCCTGCTCCACGCCGAGGTACTTGACCGGGATCAGCCCGTGGTCGTGCGTCATCGCGACGACCACATCGAACTCGCCACGGCGGGCGCGCATGAAGACGGTGTCGGGCGCGTAGGGGCCGCTGGCGTCCCAGCCCTCGACGCGGGCGTCGGCGATGGCCGGCGCGATGTGGCGGATCTCCTCGTCGCCGAACAGCCCGCCCTCGCCAGCGTGGGGATTGAGCCCAGCCACCGCGATGCGCGGCGCCGCCAGGCCCATCCGCCGCAGGGCCGCGCCGGTGATGCGCAGGGTCTCCAGCACGTTGTCGCGGGTCACGCGATCGATCGCCTCGCGCAGCGAGCAGTGGATGCTGACGAGGACGGTGCGCAGGTCCTCGTTGGCCAGCATCATGCGCACCGGCACGCCCCCGGCCAGGGCCTGCAGCATTTCGGTGTGGCCCGGGTAGGGTGACCCGGCCGCATGCAGGGCCTCCTTGTGGATGGGCGCGGTGACCAGGGCGCGGGCCCGGCCGGCCTGGACCAGGCCCACGGCCGCCGTGATGCACAGCGCCGCGGCGGCCCCGGCACGGGCGTCGACACGGCCCAGCGGCGCGTCGAGCAGGTCCGGCGGCAGCCCGGCCGGCTGCCAGACCGGCAGGCAGCGCGGCGGCACGCGCGCCAGTTCGCCGGGCTCGCCGAGATGCGCCACCGCCAAGCCGCCTCCGACGGCCGCCACGGCCCGCCGCATGACGGCCACGTCGCCCACCACCAGGGCATCGTGGGGCGCCTGCTGCAGCCACAGCCTGGCGATGATCTCGGGGCCGATGCCGCAGGCGTCGCCCATGCTGACGGCCAGCGGCGCGCCTAGGGAGTTTTCCGGAGTCATGCGGCATTCTTTCATCACGCCCCGGGGCGCGCTGGCAGACTGCCGCCCGGCCCATCGGGCCCTGGAGATTCCCTTGCGCAAGACCCTGATTGCCGCCCTGATGGCCGGCCTGCACCTGGCCGCCCCGGCCGCCGCCCAGGCCGCCGCAAAAGCTGCCCCGACCACAGCCAGCGACGCCGCCGCCAAGACCCGCCAGGCCCTGCTGGCCTTGTTCGACGAGGCCTGGGAGGCCGATGCCCGCGCCGCGCCGGAATGGGCCACGCTGCGCGGCGACCTGCGCTTCAACGACAAGCTCAGCGACCGCTCCGCTGCTGCCATCGCCGCCCGCGACGCCTTCGCCCGTGACATGCTGGCGCGCGCCCAGGCCATCGATGCCGGCCTGTTGAACGACACCGACCGCGTCTCGCTGGCCCTCTTCATCCACCGCTACCAGCAGGACGTCGCCTTGCAGGGCTTCACCGGCTGGCGCACCTTGACCCTCGGGACGCTGTACGGCGCCCAGTCGGCCCTGGCCGGCTTCGCGCGCAACGTGCCGGTCAACAACGAGGCCCAGGTCAGGCAGTGGCTGGCCCGCCTGGCCGCCTACCCGGCCCGCGTGGACCAGGAGATCGCCATCCTGCGCCAGGGTCTGGCCCTGGGCTGGGTGACCGCCAGGCCGGTGCTGGCGCGCGCCATCGCCCAGGTCGAGGGCCAGCTGCCCGAGGACGTCAGCAAGAGCCCCGTCTACGAGCCCTTCATGCGCATGACGGTGGATGCGGGCGTGAAGACCAACTACCAGGCCCAGGGTCAGGCGGCCCTGCGCGAGCATTTCTATCCGGCCCAGCGCAAGCTGCTGGCGGTGCTGAAGGACGAGCTGTTGCCGAAGGCGCCCGACAGCGGTTCTCTGTCCGGCTATCCGGGCGGCGACAAGGTCTACGAAGCGCTGATCCTGCGCCACGTGACCCTGCCGCTGGGCGCCGGCGACATCCACACCACGGGCCTGCGCCAGGTGGCGCGCATCCGCGCCGAGATGGAAAAGGTGCGCGTCGAGGCCGGCTTCGACGGCGACCTTGCGGCCTTCAAGAAGTTCCTCTACAGCGACCCCAAGTTCTTCAACCAGAGCGCCGAGGAGATGCTGGACGGCTACCGCGCCATCGCCAAGCGCATCGACCCCGAGCTGCCCAAGCTCTTCGCCCAGCTGCCACGCTCGCCCTATGGCATCCGCGGCATGCCGGCCTATACCGGCGAGGGCGCGGCAGACAACTACAACGGCCCGTCGCTGGACGGCACGACGCCGGGCTGGTTCAACGCCAATGCCATCGCCTTCAAGCGTCGACCCAAATGGGCCATGGAGACGCTGGTGGCTCATGAGACGGTGCCCGGTCACCATTTGCAGATCTCGCGCCAGGTCGAGCTCGGCGAGCTGCCCAACTTCCGCCGCCAGTCGCAGTACTCGGTCTTCAGCGAGGGCTGGGCCCTGTACGCCGAGACGCTGGGGCCGCAGCTCGGCCTGTTCCGCGACCCCTACACCCGCTTCGGCCATCTGCAGGCGCAGATGTTCCGCGCCGCCCGCCTCGTCGTCGACACCGGCCTGCATGCCCTGGGCTGGAGCCGCGACCGGGCCATCGCCTACATGATCGAGCAGACCGGCCACGACGCGACCTTCATGACGGCCGAGGTCGACCGCTACATGTCCCAGCCCGGCCAGGCCCTGAGCTACATGATGGGCAAGCTCAAGATGAAAGAGCTGCGCGCCCGCGCCGAAGCCCAGCTCGGCGGCCGCTTCGACCAGCGCCGCTTCCACAACGCCGTCGTCGACCAGGGCGCCATGCCGCTGCCGCTGCTCGAGCAGCGCATCAATGCCTGGATCCAGGCCGAGAAGGCGGCCAAGCCATGAGCTATCCCATCGGCACTCCCGGGCAGCCCTGGGGCGAGGCGGAGGTGCGGGCCTGGCGCGCGGGCCTCGTCAAGCAGCGCAGCCATGCGGACGATGTGCTCGCAGCGATCGCGCCGCTGAAGCCGCACTTCGACGTCAGCGAATACGGCCAGGTCGTCTACGACGGCGAGCGCTTCCCGCTGCTGGCCGTGCGCAGCCGCGGCTGGCGCGAGGACCTGCCCGTCCTCGTGCTCACCGGCGGCGTGCACGGCTACGAGACCAGCGGCGTGCAGGGTGCCTTGCAATACCTGCGCGAGCATGGCCGGGAGGTCGACGGCCGCGCCAACCTGCTCGTCGTGCCCTGCGTCAGCCCCTGGGCCTACGAGCGCGTGCAGCGCTGGAACTTCGACGCCCTCGACCCCAACCGCAATTTCCGCCCGGGCAGTCCGGTCGGCGAATCGGCGGCCCTGGTCGCGCTGCTGGCGCCGCTGCGCGGCCGCGTGCGGATGCATATCGACCTGCACGAGACGACGGACTCCGACGAGTCCGAGTTCCGTCCGGCTTTGGCCGCGCGCGATGGCGTGGCTTTTGAACCCGGCACCATCCCGGACGGCTTCTACCTGGTCGACGACGCCGACCAGCCACAGCCGGCCTTCCAGCGCGCCGTCATCGAAGCGGTGGCCCGGGTCACCCATATTGCCGCGCCGGACGCGGCCGGCCAGATCATCGGCTGCCCGCTGCAGCAGCCCGGCGTCATCAGCTTCTCGGTGCGCAGCCGCTCGCTGTGCGCCGCCATCACCGGCGCCCGCTTCAGCACGACGACCGAGGTCTACCCGGACAGTCCGCGCACGACACCCGAACAGTGCACCGCCGCCCAGGTGGCCGCCGTGCGGGCGGCCATCGCCTATGCGCTTGCGCAGCAGGCTTAGGCCGGGTTGTCGACGTCGATGAACTGCCAGGACAGGCCCAGGTCCCGGGCCAGCTGGGCGCCGACGCCCTGCACGCCATAGCGCTCGGTCGCATGGTGGCCGGCGGCGATGAAGGCGACGCCGGTCTCGCGGGCGTAGTGGGCCTGGGGCTCGGAGATCTCGCCGGTGATGAAGACATCGGCACCGGCCGCGATGGCGGCCTCGAAATAGCCTTGCGCGCCGCCGCTGCACCAGGCGACGCGGCGCAGCGGCCGGCCGTCGCCGGCCACGGTGGTCATCTGGCGGCCGAGCACGCCCTGCAGTTGAGCCGTCAGCGCGCCGAGCTCGGTGGGCTCGATGGCGGCGCTGAAGCCCAGGTCCTGCTCGCCGAAGCGGGCATCGGCCGTCCAGCCCAGGCGGGCGCCGAGCTGGGCGTTGTTGCCCAGCAGCGGGTGCGCGTCCAGCGGCAGGTGGTAGGCGAAAAGGTTGATGTCGTGCCGGATCAGCCGCGCCAGGCGCTGCTTCATCCAGCCGGTGATGCGGCCGTCCTGGCCGCGCCAGAACAGGCCGTGGTGGACGAGGATGGCATCGGCCCCGGCGTCGATGGCCGCATCGATCAGGGCCAGGCTGGCGGTGACCCCGCAGACCAGATGGTCGACGCGGTCGCGACCCTCGACCTGCAGACCGTTCGGCCCATAATCCTTGAAGCGTCCGGGCTCCAGCAAGCCGTTGAGGTGGAGCTCCAGCGCGGCGCGATCGGTCATGGCTTGATAAGGGATTGGGGTGTTGAAGCGGCTCTGGCTGATTTTCGCGCAGGCGGTGACGGTGGCCCTGGCCGCCCTCTTCGTCGTCGCGACGCTGAAGCCCCAGTGGCTGCAGACCCTGCGCTGGCGCGAGGCGCCCATCGCGCAGACCGCGCGCCAGATCGCGCTGCCGCCCTCCCCGCCCGCCTCGGTCGTGCGCGCCGGTTTCGCCCAGGCGGCCCGGGTCGCGGCGCCGGCCGTCGTCAGCATCACGGCCAGCAAGGCGCCGTCGCGGGCCGGCCGCGCCCATGAGCAGCTGTTCGGCTTCCCCGGCTTTCCCTTCGGCCAGCGCCAGCCGCGCGGCGCGCCCCAGCTCGGCCTGGGCTCGGGCGTCATCATCTCGGCCGACGGCGTGCTGCTGACCAACAACCATGTCGTCGAGGGCGCGGCCGACATCGAGGTCATGCTCAGCGACGGCCGTCAGGCACAGGCCCGGCTGATCGGCACCGACCCCGAGACCGACCTGGCCGTGCTGAAGATCGAGCTGACCGGGCTGCCCGTCATCGCCCTGGGCCAGGCCGCCAATCTGCAGGTCGGCGATATCGTGCTGGCCATCGGCAACCCCTTCAACGTCGGTCAGACGGTCACCTCGGGCATCGTGTCCGCGCTGGGCCGCAATCAGCTCGGCATCAACACCTTCGAGAACTTCATCCAGACCGACGCGGCCATCAACCCCGGCAACTCGGGTGGCGCCCTGGTGGACGCCGACGGCCGGCTGGTCGGCATCAACACGGCCATCTTCTCGCGCAGCGGCGGCTCGCTCGGCATCGGCTTCGCCATCCCCGTGGACGTGGCGCGCCAGGTGGCGTCCTCGCTGCTGCAGGACGGTGTCGTCGCGCGCGGCTGGATCGGCGTGCAGACCCGCGAGCTGACGCCCGAGCTGGCGGAGGCGCTGGAGCTGGATGAGGCCAAGGGCGTGCTGGTCGGTGGCGTCGTCAACGATGCGCCCGCAGCCAAGGCCGGCATCAAGCCGGGGGACGTGCTGACCCGCATCGGCGAGCATGAGGTCGCCACGCCGGCCGAGCTGCTGGCCAGTGTCGCGGCGCTGAAGCCGCGCAGCCAGGTCGAGGTCGGCGTGCGCCGCGGCGGCAAGGCGATGAGCTTCACGCTCGCCGTCGGCCAGCGGCCCCGCCCGCAGCGCGATCAGGACGATTGATCGCTGCCGCTGGCCGCCGTCTCGTCAGGCGCCTTGGTGTGGCGAATGAAATGCGTGGCCGCGAACAGCCCCAGTTCGTAGAGCAGGCACATCGGGATGGCCAGGGCCAGCTGGGAGACGATGTCCGGCGGCGTGATGACGGCGGCGATGATGAAGGCGATGACGATGAAGTAACCGCGCCACTCGCGCAGCTTCTCGACCGAGACGATGCCCATGCGGGCCAGCACGACGACGACGACCGGCACCTCGAAGGCCGCGCCGAAGGCGATGAACATGTTCATGACGAAGCCGAGGTAGGCCTCGATGTCCGGCGCCGCCGTGATGCTCTTGGGCGCGAAGCTCTGGATGAACTTGAAGACCTGCCCGAAGACGAAGAAATAGCAGAAGGCCACGCCGGCGAAGAACAGCAGGGTGCTGGACAGCACCAGGGGCAGCACCAGGCGCTTCTCGTGGGAATACAGGCCCGGGGCGATGAAGGCCCAGGCCTGGTAGAGCACCACCGGCAGGGCCAGCATGAAGCCGGCCAGCATGGCGATCTTGATGGGCACGAAGAAGGGCGCGATGACGTTGGTCGCGATCATCGTCGTGCCGGCCGGCAGGTGGGCCACCAGCGGCGCGGCCAGCAGGTCGTAGAGGGCGCCGGGTCCCGGGTACAGGCAGAGGGCGCCGAAGCAGACGACGATGGCGATCAACGCGCGCAGCAGCCGGTCGCGCAGCTCGATCAGGTGGGCGACGAAGGGCTGCTCGGTGCCGGCCAGTTCGTCGTGGTCGGGCTTCTGGAAGGAGGATGTCATCGGTTCAGCCCGGGTGGCCTGAAGCGCGCCACGCGGGCCGCGCCGGACTGGGTGTGGCGGCGCACGCCGGCCTTCTGCTTGAACCACATCGGCGTGGCACCGCGCTTGAGGCGCCAGTTCTTCTTCGGGTGGCGGTACTCCGGCGGCGCGGACGCCAACGGCGTGGCGTCGTAGGCGCCGCCCTCCCCGCTGACGTCCTGCCAGGTCTGGTTCAGCGCCTGGGTGGCGGAGTCGACCTCCTGGCGCACGCTCTGCTCGACGTCGTGCACGGCGGTCTGGAACTGGGTCTTCATCTTCTGAAGCTCTTCCAGCTCGATGGAGCGGTTGACCTCGGCCTTGACGTCGGCGACGTAGCGCTGCGCCTTGCCCAGCAGCGTGCCGACGGTGCGGGCGACGCGCGGCAGCTTCTCGGGGCCGATGACGATCAGCGCCACCGCGCCGATCAGCGCGATCTTGTCAAAGCCGAAATCCAGCACTCGTCAGGCTCGGCTTCTCAAGACTTGGTCTTGGCGTCGACGTCGACGGTGTTGGGGTCGTTGGCCTTGTTGGCCGTGACTTGCTGGGGCGCAGGCGCGGTCTCGGAGGTGGCGGCCGTGCCGTCCTTCATGCCGTCCTTGAAGCCCTTGACGGCGCCGCCGAGGTCCTTGCCGATGTTGGTGAGCTTCTTGGTGCCGAAAATCAGAATGACGACCAGCAAGACGATCAGCCAGTGCCAGATGCTGAATGAACCCATGATGTTTGCTCCTTGAGGACTGGCTCAAATTCTAGGTGAGGGGGATGACGCCGGCTGCCGGGTCGATCGAACGACCCGGCACGGCTTCATGGATGTTTGGGCCGTCCTCAGCCTTTCAACCAGGGCCGCGGGCCGCCCATCACATGCAGATGCAGGTGAAACACTTCCTGACCGCCATCATGACCGGTGTTGATGACATGACGGAAACCGTTGCTGACGCCCAGCTCCTTCATCAGCCTGGGTCCCAGGGTCACCATCTTGCCCAGCAGGCCGGCCTCGGCCTCCGTCACATCGGCCATCGACGCGATATGGCGCTTGGGGATGATGAGGACGTGCACCGGCGCCCAGGGGTGGATGTCGTGGAAGGCCAGGACATCCTCGTCCTCGTAGGCCTTCCTGCTCGGAATCTGGCCGGCGACGATCTTGCAGAAGATGCAGTGGGGGTCAGCGCTCGTCATGGGTTTCCTCGTTGGGCGAACTCGGTCAGGCCCGACAGGCCCTCGCGGCGGGCCAGCTCGGTCAGCACATCCTCGGGCTTGAGCCCGAAATGGGCGAGCGCGACCATGCTGTGGAACCACAGGTCGGCCACTTCGTAGACCACCTTCTGCGGGTCGCCGTCCTTGGCCGCCATGACCGTCTCGGTGGCTTCCTCGCCGACCTTCTTCAGGATGGCGTCCAGGCCCTTGTCGAAAAGCTTGGCGACATAACTCGACGTCGGATCGGCGCCCTTGCGCGATTCGATGACCGCGCCGACGCGGGTAAGGATGTCGTCACTCATAGATCTTCTTCGGGTCCTTCAGCACCGGCTCGGCGGCGCTCCAGACCCCGTTCTCCAGCTTCTGGAAGAAGCAGCTGTGCCGGCCGGTGTGGCAGGCGATGCCCGGCTCATGACCGAGCTGGGTGATGGTCAGCAGCACCACGTCGTTGTCGCAGTCCATGCGGATGGCGTGCACCTGCTGGAAATGCCCGCTCTCCTCGCCCTTGTGCCAGAGCCTGTTGCGTGAGCGGCTGAAATAGACGGCCTGGCCGCGTTCGGCCGTCAGGGCCAGGGCCTCTCGGTTCATCCACGCGAACATCAGCACGTCGCCCGTGCCCTGCTCCTGGGCGATGACGGGCACCAGGCCGCGCTCGTCCCACTTGACTTGATCCAACCAGCTGCTGTGCATGATTTCAGTCTAGGTGAGTCGGACCGGCATGGCCGCGTTCCTCGGCAAACCAGTTCAGCACCGGGATGGTGCCGGGCAGCACCGGTTTCACCTGCACGGGCAGACTGGCCCAGGTCATCTGCTGGTTCTCCAGCATCTGGAACTCGCCGGTCCACTCGAAGACCTTGCAGAAGTTCAGCCTCACCAGGGCGTGGGGGTAGTCGAAGATCTCGGTCTTCCACGGATGGGCCTTGCCGATCTGGATGCCGATCTCTTCCTTGAGCTCGCGGGCCAGGGCTGCTTCGACGGTCTCGCCGGCCTCGACCTTGCCCCCCGGGAACTCCCAGTAGCCGGCGTAGACCTTGCCTTCCGGGCGCGAGGTCAGCAGGAACTGGCCGTCAGGGGCGACGAGCACGCCGACCGCGACCTCGGTGATGGGCCTCTCGCTCATTCCAGCCTTCCCGCCATGTCACGCGCGAACTGCCAGGCCACCCGGCCCGAGCGCGAGCCGCGCTCCAGGGCCCAGACCAGGGCCGGCTGACGGGCGCCCTCGATGGCCGCATCGTCCAGGCCGAAGTGGCGCAGCCACTGCGCCACGATGGCCAGGTATTCGTTCTGGCTGAAGGGATAGAAGCTGATCCACAGGCCGAAGCGCTCGGACAGGGAGATCTTTTCCTCCACCGCCTCGCCGGGGTGGATCTCGCCATGCTCGCCGTGGGTGCCGGAGAGGTTGTCCGCCATCTTCTCGGGCAGCAGGTGGCGGCGGTTGCTGGTGGCGTAGATCAGCAGGTTGTCGCTGGCCGCCGCGACCGAGCCGTCGAGCACGCTCTTCAGCGCCTTGTAGCTGGCCTCGCCTTCGTCGAAGCTCAAGTCGTCGCAGAAAACCACGAAACGCTCCGGCCGGGCGGCGACCTGCTCGACGATGTCCGGCAGATCGACGAGGTCGGCCTTGTCGATCTCGATGAGGCGCAGGCCCTGGGCCGAGAACTGGTTCAGCACGGCCTTGATCAGCGAGCTCTTGCCCGTGCCCTTGGCGCCCGTCAGCAGCACGTTGTTGGCCGGCCGGCCGGCAACGAACTGGGCGGTGTTGCGCACCAGCCTTTCCTTCTGCGGCTCCACTTCCTGCAGGTCCGACAGGGCGATGCGGCTGACCGAGCGCACCGGCTCCAGGCACAGCGCGCCATGCCGGCGGCGGGCACGGAAGGCGGTGGACGCGGCCCAGTCGGGCGGCGTGGCGGCATGGGGCAGGACGGCCTCGAGCCGGGTCAGCAGACCCTCGGCACGGGTGATCAGGGATTCGAGCGCGGCGGACATGCCGCCAGTGTAGTTAGCCGATCGCCTTGAGCGAGGCCTCGAGCTGCTCGGTGGGCAGGCGCTTGAAGCCCGAGCGGGCATAGCGCTGCAGCCGGCCGATGATGAAGCTGACCCAGACCGAGGCCTGGGCGTTGGCCTGGACGGTGGGCATCAGGGAACCTTGCGCCTCGGCTGCGGCGCGCAGCACCTGGCGCAGCGACGACTCGATGCGGTCGAAGAACTGGTTCATGCGCGCCACCAGGCGCTCGTTCTCGTAGACCAGGGCATCGCCCACCATGACGCGCGTCATGCCGGGGTTCTTCTCGCCGAACTGCAGGATGACACTGGCGATGCGCGCGGCCTTGGAGGGCGGCGGCAGCGGATGGGGGTTGTCGGCGATCTGGTTGACGAGGCCGAAGACGCTGCTCTCGATGAAGTCGATCAGCGCCTCGAACATCTGCGCCTTGCTGGCGAAGTGGCGGTAGAGGGCCGCCTCGCTGACGTCCAGCCGGGCCGCCAGCGCGGCCGTGGTGATGCGGTCGGCGCCGGGCTGCTCCAGCATGCCGGCCAGCACCTGCAGGATCTGGCTGCGGCGCTCGCCGGGCTTGGGGCGTTTCCTGGGAGACGGGGCTTCGGCGGGCGGGTCGACGTCCATGGCGGGGATGCTAGGGCCTGTTAACACTACGGGAGTAGGTCGCGAAGGCCCGTCGCCAGGGGCCAATCAAGGCGCAGCGCGCAGGCCGCATTGATATGCGGGCAAGCGGTGCAACGCGGAGTGGCCCCTGGCGACGGGCCTTCCCTTCGGGTTGAGGCCAGAAAGCCCGCGCGCTGCGTTGCAAATCCTCGCCGGGCAACCAGCCCGGCTGCGGTTTGCGCCTTGCTCGCGGGCTTTCTGGCCTCAACGCGACCTGCTCCCGTAGTGTTAACAGGCCCTAGTCCCTCAGCCAGCCCAGGCGGCGCGCCTCGTAGATCGCTTCCACCTTGGAGCGGACATGCAGCTTGCGGTAGACCCGCTTCACATAGGTCATCACCGTGTGCGGGGAGACCTGCATGAACTGGGCGATCTCATCAAACGTGAAGCCCTTGGCCGCCAGGTGCAGCACCCGCGATTCCTGCTCGGACAGGGCGACGACCTCCTCGTCGGCCATGGTCGCGGCCATGGCCTCCGGCGACGGGCCGCTGGCGCCCTGGCTGCCGGGCGCCAGGCGCACCAGCAGGCGGCGGGCGATGACAGGGCTGATGGGGCTGCCGCCGGCGCGCAGGGAGCGCAGCTGGCCGGGCAGGTCCAGGGCCAGGCTGTCCTTGAGCAGATAGCCGGTGGCGCCGGCCTCGATGCTGGCGACGACATGCTGCTCGTCGCCGAACACGGAAATCACCATGACCTCGCACTGCGGCCGGGTCTGGGCGGCATGGCGGATCAGCTCGATGCCGCTGCCGCCGGGCAGGTCCAGGTCGACGAGGAGGACGTCGGGCTGCAGCTGGTCGAACATGCGCCGGCCCTGGGGCAGGTCGGGCGCGATGCCCAGCAGTTCGATGTCCGGCACGCTGCCCAGGGCATGCGTGAACGCCTCGCGGAAGCGGGCTTGGTCTTCGACGATCAGGACCGAGAACGGGGACATGGAGGCTGTGGACTTTCCTAACGCGATGAACCCGCATTGTCGGACGAGGATAGCCCCTCGCCCGTGCGCATCATCCTTCAGAACAGGGGGGAGCGTAACAAGGCCGCCAGGGAACGCACGCGCCGGCTCACATAGACCGGGCGGCGGTGCAGGCGCTGGGCGCCGGCACGGCGCAGCCAGCGCTGCATCCAGACGGTGGCCAACCCCAGGCCGCGCGCGGTCTTCTGGTGGACCAGCGTGTCCTCGACCAGGACGCAGCGCCGGGCCGGCACGCCGAGCCTGGCCAGCACCATGCGGAACATGCGCGCGTCCGGCTTGGGGCGCGACTGGCCGAAGCAGGCCATGTCCTCGATGCAGATCAGCCCCTCGAAGACGTCCCGCAGCCCCAGGGCGCGCAGCACGCGCTCGGCATAGACGCGCGGCGCATTCGTCATCAGGAACTTGCGGCCGGGCAGGCGGCGCAGGGCCGCCAGGTCATGGGCATGGCCGTGCAGATGCGCCTCCAGCCCTGGCAGCAGATGGGTCTCGTGCAGGAAATGGGCCGGCTTCACGCCATGGTGGCGCTGCAGCCCCGTCAGCGTCGCGCCATAGCGCAGCCAGTAGCGGTGGCGCAGCGCCACCGCCTCGTCCTCGGCCAGGCCGAGGTGGGTGACGATATAGGCGGTCATCGAGGCGTTCAGTTCGCTGAACGCGCGATGCGAGGCGTTGTGCAGGGTGTCGTCGAGGTCGAACAGCCAGACCCGGTCGCGGGGGTTCACGTCAGCGCGACGAGATCATGGTGCCGTAGGCCTGGTCCGTCAGGATCTCCAGCAGCATGGCGTGCGGCACCCGGCCGTCGATGATGTGCACGGCATTGACGCCGCTCTTGGCGGCATCGATGGCGCCGGCGATCTTGGGGATCATGCCGCCGCTGATGGTGCCGTCCTCGACCAGCTCGTCGATGCGCCGCGGCGTCAGCTCGGTCAACAGCTCGCCCTGCTTGTCCAGCACGCCGCGGATGTTGGTCAGCATCAGCAGCTTCTCGGCCTGCAGCACCGTGGCCAGCTTGGCGGCCACGACGTCGGCATTGATGTTGTAGCTCTCGTTGTTCTCGCCGAAGCCGATGGGGCTGACGACGGGGATGAACTGGTCGTCCTGCAGGGCCTTCACGACGCTGGGGTCGATGGAGACGATGTCACCGACCTGGCCGATGTCGTGCTCCTTGGCCGGGTCGTCCTTGTCGACCATCTTCAGCTGCTTGGCGCGGATCATGCCGCCGTCGCGGCCCGTCAGCCCGACGGCCTTGCCGCCGGCGGCGTTGATGAGGCCGACGATGTCCTGCTGCACCTCGCCGGCGAGCACCCATTCGACGACGCCCATGGTCTCGGCGTCGGTCACGCGCATGCCCTGGATGAAGTGGCCCTTCTTGCCCAGCTTGTTCAGCGCATCCTCGATCTGCGGGCCGCCGCCATGCACGACCACCGGGTTCAGGCCGACCAGCTTCAGCAGCACCACGTCCTCGGCGAAGTCCTGCTGCAGCTCCGGGTCGGTCATGGCATTGCCGCCGTACTTGATGACGATGGTCTTGCCGTGGAACTTGCGGATGTAGGGCAGGGCCTGGGAAAGGATCTCGGCCTTCTCGCGCGGGGCGATGTGGGAGACGTCGGTCGTGTGGGTGCTCATGCGGGGCTCCGGGGAGATTGCGGCGCATTCTAGGAAGTGCCTGCCGGCCCCGTGTAACGCCATCGACAATGGCGCGCCATGCAAGCCCGCGCCTATCTCAAGCTTTCCGTCGCGGTCGCGGTCGCCACCATCGCGCTGAAGTCGGCGGCCTGGTGGTGGACCGGTTCGGTCAGCCTGGCGGCGGACGCGCTGGAATCCCTGGTCAACCTGGCCGGCGCCGTCTTCGCGCTGGCCATGGTGACCCTGGCCGCGCAGCCGCCGGACGCAGGCCATCCCTACGGTCATCACAAGGCCGAGTATTTCTCCAGCGGCTTCGAAGGCATCCTCATCATCGCCGCCGGCCTGGGCATCTTCTGGGGCGCCATCGACCGCTGGCGCCATCCCGAGCCGCTGCAGGGGCTGGGGCTGGGCGTCGCCCTGGCCGTCGTCAGCTCGGCGCTGAACGGCGGCATGGCGTGGGCCATGTTGCGCAAGGCGCGCGAGGTGCGCTCCGTGGCGCTGGAGGGCGACGCCCGCCACCTCATCACCGACGTCTGGACCTCGGCCGGCGTCGTCGCCGGGCTGATCGGCGTCATGGCCACGGGCTGGCACTGGCTGGACCCGCTGCTGGCCATGGTCGTGGCGGTCAACATCCTGCGCGAGGGTGTGCACCTGATGCGCGAGTCCACCGGCGGCCTGATGGACCGCGCCCTGGACGCCGACAGCCAGGCCAGCGTGCAGGCCGTGCTCGAGCGCTTCCGCCAGCCCGGCCGGCTGCGCTTCGACCACATCGCCAGCCGCGTTGCCGGCCAGCGCCGCTTCATCGACCTGCACATGCACATGCCCGGCGACTGGACGCTGGCCCGCGCGGCGGCCCTGCGCAATGCCGTCGAGCTGGCGCTGATGCAGGCCCTGCCGGGCCTGCGCGCCAGCATCCAGATGCTGCCCATGGACGTGGAAGCCCATGTCGACGACCCCGAGGACCTGATGTGATCGCCCTGTTGCAACGTGTTCGTGAAGCCCGCGTCGAAGTCGGCGGCCAGGTGGTCGGTGAGATCGGCCAAGGCTTCCTGATGCTGGTCTGTGCCGAGCCGGCCGATAGCGAGGCCGTGGCCGAGAAGCTCGTCGCCAAGGTGCTCAAGCTGCGCGTCTTCAGCGACGAGGCCGGCAAGATGAACCGCAGCCTGCAGGACGTCGCCGGCGGCCTGCTCATCGTCAGCCAGTTCACGCTGGCGGCCGACACGACCGGCGGCAACCGGCCGAGCTTCTCGGGCGCCGCGCCGGCCGAGCTGGGTCGACGGCTCTACGAGCACACGCTGGCCTTCGCGCGCCGCCAGCATCCGGTCGTGGCCAGCGGCGAGTTCGGCGCCGACATGCAGGTGCACCTGGTCAACGACGGTCCCGTGACCATTCCGATGCGGATGCACGGATGAAGCCAGCCATCGTCCTGATCGACTCGACCGAGGGGCTCGACCCCGTGCGCGACCAGCCGCGCGAGGACCGCCGCGTCAGCGGTGCGCCGCAGCGGCGGACCTGGGCGCCGCACGAGGCCGGTCCCATGAGCGCCGGCGTCTGGGAATGCGAGCCGGGCCGCTGGCGCATCGTCTTTCAGCCAGGGCGCCAGGAGTACTTCCACGTGCTGCAGGGCCGCGTGCGCCTGCACGGGCCGGGTGGCGCCGTCGACATCGGCCCCGGTCAGGGCGGTGTCATTCCGCCCGGCTTCGAGGGCGAGTTCGAGGTGCTGGAGCCGGTCCGCAAGCAGTTCGTGCTGGTCGATGTCGCGGGCTGAGCAGGCAGCCGGTCAGGCCGGGCCTTCCAGGCGCTTGAGCAGGAAGCGGATCGCCAGCGGTACCAGCACGATGTCGTCCATCACGCCCAGCAGGGGAATGAACTCCGGGATCAGGTCGATCGGCGACAGCACATAGAGCACGATGAGGGCCGTGCCGACCTTCAGCCACGCGGGCGCGGCGGGGTCGCGCACGGCCACCCAGAGCCGGCGGGCATCGCCCCGCACGACGGTCCAGAGCAGGGTCAGGCGTTTCCACATGGCGGCTTCTCCAGTCAGCACGGTGCCCCCACCAGATGGTTCCCTTTCGGCGCGTCACAAGGGCGCGCACCGGGCGTTACACCCGCCGCTCAGGCCACCCGCTCGAAGTCGATGTGACCGTGGCGCGGGTCGATGGCGAGCAGGCGCACCCGCGTCCTGTCGCCCACGTCGAGCCCCTCGAAGCCCCGCACGACCCGACCTTCGATGAGGGGCTGGTGCAGGCGCACGAAGGTGCCCTTGCGGGCCGCACCGGTCACGACGGCCTCGAACACTTCGCCGATGCGCGCGTGCAGCAGCAAGGCCGCTGCCGCCTTGAGCACCTGGCGCTCGACCGCGTTCGCGCGGCCCTCCTGCTCGGTGCAATGCCTGGCAATGGCGTCCAGCGCGTCGACCGTGTAGGGCGGCGGGTCACCGGCCAGCGCGGCCTTGACGAGGCGTTGCATGACGAGGTCCGGAAAACGACGATTGGGCGCCGTGGTGTGCGCGTAGTCGTGCAGGGCCAGACCGAAGTGGTCCTGAGCCGCCCTCCCCGGCGCCGCGGCGAGGTACTCCCCGGCGCCGAGCAGCTTGACGACGGCGAGCGACAGGTCGGCAAAGCCGGCCGGATCGTCCTGACGGCGTGCGCGCAGGAAGCGGTCCAGCGCCGCGGCATCGGGCTCGTCCGGCAGCTGGCCGCCATGCAGGGCGGCGAGGGCCTCGATGCGGTCCCAACGCTGTGGCGCCCGCAGGAAACGGCGCAACGACGGAAAGCCCTGCCGCTGCAGGAAGCGCGCCGTCGCGCCGTTCGCGGCGATCATCAGCTCGGCGATGAGATCCTTGGCGCGGTTCTTGGTGTCGGCCCGCAGGTCGACCAGCCGGCCGTCGGCAAAGACCGGCCGTGCCGACACGGTGCTCATGTTCAGGGCGCCGCGCTGCTGGCGCCAGCCGGCCAGCCTCGCCGCGAGCGCGTCGTGCAGGCGCAGCTGCTCGGCCAGCTGCGGGACGGCCGCCAGCCGGGGCAGCGGCGACGACGCATCCGCCAGCCATGCGCTGACGGCGTCATAGGTCAGCTGGGCCCGGTTGACGACGACCGCGGCATACAGCGAGGCGTCGGAGACCTCGCCATCCGCCTCGACCCGCATGTCGGCCACGACGGCGAGGCGCTCCTGGCCCTCGTGCAGCGAACTGAGGTCCGTGGACAGCGTCTGCGGCAGCATCGGATAAACCCCGGCGGCCGTGTACACCGAGGTGGTGTTGTGGGCGGCATGCGCGTCGAGCGCGCTGCCGGCAGGCACGAAGGCCTCGACATCGGCGACCGCCACCAGCAGGCGCACGGCCCCGTCGGGCAGCGCTTGGGCCACGCTGAGCTGGTCGAGGTCGCGCGTGTCGTCGTTGTCGATGGAGAACCACGCGAGCTGCCGGAGGTCACGCACATCGCCTTCGCGGCGCGGGCCGCTGCGGCGGCAGTCTTCGGCCTGCGCGTGCGCGGCAGGAGAAAAGCGCGACAGGAAGCCGCGCTCACGCAGGGCCTCCTCGGCGAGTCGGTGCAGGTCGTCAACGGTCATGAGGGGTACGAACCGTCAGCGCCTGGCCTTCCGGTGGAAGTGAACTGCAAGCCCCCCGAAGACAAGGCACAGAGCCGCACTGGGCAGAAGTCCAGCTTGGTCAACGTGTCCAAACCATCGACCGTCCTGCCATGCTGCAACTGCAGCGATGCCGCCCACTATGGAAAGCAAGGCTGCACCACGGCTCAATGCGAGGAAAGCGCCGCGGCGGGCGTCGTCAGGTTCTGTGGGTGTCTTCACGTCTGATCATTCCTAAGCGACCAACCGTCTACGCATGGCTGACCGTTCCTGATCGATAGAGTACCTCGGCCGGAGTCGATGCCAACGACGGTTCTCGCTGAAATGCAGTGCCTCTGAAGGCGCGCCGCTGTCGGGAGATAGCCGATAGCCCTGGACGACAAAGGCCGTCGATCTGGCGACGAAGCAGCCGCTCGCCGTCAGCCCAGCTCGATCGTCCAGCGCTGGGTGCCGCCCGCCACCGGCCGCGCCAGGGCCAGGGCGCCGATGCGGTAGGCATGCGGCCGGCGCGCGGCGGCGAGCGCCTGCCCGGCCTCGTCCAGCACCCGCGTCACGCCGTACCCGCGCGGGCCGACGCGGTAGGTCAGCTCCAAGCGCAGGTCCCCCAGCGTCAGCTGCACGCGCAGCCCGTCCAGCGAGGCGGGCATGACCGGGTCGACGACCAGGGCATCGTGCTCGAGACGCAGGCCCAGCAGCGAGCCGATGACCAGGCCGAGGGCGATGCCCGGGCCGCTGGAATAGATGCGCCAGCCGCCGTCGAGCGCCACCTCGCCGGCCAGCACGCGGCCGTACTCGGCCTGCGCTCGATAACGGTCGGCGAACGCGGCATCCGAGCTGGAGTAGTAGCAATTGGCCTGGCGCGGGCTGGCGCCGGGCACGCGGTCCGCGAGGGCGATGGGATGGGCCAGCGTCAGCGCCTCGAAGAATGCCTCGGCGTGGCCGAGATGGGCCAGCATCTGCGCGTAGCGCAGATGGGCATGCATGTACATGATGCCGATCTCGCGACCGAAGAAACTGCTCGTCTCGGCGCGCTGGAACAGCGTCGACGGCCCGCCGCGGTAGGGCAGCGGCGCGTCGAAGAGGCGCGCGCCGTCGGGCCCCTTCAGGTGCTGCTCGATCAGCGCCGCCTGCACCCGCGCCTGCTCGGGCGTGAACAGGCTGTCCAGCACCGCATGCATCATGGGCAGCAGGCTGTAGCGCAGGCCGGTGCGCGTGTCCTGCGGATGGATCCACAGCTCGCGCCCGCCCTGCTCGGGAAAGAGGGCATAGCCGGCGACGACATCGTCCTGCACCAGCAGGCGCTGGAACTCGGCGCGCACGCCGGCCGCCTCGGCCACCAGGGCGGCGGCGGCGTCGGCGCGGCCGAGCTGGCCGAGGGCGCGTGCCAGCGTGTGGAGCATCTGGTGGTGCAGGGTCACCGTCCAGGCACTGCACAGGCGCTCGCGCAGGGCCGGGTCGGCCGGCTGCAGGGAGTCGTTCCAGTCGCCATGCCAGTAGGCGGCCAGGCCGGTGCCCGGCACGACGCGCTGGCGGATCAGGGCCAGGGCGCGCTCCACATGGGCGGCCAGCGTCGCCGTCTCGCCGCCGTGGAAGGGCAGCTCCTCGTCGAGCAGGCCCGCGTCGCCCGACGCGATCAGGTACTGGGCCAGGCCCAGCAGCGGCCAGAAGACGATGTCGCCGTGCGAGTCGCCGGCACGGATACTCGCCTCACGCTCGAAGAACATGAACCACTGCGGCCAGTCGCCATCGGGGTTCTGGGCGCTGAAGACGCGCAGCAGCAGGTCGCGCACGGGCGCCGTCAGGCCCAGGGCCAGCAGCATCTCCAGCGGCCCCTGGCAGACGTCGCGCGTGCCCCAGCCGCCGCCGGAGTACTGCTCCAGGCCGCGCGGCGACAGGTAGTGCACCAGGGCGTTGTGGGCATACCAGGGCAGGATGTCGCGCAACTGGGACAGGGCCGGCTGGGCCAGCTGCCATTGCGGCAGGGCCAGCGGCTGCGGCGCCGGCGGCACGGCGTCCAGCAGGGCGCCGCGCAGCCGCATCGAGAAGGCGGTTGCGGGTGCGAAATCCAGGCAGAGCAGGGGCTCGCCGCGGCTGACGCCGTCGTCGTAGAGGCGGCCGTCGTCGCCGACGATGGACAGGCCCGGCGCATCGACGAGCAGGGCCCCGTCGGGGAAGCGTGCGGCCAGCTCGCTGCCCGCCGGCGGCGTGATGCGCAGGCTGTCGCCGCTGTGCTCCCAGGCCGGCCGCAGCGGTGCGGCGCCGTCGTCACCGCCCAGGGCGAGGTGGAGGCTGGCGCGCAGTTGCAGCGGCCCGCCCTGCAGCACGGTCAGCGCCAGGCCCATGGTG
>Ga0164290_1001908_pt1 | contig 20745 bp, 19 predicted proteins | sample Micstemetagenome_FD_108782 | JGI IMG/M metagenome (GOLD analysis project Ga0164290, IMG submission 108782) | Contaminated culture microbial community from soil near Moab, Utah, USA - Microcoleus steenstrupii SON62 (Illumina Assembly) | ecosystem: Environmental > Terrestrial > Soil > Soil crust... | reverse complement strand
TTCTTCCTGGATTCTTAGCATCATCTGGTCGCCCTTGATGTAGCCGCCTTTTTTTACTTCGTGTTTCATAGAGAATGGTAATGGGTTAGTATGGATGGTTAGTAGTCTCAATTTTTCCATGATCACTTCATCATCTTCACAGTAGATGAAATAATCATTCATAGTCTGGTTTTGAATGATTTTGAACTTGCTGTTGATATAATTCTCAAACCTGTACTCATACCTGTCGAGATGATCTTCTGTGATATTCAATAACACACTTACATCGGCACGGAAATCTTTTATATCATCCAGTTGAAAAGAACTGATCTCGGCCACATACAGTGCTTTGGGCTCTTCTGCCACCTGTTTTGCAAATGAATACCCGATATTGCCTACCAATGCACAATCCAGTCCTGCTGTCTGGCAGATATGATAAATCAATGCAGTGGTAGTACTTTTCCCGTTACTTCCTGTGATCGCTACAATTTTGCTATCGCCTTTAAAGCGATAGGCCAGTTCTATTTCACTGATCACAGGTATACCTTTTGCACGAATGGCTTTTACCACTTCATTCTTTTCAGGTATGCCCGGGCTCTTCATCACTTCATCTGCATTTAATATCAGATCAAGGCTGTGTTTCGCCGATTCAAAATCAATCTTATTGTCAAGGAGCTCTTTTTCATATTTTGGTTTGATGGGGCCACCGTCGCTCAGGAATACTTCATATCCCTTTTTTTTGCCCAGCAATGCAGCACCTACACCACTCTCGCCGCCACCTAATATGACCAGTCTATGCTTCTTCATTTATTATCTCATTTTCAGTGTCAGGATCGACATCACCACACACAATACTGTTACGATCCAGAACCTGATAGCAATTTTATTTTCATGAAATCCTTTCTTCTGGTAATGAAGGTGAAGAGGGCTCATGAGAAATATTCTTCTGCCTTCACCAAATTTTTTCTTTGTATACTTGAAATAACTCACCTGCAGCATCACACTCACCAGTTCTACGAGGAACACGCCACAGAAAATGGGAATCAGTAATTCTTTTCTTACAATAATGGCCAGTGAAGCAATAATACCGCCCAATGCCAAACTCCCAGTATCGCCCATAAATACCTGAGCCGGATATACATTGTACCATAAAAACCCAATACAGGCTCCTACAAACGCACCTACGAAAATGGATAGTTCACCAAGATTGGGTATATACATTACATTCAGGTAATCGGCCTATACGTAGTTACCACTCACATAAATAAATACGCCCAATGCCACTCCAATAATGGCACTCACACCTGCCGCCAGACCATCAAGCCCGTCTGTTATATTGGCTCCATTTGACACTGCAGTGATGATGAAAGTGACAATCAGGATATAAATGATCCAGGTATATTTTTCTGCACCCTCACCCATCCAGCTAATCAGTTTACTGTAATTGAACTCATGATTTTTTACAAAAGGAATAGTGGTGATAGGTGTTTTTACTTTTACGTATCTTCTTTCTACACCATTGATATTTCTTACAATTACATTGGTGTCTTTCGCCAGTCGTTCTCCTTTCTGTAACTCAACAGCATTGGTTGATATAATTTCTCTCTCTACCGTTACTGCATTACTGAAGTATAAAGTAGTGCCGATAATAATACCCAATCCTACCTGTCCGATAATCTTAGAAATACCCGCCAACCCATCACTGTCTTTTTTCTTGTATGATTCTCCTTTTTGTAAAGCAGCTCTTCTTGCTTTGATTTTAAAATAGTCATCCAGAAAACCGATAATACCCAGCCACACTGTACACAATACCATTAAACGGATATATACTTTATCCAGATTGGCAAATAATAAAGTTGGGATCAGTATACTCAACAGAATAATAACACCACCCATGGTTGGGGTACCTTTTTTCTGGTGCTCCCCCTGCAATCCAAGCTCTCTAACTGTTTCACCGATTTGCTTTTTTTGCAGAAATAAGATCAGGCGTTTGCCATATACTGTAGCAATTACCAGCGATAGCAACACGGCCATTGCTATCCTGAATGTCAGGAACTGGAACATACCTGCACCCGGTACATTAAATTCCTGCTTCAGCCATGTAAATAATTGATACAGCATAAGGTGGTTTAATTTTGTTATTGTTATTTATTAAGTGCTGCAAACATTTCCAGTAATACCTGTTTATCATCAAAAGGATATTTCACGCCTTTTATATCCTGGTATTTTTCATGCCCTTTTCCTGCTACCAGTATAATATCTTCCGGACCGGCATAACTTACTGCCATTCTGATTGCTTCTTTCCTGTCTGTGATACTGATATATTTTCTTTTTGCCGAACTGCTTAATCCTGTTTCCATGTCTTTCAGTATAGCTTCAGGTTCCTCTGTTCTGGGGTTATCACTGGTTAGAATTACCCTATCGCTCAGGTCGCATGCGGTTTGTGCCATCACAGGGCGTTTTGTTTTATCCCGGTCACCACCACATCCCACCACAGTAATTACCTGCTCATGTCCTTTTCTTAATTTTTTGATCGTCATCAACACATTTTCCAATGCATCGGGCGTATGTGCATAGTCTACAATACCAATAATCAATCCGCTACTGATTACATAATCAAATCGCCCTTCGGCACCACTTAACATGCTCAATGCAGTTAATACTTCGTCACTATCTTCTCCTAAACAAACCGCAGCTCCATATACAGCCAGCAGATTGTAAGCATTAAACTCTCCTATCAACCTGAAATGCACTTCTTTACCATTCACCGTCATAATCAATCCTGTCAGTGCATTCTCCAGGATTTTTCCTTTAAAAGCCGATACTGTTTTAAGACTGTACAGGTATTTGGATGCCTGTGTATTCTGTAACATCACTTCTCCGCGTTTGTCGTCTGCATTTGAAATAGCAAATGCAGTCGCGGGTAAATGATCGAAGAATGATTTCTTTACGCGGATATACTCGTCAAATGTTTTATGATAATCAAGATGATCATGTGTGATATTGCTGAACAATGCACCTGCAAACTGTAACCCCGTTATGCGGTGCTGATGAATAGCATGACTGCTGCATTCCATAAATACATGACTGCAACCGGCATCTGACATCAGTTTCAGTAATGCATTCAGGCTAACAGCATCAGGAGTGGTATGCGTTGAAGGAATAATTTCATCACCCACCTGATTCTGTACAGTGCTGATGAGTCCACATTTATAGCCCAATCTTGAAAACAGTTTAAAAAGTACAGTAGCAATGGTGGTTTTACCATTGGTACCGGTTACACCTACCAGTTTAACTTTTGCAGAAGGTTCATCATAAAACTGGTGTGCCATATAAGCAACTGCTTCCTGCGAGTCGGCCACTTCGAGGTATGTAATGCCATCCTGCACCGACTGAGGCATTGTTTCGCAAACAATAACTGTAGCACCAGCGGCTATGGCTTTTTCAATGAACAGATGCCCATCAGACAAAGCACCTTTAATAGCAATAAATACATTTCCCGCTTCCAGTTTTCTGGAGTCTATCTGAATACCTGAAACAGTGATGTCCGTACTTCCATGCACCTGTTTCAGGTGTACCCTATATAATATGTCCTGTAGTTTCGTCATATTAATTGAGTGCTATATTTATCAGTTGTCCTTTTGCAATTATTTCACCTGCCTGTACCGATTGGGCTACTACTTTACCTTTTCCCTGTACCTGAACTTTTAATCCCAGGTTTTCACACAGGTACACCACATCTTTCAAACCCATTCCTTTTAACTGTGGCATGGATTTATCTGTAACTGCTTTTGTATTGAGCGTAATTATTTTATCTCTACCACTTACTGCTACCCACTCATCAATCCGTTTGGTCGAATCTTTAAAAGGAATATTTAATTTTTTTGTAACAGTGGTTAAGTCTGTTTTAAAACCTGCATAGGCAAAATAGCTGCTATCGATACCTACCGATTTTTTTGTGAGATTATTTACCCTCACATAAGTACTGTATAAACGATCTGCTATTTCTTTAAACACCGGGCCTGCAACGGAGCCACCATAATAAACAGGTGCATGTGGTTTGTTTTTAATAACAACGATGCAGGTATATTGCGGATCATCGGCCGGGAAATAACCCGCAAATGATGATTGATATACTTTATCGGCATAACCCCTGTTACCATTGGCCACCAGTGCTGTTCCGGTTTTGCCCGCTACCCTGTATGGTGTTTCTTTAAACAGCAATGCCCCTGTTCCTGATATACAAACACCCTCCAAACATTCACGTAATTGACGAAGCGTTTCATCACTGCATATTTTTTCATCAACTACTACAGGCGAAAAAGATTTCTGCAATACCCCTTCTTCTTTTACTGCTCCTACGAGATAAGGTCTCATCATCTTACCATTATTCGCTACAGCATTATAGAGTGCCAATGTTTGTAATGGACTTACAGACAGGTTATAACCAAATGCCATCCAGGGAAGTGTTGTAGGACCCCAGAGTTTATGTCCGGGTTTGAAAATCGTAGGTTTACGTTCGCCGGTCAAATCAATGCCTGTAAGTGTATCCATCCGCATTTTTTTCAGGTGACTGATAAAACGTGACGGGTTAGCTGAATAATGTGCCACTGCCAGTTTTGCCATTCCCACGTTAGAACTGAGTTCAAATGCCTGTTTCACAGACACTACATTACGACCATGTTTTTCGCTATCGTACACCACATGACCAGCTACTTTCCAGGTACCTCCTTCGAGGTCTACACCCTGATTAAGGTTTACTTTTTTATCTTCCAACAGTGCAATCATAGTGGCCAGCTTGAAAGTTGAGCCAGGTTCTGAAGGACTGATGGCATAATTGAAATCTTCCCAGTACACGCCTTCACCTCTTTTTCCAAGATTGGCCACTGCTTTAATCTTTCCCGTTTTTGTTTCCATCACAATCGCTGTTCCATATTCAGCTTCATTCTTCACCATCATCTTCATCAATGCATTTTCTGTTACTTCCTGTATAAACACATCAATGGTACTCACAATATCTTTTCCTGTTTCGTGCTCTATTTCATAGGTATCTGCATCAACAGGAACATAAACACCACCTGCAATAGAACGCACCAATTGCTTCCCGTTCCTGCCTTTCAGTATACTGTCGTAAGTCATTTCCAGACCTACTTTGTTGGCATCTCTTGCCAGACCAATGGTTCTGAATGCGAGCATTTTGTATGGATTGAGACGAATGGTTTTTTCGTTCGCAATCAATCCACTTTTATACCTGCCCAGTTTGAATAAAGGAAACCTGCGGAGCTCTTCATATTCCCTGAATGATATTTTTTTCTTTAGCAGAAAATAAGCGTCGTTGTTTTTATATCCCTGCTTCAACAATGCTTTATAATCATCTTTACTCTGATCGCCAAATAAATTGGCCAGGTAATAACTCAGCGAATCAACATTTTCCCTGAACAACAATCCATTCTTAGCCCTCAGCGATTCTACGCGGAAGTCCATATAAATATCAAACTGCGGAATACTGGTACTTAGCATTTGTCCATCTTCACTGTAGATGGTTCCACGCTCTGCTTCAATTTCATCGATACGCTGGTGCAGGCTATCGCTCATGCTTCTCCAGTAACTTCCCTCTACCTGTTGTATATACACTGCTTTACCAAAAATGGCCACACATACCAGTACTACCAGTATATAACTGAGGTAGACTCTCCATAATATGTCGCGTTTTACTTCCAAGCTGGTTTGGTATATTTTATTCAATTCACCCGAACCCTCCCTGCTTCACAAAGAGGATCCTTTATGTTTAATCAATTACTAACTACTCACCATTCCCCTTTCACTTCTCACTCTTCAGTCTCACAGGTGTTTCTTTAATCACCTTCAATCCCAATGGCTCTGTTGCTTTTATTACTTGTTGTTCTTCGCTCTTAAACATCACTTCACTCTTCAGCGTCTTATATTCGTATTGTAATTCTTTCAGTTCTTTGGCAGTATTATTGATATTCCTGATCGTCTTATCTGCCATATGTCCGTTTGCGATATACAATACAGCCAATACTGATAAAAACAGGAAGAATGGAATATTCTTCAGTATCCACTGATAGTTGAACAATCCCCTCAGTGGATTTTTATTTTGCTGTATTTTTTCTGTTTCAGACATCTAATTTTTTTTTCACTCACCACCGACTATCCACTACTCACTTCTTACACCCTCTCCGCCACCCTCAACTTTGCACTTCTACTTCTTGTATTCTGTTTCACTTCTTCTTCTGCAGTTATTGGCTTTTTTGTGATCACTTTCAACACCTGTTCTTTCTCCACAGACAATAAGGGGTTATCTGGTGTTTCGTCGAAACTCCCCTGCCGGAAAAAGTTCTTTACCAGCCTGTCTTCTATGGAATGAAAAGTAATGATGGCTACGCGGCCACCTGTTTTAAGCACAGCAGGAACCTGCTGCAGCATTTCTTTCAATGCCCCCATTTCATCGTTTACTTCCATACGAAGCGCCTGGAATACCTGAGCCAAATACTTATTAGGATTTCCTTTCACCACAGTGCTAATCAGCGCCTTGAACTGTTCAATGGTTTGCACCTGCAGATGATTGCGTTGTTGTGCAATATGACGTGCCAGCGTTTTTGAATTGCTGACTTCCCCATATTGCTCAAACATTTTATGCAATTGCTGTTCGGTGTAGCTGCGTACAATATCCGCCGCACTGATCGACTGACGTCTGTCCATCCGCATATCCAGCGGACCGGAGAAGCGAATAGAGAATCCGCGATCACCTTCATCGAACTGATGACTGCTTACACCCAGATCGGCAAGAATGCCATCGACGGTAGTAATCTCATGCAAACGAAGAAAGCGTTGCAGGTGACGAAAATTTTGTGGCACAAATACCACTCGTTTGTCGTCGGGAATATTACGTTGCGCATCGGCATCCTGATCAAAAGCAATAAGCTTACCTTTTTCATTGAGCTGCGCTAATATCCCCCTGCTATGTCCACCACCTCCAAAAGTGCAATCCACATATACACCATCGGGTCGGATAGACAATGCTTCCAGGGTTTCATTGTAGAGGACGGGGATGTGATAACCTTGATTCAATTTGGAAATTTGAAAAATGATCAATTTGGAAATTTGAAAATTTGGAAATTTGGAAATACGACTATCTGAGAAAAGCCGAAAATGAAGCAGCACATGTATTTCATTTTCAAATTTTCTCCCATCGGAGTCCTTTGGACAAATTGCCTCATTTTCAAATTTTTTCTGTCATCACTTCCTGCGCCAGGCTACTGAAAGCTTCTGGTGAGAAATCCTCAAAGAGCTGTTTGTACTTACCGGCATCCCAGATCTCGAAACGGTCAAGGGCGGCAGCGAGGATGATATCCTTGCTTAAACCCGCAAACTCCTTCAGCGAAGCGGGTAACAACATACGGCCGGCATTATCCAGCTCTATTTCTGTTGCACCGCCCAAAAACTGACGACGGAATTGGCGTACCTTGGGGTCGAAATCATTCAACTGGCTGATCTGTGCAATAATTATTTCCCAACTTTTCAATGGATATAACGTGAGACATTTTTCAAAGCCACGGCTGAGGATGAAACGGCCCTCTCCTTCCGGCAACTGTTTTTTCAGTCCGCCAGGAAGCAGAAAACGCCCTTTCGCGTCAACTGTAGCTTCATATTCTCCGTGAAATCCGGTCATTGGTGAATAAATATTTAAATGATTACCACTTGTTGACACAAAATAACACTTTTTCCCACTTTCTACCCGAATTTGGAGTGACTGTATTTATCCACAGATTCTATTTCGCTATAATTCAATACTGTATTGATTTTCAGCAGATTTCTCGAAAATGGGATGTGAATGAATTGTGGATTAGTGTGAATAGCGAGTGAATAACCTATCAAAACCGGCAACTGGCATATATTTCACTGAAAATCAATCCATAAAAGATTAAATAATGACTACTCCCGGATATTCAGGCAAACCTGTTTGGCAGAAATTGGGTATTCAACCGGAAACCCGTATCAGGCTTATCGCTGCGCCGGCAGACTATGCCAGGCTCATTGACTTTCCCTCGCCCCTAAAAGTGGTAAAAAGTGGAAAAGCCGATATGATTCATTGCTTTGTTCATAGCCAGAACGAACTGAAGAATCTCTTCCCGAGGCTGATCGAAGAAATTGCGGAAGCAGGATGTATATGGGTATCATGGTATAAAAAATCAGCTGGCATAGTAACCGACCTTACGGAAGATCGTATCAGAGACATTATTCTACCAGCCGGATGGGTTGATATAAAAGTTTGCGCAGTGAGTGAAGAATGGAGCGGCTTAAAACTTGTTCGGAGAAAGAAATGATATAACTGTAAAGCTCTCCCACACTAACTTTGCCGCTTCAATATTGTGCAATGAAACATCCTAAAGATTTATCGATACTGGATTATACCTATGATTTACCTGAAGAAAAAATTGCACGTTATCCTTTAGCTGAAAGAGATCAGAGTAAACTGCTGGTATTTCGCAACCAACAGATTGATAGTGCTGTTTACAGTAACCTCCCTTCCTTAATTCCTTCAAACAGCTTGCTGGTGTTCAACAATACCAAAGTAGTGGAAGCACGATTATATTTTAAGAAAGAAACCGGTGCGCTTATCGAAATATTCTGTCTGGAACCCGATAACCGTTATGCCGATATTACAACGGCCATGTTACAAAAACAAGATGTATACTGGAAATGCCTGATTGGTGGTGCCAAGAAATGGAAGGAGCCTTCTCTCTCTTTATCTTTTGTATACAAAGATTTCCCCGTTTTGCTTACTGCAAAAAAAATTGAACAGGTACAAGACTATTATATAATTGCCTTCCATTGGAACAACCCTGATATTTCTTTTGCCGAAGTATTACATGCTGCTGGTAATTTACCCCTACCTCCCTATATGAACAGAGCAGCTGAAATAACGGATCATGACAGGTATCAGACTGTTTATGCAAAACATGATGGCTCTGTTGCGGCACCTACTGCAGGATTGCATTTCACTGAATCCTTACTCTCATCACTGCAGGCAGCTAACATAAATACCACATTTGTAACCTTACATGTTGGTGCAGGAACTTTTAAACCTGTTAAGACCCAACTCATGCAGGATCATGATATGCATGCTGAGTTTATTGATGTATCTGTTGAAACGATTGAAGAAATAAAAAAACATTTGTCTGATAAGATTATTGCAGTGGGTACTACCTCCTTACGCACGCTTGAAAGTTTATACTGGTTAGGAGTAAAAATCATACATCACCCAGACATTAATTTATCGGCTTTATTGGTAGAGCAGTGGGAACCGTATGAAAAAGACGAACAGGCTGATCCCGGTGTGGCATTAGATGCTTTATTAAACTGGCTGAAATTGAACAATACAGATAGACTGATCACTAAAACCAGGATCATTATTGCACCCGGGTACAGGTTCAGGATCATCCATGCATTAATTACGAATTTTCATCAGCCACAATCAACGTTATTATTACTGGTGGCTGCCATTACCGGATCTGACTGGAGAACAATTTATGATTATGCACTCGACCATCAATTCAGGTTCCTGAGTTATGGTGATGGTTGCTTATTATGGTGCTAATCAGTAGCTGTTAGCCATTAGCTATAAGCTATTAGCAAAGTTAGTAAGAAGATTTTCCTGAAAAGCTAGTAGCTAACAGCTAGTGGCTATATCACCTACGATGCATTTCCTTTTTTTAAAGAAACTTCAAGTGTAAAAATGCTTCCTTTTCCTAAAGTGCTGTCTACTTTTATTTTGCCCTTGTGCGCATCAATTACTGTTTTCACATAACTCATACCCAAACCGAACCCTTTTACATTATGGAGATTACCGGTATGTGCACGGTAGAATTTTTCGAAAATCCGTTTTAGGGTTTCTTTATTCATTCCAATACCATTGTCTTCCACACGAATTACAATACTACGGGCAGTGCTGTGAGTGGTAATACGAATGATGGGCTGGTCTTTAGAATATTTAATGGCATTGTCGACCAGGTTAGAAATCATATTGGTGAAATGTACTTCATCGCCCTCAATCAAATCATTCGCTGCGTTAAGGTATAATTCTACCACTCCTTCTTTGTCTTGTAACTGTAACTGGTGGTTATCAAGCGCATGCTGTATTACTTCATGTACATGTAATGGAACTTCATTGAGTTTTAATTCCTGTTTCTCCATTAATGCAGCCTGAAGAATGGTTTCCACATGCTTATTCATGCGAATATTTTCTTCCTTGATAATACCACTGAAGTATTTCATCTTCGTAGGGTCTGCCTGCACTTTATCATTCCTGATTGCATCAACAGCCAATGATATCGTGGCCAATGGTGTCTTGAACTCATGCGTCATATTATTGATGAAATCACTCTTTATTTCACTCAATTTTTTCTGATTCAGCAATGATCGTATGGTTACATAAAAAGCAGCAATGATAATGAGCATGAATACCAGGGCACCTATCAATTCCCATTTAAGCGAGGCCCAAACCTGTTTCTTAAAATCAGGTACTACAATTACAAGTGTTTCAATACTACTGATCCCTTCAAAATCAGATCCGCTTTCAGGAACAATTCCAAAATAATGGCGCCTGTTTACCACTGTATCCCAATATTCTTTTGAAAAATTTCGGGTCGACATTTCAATATCTTCTGAAGGAGCTATTATGGCATATTCAAAATTAATATCGCGTATCCCTTCTGTTTCCAATTCTGTTCTGATCATCCGATAGATATCCTGTACACTGTATCGCTGGTCAATGGTTGGGGGTTTTAATACATGCAGGTGAAAATCTGAATTAAAAGTAAGTCCGCCTCTCTTGGGTAAACGAAGTGATTGTGTACTTTTTGCCGCACCATTCAGTTGTATGGCAACCCTGCCCCCCGCATTATCTACCTTACTCCTGAATTCCGTATTCCTGATTTCCAATAAATTATTCAGCCATGAACTTTGTACGATAAAAAGTCCAAGCAGTGAGAGTGTAATCAGTATGACGATAACGGGGAAAGTTCTCTTCATCTGTACAAATATAATGGTCTGCTGCAAGTAGCAAACAGGTATTGGTTATGTTTATCACCTTTTTAACGCCCTCCGGGCTGCTTGCATGATTAAAATGTTTAGCTTAACTTTTCATTATGGATCTGTTACAGCCAGGTATATTACTTATTTCTGACCCGTTTCTGAAAGACCCTAATTTTTTAAGGACAGTTGTACTCCTTTGCGAACACCAGGATGAAGGCAGTTTTGGTTTCGTCTTAAACAAGCCCATGGGTATTACTTTGGAAGATGTAGTACCCGAAGCTGAAGGTCTTCATATTCCTTTACTCGATGGCGGACCCGTACAAAAAGATACCCTGCACTTTCTGCACCAGCGGCCTGATCTTATTTCAGGCAGCAGCAAAGTAACCGAGCAGGTATATTGGGGCGGTAATTTCCCGGAAGTGCTGGCATTGCTTCAAACAAAAGAACTGTTACCCGGTGATCTACGTTTCTTTATCGGGTACAGCGGATGGAGCGAACTACAGCTACAGGGTGAACTGGATGAAAAAAGCTGGATCACCAGACCAGCCAATAAAGGATTGATTTTTCATACGGAAGCAAGTGCTATCTGGAAAAAGGCACTGGCTGAACTGGGCGGAGAATATAGTCAGATGATAAACTATCCCCTTGACCCTCAGCTCAATTGAAAGGGCTCAATTTTGTTTTTAAGCCAACCCATACCTGTTTTACCAATTAGATTCTTTACCTTAATACTGAATTTAATACTTGACTACCCCCCATCAGTATATTCACCACTTCTTTTTTTCAGAAGCAGAAAGGCTTTTGCTGGCTTCTCATTTGCTCAACTTCGGTGTATGGGAATTTGATTTTACCAATAACCGGTTGATATGGGATAATAAAATGCATGATATCTATGGCATAACAAAAGAATCTTTCCACCACCAGATGGAAGACTTTACATGCAAAGTCCATCCCGATGATTTACCAGCTACTGAAAAAGCCATTGAGGAAATACTTAAATCCAATACACCACTATTTGCACAGTTTCGCATCATCAGACCCAATGGTGAAGTCAGGATTATTGCGGGTAATGTAAAATGCATCCGTAATGCTACCAATCAGCCAATCAGGTTAATTGGCATTAATCATGATATTACTGAAACTCAGCTATTGCAGGAAAAACTGTTAGCACAAAACAAGCAGTTGAAAAAAAATTGCCTGGATGCAATCTCATGAAATTCGTAAGCCAGTGGCAAATATTATTGGCTTATTGACACTTTACGAATTGAAAAAAAATGACTTATCGGAAACAGAGTTATTGCACTATCTCAAAGAATCTGCCACAGAGCTTGATACCATGATTAAAGTAATAGTTGACAGAACCAAATCTGCAGAATCGTAATCTTTTATTCTTCCGGGCATACATTAGTTTCAGCTATAAATCATCACCTGACCTGCAATAATGAATTTACAAAGCGTTAGAACAGTGTTTACAGGATTTTTGTGTCAGCTTATAGCCGAACGAGACACTTGAAAATAAAAAAGCTCCGGTAGAAACCGGAGCTTTTATTTATTTTCAAGTGTTCAGTAACCCATTAGGCTCAAATGGCAGATGCACCCTCTACCAAAACCGTCACCTTATTATTCAACACTTCTACAAAACCACTTTGTATACTATACAGTTCTGTATTGGTTTTATCTTTCAGAATCTTCACATTGCCTTTCCCCAAAGCACTTACCAATGGAGCATGCTGATCGAGTACTTCAAATAATCCGGTAATACCGGGTAATTGAATACCGTATACTTCTCCGCTATACAGCTTTTTTTCGGGTGTTAATATTTCGAGGGTCATAGTAATTTGAAAATTTGTGAATTTGGAAATTTGAAAATGAAGAACTCATTACTCAGCAAATCTCTTTTGAGATTATGAAAAATGAATTTTCAAATCTTCAAATTTTCAAATTAATTAATTATCCTTTTGCTGCTTCCAACAATTTCTTACCTTTTTCAATGGCATCTTCCAATGTACCTACCAGGTTGAATGCTGCTTCAGGATATTCGTCTACTTCACCGTCCATAATGGCATTAAAACCACGGATGGTATCTTCAATGCTTACAAATACACCTTTCAGACCGGTAAACTGTTCGGCCACATGGAATGGCTGGCTCAGGAAACGCTGTACTTTACGGGCACGCTGAACAGTCATTTTATCTTCTTCGCTCAATTCATCCATACCGAGGATGGCAATAATATCCTGCAATTCCTTGTAACGCTGAAGAATCAGTTTTACACGGTTGGCCGTTTCATAATGCGCTTCTCCTACTACAGCCGGCGTAAGGATCCTTGAAGTTGAATCCAGTGGATCCACCGCAGGATAAATACCCAGATCGGCAATCTTACGGCTCAATACCGTAGTTGCATCCAGGTGGGCAAATGTTGTTGCAGGAGCAGGGTCAGTAAAGTCATCCGCAGGTACATATACCGCCTGTACGGAGGTAATAGAACCATTTTTGGTTGAAGTGATACGTTCCTGCATCAGACCCATTTCCGTTGCCAGTGTAGGCTGGTAACCTACCGCTGATGGCATACGACCCAAGAGGGCCGATACCTCAGAACCTGCCTGGGTAAAACGGAAGATATTATCTACGAAGAACAGGATGTCTTTTCCTTTACCGGTACCATCTCCATCACGGAAATATTCGGCAATGGTTAAACCAGACAATGCCACACGTGCACGTGCACCGGGAGGTTCGTTCATCTGTCCAAATACGAATGTGGCTTTTGATTCTTTCAACCCTTCCATATCCACTTTGCTCAGGTCCCATCCACCTTCTTCCATGCTATGCTTGAAAGCGTCACCATATTTCATGATGCCGGCTTCAATCATTTCACGCAGCAGGTCATTACCTTCACGGGTACGCTCACCCACACCGGCAAATACCGACAAACCACCATGACCTTTTGCAATATTGTTAATCAGTTCCTGAATCAATACGGTTTTACCTACACCTGCACCACCAAACAAACCAATCTTACCACCTTTTGCATAAGGCTCAATCAGATCAATTACTTTGATACCCGTAAACAGTACTTCTGTAGCTGTACTCAGGTTCTCAAATAAAGGTGGTTTATTATGGATAGGGCGACCATTCGCTTTACTTACCTGTGGCAAACCATCAATAGCATCACCGGTAACATTAAATAAACGTCCGTTAATGCCCTCACCAATTGGCATGGCAATCGCTTTACCGGTGTCGATCACTTCCATTCCACGTACCAGTCCTTCCGTACCATCCATTGCAATTGTACGAACACTGTCTTCACCGAGGTGCTGTTGCACTTCCAGAACAAGTTTTTCACCAGTTTCTTTGGAAATCTCAAGTGCATTGTAGATTTCAGGCAAAGTTTTATCAGGAAAATGAACGTCAACCACCGCACCGATGATCTGTTTGATCTTACCTTTTGTAGCCATATCAGGAGATATAATTAGGTTTTAAAATATACCCTTCCGGGCACGGAAAACAGGTTTTCCGATTTGGCGGCAAAGGTAAGGGGATGTGCCCTAAAAAATGGCAAATCCATCAACTAAATTTTACCCACAAAAAAAGGCTACAGGAGGTAAGTTGCAAGCCCCAGGCTTCAAGCATCAAGCCAAACATATCTGGAAATATGGTGGTTGGTTATTCTTTGCAGCGGCTTGCAGCTTGTAGCTTGTAGCTTGAGGCTCAAGGCCTGCTTTCTGTATTCGCTGATAAAACAGTATTTTAACTGAGAAAAGGATTAATATATTATAATTTAGCTCCATGCAAAATACACCCGAACATAAGGTTAACCGATATATTTTTCTGGCTTTTATACTCATTATCGGGTTATTCCTGATTTATAGTCTCATGGCTTTTTTTACTGCATTCCTCGCAGCCATTATGTTTTATGTATTGAGTAAGAAACCAGTCGACTGGCTGGTGAAGCGAAAAAACTGGCGGAGGTCATGGGCTGCCATACTGGTGATTCTGAGTTCATTTTTTATCATTCTACTTCCTGTATCCGTATTGGGTACCATGATGTACCAGGAGATTGCCCTCGTTGCCAAAAACTTCTCAACTGTATCTGAGCCACTCTCACAACTGGACCTTTTTCTTCAGAAAGAACTTCAGTTCAGTTTATTGTCGGGTGAGAATATGCTCAAATTACAGACTTATGTCACCAATTTTGTTTCTACGGCATTAACACAGGGAGTTAATCTATTCAGTTCCATGATCATGATGTACTTCTTTTTATACTTTATGATCATGAATGCGAACCGTATGGAAGCGGCCCTGTTTCTTTTTCTCCCTTTTAAAAGAAGTCAGATTGCATTATTTGGCCGTGAACTAAGAGCACAAACCTTCAGCAACGCGGTTGGCTTACCCCTGATTGCCGTTATACTGGGTTTATTTGCCTATATCGCTTTATTAATCACTGGCATGAGCGACCCCGGCTTTTGGGCGGTTGTTGCCGGCTTTGCCTCTGTTATACCAATTGTGGGTACAGGACTGGTCTGGATTCCGGTAGGTGCGTATATGCTTGTAACCGGACAAAACTGGCAGGGTATTTTTATGCTGCTCTGGGGGGCGGTATTACTCAGCAGTATGGATAATGTGGTTCGTTTTCTGCTGGCAAAAAAAATGGCCGATGTACATCCCATCATCACCGTATTAGGTGTTATCATGGGGCTGCATTATTTTGGTATTACCGGATTAATTTTTGGTCCCCTGCTTATCTCCTACTTTATTATTCTGCTCCGCATTTATTATAATGAATACCAGCGCCCGGCCACACAACGCAAACGCAAAACCCAAAACAGCTACCTGAATTTACCATTCATGAGAAATAAATAGAAAAGAGGATGTAAGATGTAGGATGTCAGATGTCAGATGTAGGATTTATTTTTAAGTTGATTAATTGTAAAAAAGCTAATAGCTAGTAGCTAGTAGCTCGAAGTTCACAGCTCACAGCTCTTAGCCTCCCTCTTATATCTTGTCGTGCTTGTCGCTTACAATTGTCATTTAAGCAAGTAACTTAAAAATTACTACTGCGCTCAATGCTCCGATGATTGGCCCGAGTACCGGGATCCAGCTGTAGCGCCAGTTACTGCCTCCTTTATTTTTGATGGGAAGAATGGCATGCATGATACGCGGGCCTAGATCGCGGGCAGGATTAATGGCCCAGCCAGTGGGGCCACCCAGCCCCAGTCCAACACCTATTACCAGTAATGCTACGGGTAAAGCATCGAGTGAGCCAAGACTATGATCGGCTTTTGTAATAAACAGAATGGCCAATATAAAAACAGTGGTTGCGATGATTTCAGATAACAGGTTCTGAACCGGATTACTGATAGAAGCTGATGTAGAAAACGAAGCCAGTTTTGCTCCGGCGTCTTCTGCAGCATCAAAATGCTGACGATAAGTGACCCATACAAAAAAAGCACCCAGCATGGCACCCAATAACTGGGCAGTTAAATACAGGGGTACCTCCTGCCAAGAAAATTTTCCGGCGGCTGCTAGTGCTATTGTAACTGCAGAATTCAAATGTGCACCGCTCACAGAAGCGGTTACATAAACGGCTACAAATACAGCCAACCCCCAGCCAAAACAAATAGCAAGTAATCCACCGCCATTACCTTTTGTCTTGGGCAGAACCACATTGGCCACCACACCATTTCCAATCATAATCATTAAAGCAGTACCGAGTAGTTCAGCTAAGAATGTTGTCATACAGTAAGTTTCAATTCGTTTACTATTAGAAAGTTTCAAGCAACAAGCTGCAAGGTTCAGGCTACAAGCCGCAAGACACCGGTTTTAATAAGCCCTCATCTCAAATCCCACATCAGACATCCGACATCAGACATCCGACATCTAACATCCTCCTACCGATATCCTTCTGCCAAATCAAGAAATATTCTTTGTTGATCACTGGCCCACGCTTCCGATTCACCTAAAGTTTCACGCATCAAGTTAATGACAATATCCATACAATCCATAGCGGCTTTTGCATCCAAGAAAAGTATCCTTGTTCTTCTCGCCAGCACATCTTCAACAGTGACGGCCATTTCATGCTGCACTGCATATACTACATCCACCCATTTATAATTAAAATCAGGATGTAATAACCGATCAAGCTCGGGTCTTTCCTTTATCAGGTTTTCTTTTTTCTGTATTGTAGCTATCGGATCCCCTATCGGCAAATTTTTAGTGATGCATAAACGCTTATCCTGTTTTGAAATAAAAACGGCATTATCAATCGCATCCTCTGCCATCTTACGGTAAGTGGTCCATTTACCACCTGTAATGGTTACAAGACCACTGGTAGATACTACAATCGTATGATCGCGCGATAAAAGTGCCGTACTGGTTCCTTCTTTTGAACGAACCAGGGGACGCAGCCCGGCGAAGACAGATAAAATGGACGATCGCTCAATGGCTGGTGAAATATATCGGTTGATGTGTTCCAGGATATAATCTACTTCTTCCTCCAGTACCAATGGTTCTTCCGTTACCTCATCAACGGGGGTATCGGTTGTTCCTATCACCACTTTATTGTGCCAGGGCACAGCAAATAAAACCCGCTTATCATCTGTTTTCGGAATCATTAATGCATGTATACCCGGGAAATGTATTTTATCAACTACGAGATGAATACCCTGCGATGGGTCAACCATTTGTTCGCTGGCAGGGTCATCCATTTGAAGGATACTATCTGTAAAAACACCTGTTGCATTGATTACCGATTTTGTTCTGATCTCCAGTTCATCATCACTATCACTCAGTTTTACTTTTACTGCTATTATCTTCTTTTTTTCTTTTACCAGTCCGGTTACCTTGCAATAATTAACCAACGTGGCGCCATGCAAAACAGCCGTGGAAGCCAGGTCGATGCACAAGCGACTGTCATCGAACTGACCATCATAATACAATATGCCCCCTTTCACTTTTTTTGCATCAAGCGCAGGTAACAATTCCATGGTTTCTTTTGCCGATAACAATTTTGTTTGTCCAAGTGAAAGCTTGCCCGATAAAAGATCGTATAACTTTAACCCGAGGCCATAATACCATTTTTGCCAGAACCTTCTTACGGGTATTACGAAAGGCTGGACAGAAGTAAGGTGTGGTGCATTTTTTAATAACCATCCTCTTTCACGCAATGCTTCTTTCACCAGTTTAATATTACCATGTTCCAGGTAACGAACTCCTCCATGTACCAGTTTGGTTGATCGGCTGGAAGTTCCCTTTCCAAAATCAGCCTGTTCCACCAATAAAATCTTATAGCCCCGCGAAGCTGCATCCACCGCTATCCCTAATCCGGTAGCCCCACCACCGATTACCAGCATATCCCAGCGGGTATCTTCTTTTAATTGTTGCAGTTGTGTGGCTCGGTTCATGAAGCAAGATTGGAAATGTCGGATGTCAGATGTCGGATTTTAAAAAAACTTGTGTCTCGTACCTTGTGTCTTGTACCTTGTGTCTCGTACCTTGTGTCTTGTACCTTGTATTTTATGTCTTATTTCTTGTGCCTTGCACTCTTTTATTTTGTTCTTGCTGCCTACTACTCCGTTCCATATTCTGCTGCCCCCACTGCCCTTTTCCATCCAGTTGCCAACTCCTCTCTTTCTTGTGTAGACATTTCCGGAGAAAATGCGCGGTCTATCTGCCATTGTTGTTGAATATCTTCAATACTTGTCCAATAACCTACTGCCAGTCCGGCCAGGTATGCAGCACCAAGAGCAGTTGTTTCAACAATAGTCGGACGAACTACTTTTGTATTCAATAAATCACTCTGAAACTGCATTAATAAATTGTTAGCAGTGGCTCCCCCATCCACCCTTAATTCTTTGATGGCAATACCTGAGTCGGCTTCCATTGCTTTTAATACATCCATGGTCTGATAAGCAATACTGTCTAATGAGGCCCTCGCCAGGTGTGCAGCAGTAGTGCCACGGGTAATGCCTGTAATGGTACCACGAGCATGCTGGTTCCAGTAAGGAGCACCCAAACCCGCAAAAGCGGGTACCATATATACTCCTTCACTGTCTTTTACAGATGCCGCCAATGTTTCAACCTCGGCCGACTGGCGAATAATACCCAAGCCATCTCTTAACCATTGAACAACGGCACCTGCAATAAATACGCTGCCTTCCAATGCATAATGCGTAACACCTTTTATTTTCCAGGCAATGGTAGTAAGCAGGTGGTTGGAAGAAGGAACGGCTTTTTCTCCTGTATTCATCAGCATAAAACAACCGGTACCATAAGTATTCTTCACCATACCGGGCTGCGTACACAACTGACCAAATAATGCAGCCTGCTGATCACCGGCCATACCTGCAATGGGAATATTATGTGCGGTAAGAATATGCTGGGTATAACCATATACTTCACTACTGCTTTTTACTTCAGGAAGTATGGCTTTGGGAATATTAAAAAGTTCAAGCAGGTCATTATCCCAGGAAAGTGAATGGATATTAAACAACATGGTACGCGATGCATTCGAAACATCTGTTACATGCACTTTTCCGTTTGTGAGTTTCCATACCAGCCAGGTGTCGATGGTACCAAAACAAAGTTCCCCTTTTTCAGCCCTCTCTCTTGCTCCTGATACATGATCAAGTATCCAACTGATTTTTGTTGCAGAAAAATAGGCATCAATAATCAGCCCTGTTTTCTCCTGAATCACAGATGCTTTGCCAGCCGCTTTCAGCTTATCACAAAACGAAGCCGTTCTTCTGTCCTGCCACACTATAGCATGATAAAGAGGCTGACCCGTAACCTTATCCCATACTACCGTTGTTTCGCGCTGATTGGTAATACCAATAGCTGCAATATGCTGTACGGTAAGTCCGGCCTTGGTAATAGCTTCCGCTGCCACACCCAACTGGGTACTCCATATTTCATTGGCATCATGTTCTACCCAACCCGGCTGCGGAAAAATCTGTTTGAATTCTTTCTGTGCAATGGCACATATGGCACCTGCCCGGTCGAATACAATAGCCCGGCTACTGGTGGTACCCTGATCGAAGGAGAGGATGTATTGTTGCATACCCTAAGATAGGAAAACAGAACAACAGAGAAACAGAGGAATATCCAATTTCGAAATTGAGTATTTCTCTGTTCTTCTGTTTATTACCGCCTCGGTTTCAGCCAATGCTCAGGTTCATGACGGTCGAACACAATAGCCCGGCTACTGGTGGTACCCTGATCGAAGGAGAGGATGTATTGTTGCATGCACTAAGATAGGAAAACAGAACAACAGAGAAACAGAGGAATATCCAATTTCGAAATTGAGTATTCCTCTGTTTCTCTGTTGTTCTGTTTATTACCGCCTCGGTTTCAACCAATGTTCAGGATTCATCAGCGTTCCTTTTTCATTATTGATCATGAAGATGATGGCACCTTCACCATCAATACTTTTACCGGAGCGGCCGAGTACTGAGCCGGCTTTCACCTGCTGACCAACAGATACTGAGATGCCGGATAACTGGTTATAAGAAGTGAAGTATTTACCATGTCGAACAAACACTACCAGATCGCCATTGATCTCACTCGCATATACTACTTCTCCATCGGCCACACTTTTTACAGAGGAGCCCTCGGGTAAAGCAATCTGTATGCCATCACTTTTCTGCGTAAGTTTTGTGCCCGGAACAGTTGAAAGTCCAAAAGGTACATATACATTTCCTTTATCAACAGGCCAG
>Ga0164290_1001907_pt1 | contig 20785 bp, 19 predicted proteins | sample Micstemetagenome_FD_108782 | JGI IMG/M metagenome (GOLD analysis project Ga0164290, IMG submission 108782) | Contaminated culture microbial community from soil near Moab, Utah, USA - Microcoleus steenstrupii SON62 (Illumina Assembly) | ecosystem: Environmental > Terrestrial > Soil > Soil crust... | reverse complement strand
ATTTTCCGGATGGCACTGGTAGTTCAAATGCGCCACCATCATTTGAAGTGGTGCCGATAGATGTGTTATTAAGAAAGATACTGGCTTTAGTGATTGGTTTGCCTCCTGCAGCATCTAAAACAACACCTTTAATACGCATCTGGCCAAAAGCAACAAAAGGAAAAAAGAAAAACAAAAAGCAGTATCGTTTCATACGTACACAAAATAAAACACAGATAATTATTAGAGCAGCCGACTGTCCATGTTTTATAAATATATCTCCCTTCTTAGTCAACAAAAAAGCCCAACCAGGTTGGGCTTTTAAATATTGTTCCTACGACACTTTACACATCAATTCTTGCATACTTCGCATGGCTTTCAATAAACTCTCTTCTCGGAGCTACTTCATCGCCCATTAGCATGCTAAAGATCCTGTCTGCTTCGGCTGCACTTTCAATAGTAACCTGTTTCAATGTTCTTGTTGCAGGATTCATTGTTGTTTCCCAAAGCTGTTCGGCATTCATTTCACCCAAACCTTTGTAACGCTGAATGTTTACGCTATCAGGATTAGCACCACCTAATTTTTCTGTCAAAGCTTTACGTTGCTCTTCATTGTAAGCATAAGCCTGTTCTTTCCCTTTCTTTACCAAATACAATGGTGGCTGTGCAATGTAAACGTAACCTTGCTCTACCATTTCCTTCATGTAACGGTAAATAAACGTCAGAATCAGCGTAGCAATATGGCTTCCATCCACATCAGCATCGGTCATGATGATGAGCTTATGATAACGAAGCTTGGTGATGTTCAACGCTTTTGGATCTTCAGGTGTTCCTACTGTTACACCTAAAGCAGTATACATATTCCTGATCTCTTCGTTCTCATAGATCTTATGCTCCATGGCTTTCTCCACGTTCAGTATCTTACCACGAAGTGGAAGAATAGCCTGGAAGCTACGGTCGCGACCTTGTTTGGCGGTACCGCCGGCCGAGTCACCCTCAACCAGGTATAATTCGCATTTTTCAGCATCTCTTTCAGAACAGTCAGCTAGTTTACCAGGCAAGCCGCCACCGCTTAGTACAGACTTACGCTGTACCATTTCACGGGCTTTTTTAGCAGCTGCTCTTGCCTGTGCAGCAAGAATTACTTTTTGAATAATGTTCTTGGCTTCTCTTGGATTTTCTTCGAGGTATGCTTCAAGTGCTCGGGAAACTGTGGTATCAACAATACCCATTACCTCGTTATTGCCCAACTTTGTTTTGGTCTGGCCTTCAAACTGCGGCTCAGGAACTTTTACAGAGATAACAGAACTTAATCCTTCTCGAAAATCATCACCTTCGATGGTTACCTTGGCTTTTTCAAAAAGGCCTTGTTTATCGCCATAGCTTTTAAACACCCTGGTTAATGCACGGCGAAAGCCGGCTACGTGTGTACCACCTTCAATAGTGTTGATATTATTTACGTAAGAATAAATATGCTCGGTGTAGCCTGTATTGTATGTCATGGCGACTTCTACAGCTACGTTATTCTTTTCATCACGGCCATCTACAAAAAGAGGCTTGGGTAAAAGTGAAGGTCTTCCTGCATTGCTGTCAAGCATTTCAACAAATTCAACAATTCCACCTTCGCTAAAGAATGTTTTCGTGTAGGTTAAGCCACTTTCTTCGTCTTTTTCACGAATGTCGTTTAGCGTAATACGGAGGCCTTTATTCAAAAAGCTCAGCTCACGTAAACGGCCTTCTAAAATATCTTTGTTGTAAACTGATGTAATGAATATGGTATCATCTGGCCAGAAGTGAACCGTAGTACCTCTTTTTTCGGTAACACCGATTTCTCGAACAGGATATTGTGGCACACCGATGCGGTATTCCTGCTCAAATATTTTTCCTTCACGGAAAACATTTACATGAAGCTTTGTACTTAATGCATTTACGCAACTCACACCCACACCGTGTAAACCACCGGAAACCTTATAAGAATCCTTGTCGAATTTGCCACCGGCATGAAGCACGGTCATTACCACCTCAAGGGCAGAACGGCCTTCTTTAGCATGAATACCTGTAGGAATACCACGACCATCATCTTCGACCGAGATCGAGTTGTCTTCGTGTATCGTTACAATTATGTTTTTACAGTGGCCAGCCAGCGCCTCGTCAATAGAGTTATCCACGACTTCATACACCAGGTGATGCAAACCTTTTACGCCAATATCACCAATATACATAGCAGGGCGTTTACGAACGGCTTCCAAACCTTCCAGAACCTGGATAGAATCGGCGCCATAAGAAGGAATAACTGTAGGAACAGGAGCTGTCAGACTATCTAAAATTTCACTCATTTTTTCGGGGGATTTAAGGCACTAAAACCAGTGCAAAGTCCATTCGGGCAAATGTACTGAAAAAGGCTGGCTCAGCCAGTGGAAAAGACGTTAAAAAGAAGGTGTTTTTAGATTGATTTTCTTTTTAAAGAATATGCTTTCAAAAGCGTTGTTTAGTATCGCAAAGAAGGCTGAGAAAAATGCAAAGAACGCTGAGGATCTTTGCGTCTCATTGCGAACATCTCTGCGTACTTTGCGATACTTCACTCAGCTCAATAGAATTACAGAACGCACAAGTGAGTGACACAACGAAAGATGATAGTATTAATAAAGTCGGCTATAAAATGATTCGAACAGAAGGCACCGAGTTATCAGAGAGGATTAAAGACTATTCACCTTCTCCGCCATCAATTGCTTTACTAACTCTTCCAGTTCATGAACTCTCTTTTCCAAATTAGGAAGGTTGCGGAAAACTGCTTGCGAACGTAGAGTGCTGGTATAATCAGAAGCCGGAGAGCCTGTAACAGCAGTATTAGGTTCTTTAAGTGACTTGCTAACGCCACTTTGTGCATTGATCTTGGCGCCATCCGCTATCTGAATATGCCCTACAATTCCTGCCTGTCCCCCAATCATTACATTCTTGCCAATTTTTGTAGAACCTGAAACGCCGGCCTGAGCAGCAATTACAGTACGGCTACCTACTTCAACGTTATGTGCTATTTGTATAAGATTATCCAGTTTTGCGCCTTCTTTAATACAAGTAGAACCAATGGTGGCTCGGTCAATGGTAGTGTTAGCACCAATTTCTACGTTGTCTTCAATCACTACATTGCCAATTTGAGGAACTTTTTTGAAAGAGCCATCGGCCTGCGGTGCAAAACCAAATCCATCGCCGCCAATTACTGTTCCCGCATGAATAACTACATTATTGTGAAGAACGCAGTCGTGGTAGATCTTTACACCGGGATGAATAATACAGCCTTCACCAATTTGAACATTGTCGCCTATAAAAGCATTCGGGAAGATCTTGGTGTTGTTGCCAACCTTTACATTCTCGCCGATATAAGAAAAAGCTCCAACAAAAACATCGGTACCCATTTTTGCTGAAGGTGAAATGTAAGATGGTTGCTGAATGCCCTTCATTTGCTGTGTTACTACTTCCTGGTACTTGCTCAGGAGCTGGGCAAAGGAAGAATAAGCATCTTTTACGCGAATGAGAGTAGGCTTCACACCCTGTCTTAGTTCATAGCCTTCATTGATGATAGCAATAGAAGCGTTGGTGGTATAGAGATATTCTTCGTACTTGGGATTAGCTAAAAGGTAAGCTGCCCTTCCTGTGCTTCTTCAATTCTGCCAAATGAAGCAACAGATGCCTCGGCATTCCCTTCGATCTTCCCATTCAGCAATAAAGAAATTTGGGCGGCTGTAAAGTGCATAAAGTCCAGTTCAATGTTTAAAGTCTAAAGTTTAAAGTTCTAAAACCATTGATTTCAAAACAACGTTTTTCGTTGCTTTATTATTGAATAAGACCTTTAAACTTTTAACTTTTATCTGAGGTGGCAAAGGTAGTATTTTTTAACAGTCGAGGCGAGTTGCTGATGAATCAGGGCATTATCCACTTTTGAGATGTCTGAAACCGTTCCATCCTTGTACAAAATGTTGATGTGCTCATCATAAGGATTATAAGTTCGGTTCACCGCTTCGCCAGTGAAAATAAAGTAAGAGGCTTCTTCTTCGGTAATCTTTAGTTTTTGCGCAACGTCCTTTCTTAAACTGGAAACCACCAATCCATCATAAGGTTCTGGCTGAAAGCGGACTTTTAAAAGTTTCCGTTCCACAAGTCCCTTACATAATCTTGATAGGACTTTGTCAAAATGTCCACACCAGTTTTTAATGGTGCACATCACATCAGTATCATCCAGCTGAGCAAATTTTTCAAGGTGTTTGATAAAGTTGTCATCAGGCTGGTGTTGCTTTAGAAAGAAATCAAGGTTGGAGGAAGCCGTAGGCAGTTCAATACCGGCAGCTATTAATTCATTGGCTCTTTCAATAATTTTCACAAGCATTTTCTCGGCTGCCATCACTGTTTTATGCAAATAAACCTGCCAGTACATCAGCCTCCGCAAAACCAAAAATTTCTCCACCGTAAAAATGGCTTTTTCTTCTACAACCAATTCTCCCTCATGAACTGTCAGCATTTTTAAAATACGATCCCATACTATAGCACCTTCTACAACGCCGGTAAAAAATGCATCACGGGTGAGGTAATCCATTCTGTCAACATCCAGTTGCCCCGACACCAATTGATGTAAAAAAGGTTTAGGATAAGTATCATTAAAAATGGCGATAGCTGTATCAAGCTGCCCGTTTAACTGATCATTCAGTAATTGAAGAATAAGTTCGGAAATGATCTCATGATCAACTCCTTTGATCAGTTTCTTTTCGAGTGCATGCGAAAAAGGCCCATGGCCAATATCATGTAAAAGAATGGCGATCCTGGCTCCGGTTTCTTCTTCTTTGGTTATCTCAATGCCTTTATTCCTGAGTTCAGTTAATGCGAGCCCCATCAAATGATAAGCTCCTAAAGAATGATGCAGCCTTGTATGTACTGCCCCCGGATAAACCATTGAAGCAAATGCCATTTGATGAATACGCCGAAGCCTTTGGTAATACGGATGGGATATGATCTCGAAAATCAAAGGATTATCTACAGTAATAAATCCATACACGGGGTCATTAATGATCTTTCGTACATAAGACATGCAATAATCTTTCGTCAAAAATAATGTAGCTGGAACGATAATGTCAGTTATAGAAGTAACGCAAAGCATAAAGAAGGCGCAGAGGTTCTCAAAGGCTTTACGTTACCTTAGCGTCCCGAAGTTTCGGGATTGCGTTACTAATAAATATTTGATACATGTCTTTAGCTAAGATCCTTTGGGTAGATGATGAGATAGAAAGCCTGCAATCGCAAAAATTATTTTTGGAGAATAAGGGATACGACGTGCAAACACTCACTAATGGTTTTGATGCCATTGATTATGTGAAGGAAAACATTGTCGATGTAGTGCTGATTGATGAATCCATGCCCGGCATTACAGGACTGGAAACACTGGCTAAGATCAAAGAATATAATTCGCAAATTCCGGTGGTGCTTATTACCAAAAACGAGACAGAGAATTTGATGAACGAGGCGATTGGTAGTCAGATCTCGGATTACCTAATTAAACCAGTGAATCCTAACCAGGTTTGGTTATCGCTCAAAAAGATTATTGATAACAGGCGATTGGTTGCCGAAAAAACAACTACGGCCTACCAGCAACAATTCCGCAATTTGTTCATGGCTCTTAATTCTAATCCCAATCACAGCGAATGGATGGGGATTTACAAAGAGCTAGTGCATTGGGAGCTAAGCTTGCAGCGAAGCGATAGCCCTGAAATGCAGGAAGTTTTTCAAACGCAGAAGAACGAAGCCAACACGGAGTTCTTTAAATTCATTTCCAGAAATTATACCTCATGGTTAAAAGATAAGGCAACCGATAAACCAGTGATGTCGCATACGTTGATTAAAGAAAAAGTGTTGCCACACATTGAAAAAGGGGTTCCCACTTTCTTTATATTGATCGACAATCTCAGGTTTGACCAATGGCGTACGATCATGCCGACATTCCTGGAAAGTTTTAGACTTGTAGAAGAAGACAGCTTTTACAGCATATTGCCAACAGCAACTCACTATGCCCGCAACGCCATTTTCTCTGGTATGCTGCCAATAGAAATTGAAAAGAAGTTTCCGCACTTGTGGAAGAATGATGAAGACGAAGGTGGAAAGAATTTGAATGAAGATGAATTCATCCGTACACAGATGAAAGCTTTGGGAAAAGGCGATCTGCGCATGTCCTATACTAAAGTGCTGAACAATCATGCAGGATTGGATTTGGTCAATAATATTCATAACCTGCTATCAAATGATTTGAATGTTGTTGTTTACAACTTTGTTGATATGCTCTCTCATGCCCGTACCGAAATGGAAGTATTGAAAGAACTGGCCGGGGATGAAGTAAGTTATAGGAGCATTACAGCATCGTGGTTCGAACATTCTCCACTGCACCAGGCTTTGAAGAAAATTGCAGATAAAAATATTCGTATCATCATTGCAACCGATCATGGAAGTGTGCGGGTAAAAACCCCGGTAAAAGTTGTTGGGGATAAGCAAACCACAACCAACCTTCGCTATAAACACGGCCGAAATTTGAATTACGACCCTAAAGAAGTGTTGGCATTTCGTGATCCCAAAGAAGGAGGATTACCAACACCAACCATCAACTCATCTTACATATTTGCAGGTGAGGATGTGTTTCTGTGTTATCCCAACAATTACAACCATTATGTAAACTACTATCGTAATACTTTTCAACATGGTGGAGTGAGCTTAGAAGAGATGATTGTGCCGGTAGTTCAACTGGTAAGTAAATAACTACTTCACCAGCAAAGACAATATCAATACTATGGCTACGATGATGCCATAGATCATCAACCGCTTTTTAACCTGTTGCTTTTTGCCTTTGCGCCAGTCAGAGATAAGGTTATAGATCAACCCCATAACGATCATGGCGAGAGAAGTAAAATAAAGCCAGTCAGGTTGTTTTTGTGTAAAGATGTAATAAAGGAAGGGAAAGCCCGCAATGAAAAAAAAGATGCGAATGACAGAGTCAGCTTTGTTCATTGATCAATGTTACAGAATAGTTTATAAAAGCATCATTGCTTTGTTGTAAAAGCCTCATTTTTTACTTTTTACTTTTTATTTTTGAAGCTTCATGAAATACACGCAAACCACTCTCGATAAAATAGAAAAAGTAATTGAAGAAACAGGTTACATTGTTCGTTATGAACGGGGCACCTTTCAAAGTGGATTTTGTATACTGGAAGATAGAAAGGTAGTGGTATTAAATAAGTTTCTTCAACTGGAAGGCCGGATCAATACATTGATAGAACTCATTCCGCAATTAAAAATTGATGCGGAAGCTTTAACGCCTGAAAGCAAAAAGGTATACGTTGATATCATGGGGCGTTACCATGCTGCTAACGAAAACAAAGATGCATCGGAGTAAGAAAGGTATTCTCCATTTTCAATTCTCCAATCTACATTTGTTCTGTGTCTTATCCTCCACTCAAAATCACTTTTCTTGGTACAGGCACCAGTAGTGGTGTGCCTATGATTGCATGTAGCTGTCATGTGTGTATATCAACAGATAAAAAAGATAAGCGGCTTCGCTCAAGTATCCTTGTGCAGTCAGATAAAACAACTTTAGTAGTTGACACAACGCCAGATTTCCGCTATCAAATGCTGAGAGAAAATATTAAACATCTTGATGCCGTCCTATTCACCCATCCCCATAAAGATCACATTGCCGGATTGGATGATGTAAGAGCATACAATTTTTTCCAGGAACAGCCTATGCAAATATTCGCCAACCAGATGACAATAGATGCCCTGATGCGGGAATTTGCTTATGCTTTTGCCGATAAGAAATATCCCGGTGTTCCTAATCTGGAGCTGAATTCTATTGCTCTCGATCCTTTGATGATCGGAGATATTCCTGTTATACCAATACAGGTATGGCATTTGAAGATGCCTGTATATGGCTTTCGTCTTGGAAAATTTACCTACATCACGGATGCCAACCGTATTGATGCGGCGGAAAAAGAAAAAATCAGAGGCTCTGAAATTATAGTTGTGAATGCCTTACGAAAAGAAAAACATATTTCTCACTATACATTAGAAGAAGCCATTGAATTAGTTCAGGACCTGGAAATTCCTACAGCCTATTTCACACACATTTCGCATCAGCTAGGCAGGCATGAGGAAATTGAAAAAAGCTTGCCTGAAGGAATTCATTTAGGTTATGATGGACTTCAAATAATTAGCTAATTATCAAATTGGCTGATTAGCTAATTGCTTTCTTATCTTCGCAACCCTTAACGATTGCCTTTATGAATTTCGAAACTTCCGAGATTACCCTTCAGGTGGCGCAGACTGCCCGTGACTTCGCTCAGCAAAATATTAAGCCCCACGTGATGGAGTGGGATGAAAGCCAGGAATTTCCGGTACATATTTTTAAACAGCTTGGCCAATTAGGTATGATGGGAGTGCTGGTGCCCGAACAATACGGCGGCGCAGGACTTTCCTATTTTGAATATAAGGCCATCATAGAAGAAATATCCAAAGTGGATGGTTCCATCGGGCTAAGTGTAGCTGCTCACAATTCACTTTGCACGGGTCATATTATGTTGTTTGGAAACGAGGAACAAAAACAAAGATGGTTACCAAAGTTGGCTACCGCAGAATGGATTGGTGCATGGGGATTAACTGAACCCAACACCGGTAGTGATGCGGGCAACATGAAATGTATTGCAACGAAAGATGGTGATAATTGGATTATCAATGGTACAAAGAACTGGATCACTCATGGAAAAAGCGGAGATGTGGCTGTAGTAATTTGTCGTACTGGTGAACCCAGATCAAAAAATAATGCAACAGCGTTTGTGGTAGAAAGAGGCACAGCTGGTTTTAGTGGTGGTAAGAAGGAAAATAAGTTGGGAATGAGAGCATCGGAAACTGCAGAAATGATCTTTGAGAATTGTGTGATCCCCGATGCAAACCGACTGGGTGAAGTAGGAGATGGCTTTAAGCAGGCAATGAAGATTTTAGATGGCGGAAGAATTTCAATTGCATCGCTTTCATTAGGCATTGCAAAAGGTGCGTATGAAGCGGCCTTACAATATGCGCAGGAACGTCATCAGTTTGGTAAACCAATTGCTTCTTTCCAGGGGATCTCCTTTAAGCTGGCTGATATGGCAACAGAGATACAAGCTGCAGAATTATTGACATTAGAAGCTTGTGATTTAAAAGAAAGAAAGCTACCCATGACTAAAGTAGCAGCTATGGCTAAATACTATGCCAGTGAAGTAGCAGTAAAGGTATCAAACGATGCGGTGCAGGTATTTGGTGGTTATGGATATACAAAGGATTTTCCCGTAGAAAAACACTATAGAGACTCTAAACTGTGTACAATAGGTGAGGGAACAAGTGAGATACAGAAATTAGTGATATCAAGAGAGGTTTTGAAATAAGGCCTCCCTAAATCCCTCCCAAGGAGGGACTTCGCTGCGCACAGCCCTCACTTGCACAATCATTCATAATATAACAAAAGCATTCTTCAATCAGAGTGCTTATCAATTCCATTAAGATTAGTCGATTAAGTCAAGGCTGTGCGTTAGTGGCCTTATCTTGGGGACGGTCTGGATCGGCCACCTACTTCACTTCCTGCATCATCACCAACTTATGATAATATCCACCTTTTTGTATTAGCTCATCATGCGTTCCCCTTTCAACAATTTCGCCTTTTTGCAGAACGATAATTTCATCTGCATGGCGAATGGTTGATAAACGATGTGCAATCACAATAGAAGTTCTGTTCTCCATCATATTGTTGATAGCATCCTGTACCAGCCGCTCGCTTTCAGTATCAAGGGAGGATGTGGCTTCATCCAAAATAAGTATGGGCGGATTTTTTACAATAGCTCTTGCAATGGTCAATCGTTGACGTTCACCACCACTGAGCTTTGATCCTCTGTCACCGATATTGGTTTGATAACCTTGTTCTTTTTTAGAAATGAAATTATGAGCATTGGCAACTTTAGCCGCTTCTTCTATTTCTTCTATTGTTGCATCTTGTTTACCCAACTTAACGTTGTTTTCAATTGTGTCGTTGAATAAAATGGGTTCCTGGGTTACCACACTGATCTGGTCCCTAACTGACCTTAACGAATATTCTTTGATATTGATTCCATCAATCAACAACTCGCCTTCGGTTACATCGTGGAAACGGGGAACAAGATCAGCGAGAGTAGATTTTCCCGCACCGGAAGAACCTACCAGGGCAACAGTTTTTCCTTTTTCAACATTCAGGTTAATGTTTTTTAAAACTATTGCGCCATCGTAGCTAAATGAAACATTTTTCAGTTCTATACTTTTTGCAAAGCCATCCAGTTTTTTGCCTGTAGGATTTTCATCTATTGTATTTTTTGTGCTCAGCATCTCTTCAATCCTATCCATTGCAGCCGCTCCTTTTCTCATATTACTGAAAGAAGTGCTTAATGTTTTTGTTGGATTGATAAGGTTGTAAAACGTACCGAGATATGTAAGAAGCAGTGAACCCGTTAAATCAAAACGTTCGTTCAACACCAGCTGTCCTCCAAAAAATAAGATCATGGCAAAGATCAGCACGCCTAAGAATTCAGAAACGGGTGCTGCCAGGTCTCTGCGGTAGCCCATTTTATTTCGCACCTCCAACAGTTTATCGCTGTTGCGGAAAAATTTTGCCCTTACAAAATCTTCATAATTAAAAGCTTTTATCACTCGCAGTCCGGAAAGGGTTTCTTCTAAAAGCGAAATGCCTTCTGAACCATGAATAGCAAGCTCACCTGACTGTCTTTTTAAACTGCGTGAAATCCTTCCCAGCACAAAGCCAACTATAGGTATACAGATCAATACAAACAAGGTTAATTGCACACTGATCAAAACCAATGTTATCAGGGTAATGATGATAGTAAGCGGATCCCGTATCCAGCCTTCCAATGAGCCAACAACAGAGCCTTCTACTTCAACTGAATCATTGGTCATGCGGCTGATCACATCGCCTTTTTTCCTTTCGGTAAAATAGCCGATAGGCAGGTTCAGAATTTTCTGATACATCTCGTTCCGCAGACGAATCATGATCTTGTTTTTCAAAGGCGTTAGTATGCGGTAGGCGAGATACAGGAAAAGGTTTTTGAAGAAAATTGAAGCAACAACCAGGGCAGTTATAAAAGCAAGTGTATTGATCTTCCCTCTTGTGTTAATGCTTTCCACAAGCACTGTTCTTACGTATGTGATGACTTTATTATCTGATTTCTGGGCCGCCGATGCTAACATGCCTTCATTTTCTCCATTGAAGATCATCTCTAAAAATGGGAACAAAAGACCCAGAGACACAAGTGAAAAGATGATGGAAAGAACAATGAAAAAAATATAGAGGAAGGCCTCGCTTTTATATTGCCTGATATATTTGAAAACTCTGGAGTACTTCTTCATGGTGGTGGCTACTGCACAGTATTTGAAAGGGGCAAAGTAACTAATTTTACCACCAATTAAATGTAAGAGTATGCAGGAAGGGAAAAGGCAAAAGCAAATTGGTGGACTGATCCAGGAAGAGGTGAATGCAGTTTTTCAACGTATGGGACTAAGTATTGTTAATGGCGCTATGGTATCTATTTCGTCTGTGAAACTAACACCAGACTTATTAGAGGCACGTATTTATCTAAGCATCTTCAATGCTAAACAACCTAAAGAAGTGATGAAGGTGATACATGAGAAACAATGGGATGTAAAGAAAGAAGTGGCTGCAAGGTTAAAGCATCAATTGCGGCGCATACCCGAGATCAAGTATTTTATGGATGATACATTAGATCATGTATTTAAGATGGAAGAACTGTTTAAGCAGATAAAAAAAGACGATGAAGAACAGACGACTGATAAGGAAACTTCGGAATAACATTAATCTCAATTCTAAACTTTGAATTTTTTATTTGCCTGGCGATATTTTAAAGCAAAAAAATCTACCAATGCTATTAATGTCATTTCGTGGATAAGCATTGTAGCAATTGTGGTAGGTACCACTTCTCTTATTCTTGTTTTAAGTGTGTTTAATGGCTTTGAGGGCCTGGTCAAGTCCTTATACTCTTCTTTCTATCCAGATCTGAAAGTTATTCCGGAAACCGGGAAACAAATTGTTCTTACAGAGGCACAACTCCAAAAACTCAGGAGCATAAAGGGTGTTAAGGACATTTCCCTTGTAGTTGAAGAAAGAGCTTTATTGCAGTTCAGAGTACCGCCGGTAAGAGAAGGAGAGGATACAATAGAAACACAATCGGTAGTCTATATAAAAGGAGTTGATGATAACTATAGTAATGTTACCGGCATTGCAAAGGGGGTTGTATATGGCAGGTATAATGTTGGCGATGTTGAAGACCCAAGAGTACTCTTAGGTTATGGCATTGGCAGTAGTTTAAATATTCAGAACAGTACGGATGACCGGCTGCTGATTTATTTGCCTCGAAAAGGTGATATTGACGTTAGCAATCCTATTCAATCTTTAAGTACGGGTACGGCCTATTCTTCGGGCATGTTTGCTATTCAGCAGGATTTTGATAATAAATATGCCATCACCAATCTTAGCTTTTTGAAACAAATGTTAGGCATGGAGCAGGATGCCTATGGAGGTGCTGAAATTGCCCTGCAACCGGATACAGATTTAGAAAATATACAGCAGCAAATGCAAGGTTTATTAGGGAAAGGGTATGTTGTACAAACCCGTTACGAGCAAAATATGAGCTTGTACTCTGTAATGCAAATTGAAAAATGGTTCATCTATGGAATTCTATCCCTGATATTGGTAGTAGCTGCATTTAATATGATAGGAGCTTTAACGATGTTGGTATTGGAAAAGAAGCAAGACATTAGTGTGTTGCATGCTTTAGGGGCGGATAGAAGTTTTATCCAAAGAATATTTCTTACCGAAGGTTTGCTTTTAGCTTTGATTGGTGGTGGTACAGGAATGTTATTGGCTTTTATTATTGGCTGGTTACAAACAGAGTTTCATTTAATACCGCTTGAAGGAAATAGTTTTCTTATTGATTATTTTCCTGTGAAAATGATTTTTACAGACTTTTTATTGGTAGCTGCCACCGTTTTAGTAATTGCATTTATAGCTGCATGGTTTCCATCCCGCAAAGCAGCTAAACAACAATTTATTTTGAGAAGCGAATAAGATGAATTTGATGGCAGGGTTATATTCTTCTGACTTAAAATAAAAACAGCCAGAGGTGGCTGTTTTACTATGTTACTTAATGGTTAGCTTGTTTAATAATCGCCAAGCGTTTCCGGCAATTGACTTAAGGCTGTTTTAAGTTGCTCATCATTTGGTGCTACTCCATGCCAGTTGTGATCATTTTCCATAAAATCAACACCCTTACTCATAACTGTTCTCATAATAATAGCAATGGGCTTTCCTTTTCCTACCAATGACTTTGCTGTATTCAATGTAGCAACTACTTCATCCATATCATTGCCATTCATTTCTAAAGTATGCCAACCGAAAGTTTCAAATTTTTCTTTGATGTTACCCAGGTTGATCACCTTATAAGTAGGGCCGTCAATTTGCTGGCCATTCCAGTCTATGGTAGCAACAAGGTTATCTACATTATGGTGCGGTGCAAACATGATAGCTTCCCAGTTCTGCCCTTCCTGCAATTCGCCATCGCCATGTAAAGAATAAACAATGTTTTGTTCGTTGTTTAATTTTTTTGCCAATGCACAACCAATAGCCACACTCATTCCCTGACCTAAAGATCCGGAGGCGATCCGAACGCCGGGTAAGCCTTCATGCGTAGTAGGGTGTCCCTGAAGCCGTGAATTCAACTGGCGGAAAGTAGCCAGTTCTTTTACATCAAAATAGCCAGACCGGGCAAGAGCAGAATAAAAAACGGGGGAAATATGGCCATTAGAAAGTATGAAAACATCTTCCTCTCTTGCATTCATATCAAATGCCTGAGGATTATGCTTCATAATTTCAAAATATAAGGCTGTAAGAAAATCGGCACACCCAAGCGAGCCAACAGGATGACCACTGTTTGCCCCATGAACCATCCGCAAAATGTCCCTTCTTATTTGAGATGCTATTTCGGTAAGTGCTGGCATAAAATTTTATGATAATTTTTAAACTTTGCAGTATTAACTCTTTCCAAGCGAGTTGCAAATGTGCAACCTTTCTTTTAAAAAAAATACTCCGTGCCTTACCTTTGAAAACTTTAGAATATCAGGATCATATAAAAAAAAATTGAGAGGCTTTGCCGATGGTACTTATTTTTACACCCCAAAACCCTGCTGAATGCTAAATGTGTTGCTGACAAGTTGCGTTTCTTTTTCCGTTGCGTTTCTGGCTATACCGGCTATTATTAAAGTTGCAAGAGAAAAAAAACTTTACGATCTGCCAGATGCAAGAAAGCTGCATACAAAGCCTATTTCATCGCTGGGCGGTGTGGGCATATTCCTGAGTTTTATGATCGCCTCTCTGTTATTTATCTCAACAGGACAAAATCCAGAGTTTCAATATTTCTTCGCTGCGTCACTTATTCTTTTCTTTTTAGGTCTTAAGGATGATATCCTGATCCTATCAGCAAATAAGAAATTTTTAGTGCAGATGGCTGTAGCTGCAATTGTCATTCACTTGGGTGGTATTCGCATTGACAGCCTTCATGGCATTATGGATGTGTACGAAGTGCCGGAATGGATAGGAACAGCTTTAACCTATACAACCATTATTGTTGTTGTAAATGCTTTTAACCTGATTGATGGAGTCGACGGCCTGGCAGGATGCCTTGGGTTGTTAACTACCAGTTTGTTTGGTGTTTATTTCTTCCTGGCTGATATGCCTTCATATGCCATGTTCTCTTTTGCTATGGCGGGAAGCCTGGCAGCCTTCCTGATATTTAATTTCAACCCGGCAAAAATATTTATGGGTGATTCCGGTTCGCTATTACTGGGGCTGGTAAACTCCATTTTAGTCATAAAGTTCATTGCTGTAGCCGATGCTCCCGGTGCCGTTTTCCCGGTTACTTCAGGTGTCGCTTTAGGTATAGCAGCCTTGATCATCCCCCTTTTAGATACTCTAAGGGTATTCAGCATCCGGTTATCGCAAGGCCGTTCGCCTTTTTCTCCCGATCGCAACCATGTTCACCATTTATTATTGGACAGGGGCTTGAACCATCGTTCGGTTACTTTCTCCTGCCTGGCATTAAATGTGTTTTTTATTGCCGCTACTTATTATGCCAGGGCAGTAGGTTCCACCTATTTAATTGTCTCTATGCTGACCATCTCTTTCGGCCTCATAGGTGCTCTTATTTATTTTGTCAAGCCGGTAAAAAAGCTGGTTGTAGCCAGCTCTTTCCAGCATGCAATTGAAGAAAATATTACTTCAGCCACTAAGGTGGTAGCTTTAAAAAATGAAGCGGCTGTTGTTGAACAATAAGCTGATTTTCATTCTCCTTTATTAGATTTGCCGCTCAAAAGTATAAGCTATGTCAGCAGAAGATGTTTCAATGACGTTGGAGTTAGCAGAAGATACAATGAAGAAGGCTATCAATCACTTAGAAGCCGAGTTAGCAAAGATCCGTGCCGGTAAAGCCACCCCTCAAATGCTTGATGGCATCATGGTAGATTATTACGGTTCACCAATGCCTATTAACCAGGTTGGTAACATTTCTGTTTTAGATGCCCGTACTTTAAGCATTCAGCCTTGGGAAAAAAATATGCTGCAGCCAATTGAAAGGTCAATCATTGCTTCAAATATTGGCATCAATCCTCAGAATGATGGAAATACCATTAGACTGTTTTTGCCCCCTCTAACTGAAGAACGCCGTCGCGAACTGGTGAAAAGATGCCTGGGCGAAGGTGAACATTCAAAAGTGGCCATTCGCAATATTCGCCGGGATGCTATTGAATCTATCAAAAAAGCACAAAAAAACGGATTGAGTGAAGATGCGGCCAAAGATGCTGAAAGTGATATTCAGGATCTGACCAATCGTTACATTGCTTTGGTAGATAAACATCTTGCTGCCAAAGAGAAAGAGATCATTGCGGTTTAACTCCTATTAGCTAAGTAAACACCAGCGAGTATCATTACCAGGCAGGAAACCTGGATCATGGTCACTTCTTCTCCTGCCCATACGCCCCACAAAATGGCAATGACAGGTATGCCATAAGTAACTAATGATGCAAATAAGCCACCGGCTCTCTTTATCAATATGTAAAACAATGCGGTAGCAATTGCACTCCCAACAATACCTAACAAAGCAGCAGCGGCAATAGACCACCTGGCAGATTCATCATATTGCGCAATAGAAACTATATTTTGTTGCACAGTAACTACAGCAGCCGGTATAGCAATGAATGCAAGAGATATGGTTGCCATTTTGATAGGGTCAACATCCTTCAGGTAATGGCTTACCACGTTTACATTCACACCATACATTAAGGTGGCTACCAGTATCATCATCGTAAACCAGAAGTTAGAGACCTCAACGCCACCTTTTGAAAGGCTAAGGATCAGCAGGCCAATAAAACCCACTAATACACCGGCAATTTTCTTTAGTTGAACCTTGGAACGAAAAAATAGAATACCAATCACTATCACAAATAAAGGCGTCAGCGAATTAAGAATGCCGGCCATAGAACTGCTTACTTTGTTTTCGATGGCTATGGCAAAAAGAAAGGCAGGAAATAAATTACCAAGCAGGCCGGAAAGGATAATAATGGGAATTTTTTTAGCAGGTACCGAACGAAGATGAAATAGTGCAAAAGGTAAAAAAACAGGCCCGGCAAAAAATATGCGTACCGAAGCAATCTGGTAACCATTTAGCTCCCTGGCACTTTCCTTCATTACGATAAAAGCACTCCCCCAAATGATACTTAATAAAATAAAAACACCCCAGTTGATAAGACTATTCCTCGACATATAGTTTGCAAAAGTGCGAAGGTTTACATTTGGAGATATAAATAATTTATGGCACGGTTACTACAGGTTGCTACAAAAGCACCAAGGGAGTTAGAAAAAGAAGTGGTTAAGCAACAAACCAAAATGTTGTTGAAGAGCCTTGACGAACTTCAGAACCTGTTGTATGCAGAAGGCAAGCATTCTGTTCTGATTATTTTGCAGGGAATGGATGCCAGTGGTAAGGATGGTGCTATTAAAAACGTATTTGGGGCTATGAACCCGCAAGGTGTGAAAGTGCAATCGTTCAAAGTGCCAACAGAAGAGGAAAGGGCCCATGACTTTTTATGGCGTATTCATCAGCATGCCCCTGCAAAAGGTATGATACAAGTATTCAATCGCAGCCATTATGAAGACGTATTGGTAACCCGTGTACATGGCTGGTGCAACGATGCAACAGCGAAAGAAAGATTTAAATCCATTAATCATTTTGAAAATCTTCTTTCGGAAGGCAATAGCACTCAGGTACTCAAATTCTATTTACATATTTCACCGGAAGAACAGCAGGAACGGCTGCAGGAAAGAGTAGTGGATCCAAAAAAGAAGTGGAAGTATAATGCAAGAGACTTTGAAGAAGCCAAACGCTGGAGCGAATACATGAAGGCTTACGAAGATGTATTTGAAAACTGCAACGAAGTGCCCTGGTATATTATTCCTTCAGATCAAAACTGGTATAAAGAATACCTCATTGCACAAAAATTAGTCGAGGTTTTGCAGAGTTTGAACATGCAATATCCGTCGCTGGAAGAAAATCAAACGGCGTAGGCTGTACGTAAATTATTTTGCCTTTAAATCAAAATCAATCTAATGGGATTTATCAAAGAATTCAGAGAATTTGCTCTTAAAGGAAATGTAATTGATCTTGCGATAGCTGTAGTTATTGGCGGGGCATTTGGGGCCATTGTGTCTTCGCTTGTTGACGATATCATCACACCATTGCTGCTAACACCTGCTTTAAAAGCAGCTAATGCCGAAGATCTGAATCAACTAAGCTGGGGTGCAGTAAAATATGGCAACTTTTTAGCAGCAGTTATCAAGTTTATAATTATCGCTTTAGTGTTGTTCCTCGTCATAAAAGGTATCAACAGATTAAACCGCAAGAAGGAAGCACCTGCAGCCGAACCGAAGGCTCAGGAATACTCTTTACAGGAAAAATTATTGATGGAAATAAGAGATTCTTTAAAGAAATAGGCTGTTTCAAATAAACCATTATCTTTGGCCATACCCGCTTGGGGATTGCTTTTTTAAACCATCAACTAACTGAAAATGAGACGTCTTCTTACCATTGTATTGGCTAGTGCTGCGATGCTTTCTGCATCGGCTCAAAAAAAAGAAAAACCTGCTACAGCCTGGAAAACAGGTGGAATGTTTAGTGTAGTGGGCGGACAGAGTGGTACAAGAAATTGGGAACCTGCCGGTTCTGAAAAATATGCAATTACTGCTGCTATCAACACAAACCTTTGGGCTAATAAAACCTGGGGTAAAAACAATTGGATGAACTCCCTGGATCTAGCTTATGGACTGATCAACACTTCTTCCCAGGGCATTCGCAAAGTGAATGACAAGTTTGATTTCTTTTCAAAATATTCTTACTCCTTAAAAGAAAGATGGGGCTTAGGCGCTGTAGGTAACCTGCGTACGCAGATCACCGATGCTTTTGATTATGAAGAGTCACCAAGAAAAAGACTTTCTGGTTTTTTTGCACCTGCTTACTTAACCTTCAGCCCAATTGGTTTGCAGTACAAAACACCAAGCAATGTATTGAGTGTACATGTGGGTCCTGCGGTACGTTGGGTAATTGTTACCAACAAACCTTACAGCCTGGTTCACCAGGGTGGGGTAAAACCTGATGGTGGTACCGAGAAGACACTTGCTGAATTTTATGGTGTGGATCCTCGTAAAAAAGTGGACTTTCAGGTGGGTCCATATTTAACTGCTTCATTCAACAAAGAAGTAGTGAAAAATGTAACCTGGAAGAGCCGTGCGGACGTAAACATGGACATTGCTGATGAAGAGCCATTTAAAGATGTAGATGTTTACTGGTCAAACAGTATTGGCATGAAAGTGAACAAATGGCTGACTGTTAATTATAACTTTGACCTGTATGCTGATGATGATGTGAAAATGTTTGGACTAGAAAGACAATTCGCCAGAACACAGATGCAGTCCATGTTAGGAGTAGGTTTAGGAGTAAAATTCTAACCGCTAAATACCTTATTTTTGTGGAGTCCCGTTTGTAATGAACGGGACTTTTATTTTGCTTTTAAATTGCTGAACCTTGAGCTCAACTTACCAGATAAAGCTGCCCCAGTTCGAAGGTCCATTTGACCTGTTGTTGTTCTTTATAGAAAGAGATGAATTGGACATTTATAACATTCCCATTACCAAGATCATTAATGAATTTTTGGAATATATACATGCACAGGAGTCATTGAATATTGAGCTTTCCAGTGAGTTTATTCTTTTTATTTCTACGCTCATGCGTATTAAAGCAAAAATGCTTTTGCCCCGTAAAGAAGTAGATGCCCAGGGAAATGAGATTGACCCAAGACAGGAATTGATTGACAAAATCCTGGAGTATAAAAAATATAAAGAAGCCGCTGCAGAAATGGCCCGCATGGAAGCAGATAGAATGTTGATGATCAAAAGAGGCAACATCCAGAAAGAGCTTTCTCTTATTGGTGAAGAAGCAGCTGAGGGCACCGAAGTGCAAACGATTACATTGTTCAAATTGATGAAGGCTTTTGAACGGGTTATGCAAAAACATTACGACCGTTTCAACAGGCCGGTGCATACAGTGGTGCAATACAATTATACTATGGAGAGAAGTAAGACTGATATGATCTCAATGGCGCAAAGCAGCCGCACTTTATCATTCGAAAAAATATTTGAAAGAGTAGAGAACAGGGTGCATGCCATATTTATGTTCCTATCGGTATTGGAATTGGTGCAACAAAAGTTTTTACGCCTTGTTATGGGAGAAGGGAAGAACAATTTTATTGTTGAATATAATGAGGTGCAGGAAGGGTTGACAGATGAAGAGCATATGAAACTGCTCTGATTACTATTTTGAGATTACAAAGTGGATAGGCTGGGTGTGAAAGGATCTTACTTTTTTACCGTTTTGCTCTCCTGGCCTCCATCGAGGGCCCGATCTTACCACTTCTTCTGCCGCCACTGCAAGCCCATAGCCCGGATCGTTCAGCGCAGTAGCTTGCGATATACTACCATTTTTTTCAACCAAAAAACGGACATTCACAACATACTGGCCAACAGGCATTCCTTTTTTTGCAGCTTTCTGCAACACCTTGCTCAATTTCGTTTCAAGATGTCTTTGCCATAAGATCCTGTCTACGCTGGCTGCCAGTTCAACTTTTTCAAAAATAGATAAGTCGTCTGTTTGAAGAATAGAATCTTTAACGGGAGGTGGGGGAGCTACAATCTGGCTCGATGACGACTTTGGTAAAATGACAAAAACAAAAAACAAAATGGTGGAGGCGATAATAAACTTATGCATCTTATAAATTGATCCTGCTAATATAATCACTGATAAATCCAAAGCAACACAGGCTTTTCCGAATTTTTGATCATTGGTTTTATTTGCTGCAGAAAGTGGGGAGAAACTGTTGGGCACCCATCACTCTGGCAAATTTCATTGGCTACTTCAGTATCCGGCACACATTCATGCGCATGCAGCACAACAAAACGCTTAAACGCATTGCTATTGGTTTTATCCAGCCCATATAATTTAAAGGCTAACCCAAACCTGCCGCTGTAAGAATATCCAATTCGATATTTGCCTAAAGAGGTGCATCCGCAACCTACTTCGTTGCTATATTTTCT
>Ga0164290_1001906_pt1 | contig 20788 bp, 20 predicted proteins | sample Micstemetagenome_FD_108782 | JGI IMG/M metagenome (GOLD analysis project Ga0164290, IMG submission 108782) | Contaminated culture microbial community from soil near Moab, Utah, USA - Microcoleus steenstrupii SON62 (Illumina Assembly) | ecosystem: Environmental > Terrestrial > Soil > Soil crust... | reverse complement strand
TACGCCTTCGAGATGCAGCCCGAGATAGGTCGAGAGCGGCACCAACGTGTGATGGCTGATCGCCTCGACCACGACGGTCGAGCCCGGCGGCGCCACACTCATCAGAGCTGTGGTCATGCCTGACGTTGCGCCATTGGTGACGCTCACATTGAGCGGCGAAATGTCCAGGCCGCAGCGCGCCAGCCACTCGGCGGCCGCGACGCGGTGCCGGGGAAAGACGACATTCGGCCGGAAAGACAGCGCTGAGCTGGCCGGCAGATTTTCGGCAAGCCAGGCGAAGGCCTCCCGCATCTTTTCGAGATGGTACTGGTCACAGGCAGGCTTCAGGATCGAAAGGTCGATGAGTTCGCCCAGCCGCTCGGGCAGATAGGGTGGTTCCGGCTCCTTCCGCAGCGTCTGGACGAAAGTGCCGCGGCCGATCTCACCCGAGATCAATCCGCGACGGATCAGGTCGTCATAGGCGCGGCTGACCGTCTGAACCGAGAGCTGCAGGCTATCGGCCATCGTGCGATGCGGCGGAAGCCGGGCACCGCTGGTGAGTAAGCCATCCTGGATGGCGCGTGCGATCTGCTCGGCGAGTGAAAGATAGGCCGGTCGGCGAAGGAGGGTCGGATCGGGTTGCCAATTTGTCATGATTATACAGCTATCAAAACCAGTACAATTGACAACCGAATTTTACTCCACCAATGTCGCATTTCACAATTTGTCATGAATCCATACGAGACTACTCATGAAACTCGATGCCATCGACCTGCGCATCCTAGATGCCATCCAGCGCGATGGCCGCATCACCAAGCTCGCACTCGCCGAGAAGGTTGGCCTCTCGCCGACACCCTGCTGGGTGCGATTGCAGAAGCTCGAAAAGGCCGGCGTGGTCAGCGGTTATCACGCACACCTCAATCTCCGGAAGGTCGCGCCGGTCGCCACCGTGCTGATGGAGGTGACGCTCGCCAACCACCGTCAGGCGGATTTCGACCGCTTCGAGCGTGCTATCGTCGTTATTCCGGAGATCGTCGCGTGCTGGTCAGTCGGCGGCGGCGTCGACTATGTGCTGAAGATCATGGCCGCCGATATCGACAGCTACCAGCGGCTCGTCGATGGTTTGCTCGACCGCGAGATCGGCATCGAGCGCTACTTCACCTACATCGTCACCAAGACAATCAAGGAGGAGACGGTCCAGTCTCTGTCCGCACTCCTGCTGGCCCAGGACTAAATGGACAATCTCTCTTCGCACGGCGCGCGAAATAGAGAGACTCTCTACTAGCGAGGCTGAGAACAGACACATTCTCCGATGCGCCCAGTTAGACTCTGCTCAACAGACGAAGAGGAGACCGGAGTTGACAGCCATTTTCGCGCGCGCCGATTTTCACGATGCCTTGGCCGGACTCAAGGACCGCCACCTGCTGCGCAACCTCGCCTATGCCGATGGCCGCTGGCGGGCGGGCAATGACGGCAAGGGTTTCGACGTTACAGATCCCTCCAGCGGCAAGGTGCTGGCCTGGGTCGCGGCGGTGGATGCCGATCAGGTGACTGCGGCGATCGATGCAGCGAGCCTCGCTTTCCCCACGTGGCAGGCGCTCTTGCCGCAGCACCGGGCCGCGATCCTGCGAAAATGGTACGAGTTGATGCTCGAACATCGCGAAGATCTGGCGCTGATCATGACGCTGGAACAGGGCAAGCCGCTCGATGAATCGCGTGGCGAGATCGATTATGCGGCCTCCTTCGCCGAATGGTATGCGGAGGAAGGCAAGAGGCTGAATGCCGAGAGCGTCACCAGCCATCTGCCGGGCGCGGAGATGATGGTGCGCAGGCAGGCAGTCGGCGTTGCCGGCCTCGTGACGCCATGGAACTTCCCCTCCGCGATGCTGACCCGCAAGGCTGCGGCGGCACTGGCTGCCGGCTGCACCGTGGTCGCGCATCCCTCATCCGAGACGCCACTTTCGGCGCTGGCGCTGGCTGAACTGGCCGAGCGCGCGGGAATGCCGGCGGGCGTGTTCAATGTGCTTTCCGGTGACGCCGCAACCATCGTCGGGCAAATGTGCCGCGACAGCCGCGTCCGTGCCATGAGCTTTACCGGCTCGACCCAGATCGGGAAGCTGATCGCCCAGCAGAGCGCGGCAACGATGAAACGGCTGGTCATGGAACTGGGCGGTCATGCACCGCTGATCGTCTTCGACGATGCCGATATCGAGCGCGCGGTGCAAATCACAATCGATGCCAAGTTCGCGACATCAGGCCAGGATTGCCTGGCCGCCAATCGCATCTTTGTCCAGCGCGGCATCATCGAGGCCTTCAATGCGCGGCTGGCCAAGCGCGTCGCGGCGCTCAAGGTTGGCTCCGGGCTGGAACCCGGCGTGGAAATTGGACCGTTGATACACGAGCGCGGCATAGTCAAAGTTGAAGAACAGGTTGCCGACGCCATTGCCCATGGCGCGCGGCTCGTGACCGGAGGCAGGCGCCATGCGGCCGGCCCTCTTTTCTATCAGCCAACCCTGCTGACCGACGTACCCGACGATGCCCTTATCATGCGCGAGGAGACCTTCGGCCCCGTCGCGGCGATTGCCGCATTCGACAGCGAGGACGAGGTCATCGCCCGGGCAAACGACACGGAATACGGCCTCGTGGCCTATGTCGTGACCGAGAACGGCGCCCGCCAGATGCGGCTCGGACGCGCACTCGATTATGGTATGGTTGCCATCAACCGGGTGAAGATCACCGGCGGACCGATCCCGTTCGGCGGCTGGAAGCAATCCGGCCTCGGCCGCGAAGGCTCGCGCCATGGAATGGAGGCCTTCACCGAGCTCAAATATCTCTGCATCGACATCGCTGCCTGAACACCGGACACCGACTGAAAGGAATTTTTCCATGCTCGACCGCGACAACGAACTCAATGCCTGGGACCGGGACCACTTTTTCCATCCCTCGACACATATGGGCATGTATGCCCGCGGCGAGACCCCGACCCGCGTGATGGCGGGCGGCGAGGGCGTTTACGTTACCGATATCAACGGCAAGCAGAGCCTCGACGCGTTTGCTGGCCTCTATTGCGTCAATGTCGGCTACGGGAGGCAGAAGATCGCCGATGCGATCGCCGAGCAGGCGAAGAACCTCGCCTATTATCATGCCTATGTCGGCCACGGCACGGAAGTCTCGATCACGCTGTCCAAGATGATCATCGACCGGGCGCCGCAGGGCATGAGCCGGGTGTATTTCGGCCTCTCCGGTTCCGACGCCAATGAGACCAATATCAAGCTGATCTGGTACTATAACAACGTGCTCGGCCGGCCGGAGAAAAAGAAGATCATTTCGCGCTGGCGCGGCTATCACGGCTCGGGCGTGATGACCGGTTCGCTGACGGGTCTGCACCTGTTCCACAATGCCTTCGACCTGCCGCGCGCGCCGATCCTGCATACCGAGGCGCCTTACTATTTCCGCCGGCCTGATCTTTCGATGAGCGAAGAGCAGTTCGCCGATCATTGCGCCGGCAAGCTAGAGGAGATGATCCTCGAAGAGGGAGCGGACACGATCGCCGCCTTCATCGGTGAGCCGATCCTCGGCACCGGCGGCATCGTGCCGCCGCCGAAGACCTATTGGCAGAAGATCGGAGCGGTGCTGGAAAAATACGACATCCTGCTGGTCGCTGATGAAGTCGTGACAGGCTTCGGCCGCCTCGGCACGATGTTCGGCTCGGATCACTATGGCATGAAGCCCGACCTGATCACCATCGCCAAGGGTCTGACATCGGCCTATGCGCCGCTTTCCGGCACCATCGTCTCCGAAAAGATGTGGCAGGTGCTGGTACAAGGTTCCGACGAACTCGGCGCGATCGGCCATGGCTGGACCTATTCCTCGCACCCGATCTGCGCTGCCGCCGGCGTCGCCAATCTCGAACTGATCGACGAAATGGGTCTGGTCGAGAATGCCGGCTCGACCGGTGCCTATTTCCGCAAACAACTGACGGAGGCACTCGGTGGCCACAAGCATGTCGGCGACGTGCGTGGTGACGGCTTGATGGCAGCCGTCGAATTCGTCGAGGACAAGACCGACCGGAAATTCTTCGATGCCTCGAAGAAGATCGGCCCGCAGGTGTCGGCGGCGCTGCTCGAACGCGGCGTGATCGGCCGCGCCATGCCGCAAGGCGATATCCTTGGCTTCGCGCCGCCGCTCTGCCTGACGCGGAACGAGGCGGATATCGTGGTCAAGGCCGCGACGGAAGCTGTCGAAAGCGTACTCGGTTCGCGCTGAGGTGTGACGATGTATTCCATCCCCAAGACCATGGCCGCCATGCAACTTGTCGGCCATGGCGGCCTCGACAAGCTGGTCTACAACCGCGCCGCGCCCGTGCCACGGCCCAACGCTGGCGAGGTCCTGATCAGAGTCACCGCCTGCGGCATGAACAACACCGATGTGTGGGTGCGCCAGGGCGCCTATGGCACGGAAGACGATCCCTCCGCCGTTTCGACCTGGCGGCGGCAGGGAAATACGCTGACATTTCCCCGCATTCAGGGCACCGATGCGGTCGGTCGTGTGGTTGCCGTCGGCGAAGGCGTCGATGCCAGCCGGATGGGCGAGCGCGTGATGGTCGATTTCTCGATCTACAATCGCGACGACGATAGCCTCGCCGATATAGACTATATGGGCCATGGCCGCGACGGCGGTTATGCCGAATACATGGCACTGCCCGCCGAGAACGCCCATTTGGTGAATACCGATCTCAGCGACATCGAACTGGCGACATTCTGCTGCGCCTACCTCACGGGCGAGCGAATGATCGAACGCGCCCGGCTAGCAGCCGGAGAGCGCGTGCTGGTGACCGGCGCTTCCGGCGGCGTCGGCTCGGCGATCATCCAGCTCGCTCGTGCACGAGGCGCCATCCCCTTTGCAATATCAGGCAAGGGCAAGGAACAGGCGGTTCTGGACATCGGCGCCGAGGCTGTGATCGCTCGCGGTGAAGGCGATCTGGTCGAAGCCGTGCGGCAAGCGACGGACGGTGCCGAGATCGACGTCGTGGCTGATCTGGTCGCGGGGCCGATGTTCAACGATCTCCTGAAAATCCTGCGGCCCGAGGGCCGCTATACGACGGCCGGCGCGATCGGCGGTCCGGTCGTGCAACTCGATCTTCGCACCATGTATCTCAAACAGTTGGAACTTCACGGCTCAAGCCAGGGAACGCGCGGCGATTTCCGCCGGCTGGTGCGCTATATCGAGGAGAAGAAAATCCGACCGCTCGTCGGCGGCGTCTATCCGCTCTCGGACTTCCACCGCGCCCAGACCGACTTCATGGCCAAGAATTTCATCGGCAAGCTGGTGGTCGTTCCGGATTGACCGACAAAGCAGGCGCTGACGCGCCTGCCGCCGCACTCAGTCGAATTTCAACGCGAAGACGTCGATCGGCTCTTCGATGCCCTTCAGGGCGAAGGAACCTAGCCCGTCGGCCTCCGCCTGGCACCCAGCCTTCTCGACGAAGGTCCTGGACAGCAGCACCGGGCGCTTGACCTCCTTGGTCAGTGTTTCGAGCCGGGAGGCGATATTCACCGCCGGACCGATGACGGTGAAATCGAGACGCGTCTGCGAGCCAATATTGCCATACATGACATCGCCGAGATGCACCCCGACGCCATAGCCGAGTTGCGGATGTCCGCTCCTGGCGCTTTTCTCGTTCAGTTCGACCATTGCCGCCCTGCCCTCCCTGATCGCGCTCAATAGATCGTTGCACGCGGTGGGAACCGAGAGCGGAAAGACGGCGAGCAGACCGTCGCCCATGAATTTCAGGATTTCGCCGCCATGCTTCTCGATCGGTCCGGAGAGGGCATCGAAATAGGCATTCAGGAGGTCGATCACGTAGTCGCGCGGCCAGAGCGACGACAGTTCCGTGAAGTCGCGGAGATCGCAGATCATGATGGCCGCGCTCATCGTCGCGCCGCTGCCCCGCGTGGTCGCGCCCGCCAGTATTTCTTCGCTGGCATGGGGGCCGACATAGGTGCGAAGCAACGTCCTTGCCATCACATTCTTCACGCGGATTTCCGTGACGAGCGCCAGGACTGGAATAAGATCCCTGAGGAAGTCTATATCCGGCGCTGCAAACCCGCCCGGCCGCTTCGTGGAGAAAGTCACCACATGCCGTTTGCCGAGCGTATGATCGAGTGGCCAAGCGACGTACTCGGTCAGGCCCTCCTCGCGGAGGTCGGTGTAAAGCGACGCTTCAGAGGTGGGATCAACGACCGGTTCTTCGAGATTCTTCCTCAGCTCATCGGCGCCGTCATGAATGACCTTGAGCGGGCTTCTGAGAAAAGTCTGCGTATTTTCGACCTCATATCCGTAGAGGTCGATTTCCGCCTCAGCGAGCCCTGTACGCCACAGCAGCCTGGCGCCGCGCCACTGGGGATGGTTGGTTTGGAAATGCAGCGAAACGCGCGCGACCGGCACGCCTGATGCAACCAGCCGCTCACTCATATCGACCAGTATATTGTCGACGAAACGCTGGCTGCGCGTATCGTGCACGAGCCAATCGAGCACTTTTCGACGCTTCGCAGGCCATGTGCCGTCCTGTTCGCCCAAATCCGCAGGTACTGCGTCCTCAATCGCCGCCATGCATATGCGCCCCAAAGAAATACCTGCCGCATATCTCGGGCCTGTAATGGATGAATGCAAGCGGACATGGCTAACAATCGCAGTTTCATGCTTCGGACGCACTATATCCGACATCGCGCAGCAACCTGAAATGTCCTGGAACTTCACGACGGATGGTCAAAACATCGGCTATACCGGGGACACCCGGTTCAGTTTCAGCTTGTGTCGCAGAGTAATGTCTGGTCTTTGTCGCCACCTGACAGGAGAATGGAATGGCCTTCGATCCAATGCAAGCGCTCGACACTCACGCAAATTCTGAGTGCTCCGTCCAGATCTGGCTGCCGGACGCCAAGCCCTTTCACTGTTCCTCGATCAAGGAGGCCATTGCTTATGCGATTGAGAAGGGCGGCAAATGGAATGATGTCGAGCTCACGGTGCATCGCGCCCGGGAAGACATTGTCTATGGCACCGATAAGACCAGAATGTTGATCGATGCGCAGGAACGTGCGGCCAAGGCAGAGAAATCGGGCCGCCAATCTTGACGAATCGCTATATTGCGCCAGCCTTGATATGAGGTCGCCAGCTTAAAGCCACCCTTAAGAAGGCGAACGCTTTCGCTAATATTCGCGAAAGCTCGATCTTTCATCGTCTTCGCTTTGCGCCAGCCCGTCAATTGGCAGTTCTCCCCCTCATACCCTCGCACTTTGCCCACGAAGCCAGCTTCGATCCAGCTTGGGGGAGGAATAATGGCGCAATCGCTTCCTGCTCTTCCTGAGTCAAAGAAACTGTTCGCCCATGTCAGCCGCACCAACGGATGCCCGTTCCATACGCATCAAAGGCAAGTCTTTCCTTGCTGTTGTCCTGACGCCGACCATGCCCGTCGATGCGTGGCTCGTTGGTCTCGATGAGCTTGCGGCGCGTTCAGCCGGCTTCTTTCTCGAACGCCCCGTGGTGCTGGATATTTCCGATCTGAAGATCGCCAAGAACGAGCTTCAGCATCTGCTTCAAGAACTCTCGGCCAGAAATGTCAGGGTCATGGGTCTCGAAGGTGCACGCCCCTCGATACTCGACCGAAGCATGCCGCCTGCGATGAAGGGCGGACGTTCTGGACCTGATATCGAAGTTCCCGATATCGTAGTATCGGCCGCTCCATCAAAGGTCGAACCGCAGATTGAAATCGCGGCGATCAACCAGACACCGATTCCTCCTTCACCCCAATCGATCGTCATCAAGGAGCCCGTGCGCTCGGGTCAATCGATCATCTTTCCGGAAGGCGACGTTACGATAATCGGCTCGGTCGCATCCGGCGCCGAGGTTATCGCGGGTGGCTCGGTTCACATTTACGGGACACTACGCGGTCGGGCGATAGCCGGGACGCTCGGGAATCCGTCAGCGAGCATTTTTTGCCGAAAGCTCGAGGCCGAACTGCTGTCCATCGACGGCGTCTACACCACCGCCGATCAACTGGCGTCGGATCTGCAGGGCCAGGCTGTCCACCTGTGGCTGGATGGCGATGAAATGAGAATTCAGAAAATAACATGACGAACAATAGAAAACGGAGCGGGGCGAGATGGGAAAAGTAGTTGTCGTAACTTCAGGCAAGGGCGGTGTGGGCAAAACCACGTCCACCGCCGCTCTTGGGGCTGCTCTCGCCTTGCGCAACGAGAAGGTCGTGCTTGTCGATTTCGACGTCGGCCTTCGCAATCTCGACCTGATCATGGGCGCCGAGCGGCGGGTCGTGTATGATCTCGTCAATGTCATCCAGGGAGATGCCAAGCTCACGCAGGCCCTGATCAGGGACAAGCGGCTAGACACTTTGTTCCTGCTGCCGGCATCGCAGACCCGCGACAAGGATGCCCTGACGCCTGAAGGTGTCGAGTGGGTGATCGCCGAATTGAAACGTCACTTCGACTGGGTCATTTGCGACAGCCCGGCCGGCATCGAGCGTGGCGCCACACTCGCGATGCGGCATGCGGACGAGGCCGTCATCGTCACGAATCCGGAGGTCTCGTCGGTCCGGGACTCCGATCGCATCATCGGTTTGCTCGATTCGAAGACGATGAGGGCGGAGCGCGGAGAGCGCATGCCAAAGCATTTGCTTCTCACCCGTTATGACGCAAATCGTGCCGAACGCGGCGACATGCTCAAGGTCGACGACGTCCTGGAGATATTGTCGATCCCGCTGCTTGGCATAATCCCGGAGAGCATGGAAGTGCTGCGTGCATCCAACATTGGCGCCCCGGTGACCATTGCCGACTTCAAGAGCGCCCCCGCGCAAGCCTATTTCGATGCCGTTCGCAGATTGGCGGGCGAGGACGTGCCGATAATGATCCCGGGCGCCAAAACCAGCCTGTTTGGAAAAATCTTTGGCCGGAGGGCTGCATGAACATTCTCAGCTTGTTCAAACGACAGAAATCCGCGCCAATGGCCCGCGAACGGCTGCAGGTGCTGCTTGCCCATGAGCGGTCATCGATCGGGCAGGCCGACCTAGTGACCATTCTGCGCGATGAAATACTCGCGGTCATCTCGAAGCACATTCAACTCGACGCCGACAAGGTTCAGGTCAAGCTCGATCGCGACAAGAATGTCTCCCTTCTCGAGATCGATGTGGAAATCCCTTTGGGCATCGCGATCAACGCCGCTTGAGATAGCGGCTCCACTCTTGTTGGCAGGCGTCCAGGCCTTCGGCGAATCCGCGCGGGAGGCGGCCCAATTGGAGCATGCTCTGAGCGTCAGTACGGCAGCGCGATCTCGTCCTTGACCGGCCCGATGACGACACTCGTCTCGATGCCGAAGACGCCGGGCAATTCGGCCAGCACGGATCGCAGGAAGTCGTTGTAAGTGTCCATATCGGGCATGCGCATTTCGAGCACGTAATCATGCGCGCCCGTCACCAAATTGCACTTGGTTACCTCCGGCAGACGGCGGATGCGCTCCTCGAAATCAGCGATGGTCGGCCGATCGCGGCTCTGCAGCTTGATAAAGGCGAAAAGCTGCAGCCCGTAGCCGCAGGCTTTCATGTCCACATCCAGCGTATAGCGGCGGATGATACCTTCCTCTTCCAGCCGCCGGATGCGGCGGCGAACCGGTGTCGTCGATTTGTTCACCTGCTCGGCTACACGTTCGACGCTTTGCCGCGCGTCCTGACTGAGAACTTGGAGGATTTTAGCGTCGATTTTGTCGAATGTAGTCATTATCCACTAATAGCTTCATTAATTTGACCAAAACAAGTGAGATTTTTTACACCGTCCGGCAGATGATGAATGAGCAATCAACAGCGGGAGCCTGACGTGGCAAAGAATTTTCGTCGCACACACATTGACGGCCATCCGCTGCATCCCTCCACCCAGATGACGGCCTTCGGCTACGATCCTTCCCTGTCCGAGGGAGCCGTCAAGCCGCCGGTATTCCTGACGTCGACGTTCGCCTTCGCCAGCGCCGAGGAAGGTGCCGATTTTTTCGATGTCGTCGCTGGGCGCAAGCCCGCCCCCGAGGGAATGGGCGCCGGAGGGCTCGTCTATTCGCGATTCAATCATCCGAATCTCGAAATTGTCGAAGATCGCCTGGCGATCTACGATCATGCCGAAAAGGCGCTCGTGACATCGTCCGGCATGGCCGCGATCAGCGCGGTCGCGCTCGCTTATCTTCGACCGGGCGATGCGCTGGTGCATTCCACTCCGCTCTATGGCGGCACGGAGACGCTTTTCCGCAAGGTCTTCACCCAATGGGGGATTAAACCGATCCCCTTCGTCGATGGCACCGAGGGCGAGTCGCTGGTCTATATGTTGGAAAAAGCCGCACGCCACGGGCCTGTGAAGATGGTTTATCTCGAAACGCCTGCCAACCCGACCAATGCGACGATCGATCTCCAGACGATCCGGCGCACCGTTGACGACTGGTCGCGGGCGAGCGGCCAGAAGCCGATCATCGTATGCGACAACACGATGCTCGGACCGGTCTTCCAGCAGCCATTGGATTTCGGCATCGATATCTGCGTCTATTCTCTGACCAAATATGTCGGTGGCCATTCCGACCTTGTTGCCGGTGGGATCACCGGTTCGAGAGACCTGCTGGCGCCGGTGCGGCAAGCTCGCTCGGCCTATGGGTTCCAACTCGATCCGCATTCATGCTGGATGCTCTCGCGGTCGATGGAAACCTTGGCGCTTCGCATGGAGCGTGCGGCGGATTCGGCCAGGAAGGTCGCGGACTGGCTGGCCGTCAACCCGTTCATTCCGGCAAGCGTGCTTCACGTGGATCACGATCTGCCGGCCGCCGAAAAGGCAGTCCATGCGCGCCAATGCTCCGGCGCCGGCTCGACCTTTTCTTTCGTCATCCCGGACGACCGGGCGCTTGCCTTCCGTATCCTGAACAATCTCATCATCTTCAAGCTGGCCGTCTCGCTCGGAGGCTCCGAATCGCTCGCCTGTCACCCCGCCTCGACGACGCATTCTGGCGTGCCGATCGAGCAGCGCAGCCAGACGGGTGTGAATGAGGGGTTGATCCGGCTTTCGGTAGGCCTCGAACACCCCGGCGATCTGATCCACGATCTGGAACAGGCTTTCCGCCGCGCTGTTTCGAGCGCGGAGCCTATGGCGGCCAAGGCACAATGATCGGCAACTGCCGCTATCGTTCAAAGGGTTCGCCGAGCGAAGCGACGCCGTTCAGTTTGAGCAGGCGCCGGTCAGCGGAGATGATACCGAGCACGATAATCGTGACGATATAGGGCAAGCTGGAGAGCAGTTGCGAGGGCAGATCCAGGCCGGTTGCCTGGGCAGCGAGGCTCATCAACGAGACCGCGCCGAACAGGCAGGCACCGAGGAAGATGCGGCCGGTGAGCCAGGTGCCGAAGACGACGAGCGCGATTGCGATCCAGCCGCGACCGGCGATCATGCCATCGGCCCAAAGTGGTGTATAGACCGCCGCGGCATAGGCGCCGGCAAAGCCCGCCATCATTCCGCCAAAGGCGATCGCGGCGACGCGGATGGCGATGACCGGATAGCCGATGGCATGTGCCGCCTTAGGATTCTCGCCGATCGCCCGCACGGCCAGCCCGACCCTCGTATGGGCAAGCACCGCCCAGATCAGAAGTGTCGCGGCAAGGGAAATCCATACGACCACGTCCTGGACGAACAACCTGCCAATCACGGGGATTTCGGAGAGGCCGGGGAAGGCAAGCTTGGGCAGCCCCTTGATCGTCAGGCTCTCGTAGGTCTTGCCAAACAGGGCCGAAAGGCCTTGGCCGAGAATGCCGACGGCCAGTCCCGCCGCCACCTGGTTGGCCCGGAACCCGAGCGCTGCGAAGGCGAAAAGCAGGGACAGGGCAGCGCTGCCGAGGCCGGCGACAACGAAGCCCAGGACATGTCCGCCGCCATGGTAGACCACGATGAAGGCCAGCACCGCGCCCAGTGCCATCAGGCCCTCGACGCCGAGATTGAGGACACCCGCGCGCTCGACCACCAACTCACCCAGTGCCGCCAGCAGGAAGGGCGTCGCCGCAGCGAGCATGCCAGACAATATGAACTCCACGGCGTTCATGGCTGGCTCCGGTTTGGCGGGCGTCGCCATTCGAGGCGGTAGCGTACGAAGGCCACGGCGACGAGATAGGCCAGCAGCAGGCTGCCCTGGAAGACACGGACGGCTGCAATCGGCAGGTTTGCCGACACCATGGCATTGTCGCCGCCGATATAGAGGACGGCCATGAAGAGTGCCGAGAAGACGATGCCGATCGGGTGCAGGCCGCCGAGATAGGCCACGATGATGCCGGCATAGCCGTAGCCGGTCGAGATCGAGCGCTGCAACTGGCCGATCGGCCCCGCGACCTCCGCCGCACCTGCCAGCCCCGCCGCAAAGCCGCCGATCAGCAATGAAAGCCAAATCGCACGTCCTTCGCTGAAGCCGGCATAACCCGCAGCGCGTGGAGCCAGCCCGCCGACCCTGAGCTTGTAGCCGATGAAGCTACGCTGCATGAAGACCCAGGCCATAAGCGAAAGCGCCAATGCAATGAAGAGCGAGACATTGACGCGCGTGCCCGCGATCAGCGTCGGGATCATCGCGTCATACTGGAACATGACGGATTGCGGGAAATTGAAGCCAGCAGGGTCCTTCCAGGGACCGAGCAGCAGATAGTTGAGGACCTGCGCCGCGACCAGGCTCAGCATCAGGGACACGAGGATTTCGTTGGCATTGAGCCTCACGCGCCAGAAAGCGGTGATCGAGGCCCAAAGCGCGCCACCGATGGCGCCGAGGATGAGCATCAGCGGCCAGATCCACTGTCCGGTCGCCAAGGGAAACCAGATCGGGATCGCCGAAGCGAAGATGGCGCCCAGGATGAACTGACCCTCCGCGCCGATGTTGAACACCTTGGCGCGGAAACCGATCGCCAGCCCCTGCGCGATGAGCAGAAGCGGTCCGGCCTTGAGCAGAACTTCGGAAAACGATGCCCAAGACAGGAACGGCTCCAACAGCATTGCGTGGAGCACCGCTGCCGGATCGCGACCCATCAGCATATATAGGCCGAGATTGAGGATGATCGCTATGGCGAGCGCTGCGACCGGCGCCAGCATGGCCGCAGTGAGCGAGGCACGTTCCCGTCGGACAAGCGAGGGAAGGACGTTCATGGCCCAGACGGTCATGCAGGTACCTTCTCTGGCGAGGCATGTGCGCCGATCATATAGCGGCCGATCTCTTCGGCGCGCGTATCGCGCGTGACCAGCGGCGGACTGAGCGTCCCGTGGTGCAGTACCTGGATGAAATCGCAAAGCTCGAAAAGCTCTTCGAGCTCTTCCGAGATGACGAGGATCGCCATCCCTTCATTGCGCAACGCGACGAGGCGCCGTCGAATGGCCGACGCGGCGCCGATATCCACGCCCCATGTCGGCTGCGCGACGAACAGGAGTTGCGGCGCGAGCATGATCTCACGGCCGACGATGAATTTCTGCAGGTTGCCGCCAGACAGCGACCCGGCCTCGGCAGCAGACCCGGAGGTACGGACATCGTACTGGCGGATACATTCTTCAGTGAAAGCAGTCGCGCCGGCACTGTCGATGAGCCCATGCTTGACGAGATCGAACGGATGGGCGGTCAGGACGCTGTTGAGGGTGAGCGACATTTCAGGCACCGCGCCGCGCCCGAGCCGATCTTCGGGCACGAAGGCGAATCCCAGCATTCTGCGAGCGGCGGCGTCGAGCCTGCCCACGTCGCGGCCCATCATGAAGATCCGGTCGTGCTGATCCAGTGGCAGCACCGTCTCGCCAGAGATCAGCGCGGCGAGTTCGGCCTGGCCATTGCCCGATATTCCGGCGATGCCGAGGATTTCACCTGCGCGCACCGTCAGGCTGATGCCGGAAAGCGGCGTCGCGAAAGGGTCATCTGGCACGTAATCCATGCCAATGATTTCCAGCCGCTTGTCGCCCTCGGGCATGGCGAGCGCGGGCATCACCTCCGGCATGTCGCGGCCGATCATCATGCGGGCGAGGTCGTGCGCATCGTGGTCGCGCGGATCGACATTGCCGGTAACCTTGCCGCCACGCAGGATGGTCGCGTGGTCGCAGATCGCGCGGATCTCTTCAAGCTTGTGCGAGATGAAGAGAATGGAGACACCCCGGTCGCGCAGGCGCCGGAGCGTATCGAACAGCTTCTCCACCGCCTGTGGCGGCAGGACGGAAGTCGGCTCGTCGAGGATGAGCAGTTTCGGGTCGGTCATCAGGCAGCGGATGATCTCTACCCGCTGCCGCTCTCCGACCGAGAGCGAATGCACCTCGGCCAGCGGATCAACCTCCAGGCCGAAGTCTTCGCCGAGCGTGCGAATGCGCTTCGTCAGTTCCGCCTTGCCGCCCGGCACAACGAGCTGGATGTTCTCGACCACGGTCAAGGACTCGAATAGCGAGAAGTGCTGGAACACCATTCCGATGCCCCTCCGCCGTGCCTCCGCCGGCGAGGCGAAACTCAAAGGTTCTCCGTTCCAGACCACAGTGCCGTCGTCCGGCTGTTCGACGCCATAGATGAGCTTCATCAGAGTCGATTTGCCCGCCCCATTCTCTCCAAGGATCGCATGGATCGATTGCGGAGCCACATCCAGATCGACGGCCTGGTTGGCGAGGATCTGGCCATAGCTCTTCGATATTCCGCGAAGCGATAGAAGGGGCAGGCTCATGGCTTACTTCGGCAGCGGGGTTGTGACGCCCTTGACGTGCCAGTTCATCGCGATGATCTCGGGATCTGTCATCGTAACGCCGCTCGCAACGCCTTCGCTACCATCGGCCTTGGTGATCGGGCCGGTGAACGGCGAGAAGCTGCCGTCGGCGATCTTCGCCTCTATTTCCTTGATCTTCGCCATCGTGTCGGCCGGAATATCCGGGTTCCAATCGACGACTTCCACCACTTTCTCGCTGACGCCGAGGAAAGCGTTGGCGCCCTTGAAGGTGCCCGCCAGATGGGCATCGACCGAGGCTTTGAAGAAGGGCGACCAGTCGGTCGCAACGCAGCCGAGATACTTCTTCTCAGCATATTTCTTCATCGACGAGTTGAGGTTGAAGGCGTAGACGCCGGCCTCTTCGCAGGCCGAAATAACCGATGGCGTGTCCTGCGCGTTGGAGAAGATTACATCGCAGTTCTGCGCCATCAGGGCCTTGGCGGCTTCCTGTTCCTTGGCGGGGTCGAACCAGGAATTCACCCAGACGACCGACACTTCGATATCCGGATTGACTGCCTGCGCGCCGAGGGTGAAGGCGTTGATCGAAGTGATCAGTTCCGGAATGGCGAAGGCCGAAACGGAACCGAGCTTGCCAGTCTTGGAGAGTTTCGCGGCAGCCATGCCGAGCAGGTAGGTGCCTTGCGAATACTGCGCGGCGAAAGGCGAGAAGTTCGGCGCGACCTGGAAGCCCGACGCGTGCAGGACGGTGACGCTGGGATCGCGCCGGGCGATCTGCAAGGCGCCATTCTGGTAACCGAAGGAGCCGGCGATCAGGAACTTGTTTCCGTCGGCAACGGTCTTGTTCATGATACGGTCGGCATCGGGGCCTTCGGGAATGTTTTCGAGGATGGTGATCTTCACTTTGTCGCCATAGGCGGCCTTGACCGGATCGAGGCCGGCCGCAAGTGCATGACCCCAGCCGACGTCGCCGACCGGTGACGGAATGACGAGCGTGATGCCGAGCGGTTCGTCGGCGGCGAAGGCCGCCTTGCCTGCGAATGCGCCGGCAAGACCGGTTGCGGCAAGGCCCTTCATCAAAGTTCTGCGCGTTATGTTGAGCATGTCAGTTCCCCTCTTTTGAGTTTCTAGAATTCCACTGCGGCAAGTGCGGCTTCCGCCTCGGCGGCCAGCTTGGCCTCGTCCAATCCGGTGAAGGCACCCTTCTCCCACACGATCCGGCCGTTGATCATGGTCATGTCGGTGGCCATGCCAATGCCGACCTTGGCAATGAGGCTCAGCGGATCATGGCGCGTGCCGACATAGTCCATGCGCCGCGTGTCGATCGCGAAGAGATCCGCGGCCATGCCCGGCGCCAGCCGCCCGATGTCCTTGCGGCCCAGAAGTGCAGCACCGCCCGTCGTCGCGTAGTTGAGAAAATCGACCGGTTCCGGCACGGGATGGCTGCGCGTGGAAGCCACCAGGCATTGCAGCATATAGGCGGAATGGATGCAGTGCATGAGGTTGGAATTGTCGTTGGAGGCCGCACCATCGCAGCCGAGGCCGACCCGCAGGCCGAAAGCCGACATTGCGGGAATGTCGGTGACCTCGGCGCCCACCAGATAGACCGGCTCAGGGCAATGGGAAACGCCGGTGCCGCTCTTCGCCATCGTGCGGAGTTCGTCGTGGGTCAGTTCCCAGCAATGGGCGTAGAAGGCGTCGGGGCCTGCAAAGCCGATCTCCTCGAGATAATCGACCGTGCGTTTGCCATGGCGGGCCAGGATCACCGGGCTCTCGCCCTCGCCGACATGGGTGTGCATATGCACGCTGCGATCACGCGCCAGCGAGACGGATTCGACAAAGGTCTCGCGGTAGCAGTTGACCGGCTGACACGGCGCAACCACGACCTGCCGCATGCTGAAGGGGCTTGTGTCGTGATAGGTACCGATCAGGCGCGCGCAATCGGCGATGAATTCGTCCGTCGTTTCCAGCATTTCGTCCGGAATGGTCGAGCCCTCGGACTTCGGCAGCGTATTGCCGCCACGTCCGGCGTGGAAGCGCATGCCGAGCAGCTCCGCCGCCTCGAACTGCCGGTCGATCAGCCGCTTTCCGGCATGGCGCGGGAAGTTATACTGATGGTCGAAGCCGGTGGTGCAGCCATGCTTGATCATCTCGGCCATCGCCGTGACCGAGGAATGATAGAAGCAATCCTCATTGAGCCTGGAAAAGATCGGATAGATGCGGTCGAGCCATTCGATGACCGAGAGCTTGGTCCAATCCAGCTCTGCGCGATTGCGCACGAAGCACTGGAAGAAGTGATGATGCGTGTTGACGAGGCCGGGATAAACGAACCAGCCATCTGCGTCCTGTACTGTCGTGCCGACCGGCAGTTCACCCCGGTGCAGGCCTTCGCCGATCGCCGAGATCGCCGGCCCATTCGTCAGCACATCGACATTGCGCCGAGCTTTAATACCGTTGCCCTCGTTGACGATAACGGCAGCGCAGTTCTTCAGGAGATAGCCAGCCATCTCAAACCTCGCCCGGTTCGAGTTGCGGTTCGGGCTTCAGCTCGTGCAGCCGGTGAATGCCCGGCATTTCGATGAAGCCATCGAGGCTGCGGAGCGCGCGCGACCAGAGCCGGATCGTCGGATAAGGGTCGAGCGTTACGCCGCCATCGGGCGCCAGCGCGACATAGGGAAAGCAGGCAATATCGGCGATCGTCGGCCGGTCCGAGGCGAGAAACTGCATACCGCGCATTTTCTGTTCGAAGAGTCCGGCTTCCAGTTCGCGCAGCGCCGCTATACCATTGGCCTGGAGCGCGCCGATATCACCGGGACGCAACAGCATTTCGTGCAGGCGCGCGTCGCCGAGATTGGCGGTCAGGCGGTGCGAGAAGGAAAGCCACTGCTGGATGCGTGCGCGCTCTTCGGCAGCGCCGCCGCCGAGCCATTCGGGTGCCGCCTTCGCCGCGAGATAAGACAGCATGGCGGAGGACTCGGTGAGGATAAGGTCGCCATCCTCCAGGATCGGGATGGAGCCCGCCGGGTTAAGCGCCAAAAGCTCAGGTCCGCGATGCTCGGCGCCCGGATGGAAATCGACCGGGCGGAGGTCGAGCTTCACGCCCGTCAGTGCCGCCATCAAGCGCACTTTGTAGCAACTCGGCGAGAGGATGTAATCGTAGAGCTTCATGCCGCCACCAGCTGCGCGCCATAGGTATAATTGTGGCGTTTCAGCCAGCGTCGATAAGCGACCGAGGTCAAGTCCGCCCGGGTTGGAATCTCCATGCCGGGATCGAGCGGCAGCAGACGCGGGATCTGGTTTTCGAGAATCGAACGGTCCTGCAGGAAGATCATCTGCTGGAAATGGATGAGATCGGTCAACGAACTCTCGTCGTCGAAGAGCGCCATCCACGGCCAGACATCGCAGAGATCCTCGGCCAGCGGCTGGACGAACAGGGTGATGACATCCCATTCGCCGGGGCGCGGCGGGCAGGTCTTGTAGAGGACCGAGCAGGTCGGCGCCGGCACGCGGTACATATAATCCGTCGTGATCCCCCCGGCAGCCGATTTTGCCGCCTGCGGCTGGTAGAACTTCACCTGGGTCGCCCAGACCTCGTCTTCTTCCTCGCGGATTTCCACCTTGTAGTTCTGCACTTCGGTGTGCGGCTCGGCGCCCAGGATATCCGTATGGACGAAGGGGAAATGCGCGATATCGAGAAAGTTCTCGACCGCGCGCAGCGGCGAGCAGCGGACACGCACCCCGCCCACATCAACGAAACGGCGGCCCGGCTGGTCGGCTTCGGGAATCGCAAAAAGCGGCTTCCTGGGCTGGCCCAGGGAAGACCAGACATGGCCATAGCGCACCGACACCGGCAGGGCACGCCCGTCTGCATCCGTCACCCGCGCAGCGCCTTCAACATCGAGCGAGACCCTGATCGGCGCGCCCATCAGGGCGGTCTCCCGGCCATCGCGATCGAGTCGGCTGAAAAGCCCAACCGGATACCACTCATCGCGCATCGCACCCATGGTCATGACACGCTCCCCTTCGCCTCGATCTGTTCCGCCATGCGCCGAAGACTCTCGGCGGCCCGCGAGGCGGCGATGCGCTCCGACGCTGTGCATTCGACCGGCACGAGGATATGAATCAGTGTCTCGCCGTCTTGCTGCGGAGCCGGCAAGAGCCGGATCTCCGGCGCGCCCGGGGCCTGCCAGGCGAGTGCATCCGCGACCGGCGTGGCACCGGCCGCCGTCAATGCCGCACGTCCCGCACGGGCCGTCATTGAACGGAGCGGCACGTAATCTTCCAAAACCCGAGGCTTTTGGGCGGGCGCACCGTCGGCGACCCAGACGATGCCGCCTGTCTCTTCGACCGGCTGTGTCGCGACGCGAATCGTCTCGGGCGGCACCAAACCGGGATGGGCAGGGATGCGCAAACAGTGCCCAGCCTGCGAATAGCTCCAGCCATGATAGATGCAGGAGAGAGATTCACCGCGCACGAAACCGTGGGAGAGCCGCATGCCACGATGTGGACAGCGATCTTCCGATGCTGCTACGCGCCCAGACTGGCTGCGCCAGAGAGCGATGGAACCGGTGGAGATTCGCGCCGGCATGACGGTTCCCGCCGGCAGATCCTGGGATAGCGCGACAGGCACCCAGGTGTCCGTTTTTTCGGACAGCATGACATTACTTTCCGTACCTTGGCATCAATGTTTGCCGAGCCAAAGGTGCCAGCTGAGGGATGTTGCCGGCTGCTCGACAGGCTGACGTTTGCATAATAATTTCGCATTTGCAACATTGATTAAAACGAGTGCAATTACCGCGAAATGCACGCGGCGCTAGATCGTTTCCTGTTCAACCTGCCTACGGTCGATGGTCTCCACCCAGACGTCGATGGGGCCAAGCGAGCAGCCCATTTCCATCATGTCGATCAGTTCAGCCGATCCGGAAAGCTCGAGCTCGATCCGGTTGGAGCTCGTATGGGCGACCCTCTGCACAAGGCCGAGCTTGGCTGCATGCCGGCTGATCCACGGCAGGAATGACGCGGGCTCGAGCTGGCCGCGAATGGTCATCCGTTCGTCGAAGTGATTTTGACGTCGCTCCGTCATGCGAGCCTCGCGCCTGTTAACATCGCGTAGCATAGCGCCTGATCGCGCAGGCGGAAGGGCTATTGTTTTCACTGAGGCTCACCCTGCATCCCTGCCCCCCCCTTGAGCGCCTTACGGGATAACGTTAGGGCAAAGTGTTGTCCGAGTGGGACAGTATGGCATTCATAGGCCCATACGTGCCGTCATCCGGTTCTGGAATGCAAGGCTCTGGGGCTGCTTGCCGCATTAACTTGGCGCCATGCCTCAGACACTGGCATGCTGGCCTCAACCTGCGCCGGCAGCTCCGGATGTTTCACTTTACGAAATCGTAGCACTTATTTCCGGTGCGCGCTGCTGGGTAAGTGGACGTGTTCGCCTTGAAGGTTCGAGTGACGCAGGCCAGATTTACCTATACATGGTGAGATACCTTGCTTTGTCGAGAGCATGGGGCGTCCTTCGTTAGGGCAACGTGAAAAGACGACCCTTTGAAATCGCCTCGACTCTCGGTTGACGTTGTGTTTGGATGCCCTCAACGACGAGAAGGGTTTGGACGAAGCAGAACTGACGAAGGTCATAGCGAACCTACCGGCGCACGGCTTTGCTCAAATAGCAATGAGATTTGCCGTATTCCTGTTGCTGCGCGCTAAAGGCATTTTCACTGCGGCGCCATGACGTTGTTGCGCTTATCCGGGATGACCGACTGAAGTCGGCTGGCTCGTGGGGCACGCATTTAAAAGATAGGAGGATTCAGTGGACTTCACATTCCAGAACGTCAATTTCACTACGAAAACACTGACTTTACTAAGACGACGACGAAAGACACGATTGTTGTCCTCAAGCCAGAAGGCTTCCTGCATATATACGACCAATACTTCAAGCAGTGCCCAACCTCCAACGTTCTGGAGATCGGGGTATTTGAGGGCGGGTCGCTGATTTACCAGGCCCTCCGGCACCCCGAGTTGCGTTTTGTCGGTATCGATATCCGCAAGAAAAGCGATATTGTTCTT
>Ga0164290_1001905_pt1 | contig 20852 bp, 20 predicted proteins | sample Micstemetagenome_FD_108782 | JGI IMG/M metagenome (GOLD analysis project Ga0164290, IMG submission 108782) | Contaminated culture microbial community from soil near Moab, Utah, USA - Microcoleus steenstrupii SON62 (Illumina Assembly) | ecosystem: Environmental > Terrestrial > Soil > Soil crust... | reverse complement strand
TATCTGGCTCCACTGTTTGGGAACCTCCACATTGTTCATCTCAAATACTTTCTCACCATTGGGGTTCTTGATCACAGAATCTCTGTAATCATATTCAAACTGATCATAAGGGCTTACGCCTTCCTTAGTGAAGCGGCGCCCGAATTGCAAGCCTTTTTTAGAGCGTGTAGTAGCCATAAAGCGGTTCTGGTTTAGCGGTTATTTAATGGGTCCTGCGGATTAACGAAATGTTAAGCGGTTGACGAAAATATCTTTCCAAACTGATAAACCAAGACCGTAAATATGCACAGCTTGTGAATAAAGAATGTGGATTATTTCACAGGTCAAATCAGGGTTGAATTTGCTGCAATATCCCCCATTGTGGGAAAGATTTTTTGGGGTGTGGGTTTGTTGAATGGGGAATTTTCCGTAAATCAATAGGGTGAAAAATCAGAAAAAAACCGGGTCTTTCAGGCTGCGGAACGGGTTCAACACATTATCTTTCAAATAAATGCGAAACAATCAGGCGTTTAGCACCTTAAACAAAAACTTTTCTGCATTTTTGCAGAAGCATCCATCTGATACTGAATGAAGCAGGTTTTATATCAACAACTGGCAGAAAGAAAGCGATCCGGCAGAAAATCCTTCACGGTGCTTATTGACCCCGATAAGGTTGATGCCCACAGTATTGAGCAATTGGTAAGCTTATCGCTTGATGCAAAAGTGGACTATTTCTTTGTAGGTGGCAGTTTGGTGATATCCAGCCACCTCGATGAATGTATCCAGCAGATCAAAGCTGCCTGCGATATCCCGGTAATCCTGTTTCCGGGCTCCCCTTCACAGGTCAGCAAATATGCAGATGCTCTCTTATACCTATCACTTATTTCGGGTCGCAACCCAGAATTACTCATTGGTCAGCATGTAATCAGTGCCCCCTTTGTAAAAAAGAGCGGTCTTGAGATCATGCCAACCGGTTATATGGTAGTAGATGGTGGTGCCCCTACCACGGTTTCCTATATCTCCAATGCCACCCCCATTCCAGCCGATAAAAATGAAATTGCCATGTGTACTGCCATGGCGGGCGAAATGCTCGGCATGAAGCTTATTTACATGGATGCCGGCAGTGGTGCCAAACGCCCCATCAATGAAACCATGATTGAAAAAGTGGCCCGTCATATTGAAGTGCCCTTAATCATCGGTGGCGGTATTACCGATCCTGAAAAAGCATACCGTAACTGTAAAGCCGGGGCCGATGTGATTGTAGTGGGTAATGCCATAGAGAAAGACATTTCCCTCATCAAAGAAATGAGCGCGGCTATTCACAGCAGCGCTACGGTTCAGCAGAATGGCTGATCACTTAACGAAGCCCAAACAGCTTACCACTCTCATATAAGCAGCGCAACAAATGATTCATTAGCAGTAACCGCTGGTAAATTGTGGTTTTCATTTTACCCGCAGGTCTCATCCTTTGCAAAAAAATAATGAATAGCGCCTGCACCACTATACCTATTATATAGTTTATGCTGTTATTTACTATTGAACAGCCATAATGATGTGAGAATCTTGCAAGATTTAAAAGGAAATATGTAAGTATTCTGAAATCCACAGTAGTCAAATTGCATAGGTATCCCCTTAAACAGAATTAGATGGCCAAAAAAGGCAGTATTACCTATACTCAAGACAAGGAATCAACGATTCCGAGGGCTTTAAAGAAAGTATATATTCCAACTGCCGAGTTTTATAGTCAGGTAATTGATAGCTTATTGGACTATGCCGTCTTCACGATTGATGATGAATTAATCATCAATAGCTGGAACGCCGGCGCCACCGGTATCTTTCAATTTGAACCTGATGAAATTCTGGGTAAACCATTTCATACCATTTTCTCCGATATCGATATTGCTGACGGTATCCCTGAAAAAGAAGTTGAACTTTCTATTACAGAAGGAAGAGCAACAGATAACAGATGGCATATTTGTAAAGACGGCAAAAGATTTTTTGCGCATGGATTAGTATTTCCGCTCACCGGAAGCGATGGCGAGCCCTTAGGCTTTGTTAAAATACTAAGAGATATTACTGAAATGAAAAAAAAGGAAGATGCCATTGATATTCATGTGAAAGAACTTGAAACGCTGAATGCGCATAAAGAAAGTGTGATTTCTATTCTATCACACGATTTGCGAAGTCCACTGGCCGGCTTTATCAGCTTAATCGATTATACTAAAACAAACCTGGCCGAAATAGATCAGGCTGAATTAAAAAGTATTTTAGAAATTTTACATAGTTCTGCTATTACAGAATTAGAACAACTAGATCATTTAGTAGAATGGGGTAGAATACAATATGCTTCCGAAACATTTTTTCCGGCTCAAACCAATCTATATCAGGCAAGCAAGAAAGTAATGTCGTTACTTATTGAAAATGTAATAGCGAAAAAAATTAACGTAATTATTGATATACCATTCGATTATATTGTTTTTGCAGATGCAAAAATGATACACTCGATACTGCAGAACCTCATTTCCAATGCGATCAAATTTTCACACATAGAAGGAGCTATAACGGTTACCGTTATTCGGCAAGAGAACAGATCTGTTATTGCAGTAAAAGATACAGGAATTGGTATAACACCTGAAATTTTGGACCAATTGTTTACACCCAGTTTAACTGCACTGTCATCACGCAGATCAAATAATAGCAGTGCAGGTATTGGCTTATTACTATCAAAGCACCTGGTTGAAAAACATAAAGGTGAAATATGGGCAGACAGTAAAGAGGGAGCGGGTGCCAGTTTTTTCTTTTCCTTACCCGATCAAAGCACAGTCTCCAGTGAGGACCAGGCAAGTCAGAAAGATGGCATGGTAAAGCACCGGATCAATACAACATTTAAATAATCGATAAGCCTTAACAACTATTACTGATTTAAAACCACACAGCATTTGAAAATTCACATTAAATACATGGTATCGTTCCGATGCAAACTGGTAGTCATCGAGCAATTAGACAAATTGGATTTGAATTATGGAGAAGTGCTCCTGGGCGAGGTTTCCATCAAAGGCGAAATCACTGATGAACAAAGAGAAAAATTAAGGATCGGCTTACTTAAAAAAGGGCTTGAGCTCATGGATGACAAAAAAGCTATGCTGATCGAAAAAGCCAAGACAATTATCATTGAGATGATACATTATGATGAAGAACCGCCAAAAACAAATTACTCAGATTATATCAGCGAAAAACTGGGATGCAGCTATACTTATATAGCTAACCTGTTTTCAGATGTTACCGGTACTACGATTGTAAACTATATCATAGCTCATAAAATTGAAAGAGTAAAAGAGCTGCTGCTATACGATGAACTTAACCTGACCGAAATCAGTTACAAGCTTCAATACAGTAGTGTTGCTCATCTGTCAAATCAATTCAAAAAAATCACTGGTTTAACACCTACCTACTTTAAACAAATGCGCCAGTTCAGAAAAAGAATTCAACTCGAAGAAGTGGGTATTGGTGAAACAGATATACCATCTTAGTAAAAGATCAATCAAGGTTTAATGTATCCTATTAATGATTTCCGGCTTTCATTTCTCCTGCTGTGATGGCAATAGGCAATATATGCTGTTTGGGTGGTAACAGACAGGTGGCGAAAGCAGTAAAAGCACAAGGCGGGTTGAAAGCTTGATTGAAATCAAGAACAGTCATCCCATCATCACCCGGCATTTTTGCATATAAATAACGACCAGCAGCATAAGTAGTTTTACCACTCGTTGCATCTCCGAATACAATAAAAAGTTTATCGCCCTCTGCAAGCGCATCAAACACATACATGGTTCCCTTGATGCTGAAATATAATTTACCTGGCGAGAACTGCATGGTAGTCTGCCCCAGCACATTTTCAACAGGGATCTTTGTTGGAAGCATTGGGCGTATCAGTTTAGCTGTTACCCGAAAAGAGGTATCAATAGCAAAACAGGGAATGGTTTTCAATTGATCTATGGCTGGATGTTTTAAGTTTCTGAAACGGATGCCGATTTTATCTTCCCGCTTAATCATCGTCCAGCGGAAAGACGCGAATGACATAACAGGCTGCACAGAATCCGGATGAAACACCATTGCTGTTTTCTGAATGGTGCCATTCACTTTCAGATCGATCATTTTTTCTACTTGCTGAATGACTGTATTACCCTTTCTTTCGTAATACCCTACAGCTGCGGGAAAGGAGGGAATCGGCAACCGGATCGCATCTGTTGCTGCCCCACCGAATGACTGCTTACCCTCCTCTAACCAAAACAAACCTGCAAGGTTCAACCAGCCATTCTCCGATTTCAATTCAGCCAATCTTTCCTTTTTCCAGGATGCAATTTCCTGCTGATAGGTTTGCTGTGAATGACCTTGCAGCATCCATATAGAGCAGAAGAGGATTACAATTAATTTACGCATATGATTAGCAATTTCGGTATTTTTTATCATGCTGAAATAATTGAATTAGCCGTCCAATACCTGCTATCACATAAACGGGTGATTAAAAAAACGCATTATCGTAGCTCATACAGAAAAAAAACCTTTTATCCTTTTTGCACTTCTCAGTTTATAGTCAGCCCATAGTTTCACAAGCAATAAAATAAACAAGATGCAAAAATATTTACTTTTCACTATGTTCTTCAGCGCTGCAATAATGACAAAAGTAGCGGGTCAAAACAAAGCAGATAGTATGGCCATTAAGCAACTGGCTTTAGACTACATTGAATCACAACACAAACCCAATCCGGTACAAATGGAAGCCGCCCTGCACCCAAGAATGGTGAAGCGTACTTTCTGGAAAGACAAAGCGACCGGCAAGGATTTTCTCTATGAATATTTTGCCGACAATATGATCATATTAGCAGAACGATACAATACCAAAGGAGATAAATTTCCGGCAACCCCAAAGAAAGAAGTAAAATTATTGGATGTGTCAGACAGAACTGCTTCCATCAAGCTAATTGCTGATGAGTGGATCGATTATATGCACCTGACAAAGTTAAATGGTAAATGGACCATCATTAATGTACTGTGGCAGTTCAATGATCAAAATAAGCACCAGTGAGTAGGCTGATTCTAATTACACGATATCCGGAGAATTGAAAGCGTATTTACGAAAGAGCAACCCAATAAAAAAGGCTACCTGATCAGGTAGCCTTTTTAAATTATATAGATTGCTTATTTATCGAAGGTCTGAAGTATTGACTCTGGTAGGTGTTTCCTTACCGCTTACAATACCTCTTGAACTTAAGGCAATAGCACGGATGATACGTGTCATATTATCAATATCGATGGTACTGAATTCATCAGATGCTTTATGGTAATAGGGATCAACATCAATCTTTGTAGTAGAGATGGTATGCGCCGGCACACCTAAACGTGCCAGTGTTGCATTATCTGAACGATAGAATAATTGTTGCTCCGGATATGGATCAGGATGAAAAGTGAAATCGGTACCTGTCAGGTTACCCTGCAAAATTTTTCCCATATCAGTTTTTTCATAACCGGTGATAAAGGCAGAGTTCTTACCCCATTTACTTTCCGAACCGATCATTTCAATATTAAACATGGCCATCACCTGTTTGGGATCGAACTGGCGCGAAAAATAAGTAGCCCCAAAGCCGCCCACTTCTTCGGCCGTAAATGCAGCAAAAATCAGTGTACGCTCATTGTTGTTTATTTTCTTGAAATATTGTGCGAGCACCATCATAGCAGTGGTTCCGGCCGCATCATCATTGGCGCCATTAAAAATAGAATCAGCCTGTACATTGCCATTTCTGTCTTTACCCATGATACCCAGGTGATCGTAGTGACCAGAGAAAATTACATACTCATTTTTTCTGCTTTTTCCAGGCAATACCCCCACCACATTGGCCAATGGCATTTCTGTGATTTCATGTTTGGCGCTTACACTGAAAGTTGATGGATCTGAAGCCACCAGCATAAACACCACATTCTTATCGGTCTTAAAAATAGTAGACTTAAGACGTGTGAGGGTGCTAAAGGTTTTGGCGAAACTGGTGTCTACCAATACCAGGTAATTTTTATTGGCGGTAACGTATTTCCTGGCTTCTGAAAGAAGGTTGGTACCTGCGGCAATTTTTACTTTCTCATATCCAGACTGTTCTGTAATACTTAAGTCTGGCTGACAGGTTACTACTACCACATCTCTGCTGTCGAGACTCACCCCGCCAATACTTGCGGTAAGACTGATGAATTTGGGACGAACCATCAGAAACTGCTGTAAGAAATTACCACTGTTGTTCCAGGTTTGCAGTCCGGTTTTTTTAAATTCATCTGCAATAAAAGCAGCCGCTTTATCAATGCCTTTGGTAAAAGTACGGCGGCCTTCCATCTCATCAGAAGAGAGTGTACGTTCAATACGTTCTACTTCTTTCTGGCTGATGAGTTCTTCAACATTCTGTGCAGATAAGATCCCCACCATAAATGTGGAGAGTAATAAGAGGTATTTTTTCATATGGGGGGTTTGCGTGATGGGGATGTGAATGGTCAATGGTGAATGGTCAATATTGAAGGTGTTTTCCTATTGACAATTCACCATTGACCATTCACCTAATTATTCTTACAAGCTCATCATTTCCTTAAACTTCACCGTTTGCCTGCGGCTTACTTCTATTTTTTCGCCGCCTTTCAGGTCTACCAGCAAGCCACCATTGAAATAGGGTTCAATCTTTTCAATCCAGCGGAGGTTGATGATGTGTTTGCGATTGGCACGGAAGAACATTCTATCATCCAGTCTTTCTTCCAGTGCATTCAGTGATTTTAAGATCAGTGGTTTATTGGTACCAAAAAATACTTTCGCATAGTTGCCCACACTTTCAAACAAACGGATCTCACCGAGTTTCACAAACCAGCAACGTTCGCCGTCTTTTACAAATACCTGGTCGTGTTCTGTCAGTGGCCCGCGGTTGATACCGTTGAGTCCGGCAGACTCTTTGAACATTTCAGCCTGTAATTTCTGAATGGCATCAGCCAGACGTTTGGGTTCAATAGGTTTCAGGAGGTAGTCGAGCGCATTTACTTCAAATGCTTTGATGGCATATTCATCATAAGCCGTCGTAAAAATTACTTTGGGTGCTTTTTCTACTTCTGCCAACAGGTCGAAACCGGTTTTACCCGGCATCTGAATATCGAGGAAGATAAGATCTGGATTGAGGGTCTCGATTTTTTCGATCCCATCATCCACATTTGCTGCTTCCTCAATCACTTCTATGTCTGAATGATCCTGCAATAACTTTTTTAACTCATTTCGTGCAAGTCTTTCATCATCAATAATGATTGCTTTGATAGCCATAGCGCTGATTATTATATAGAATTAAGAATAAACGTGTTGTACGGGCATTTTTACAATGGCTTCCACCATATTGTTTCCAATGTCCCTGATCTCAAAGTTAGCTTTTCCTCCGAACAATAATTTAAGCCTGTTCCGGGTACTGTTAATCCCGAACCCATCGCCGCTGGTATTATTACCCAACTGACCGGTATTACGGATGATCAGTTCATGGTGGTCATCTCGGTAATCTGAAATCACTTTTATCATACCACCATCTTTCTGCTTGCCAATACCATGCTTAATCGCATTTTCTACCAATGTCTGTAACATCATTGGTGGAATGGGCTGATCAAGCGTATCCTCATCAATCTCATATTCTACGTGTAACCGATCTTCAAAACGTATGTGTTCAAGGGCCAGGTAATCTTTTACGATATTCAGTTCCTTCTCAAAAGGCACTGTTTCCAGTTTCTCTGCCTGCATACTGCTGCGGAGAATATTGCTCAGCTCCGTAATAGCCGTACGTGCCCGGTTCGGATTCTCATCTACCAGTGCGCGGATACTGTTCAATGCATTAAAGATAAAATGCGGATTGATATGCGATTTTATCGTTTTAAGCTCCAGTTCCTTTACCAGACTTTCCAGTCTTACTTTCTGAATTTCACTCTTGGTACCCAGCTCCACATAATGCCAAATGTAATAAATAGACACCCAAACCAATATCATGGGCGAATCAAAGATTACATTAGAGAGAAACCTTTTCTCTACCGATACCTTACGGGCTGGGTCGTATAAACCAGACCATTCCACAATGGCACTGTTGGTTAAACTATATAAAACGATAATACTTAAGACAGTGATAGTCATTAACCACCACTTCTGTACCTGGATGGGAGGCCGCAGCTCCATTTTTACAATCAGCTCACGTAATAAATGCGTGAACACCAGTCCTGAAAGGATGGTAATACCTAAACGGGGGTAGAAAATATAATTGGTACGGTTCTCAAAAATAAAGGCAAAGAAGACCATGGTCAACCCATAGAACAACCAGCCGCCTAACTGACACCACCAGTATAATGTAGATTTACTCGTCCTCATGTATCAACAAATATAGAGGGAAAGGCTTCCCGGCAAGTCCTGAATTTTGATTAATGGCAAAAACCGCAGTTGTTTGGTACAAATTAATGTTCCCTATCGACGAACCTTCTGTTTTGCGGACTGTTTCTTAACGTATCATAGCTTATTGCTAAACACGAAACACGTATTTTTACATTTCAAACCCAGCCTTCATGGAGATCAAACCGGGCAAATTATTAGCCCAAATCAATCATCCCGACGACCTGAAACAGCTCTCCCGTGAGCAATTACACCAGGTTTGCGATGAATTGAGACAATATATTATCGACGTGGTGAGCGTTCATGGCGGCCATTTTGGGGCCAGCTTAGGTGTCGTTGAACTGAGCGTAGCCCTTCATTACGTGTACAATACACCTTACGATCAATTGGTATGGGACGTAGGCCACCAGGCTTATGGCCATAAAATCCTCACTGGCAGAAGAGACCAGTTCATTACCAACCGTAAATACAAGGGTCTTAGTGGTTTTCCGAAAAGATCGGAAAGCGAGTACGATACTTTCGGGGTTGGACACTCTTCCACCTCCATTTCTGCCGCCCTCGGTATGGCCATGGCTGCCAAATACAAGGGCGAAAACCGTAAATCGGTAGCCGTTATTGGTGATGGCTCCATGACGGCCGGTATGGCTTTCGAAGCCATGAACCATGCCGGTGTAGCCGACAGCGATATGCTCATTATCCTGAATGATAACTGTATGAGCATCGACCCCAATGTAGGGGCATTGAAAGAATATTTAACCGATATCAGTACCTCACCTACTTATAATAAGGTAAGAGATGAGGTCTGGAACCTGCTCGGTAAACTGCCCGTTGGTAAAAACCTCAGCCGCGATCTCGCTTCCAAACTCGAGGCCAGCGTTAAAGGTGTGGTGAGCAAGAGCAGCAATTTATTTGAAGCACTCAAAATCAGGTACTTCGGTCCGATTGATGGTCATAATATTACCAAACTGGTAGATACGCTGAAAGACCTGAAAGAAATTCCGGGGCCCAAACTCCTTCATATCATCACGACTAAAGGAAAGGGTTATGCGCTGGCCGAAAAAGACCAGACCAAATGGCATGCTCCCGGACTTTTTGATAAGGTTACCGGTGAGATCTACAAGAAAAAGATTGATGTACCCCAGCCACCTAAATACCAGGATGTATTTGGTCATACCATGATAGAGCTGGCAGAACTGAACGATAAAGTGATGGGTGTTACACCAGCCATGCCCAGCGGTTCTTCTTTAAAATTCATGATGGAAAAAATGCCGCATCGTGCATTTGATGTGGGCATTTGTGAGCAGCATGCTGTTACCCTCAGTGCCGGTTTGGCTACACAGGGTTTACGTGTGTTCTGCAATATTTATTCCTCTTTTATGCAGAGGGCTTATGACCAGGTGGTACATGATGTGGCTATTCAGAAATTACCGGTGGTACTTTGTTTAGACAGGGCCGGTCTGGTAGGCGAAGATGGACCTACACACCATGGCTGTTATGATATTCCTTATTTCCGCTGTATTCCGAACCTGATTGTGAGTGCACCAATGAATGAACATGAATTGCGTAACCTTATGTACACCGCGCAACTGGAAAAAACAAACTATCCTTTTGTCATCCGTTACCCTCGTGGTGAAGGCGTGATGCCTGAATGGAGAACAGCATTTGATGAAGTACAGATTGGTAAGGGCCGGAAAATAAAAGATGGAAGAGATGTGGCGATACTGAGTTTTGGTCACCCCGGCAATTTTGCGACTACTGCCATTCGTGAACTGAGAACAGAAGGTATTGACCCGGCTCATTACGACCTGCGTTTTGTAAAACACATTGATGAGGATTTGTTACACGAAGCTTTCAGTACATACAATAAAATTGTTACCGTAGAAGATGGAACAATAGTTGGCGGTTTTGGTTCTGCCATACTGGAGTTCATGAATAAATACGGATATAAAGCCGATGTAACCATTTTGGGTATTCCTGATAGACTGGTTGAGCATGGTACACCCAAAGAATTACACAGAGAATGTAATTACGATGCACAGGGTATTGCCGATGCAGTTCGTTCGTTGATGAAAGAAACCGTAAGCACAACTGTACTCTTAGGATAATTCCCTTTTTAAAATCTGCGAATCTGCGGCTGAAAATTTTAGCCACAGATTCGCAGATTTTTTTATGCAGGTGTGGTAAAATGCAAATAAAAAAAGTAAGTCAGGAAAGCGAGGTACACTACAACACCAACATATAATAAGGGTTTGTATTTGATATATTCCCCTGCTTTCAGTTTACGATAAGACACCATAAACATAAAGCAGCATAAGAGGGTTATAGCGATCAGGTTAAATAACCTTTTATCTTTTTGATCAGTGATTTGATCACTAATCCAGCTTCTGCTCAGTATAAACAGCATTACACCGATTAGTATAATTACTGTTTTATTGAAAGGTTTTGGCTTATCTGTTTTTTGTGAATACATAAATGACGATCCTTAGCATCTGATTTATTTCAGAAAATAAGTAGTGAGGACACTACAATTTAAGTTAAAATAACTTTTTCTTTCTGAGTATACCAACTGCGAAAAGACCCAGCTAATAAAAAAATCTGTGAATCTGTGGCTGATTTTAGCCACAGATTCACAGATTTTTTTATGGAGAGCCTATTCTGTTGTAGGTACTGGATCGTCGGTGAAAGTATTGGTGAAATCTTCGTCGGTGAGGCCTTCTTCTTTCAGTTCCTCTTCGCGTTTATCGTTCCATTCTACAATAAAATTATTCTTTCCTTCTGCTACCATCAGCTTCATAAATTTCTGCTGGGTAAGTTCCAGTATCGATAAAAACAGGAAGATAGCATGTATACGGTCGTTACATACTTCAAATACTTTTTCGAATGCCACTGTTTTCTCTTTGGCCACAAAGTCGAGCATATAATCTCTACTGCCCTCCATGGTATAGTTGTAACGAACCACGGTATGCACCGGTTTATTCTGACGGTCGTGTACACGCTGCATCACTTTTTCAAAAGCCTTCAACAGCTTAAACATGGTGATGTTTTGTATTTCTGTGCCTTCTGAAGCGTCTTCACCAATTTCAATCAGTTCTTTCTGCAGGTTACCACGTTTTACCATGAGCATACGCATGGCTTCCATTTCGGCCATTTGTACGGCGGCTTCTTTAAAACGTTTGTACTCCAGAATTTTATCGATCAGTTCCTGGCGGGGGTCAATCTCATTACCCTGTGCATCAATTTCTTTGCGTGGCAATAATAACCTCGCCTTGATACGCATCAACGTAGAAACAAAAAGAATAAACTCACTACTCAGTTCTATATTCAGTTTCTCTCCCTGGTGAATAAAATCAAGGAAGTCTTTAATGATTTTAGTGATGGGAATATTATAGATATCCAGTTCATCCCGTTCAATAAAAAACAATAACAGGTCGAACGGACCCTCAAACTGGTCTAATTTAATCTGGTAACTCGCTGTATTCACTGATTCATGCTTTAGCTGCAAAGAAAACCCCTTCGGGGGTAATTCGTACCCGAAGGGGCCATTATTTATCCACTTTGGAGACGGAAAGTCGGAAAGTCCGAAAGTCCGCAGTATCATCATACGGACTTTCGGACTTTCCGTCTTTCGGACTTCCCTGCTATACTTTCTTCAAAGAATCCCTGATCTCAGCCAGTAATTTCTCACTTTCTGATGGGCCGGCAGGGGGTGCTGCCTGGGCGGGGGCTTTCATCTTATTAATGCCTTTTATCACCAGGAAAACAACAAAAGCCACTATGATGAAGTCGAGTACATTGGTTAAAAAACTGCCGTATTTAATCGATACTTCTTCGGCCGCCTTGGTAATCACCGCTCCGCTTGCATCTTTTACCTCGGCTACTGCTTCCTTAAGCACCAGCACTTTATCATTAAAATCAACGCCACCAGTTAACATCCCTACTACTGGCATCACTACCCCATCCACAAAAGAAGTGACAATTTTTCCGAAAGAGGCCCCCATCACAAAGGCAACTGCAATGTCTACTAAATTGCCGCGCATGGCGAACTCTTTGAATTCTTTGAACATTCCCATAATGGTATTGGTTTGGTGAATAATGAAAATAATTAAATTAAGTTGAAAAAGAAAACTGTTATTTCTTCAGTCCGGGATATTGCATGTTCAGCCCTTTTAACAGGCTGTGTAATGCTGTTGCCATCACATGCTCCTTGTACCAGTTCTGATCGGCGGGTGTAATGATCCAGGGCACTTTATTACAATGATTAAAAAAGTCTTCATACATCCGCATATATTCTTTCCAGAGTTTAGCTTCTTCAACATCTTTTTCATTGTACTTCCATTGTTTCTGCGGATCATCCATTCTTTCGGTAAGTCTTTGCTTCTGTTCTTCGGGCGATATATGCAGGTAGAATTTGAGGATATGTGTATGGTTATGCCGCGTAAGCAGCCATTCAAAATCGTTGATGGCCCGCATCCTTTCTTTTGCCTGCTGATCGGTACACCATTTATGTACACGTGTTATCAGTATATCTTCATAATGAGAACGGTTGAATACCTGTATCATTCCTTTTCCGGGAGCATGCTGATGAATGCGCCAGAGAAAATCGTGCGACAACTCCAATGTGGTAGGTGCTTTAAAAGAAGTAACAGCTACACCCTGTGGGTTCATATTTCCGAACACATTCCTGATAGCTCCATCTTTTCCACTGGCATCCATACCCTGAATTATGATCAGCACCGAATGCTTTGCTTCTGCGAATAAAAGATTCTGCAACTCATCCAGTTCTGCAACCAGTTTGGCTGTTTTGGCTTTTGTTTTTTCCTTGTTCAGGTTTTTAGGGGCACGGGTACTTATTTTATTGAGTTGTATCATAAGAGGGTCTGTTGATCTTTTAAAGTTAGTTTTATTCGCCACAGATTCGCAGATTAGTTAACTTAAATCTGTGCATCTGTGGCCAAATACTCATCTCAAAACCGCACCTTTACAAAAACTATACTGTGAGAGACAAGCTCATCAACTGGGGAATATTTATTGTTTTATCCATCATCTGGGGTAGTTCATTCATACTTATGAAAGAAGGTATGCATGTACTTACTCCCTACCAGGTAGCATCGATCCGCATCCTGAGTGCCGGACTCGTGATTACACCCTTTGCACTGAAAGCCCTGAAACAGGTACCACAGAACAAATGGCTGCTGGTCATTCTCTCCGGTTTACTGGGTAATTTTTTACCGGCTTATTTATTTTGTATTGCCGAAACAGAGATCGATAGTTCATTGGCAGGTATCCTCAATGCTCTTACTCCTATGTTTACCATACTGGTGGGTATTTCTTTTTTCCAGTTAAAAGCCAACAGCACCAAAATACTGGGGGTCATTATCGGCTTTATCGGATTATGTCTTTTGATGTTATCGGGAAAAGAAGTAAGCTTTAATAACCTCTCTTATGCTGGTTTGGTATTACTCGCTACTCTTTGTTACGGTATCAACGTAAATATGGTGGGACGATACATGAAAGAAGTGGGTTCACTCAATATTGCTTCCCTCGCATTTGTATTTCTCATTATTCCTTCCTCCATCATTCTTTATACAACCGGATACCTGCAACTTGAATTAACCGACACACCCGTATTGAAAGCCACAGCTGCTTCCTTTATTCTCGGAGTATTGGGCACTGCTTTTGCCTCCATCATTTTTTATATGCTGGTAAAAAGAGCAGGCACCCTCTTTGCTTCCATGGTTACCTATGGCATACCCTTTGTAGCCTTTTTCTGGGGATTACTCGACGGAGAAAAAATAACCCTACTGCAGATTGGCTGTCTGGGGGTGATACTTTGTGGGGTGTATTTGGTGAATAAGAAAAATAGCTGATGTAGGATGTAGGATGTCTGATATGGCATTGGATAAAAAGTAAGGGTTACAGATGAATCTGCAACCCTTACATATCTAAAATATAAAGTTATCTACCTGCTAACCCAAATCCGACATCAGACATCCTACATCAGCCATCTAAACCGCCATTATCTCTTTTTCCTTCGCAGCCAGGTGTTTGTCTACGAGTGAAATAAATTTATCGGTGATGTCCTGAATATTTTTTTCTGCATCTTTAGCGGCATCTTCACTCAACCCATCTTTCTGCAGTTTTTTAACCTGCTCAATGGCATCGCGACGGATATTACGAATGGCTACTTTTGAATGTTCCCCCTCACCTGCTGCTTTTTTCACCAGCTCCCTTCTTCTCTCTTCTGTAAGTGGTGGCATGAATAAGCGCAACTGCACCCCGTCGTTCTGCGGTGTAATACCAATATTAGCCGCCATAATAGCACGCTCTATAGCTGACAGCATATTTTTTTCCCAGGGCTGAATACTGATGGTGCGTACATCCAGTACACTGATATTGGCTACCTGGTTAATAGGCGTAGGTGAGCCATAATAATCGACCACAATACCATCCAGCATCGACGGATTGGCTTTGCCGGCCCTGATTTTAGTGAGCTCCGTTTCAAGGTGATTAATGGCTTTGGTCATACTGTCTTCAGTATCGGCCAATATCAAATCCAGGTCTTCTGACATATTGCAATTTTAAGTGGGGCAAAACTAATGAATTGGGGGGAAATAGTGAATGGTCAATGGTGAATGGTCAATAGAACATATCGAAGCCTTAAAAGCAATACTTATTTACCATAGATGTATGACTTATTAAAGCATCTTCTTACATTGACCATTCACCATTGACCATTCACCATTCACGTTTTCCCTTTATCTTCGCAGCACTTTTAAAACCGAAATATGGCAAGCATTCAGGAACTGCAATCAGCGGCCTCGCAGGTAAGGCGCGACATCGTTAGAATGGTACATGGTGTACAGAGCGGACACCCCGGTGGCTCACTGGGTTGTACCGATTTTCTGACCGCCCTGTTTTTTCATACCATGAAACATGACCGCCAGTTTAAAATGGACGGTGTAGGGGAAGACCTGTTCTTTCTCTCTAACGGACATATTTCGCCTGTTTATTATTCTGTACTTGCCCGTTCCGGTTATTTTGATGCCAAAGAACTGGCCAGCTTCCGTAAGCTGAATACCCGTTTACAGGGGCACCCTACCACGCACGAACACTTACCAGGTATTCGCATTGCCAGTGGTTCACTGGGTCAGGGCATGAGTGTGGCCATTGGTGCAGCATTAACCAAAAAATTCAATAACGACCCCCACCTCGTTTTCTCTTTACATGGTGATGGTGAATTACAGGAAGGACAAATATGGGAAGCTGTAATGTTTGCCGCACACCATAAAGTTGATAACCTGATTGCTACAATCGACTGGAATGGTCAACAGATTGATGGCCCAACCAGTAAAGTAATGGCACTCGATAGCCTGCACGATAAATTCAGGGCCTTTAACTGGACCGTTCTCGATATGAATGGCAACGATATGGATGATGTGGTGGCAGTGCTGGATAAAGCCAAATCAATGACCGGTCAGGGCAAGCCTATCTGTATCATGATGAAAACAGCCATGGGTAAAGGTGTAGATTTTATGGAAGGAAGTCACGAATGGCATGGTATTGCACCCAGCGATGAGCAGTTGGCCAAAGCACTGGCTCAGTTGCCGGAGACTTTGGGGGACTATTAAGAGAAGTCAAAATTCAAAAGTAAAAATTCAAAAATACTGTTAATGAAGAAGCCGCTTAGTAAACTAAGCGGCTTCTTCATTTATAACTTTTGAATTTTAACTTTTGAATTTTAACTTTTGAATTTTGACTTTTGAATTTTGACTTTTACTTCAGCGCCAGCTCCTGCTTGCTCGCCTTTCTTGCTGGAAACCAGGCTGCGAGGAAACCAATGGCTGAAACGGTTGCCAGTACAAGTACATAATCTGCGGGCAACATTTTTACAGGATAGGCTTTTACAATAAAAGTATCGCCGGCCAGTTTAATGGGTTCAAACCTGATCTGTATCCAGCAAATAAGCGTAGCGAGCAGCATACCCAAAACGGCACCTATTCCGGCCAGTAATAAACCTTCTGCCAGAAAAATAGATTGTATTCTTTTTTGTGAGGCACCCATGGCCTGCAATACCGCAATATCTTTTTGTTTTTCCAATACCAGCATGGTTAAGGCACCAATCATGTTGAAGGCGGCTACTACCAGTATGAGGGAGAGAATGGCATAAATGACCCATTTCTCTAATTGCATCACTGCATACAGGCTTTTATTCTGCTCATAGCGGGTTTGAACCAAATAATTTTTACCCAATACCTGCTGAAGCGCTTCTTTCACCTCATTTTCATCATCCGTTGTTTTAATTTCTGCTGCGCTGTATTCATCTGTATCCATATTCAGCATGTACCTGAAGAAAGCGAGGTTGGTGAATGCATATTTATTATCAAATTCCTGTTGTACCTGGAAAGTACCCGATGCGGTAATATTGTTTACGCTCAACCCATCCAGTGAATTGAATTTTGCTTTTCGGTTGGGGGTATATAAAGTGAGCGGATAAAAAGAACGTTCCACATTGGCACCGATGGCATTTTCAATACCATAACCCAACACAATGAGCGGTGTTTCAGCCGTACCAAGTGAAAACTTACCCCGCTTAATATGTCCGGCAATTTTATTGGTAGAAGCATATTGCTCATCCACTCCTTTCACCAATACGATCGTCTGATAAGGACCATTCACCAGCAAAGCCTTCTCTTCTGCCACTAAGCTCACAATACCTACACCAGGTATGGATTTAATTTTTTGCAGTTGAGCCGGATCAAGTTTTAATACTTTTCCTTGAGCGGGTGCAATTCTGATATCGGTATAAAAATCGGTATATAAACCTTTTACCAGCTCCTCAAAACCATTAAAAACACTCAGTATTATGATGAGTGCAGCACATCCTACTGTAATGGCCGAAACACTGATCCATGCAATAATATTAATCGCATTCGTAGATTTCTTAGACCGGAAATAGCGCCAGGCGAATAGGAAGTTCAATGTTGTGGATTTCGTGAATGGTCAATGGTGAATGGTCAATGGTGAGTAGTGAATATTTTGATTATTCACAATTCACCATTGACCATTCACCTTACTGTTCCTCTGTTTTCTTCTCCTCATTTATCTTCTTAAAAATCTCTTCCATCTTAAATACATAATCCAATGTATCATCGTGGTAATAATGAAGAACGGGGATGCGGCGAAGCTGGTGCTTCATTTTGTCGGCCAATTCTTTTTTTATTTCCCAGGCCCGGGTTTCAATGGTTTTCATCACGGCTTTCGGATCTTTTACCTGAAACAAACTCAAATATATCCTTGCCTCTAACAGATCGGGTGTTACTTTAACCGATGAAATAGATACCATCCCACCATCAATCATGGCCAGGTTCAGTCGCCTGAAAATATCATTCATTTCTTCCTGTATGGCACCTGCTACTTGTCGCTGACGTTTTCCTTCTTCCATGTTGATCGCTTTAATTGGTGGTAAAATTACTTACTTTGCTGTGTTTTACCGATTTTATCCTGATTATGAAGCGTTTTTCGAGAATACTCTTTTACCTGCGTACCCAGAAGCGAAACATTGTATTATACCTGTTTTTCAACCTTTTCTCCATTCTTTTCTCACTGGTATCACTGGCCATGCTGGCTCCTTTTCTGCAATTGTTATTCGGAAAAGAGAAATTAGTGAACGTTCAACCTACTTTCGAATTTACCGCTAATGGGATGTTAAATTATCTCAAGTATTTCATCAGCCAGCTTATTGCCAAACATGGAGAGGTTTACGCATTAGGTGCCATCTGTGGTATTATTATTCTTTCTATATTCTTTAAGAACCTGTTTACCTATCTCTCCTTTCGTGTTTTAGCACCCATGCGTAATTATGTGATGACCAAATTACGCTCCGATCTTTACAGTAAAATTCTAGAACTACCCATTGGTTATTTTACTGAACAACGGAAGGGAGACATTATCAGCCGGATGAGCAACGATGCCAATGAAGTAGAATGGAGTGTAATGAGCACACTGGAAGGACTCATCCGCGACCCCCTGAATATTCTCATCATACTTGTATTTCTTGTGCTCATTAGTCCGGCACTTTCATTGTTCCTGCTGGTATTATTACCACTCACCGGTTTTATCATTGGCCGCTTAAGCCGCTCATTAAAAAAACAGTCTACCGCATCGCAGGAAAGGCTCGGCACACTTATGTCGATACTGGATGAAACCCTGGGTGGCTTACGTGTGATCAAAGCTTTTAATGCCGAGAAAATATTACAGCATAAATTCATCTCTAATAACAATACATTAAACCAGATTCGTAACCGGATGAACTTCAGGAAAGACCTGGCTTCACCGATGTCTGAATTTATGGGTGTATTGGTTTTATCCTGTATCCTCTGGTTTGGTGGTAAACTGGTATTAGATGGTGAGCTCGGATTGGAGGCAGAAAGTTTTATTACCTATATCGTATTCTTCACCCAGATCATCAACCCTGCAAAATCGCTCTCCGGCTCATTCTACAGTGCACAAAGAGGTAGTGCCGCCATTCAGCGTATTGAAGAAGTATTACAGGCACCCGTAACGGTTACAGATAACCCCAATGCAAAAACACTGGGGCGTTTTGAGCATTCCATTGAATTCAGGAATGTTTCTTTTTCTTATGATGATGTAACCATCCTCAAAAACATTAACCTGAAAATTGAAAAAGGAAAAACCATTGCACTGGTGGGTTCATCTGGTGCAGGCAAGAGTACATTGGCCGATCTGATTCCCCGCTTTCACGATGTGAGCGAAGGCGAATTATTGATTGATGGTGTGAATGTAAAAGAGTACACGCTGCATTCGATCAGAAATCAGATGGGAATCGTTACCCAGGAGCCGATTCTGTTCAATGATAGCATTGCCAATAATATTGCACTGGGTATCGACCATGTAAACCAAACTGCTATTGAACAGGCAGCCCGTGTGGCCAATGCCTATGATTTTATTCAGCAGAAAGAAGAAGGTTTTAATACCAATATTGGCGACCGTGGCAGTAAACTGAGTGGTGGTGAACGCCAGCGGGTAACCATTGCACGCGCCGTTCTCAAAAACCCGCCCATATTAATCCTTGATGAAGCTACTTCCTCACTTGATACCGAAAGTGAAAGATTAGTGCAGGATGCCATCAACAATATGATGCAGCAAAGAACATCCATCGTTATTGCTCACCGCCTTTCCACCATCCGTAATGCCGATGAAATCATCGTTCTCCAGAAAGGCGAAATCGCAGAAAGAGGTACACATGATGAATTACTAATGAGGGGCGGCATTTATAAGAAACTGGTAGAAATGCAGGAAGTGAGGTAGTTCCCCCCGGCCCCCTGAAGGGGGAGTGATTGATATAAATGAGAGAGCCGCTTAGAAAACTAAGCGGCTCTCTCATTATAAGTCATCCAAACTCCCCCTTCAGGGGGCCGGGGGGATTATTCGGCACTAGGCTTCACCAATCCCAGTTTTGCTTCTAAACTTAAAGTTGCGTGTGGTACAGCACGTAAACGGGCTTTGTCGATGAGCTTACCGGTTACACGGCAGATACCATAGGTTTTGTTTTCAATACGCATGAGGGCTTTTTCCAGGTGATCAATATAAGTGATCTGTCTGCTGGCCATCTGGCTCAGTTGCTCTCTTTCCATGCTCATACTGCCATCTTCCATGGTCATATAGCGTGCGTCATCGTTATCACCACCCATTTCATCTTTACGGGTAATTAAACCCTGTAAATAGGTCAGTTCTTTTTTGGCGGCTTCTAATTTTTTGTTGATCAGTTCACGAAATTCATTCAGATCCGAATCGCTGTATTTCACTAAAGTCTCGTTATTTCTCACAGTTTCTATTCTTTTTTCTAATGGTGTATATCCTGGCTGGTAAGGCACACTGCTCTTGGTACTGGTTTTCGGAACCTTTACTTCTTTCAGTGGCTCTGGAGCCTTTCTTACTGGTTTAACAGGTGGTGTGGGCGGACCTTTTGGCTCCGGTTTTTTCATCGGAGGCAGGGGTACCGATACGGGTTTTGCGGGTGGTGCCGGTTTCGAGGGCGGAATCGGCGCTTTGGTACCCGGTTTTACCGGAGCTGTAACAACTAATTTTTTGGGTGCCGCAGCTACTGGTTTTGGAGCCGGTTTAGGCGCTGGCGCTGGCTTGGCAGCTTTTACCGGTGCTTTAACAGGGGCTTTTGCAGCTGGCTTAGGAGCTGGTTTGGCTGCTTTCTTAGCAGGTGCCGCTTTTTTGGCCGGGGCCGCTTTTTTAGGAGCAGGTTTGGGTGCTGGTTTAGCCGCCTTTTTAGGCGCAGGTTTAGCAGCAGCCTTCTTAGGTGCTGGTTTTGAAGCTGTTTTCTTGGCTGGTGCCGCCTTTGGAGCCGGTTTTTTTGCTGCCTTAGGGGCTGGTTTTTTAGTAGCCATACGCTTTTATCCTTTTTTGTTTACTA
>Ga0164290_1001903_pt1 | contig 20911 bp, 24 predicted proteins | sample Micstemetagenome_FD_108782 | JGI IMG/M metagenome (GOLD analysis project Ga0164290, IMG submission 108782) | Contaminated culture microbial community from soil near Moab, Utah, USA - Microcoleus steenstrupii SON62 (Illumina Assembly) | ecosystem: Environmental > Terrestrial > Soil > Soil crust... | reverse complement strand
GATGTCGCGTCGCTGCGAACTCACCGGTATCGGCCCCATGGTCGGCCACAGCGTGAGCCACTCGAACGTCAAGACCAAGCGCCGCTTCCTGCCGTCGCTGAAGACGGTCAAGGTCGCCTCGGAAGCTCTGGGCCAGTCGTTCAGCCTGCGCATCTCGAACGCCGCCCTGCGCACCCTGGACTTCAAGGGCGGGCTGGATCCGTTCATCGTCAAGGCCAAGGACGAGCAGCTCTCGACCGCCGCCCAGCGCATCAAGCGCCAGGTGAAGGCCAAGCTGGCCGAACAAGCCGCCGCCTGATCGGGCGACGAAAGCAAGATTTGAAAAGGCCGGTGGAAACACCGGCCTTTTTCTTTGCCCGCGAGATGGCACACTGCCGCCATGACCCGCGACGAGATGTACGCCCACGCCCTGTCCCTGCCGGAGGTTGAGGAGTCGACGGTGCACGGGGTCCGCTGCGTGCGACTGCGGGGCAAGCTGCTGATCAACGACACGCGCCTGCCCGACGCCGTCTCCCTGTCGCTCGACCACGGCGACATCGACCTTCTGATGGAGACCGAGCCACAGACCTATTTCAAGACGCCGCATTTCGAGGGCTGGCCGGCGGTGCTGGTGCGTTACGAGGCCGCCGACGACGACCGGCTGCGCGAGCAGATCGACAAGGCCTGGGCCCGGCGGGCGACGAAGGCCCAGCGCAAGGCGTGGGGCCTGTAAGGGTTGCGTAGGCGGCGGGCCCGGCTAGGCTGACTCCGTTGTCGTCGGGGAGCTTGCCGTGTCCTTCATCGCCTGCCGCGCCGCCCTGGGCGCCGCTTCCCTGCTCGCCCTCGCCGCCTGCGCCACGGGTCCCGTCGGGACGGTCACGCCTCCCGCGACCGAACCCGCCGCTACCGTCGCGCCGACGCGCGAATCGACCGCCTTCACCCTCGGCACCGACCAGCCGCGCACGCCCGAACAGCTGGCCATGCAGTTCGACAAGGCCGACCTGTCGATCAAGGTCATCCCCGGGGACAAGGCCATCGACGCCGTCGCCGTGCTGGACTTCACCGCCACCGCGCCGCTGTCGGCCCTGGTGGTCGAGCTGGACACCCTGCTGACCGTGTCCTCGGTGGAGGTCGACGGCCGCGAGCTCGCGGCGGGCGACTGGACCAATCCCGAAGGCCGGATGACCATCCCCCTGCCCCGCCCGCTGGCCGCCGGAGAGAAGGTCTCGGTGCGCATCGCCTACGCCGGCAAGCCGCGCGTGGCCCCGCACGCGCCGTGGGACGGCGGCTTCGTCTGGGCCAACACCTCGGACGGAACGCCGTGGATCGCCACCGCCATCCAGGGCGAGGGCTGCGACATCATGTGGCCCTGTATCGACAGCCCCCTGGCCGAGCCGGGACGGGTGGATCTGCACATCACCGTGCCGTCGAACCTGTCCGCTCCGTCGAACGGCCGCTTCCTCGGCACGGTCGATCACGGCGACGGCTGGACGACCTGGAACTGGTCGGCGGCCCACCCCAACACCTACGCCATCGCCCTGAACATCGGGCCCTATGTCGAGCTGAAGTCCGACTATCGCAGCCGCTTCGGCAACACCGTGCCCATGTCCTACTGGCATCTGAAATCGGACGACCCGGCCAAGGCCCGGGCCCTGTTCGACCAGTTCGCGCCGATGATGGACTTCTACGAGGCGACCGTCGGCCCCTACCCCTTCGGCGACGAGAAGATGGGCGTGGTCGAGACGCCGCACCTGGGCATGGAGCACCAGACGATCAACGCCTACGGCAATGAGTACAAACTCGACGGACGCGGCTTCGACTGGCTGCTGCACCATGAACTCAGCCACGAGTGGTTCGGCAACCAGCTGACCAACCGCAACGCCGACGACATGTGGCTGCACGAAGGGCTGGGCAGCTACATGCAGCCGCTCTACGCCCGCTGGCTGAACGGCGACCGCTTCATGCAGGTCTATCTGCAGGAACACCGGCGCGAGCTGATCAACAAATTCCCCGTCGTCTCGGGGACGATCAAGTCCGAGGACGAGGTCTACAAGGGCGAGGTCGGGCCCGGTCTGGACATCTATTACAAGGGCTCGCTGATCTCTCATTCGTTGCGGATGCTGATCGGCGACGAGGCCTTCTTCCGCTCGGTGACGCGCATCGTCTATGGCGCGGCCGATCCCCGGCCCGGCCAGTTCCGGCCGCGCTACGGCACGACCGACGAACTGCTGGCCATCGTCAATGAAGAGACGGGCGAGGACCTGACCTGGTTCTTCCGCGGCTATCTGTACAACGCCGCCCTGCCGGACCTGAAACAGACCCGCGACGGCGACGATCTGGTGCTGGAATGGGTCACGGGCGACGGCGGCGTCTTCCCCATGCCGGTCGAGATCGAGATCGACGGCCGCCTTCAGACCGTGGCCATGACGGACGGCCGGGGCCGGATCACGGCGCCGGCGACGGCCCATATCCTGATCGACCCCGGGAACAAGGTGCTGCGCCGGCTCGACTTCATCGAGGCCTGGCAGGCGGCGGGCTCGCCGGACTAGACCGCTTCCGCCGTCACCGACTGCCGCACCAGCTGGCACGAGCCTTGGGTGGTCAGGAAGGCGATGTCGGCCGCGTCCCGCCCGCAGGCGATGCGCACCAGACCCTCGACCGGCGCCAGCCCCGTCGGATCGACCAGCCACCAGCCGTTCGACAGCCAGACCTCGAAGATGGCGTGGAAGTCGGGCGGATTGAGCTGGTGCGCGAAGGCGCTGACCGCCCGCGCCGGAATGCCCGAGGCCCGGCACAGGGTGATGCCCATATGGGTGAAGTCGCGGCACACCCCGGCCCGGTCGATGAAGGTCCGCGCCGCGGTCGTCTCGCTGTCCGAGGCCCCGGGCTCATAGTCGATCTCTGCCTTGATCCATTCGAGGATCTTCAGCACCCGGTCGCCGCCGACGGTGCCGCCGAAGGTGCGTTCCGCGAACCGCCCGAACTGGTCCGAGGGGCAGTAACGGCTGGGGTTCAGATAGGTCAGGACCTCGGCCGGCAGGTCGTTCCAGTCGTGCTGCACCGTCACCGGCGGCAGGCCCTTGAGCACGCCGTTGTCGACCACCGCCGTATAGGTCAGGGCCACCTCGCCCGACAGGTGGGCGCGCAGGGTTCGGGCGCCGAATTCCTCGTCCTCGTCCTGGATGAAGTCGATCGCGGGGGTGGTGGTCAGGCTCTCTTCCAGCACCGTCTGGCCGGGCCAGTGGGCGACCTGAATCTTGTAGATGGCGTCCGTCGGCGGGTCGAAACGATAGACCAGATCGGCGCGGACACGAATTTTCATGGGGACTCTGAAGCGTTTCGGGGCGGGAACGGGGAGGCCGGCGGGCCCTGAAAGAGGAACCCGCCTGGGAGCCAATCGTTCTCTACGGGCAGGGGCTGCACGTAATTCGAGGATCAATACCATGAAAACGCTTGTATCCGTGACCGTAGCCGCCGCCGCTCTGCTGATCGCCGGCGGCGCATCCGCCCAGATTGCGGGCGGCCTGGGCGGACAGGTCGGCGGCTCTGTCGGCGTCGGCATTCCCCAGACCGCGCCGATCACCCAGGGCGTCGGCTCCATCGCCCGCGACGGCGTCCGCACGACCCGTGACACCGTGCGCGACACCCGCGACACCGTGCGCAACGTGCGTCCTGACGCCAGCGTGAACGCCAACGCCAATGTCCGCGCCGACGCCCGCGCGAGCCGCGACGGCGCCGCCGTCGACGCCGCCATCCAGACCGGCGCCATGGTGCACAGCTCCGACGGCGCCATGCTGGGGTCCGTCGTGGACGTGACCCGCAACAGCGCCGGCCGCGCCACGGCCTTCGTGGTTCGCTCCGCCGACGGCGCGACCCGCACCGTCCCGGCCGGCAGCGTCTCGGCCCAGGGCAATGTGCTGGTGACCGGCTGGACGGAAAGCCAGTTCAACCGCCGCCGCCACCGCTAACGGCTGGAAGCAACGGGAAGCCCGCGCCCATCGGCGCGGGCTTTCGCGCGTCCGCTTCACGCTCATCGGCAATCATCGGCGGACCTCGTTCCCGGTCCGTTGTCCGCCCTCGCCGTCCCCCTGCAGGGTCTCGCTGAACGGTCTCTCGACGGTTCGCGAAATCCACTGACTCCGACATGCGGTCCGGAGAGGGGGCTGCATGTCCGTGAACATCCCGGTCGCCGTCGGCGAGCTGTTCGACAAGATCACCATCCTGCGCATCAAGTCGGAACGGCTGACCGACGCGGGAAAGCGCGCCAACGTCGCCGACGAATTGCGGGCCCTGGAAGAGGTCGCATCCGCGATCGCCGTCACCCCCGAACTGCTGGCGCTGATCGACGAGCTGCAGTCGGTGAATGCGGGGCTCTGGGACGTCGAGGACATGAAGCGGGCGCATGAGCGGGAGGGCCGTTTCGACGCCGCCTTCATCGCCCTGGCCCGGCGCGTCTATCTGGAGAACGACCACCGCGCCGCCATCAAGCGGCGGATCAACATCCTGACGGGTTCGGGCATCGTCGAGGAAAAATCCCATGTCTGACGGGGTCCTGATCATCGCCAACAGCATGATCGGAGACGCCATCCTGACGACGGGCGTCATCTCGGAGATCGCGAGACGGCACGCGGGTCACGCCCTGGTCGTGGTCTGCTCGCCGGTGACCGCGCCGCTGTTCCGGGCCATGCCCGAGGCGCCGGAGGTCGTTCCGCTGGTCAGGCGGAAGCGCGGCCGGCACTGGCTGGCGCTGTACGGCCGCCTCAGGGGGCGGCGGTGGGCGCGGATCTACGATTTCCGCAAGACGGTCTTCTCGCAGTTCCTGCACGGCCCGAAATCGAGGCCGGTCCGCGCGCGGACGGGAGAGCCGGTCCACAAGGTCGTCGAAGCCTCGTCCATACTGGGGCGCGGCGCGGCGCCGTACGATCCGGTGATCTGGAAGGACTCCGCGGCTCCGGCCGACCTGCCCGGGGCGCTGCACGGCTGGCGCGGACCGGTTCTGGCCCTGGGCCCCGGCGCCAGCCGGGCGGGCAAGGCCTGGCCCGCGGAGCGGTTCGCGGACACGGCCCGGCGCCTGACCGCGGCGGGCGCGGCGCTCGAAGGCGCGTTCGTGGCCGTGGTCGGCGGTCCGGGGGACGGCGAAGCGGCCCGGACCATCCGAGCCGTCCTGCCCTCGTCCCGTTTCCTCGATTTCACCGGCGAGCCCCTGCTTCCGACGTCCGGCGTGCTGGCCCGCGCCGATCTGTTCGTGGGCAATGACTCCGGCATGATGCATCTGGCGGCCGCCTCGGGCGCGCCGACCCTGGGCCTTTTCGGCCCCACGGACGAACGTCTCTACGGTCCGTGGGGACAATCCACGGCCGTCGTTCGACCGGCGGGGGTGGCGTTCGTGTTCGGCAAGACCTCGAAAACCGTCAGCCGGGCGCACTCGCAGATGGACAAACTGGCCGTCGAGGTCGTGGTCGAGGCCGCCGCCATGCTCATAGTGGACTGAGGAACCTCGGCGTCCGGAGTAGTCTAGTGCGAGCCCCGGGCGAGCGTCTGAACGTGGATTTCAGCGTATCCGCCGTTGCCTTGGCCGGTGCACTGGAACTCCTTAGTCACTAGCGTGAGCAAGCATCCTGACTCTCCCGGCTGCGTGCATAGGCTAGTGACGCCGCCAAAAGCGGTAGCGCCAGTATAGCCCCACACCTTACAGCGCTCGACCGCAATAGTAGTGCCATCGTCTGCAAGTTGCGGCGCTTCGAACATGCCAACTTCATAGGACAGGCGGACAGTGCCGTCAGAACGGCTTCCACCGGTCGCTTGCCAGGTCTTGACGGTTGCGCAGGCGCTAACGAGCAACAGGGCGCCGAGCGCCAGTGCGACTTTCTTCATGGGGTCCCCCTCAGAACCGACCGCATCTGCGGTACCGCGGAACCCTAGCGCTTAGGTAGAATGGAGGTCTGTCACTTCTCGACGTAACGGTGAGCACGAGCCCAACCAAACCCCGCACGGCCTTGTCGCCATGATTGATTGTGAAGCCAGTCGGGAACGGCCAGGAAACCTCAGGGCTCCAGCTCGATGTCCCAGTACAGATAGTCGAGCCAGCTCTGGTGCAGATAGTGGGGCGGGAAGCGGCGTCCGAACTCCTGCAGCTGCCAGGCATTGGGCCGGTGGGGCGCGCGGCGCAGGGGCATGCCGGCCTGCTGGGGCGTGCGGCCGCCCTTGCGCAGATTGCACGGCGAGCAGGCGGCGACGATGTTTTCCCAGGTGGTGCGGCCGCCTCGCGACCGCGGCACGACATGGTCGAACGTCAGCTGTTCGGTCGCATGGCAGTACTGGCAGGCGAAGCCGTCGCGCAGGAAGACGTTGAAACGGGTGAAGGCGGGCTGCCGGTCCTGGTCGACATAGTTCTTCAGCGCGATCACGCTGGGCAGGACGAACTCCATCGACGGACTGCGCACCACCTTGTCGTAGGTGGAGACCACGTCGACGCGGTCCTGGTACACCGCCTTGACCACCTCCTCCCACGGCCAGATCGACAGCGGATAGTAGGACAGCGGGCGGAAGTCGGCGTTCAGCACCAGCGCGGGCCAGCCAGACGGGGGACGGCTCAGGACCTGCATCAGGCCCTCGCCATCGGGCAGAGGAACATGGACGCGAACGGACTGAAGACGTGTCTCCTTCCCTGTCTGAGCCTCAACCCTAGTCTTGATTCGACGGCTTGGCGATGACCGGTCGGCGACGGTTTCGCAACGCTCAGCCGCGCGAGGCGGCGCCCGGGAAGGCGGGCAGACTCCATCCCCAGACCAGGGCCCCGGCGCGCAGGACGAAGCCGCAGGGCGCGGCGATCAGGGCCGCCGGCCAGGCGTCCAGCCCCGCCGCCCGGGCGATGACGAAGACCGTCGCGGCCAGCAGGGCGGCGGAGACCGTGATCTCGCGCCGCAGAAGGATGGACGGCTCGCCGGCCAGCAGGTCGCGGACCACGCCGCCGAAACAGGCGGTCAGGGCGCCCATGACGATGCAGATCAGGGGGGCGACGCCGAAGGCCTCGGCCTTGGCCGCGCCCATCACGCCGTAGGCGGCGAGGCCCAGGGCGTCGAGCCACAGCAGGGCCCGGAACCGCCACGACCGCGCGCCCAGCATCCAGACCACCACCGACGCCGCCAGACAGACGGCGATATAGCGCCAGTCCTGCACCCAGAAGACCGGCGCGCCGATCAGCAGGTCGCGCAGGGTGCCGCCGCCCACGCCGGTGATCGCGCCGAAGAAGGCGAAGGTGACCACGTCGTGCCTCTGCCGCGCCGCCGCCAGGGCTCCGGTGGCCGCGAACACCGCCACGCCCGCGAAGTCGAGGGCGCCCAGCACGGTCTCCGGATTGGCCAGGGCAGGATCGACGATAGGGCTCACTCTATTTTCTCTCTGCCGTCTCGCGCGCGGCGCTCGTCTGCTTGAGAGGGGGATGGTCCTCCAGCACGACCTCGCCGCGCTTGACCGCTCCATACCATCCCCAGAGCAGATGCGCCGCAACGCTGCGGTGGGGCCGCCACATCTCGGCGCGGACATAGGCCTGTTTCTCGCGCGGCCGATCCGGGGCCCGGTCGGCCCAGCGCATCGCCTCCTGCAGGGCGATGTCGCCGGCGGGGAAGACATCCAGCCGCCCCTCGCAGAACATCAGGAACGTCTCGGCCGTCCACTTGCCGACGCCCTTGATGGCGACGAGCCGGGCCACGGCCTCCTCGTCGGACAGGCTTTCCAGATGGTCGAAGTCGATCCGCCCCTCGACATGGGCCCGGGCGATCTCGTGGCCATAGGTCGCCTTCTGGATCGACAGGCCGAAGCTGCGCAGCATCTCGATCGGCGTGGCCAGCACCCGTTCCGGCGTAATCTCGTGCTCCAGCCCCGCCGCGACGCGGGCCCAGATCGCGGCGGCCGAGGCGACCGACACCTGCTGGTCCACGATCATGTGGAACAGCCCTTCGAAGCCGCCGGTGCGCCACCGCCAGTCGAACGCCGGCGTCTGGGCGAGGGCGCGGTCCAGGGCGGGATCGAGGGCGGCCAGGGCGGCGCGCGCGGCGGCGATCTGTTCGGCGGAAGGAGCAGCGGCCATTCGGACCTCATCGACAGGGGCTGGGGGGCGATTTAATCGTGTCGCCATGACCACTCTGAACGAACTGCTGCATCCGATCACCCCGGCGGAATTCCACGCCGACTATGACGACCGGAAACCGCTGCATATTCCGGCCGGAGAGGGGGCCCCCAAGCGCAGCCTGCTGGACTGGGCCCGCTTCAACCAGCTGCTGGACCAGACCTCGATCTGGACCGCCAATACGCTGAAGCTGGTCTACAACGGCGAGCCGATCCCGCCCGAGCAATACTGCATCGAGGCCAGGTCGCTTGCAGGCCCCTCGCTGCGGCCCTCGCCCGCCAAGGTGCAGCCGCTGATGGCCATGGGCGCCAGCGTCATCTGCGGCGACGTTCACGAACTGACGCCCGGGCTGAAGGCCCTGTCCCGCGACCTGTCCTCGACCTTCGCCGCCTCGGTCGGGGCCAATGTCTATTGCTCGTTCGGCGGGGTTCACGCCTTCGAGACCCACTTCGATCCGCATCATGTGTTCGCCGTCCAGGTGGAGGGCGAAAAGACTTGGCGCCTGTACGGCAACCGCGCGGATTCCCCCGTCGACCTGCCCACCGACCGCCTCGAGGCGCAGCAGTTTTTCGCCCGCACCCGCGGCCCGCTGATGCAGGAGGTGCATATGCGCCCCGGCGACGTCCTGTATCTGCCGCGCGGCTGGTATCACGACGCCCTGACCGTCAAGGGAGCGTCACTGCACGTGACCTTCTCGGTGACGCCGCTGTACGGCCGCATCCTGTTCAAGCTGCTGGAATCGGCGGCCATGCAGGATCCCCAGTTCCGCGCCTGGCTGCGCCCGGCCGCCGAGGATGCCGGCCGTCCGCTCCATGCGCAGCTGACGGCCCTGGGCGCCAAACTGGCGGCCCTCGCCGGATCGGTCGCCTTCCGCGACGAGATCGCCATGGCCCAGGAGCGACTGCTGCCGCGCGGCGAGGCCTATGCCCTGCCCGCCCGCATGACGGTTTCGCGCTTCCAGCGGACGGGCCTGGCCAGTCCCCGGTTCACGGGTCCGGCGGCGGTGGCCATGGAATGGGCGCTGAGCCAGCCGTCGATCGTGCTGGAGGACATGATCGGCCAGTTCGACTTCGTGCCTGAACAGGCGCTGCGGCAGGCGATCGCCGAGGCCGAGCGCGCCGGAGCGTTGAGGCGCGTCTGATGTTCACCACCCGCTTCGCGCCCTCGCCTACCGGACGGCTGCATCGGGGCCACGCCTTTTCGGCCCTGACGGCATGGACGGGTGCGCGGGCGGCGGGCGGGCGGTTCCTGCTGCGGATCGAGGACATCGACCCGACGCGATGCCGGCCCGAGTTCGAGACCGCCATCCTCGACGATCTGGCCTGGCTGGGTCTGGACTGGGAACGGCCGGTCCGGCGGCAGTCGGATCACCTGACCGACTACGCGGCCGTGGTCGACGTGCTGGACCGGCGCGGCCTGCTGTACCGCTGCTTCCGCACCCGCAAGGACATCCTGGACGCCATCGGCGACGCGCCGCACGGACCCGCCGAGGCGGCCCGGCCCGGTCCGCATCCGGCTGAAGAGGAAGCCGCCTTCCTGGCCGAGGGGCGCGCCTTCGCCTGGCGGCTGTCGCTGGACCGGGCGCGCGACCTGATCGGTCAACGCGCGTGGGAGGCGCTGGCCTTCGTCGAGGAGGGCGAGGGACCCGACGGCGAACGGGGGCTGATCCGGGCCCGGCCCGAGACGGCGGGGGACGTGGTCCTCGCCCGCAAGGACGCGGGGACCGCCTATCATGTCGCGGTCACCCACGACGACGCCCTGCAGGGCGTGACCCATGTCATCCGGGGTCAGGACCTGTTCGAGGCGACCCATATCCAGGTGCTGATCCAGACGCTGATGGGCTGGCCCACGCCCGTGTATCGCCATCACCGGCTGCTGACCGGCGAGGACGGCCGGCGCTACGCCAAGCGCGACCGGTCCGTCACCCTGGGCGAGCTGCGCGCCGCGGGGCTGAGCCCGGAAACGCTGCGGGCCGAACTCGGCTTCTGATCAGGGCGCGAGGCGGCCCTTGGCCTGGTCTGCCGAAAAGATCACATCCGCGTCGGGTGTCTCATCGGCGACGCCCGGCGCGTTCAGCCGGTTCAGCACGTGCCGGATGACGTTCAGCCGGGCGGTCTTCTTGTGGTCCGTGGCCACGACCGTCCAGGGGGCGTGGGCGCAATGGGTTTCCGCCAGCATCCGGTCGCGGGCCGCGGAATAGGCGTCCCAGCGCTTCTGCGCCTCGGCGTCCAGCGGCGATCGCTTGAAGTACTTCAGGGGCTCGGTCGCCCGCTCCTTCAGACGCTGGGCCTGCTCCTCCTTCGAGATGTCGAACCAGAATTTGATCACGAGGATGCCCGAGTCCGTCAGCAGCCGCTCGAACCGCGGCGCGTCCTTGAGGAACTGCTCGTGCTGCTGCGGCGTGCAGAAGCCCATGACCGGTTCGACGCCGGCGCGATTGTACCAGGAGCGGTTGAAGATCGACGTCTCGCCCTCCGTCGGCAGGTGCGGGACATAGCGCTGGAAATACCATTGGCCGGACTCGCGCTCGGTCGGCTTGGGCAGGGCGTAGACGCGCGTCTGACGCGGCGACATGTATTCGGTCAGCCGGGTGATCGATCCGTCCTTGCCCGCGGCGTCGCGGCCCTCGAACACCATCACGGTCTTCTGGCCCTTCTCGATCGCCCAGGCCTCGGCCTCGACCAGCTTCAGCTGCAGGCGTTCGAGCTCGGCCTGGTAGTCGTCTGATTTTCCCATGACGCCACCGTGGACCCGACGGCCGCGTTTCAGCAAGCCAGACCGTATTGCGGGACTGTTTCATCCTCGCCGTCCGGCCGTCGCGATGATGAAACGCTTCTAACGTGCCTGGACGGCGACGGAGCGCTATCACGGGACGCCAGTCGGAGACCCCGTCATGATCGCCACGCGCCGCGCCCTTCTGGGCGGCTTCACCGCCCTGCCCCTCCTCGGCGCCCTTCCCGTCCGGGCGCAGGAGGATCGCGACCGTCAGGCCGAAGCCGCCCTCGACGCCCAATTCGCGCAGCACGCCCCGCCGGCCATGATCTCCGCCGTCATCGCGCGCGACGGGCTGATCTGGTCGGGCGTGCGCGGCGTGCGGCGCGCCGGGTCCGCGGACCCCGCCGCCGTCGACCAGCTCTGGCACCTCGGCTCCAACGGCAAGGCGATGACGGCCGTCCTCTACGCCCGTCTGGTCGAACAGGGCCGGGCCCAATGGGGCGCGACCCTGCCCGAGCTGTTCCCCGGCCAGACCATCGATCCGGCCCTGCGGTCCCTGACGATGGAGGACCTGCTGTGCCACCGTTCCGGCCTGATGGATCGCGACCTGCTGACCCGCGAGGTCATGATGGCCGGCCATACGGACACGCGTTCCACCCGCGACCAGCGCATCGACTTCGCCGCCATGGTTCTCGGCAAGACCCCGACCGGGACGCGCGGCGCCTTCGCCTATTCGAACGTCGGCTACATCCTCGCCGGCGCCGCCATAGAACGGCTGGTCGACCGCTCGTGGGAAGAGACCATCAAGGCCGAGGTCTTCGATCCGCTGGGCATGGCCTCGGTCGGCCACGGAGCCCCGAGGGGCGACAATCCCTGGGGCCATCGCGGCGAGGCGCTGATCCCGGTCGACCCCGCCGGCTTCGCCGACAACCCGCCGCCCTTCGGCCCCGCCGGCCGCATGCACATGACCATCGACGACTACGGCAAATTCCTGCGCCTCTATCTGACCGGGGGCGGCGGCCTGCTGCAGCCCGAAACCCTGACCCGGTTGACGACGCCGCCCGAGGGTTCGCCGCCGGCCTACGCCTGGGGCTGGGGGGTACAGCCCGGTCCGCGTCTGGGCCACGACGGGTCGAACACCCTGTGGCACGTCACCGCCCGCGTCCTTCCCGCCCGGGGAATCGCGGTCGTGTCCGCCGCCAACCACCACGGACGCGGCCAGCCGGCCAACCACGCCATGGCCGAGGCCCTGAGCGCGATCTACGCCCCCGTCTGAACCGCCGCGCTTTCGCTGGCTGCGGGGGACCGCTAAGGCTGGTCGGGCATGAAGCGCGACTTCGCCGATTTCTGGAATCTGATGTGGGAGCTGACGCTTGGCCTGTGCGCCGCGTTCGCCCTGCTGAACGCCTTCGCCCCCGGCCAGGACCTGCCGTGGAAGCCGCTGGATCTCAACCATCCAATCGGCCAGGCGACCGGCGCCAAGGTGGCCGATTTCGAACTGCCCCGCACCGCCGCGCCCGAGGAGACCGCCGCCGTCACCGACGCCTGCATCCAGGTGCTGCGCGAGGCCGGCGTCACCGTCGAACGGGCCGAGGACAAGGACGACGGCGGCTTCTGCCTCGTGCGCGGAGCCGTCAGGATCACCGGCGGCGACGTCACGCCCCTGGACGGCGCCCCCGTCATGCAGTGCCCCCTGGCCGTGCGGTACGTCATCTGGGACCGCCAGGTGCTGCAGCCGGCGGCCCAGGCGGCGTTCGGCAGCCGGGTGGCGCGGGTGAACGAGGTCGGCACCTATTCCTGCCGCCGCATCTACGGCCTGACGGCCACGGACGCCCGGCCCAGCGAGCATGCGCGGGCCAACGCCCTGGACATCGGCAGCATGACCCTGGCCGACGGCCGCAAGGTCTCGGTGCTGAAGGACTGGGACGGAACCGGCCCCGCCGGCGCCGAGGGCCAAGGCTTCCTGAAGCGCATCCGGGACGGCGCCTGCCGGGCGTTTTCGACGGTCCTGACGCCCGACTACAACGAGGCCCACCGCAACCACCTGCATCTGGACGGAGCCCCGCGCAGCCTGTGCGCGTGATTTCGGGTAACCATGCTCGGCCAACGCGACCGTCGGTTTCAGGTTGACCGCCTCCAAATTGCGCGAGAAAAAGTCGCCGCAGTCCGGATTTCGCGCGGCCTCCACACCCGTGCCCGCTCCTTCGCTGAATGAGCTCGTCCAGATGGGCTGACGGGTGTCCCGTCGGGACGCCTGCCTGGCAAGCGCGTTCACGGAGACGCATTATGGCGACCGGTACGGTCAAGTGGTTCAACCCGACCAAGGGTTTCGGCTTCATCCAGCCCGATGGCGGCGGACAGGACGTTTTCGTCCACATCACCGCGGTGCAGAAGGCGGGCCTGCAAGGCCTGGATGAGAACGCCAAGGTCGAATACGAGCTGGAATCCCAGCGCGGCAAGACGTCGGCGATCGATCTGAAGCTTCTCTGATCCACGACTGACACGTTCATGAGACGGGCGCGGCGGCTTCGGCTTCCGCGCCTTTCTTTTGGGCTGACGACCACTGCGCCAGCACGATGGCGGCCAGCACCACCGCCCCGCCCAGGGCCTGCACCGGCGTCAGGGTCTCGGCGAAGATCACCCAGCCCAGCAGGGCCGCGACCACGGGCTGGATCAGCACCGTCACCGCCGTCAGCGCCGCCGGCAGCCGGCCCAGCGACCAGGCCACCCCGCCCTGGCCGATCACATGCATCAGTCCCAGACCCGCGCAGGCCGCCCAGCCGCCCCATGAACCGGGCAGGACCTGCTCGCCCAGCGCCAGCGCCGCCAGCAGCAGGCCGGGCGCCGCGATGGCGGTCGACCACAGCATCACCCGCCCCGCCGAATACCGCCCCCGCGCCGCCTTCACGGCGATGAAATAGCCGGCGTACCAGAGGGCGGTTATGGCCGCGAAGGCGTCGCCCAGCGGCGGGTTCGACCCCTGCCCGCCGTCGGCCCCCAGCGACATCGTCACCGCCCCCGCGATGGCCGCGGCCAGGGCGACGAGGAACAGCGCCTTCGGCCGGTCCCTGAACAGCCACCAGCCGACCAGGGTCACCACCACGGGCGTGAGGTTGGTCAGTGTGGTGGCGTTGGCCACCGAGGTGAAGGCGATCGAATAGTGCCAGAAGGCCAGATCGAGCACGAGCATCCCGCCCGCCAGCGCCATCCAGCCGGACGGCCGCCCGATCCCCTCGCCGCCCGGCCTTGCGGCGATGGCCAGCAGCCACGGCAGGGCGAAGGCGAACCGCCAGAACCCCGCCGCCGCCGGCCCCGCATCCGCCAGCCGCACCAGTATGGGCGCGAACCCCAGCACGCAGGCCGAGGCGATCAGGACCAGCAGGGCGGAGGCGCGGGTGGCGGGCATGGACCGGGTATAGCGGATTCTCGCCCTGTCCCCCGCCCCGCAAACCCGCTATCTGGCCGCCCGAACCAGCAGGAAAGCCTCCATGTCCGGCGTCGTGCGCCTGTCGACCCAGGTCCACAAATGGGTCTCGCTGATCATCGGCGTGCAGGTGATCTTCTGGGTCGTCGGCGGCCTGGTCATGGTCTGCCTGCCGATCGAGCGGGTGCGCAGCGAGCACCACATCCGCGAGGTCGCGACCCCGCCCCTGCCCGCCGCCGCCGTCCTGCCCCTGTCCGAGGTCGCCGCCCGGACCCGCAGCACGCCCACCCGCGCCGAGCTGCGCTCCACCCTGCGCGGCCCGGTCTGGATCCTGCGCAGCGGCCAGGGCGATCCCGTCACCGTCAGCGCCCTGACCGGCGCGCCCCTGCCCGCCATGACGGCCGCCCAGGCCCGCGCCGCCGCCGTCGCCGCCTATACGGGCGCGGGCGCCCCGACCCGGGTGGAATACCTGGCGACGCCGCCGCAGGAGACCGGGAAGAAGACCCCCGTCTGGCGCGTGGACTTCAGCGACGCCGAACGCACGACCTTCTACGTCTCGCCGCAGACGGCCGAGGTCGAGACGCGGCGCTCGGCCGTCTGGCGGCTGTATGATTTCATGTGGCGGCTGCACATTCTCGACTTCAGGAACGGCGAGAATTCCAACAGCCCGCTGCTGATCGGCGTGACCGTCCTGACCCTGGCCCTGCTGGTCACGGGCCTGATCCTGCTGGTCGCGCGGCTGCGCCGGGACTGGCTGAAGCGGGGGTGAGCCTTCCCGAATTCCGCGCATCCCCGCGAAGGCGGGGACCCAGGTTTGAGCGGCAGGCAGACGGGCAAGGTTAGCCGGCGCTGGCCCAGCCGCCGGCGGCGAGGCCAAAGCCTGGGTCCCCGCCTTCGCGGGGATGCACGGTAAAATCCGTAGCCCTAGCTCTCGAGCCGGCTCCTGGCCTTGTCGCTCTTGCTCAGTCCGCCCTTCTGGCCCGCCGCGCGGGCGAGTTCCGAGTTGCGCGAGAAGGTGCGCTGTTCGGGGGCCACGCTCGAGCCGCCCTTGGAGGCGATCTCGCGGCGCTGTTCCAGCGACATGGCCGCAAAGCCGCGCGGACGTCCGGTGGTGGGTTTGATCTCGGTCATGGTTACTACCTCCGCACGATTGAACGTACCGCCTAAAGCTTTCCGTCGCACCGCAAGTTACGGATATGTCGGTTTTTTCATGGTGAAGGTCGGGGGCGCCGCGGGCCCCTCACGGATAGTCCTCGGCCGCCCCGTCCGGCAGCCCCATCTGCCGCCGCCAGTCGTCGCGATGCATCTGCAGGATCGCATACTCGGCCGAGGCCAGCGGCTTCAGCCGCCCGTCCCGGTCCCACACGCAGTCGGCCCACGGCTGGTTCCCGGCCCGCTTCCAGTCCTGTTCCGCCGTCTCCGCCCCCAGATGTTCGGCGCGAAAGGCGAACAGGAAGGCCAGATGCCACAGCGGCGCCTCGGTCATCGGCTCGCCCCGCATGAAGGCCAGCAGGGATTGCGCCAGCGCCCGCACCTCCTCCATCTCGGCCTCGAACGCATCGTATTTGCGCCGGGCGTATTCGTCCCAGCCTTCCAGCGGCTCCGGGATCGGGTCCTTCTCCGTCCGCCGGACCCAGGCCTCCGAGGCCCGCCGCCGCCACAGGTTGGCCAGCCCCACCTGATACCGCTTCGCCAGCGAGGCCCCGGTCTCGCCCTGCTCCCACCCGCGGCGGATCTCGGCCCAGGTGTCTTCGGAGCGCTTCTTGCGGGTGGGGCCTTCGTACATGGAGGGCAACGTAGCGCGGGGGGACGTCAAATCTGGACGTGGGTTCCCCCCCGGGGACGAACGGCCCGCTTCAGGCCTGTTCGCCGCCACGTCTCCACAACCGGACATGGCCATGGCAAGCTTGAGCAGGAGGGCGTCATGACCAGACCATCACCGCCAGGGCCGATGACGCCCCAGATCGCGCAGGCCTACGCCGACACCATGTCGAACCTGGCCTTCATCAAGCAGCAGCAATGGACGGTCACCAACTATGTCGTCCTGCTGATCGCCGCCCTCTTCGCCCTGCATGGACGGGCCAGCCCGGGCGGCCTCTGGATCATGGGCGGCCTGGTCCTGCTCACCGGCGGCTACGGCCTCTATCTGCTCATGAAGATGCAGGCCGGCCTGCTGAAATTCAGGCGGCGCATGGCGGCGATCAACGCGCGCTTCTTCACGCCGGAAGAGCGGGAGTGGCTGGCGATTTCGGACAAGCCGAAATCCATGTTCCATGACGTCGGATTCCTGGTCGGGCTGTCCGCTGTCATCGTCATGGCGGCGGGTCTGGCCCTCTGGGCGATGTCCGTCCCGGCCCCGTCGAAGGCGCCGTTCATCGAGCTGAGGATCGGATGACGCCGCCGATGGCCGGCGGGCCGACCCAAATCCGAAGAAGGATCAGGAAGCGCCCTGCAGCCCCTGCCGCCTCGCCGCCGCCGCCGCGCTGTCGTCCGGCCGGGTGTTGAAGGCGATCACCGCGCGCGGGGCGCGGCGGTGGATGACGTTCACCAGGTCTTCCAGCAGCATCAGATAGGGCGGTGCGCGCACGCCGGCGCCGATGACCACGCAGTCGGGATCCAGCGCCTCCAGCCGCTCGGCCAGCACCTGCCCCGCGGTCTCGCCGAGGTCGACAAGGACCTGCTCGGCCCGCCATCCGCGCGCCGCGGCGTCATCCAGGGCGGCGTTCAGCCCGGCGCGGATCATGTCCGCGTTCATCCCGGGCGGAATGCCGGGGGCGTTGAAGTCGATCAGGTCCGGGTCGATGCCGACGATGACGACGGTGGTGGTCATGAGGGTTCCTGCTCAGGTGGGAGAGCGGAGGTAGGTGCGGCGGTGGAGAAGCGCCAGCCGGTCGTTGGGCTCCAACTCCGGGCCAGGCCGAGGCGCGGGCGGCGAAGGCGCGCTTGGTCCAGCCCTCGCGCGCGGCCCGCTTGCGCAACGCCCCCTCGGAGACGCCGAACCGGCCCGCCACCGTCCGGGCCGACAGGCCGGACAGATAGGCGCCGCGGATCAGGCTCCAGGTGTCGGGGCTGACGGTGACGTAGCGGGTTTCCGGCGGTTGCCGTGTGTGCAGCATGTTGCAGTCCCCCTTCCGTGCGCGCGGCCGGATTATGGGCGCGCGATGCGTCAGGAATGGACGTAGCGGGGGCGGGAGGGGCGGGTTTCGGGAGCGGGAGGGGTGGAGGGGGAGGTGTGGGAGTCTCTGGCCCTTCACGGGTTTCCCCCTCACATCATCCTCCGGCGAGCGCAGCGAGATAGGAGGGGCCTAGCGCGACGCGGTGTAGCGGTGAGCGGCAATTGCTCAGCCCCGGGATGGCGTACGCCTTGCTGCTCCCTGAGCATGGAGGGAGCGACGTTGAAAAGCAGCCCTGACAGGCGACGAGAACCGGCGCATGTTCCAGCCCGTGGGGGACGATCGCATGCCAATGAAAACTGAAGTGAGGCGCGGGGATCTGATCCAAGTTAACTTGGACGGTGCAAAGGGCGTTGAGAAGAAAAATGACACGCGCTCAGGTGCGCGCCCCTGTCTCGTAGTTCAGAACGATGTCGGGAATAAATTCTCTCCCATGACTATAGTCGTTCCGCTGACTGACGCAGGGCAGTTCAAGCTTCTTCCCGTCCAAGTCCTAGTGACCGCCGCCGAACTCAAGTTCGCTGGCAGCAAGGATTCGGTGATCGAGTGTGGGCATGTGCGGACCATTGACGGTGACGAGCGAGTCATCCGGCATCTAGGCTCCGTCGAAGAGGACGTTATGCGTAAGGTCGATCAGGCCTTAGCAGTTAGTCTGGGCCTTTAATCCCGCGTCGCAAACTGTGGCGCTACCTCTACGAACCACCAGTTGACGAATCGGCAGCGGCCTTGACTCTGCCTACCCGAATCGCGGCCTGTATCTTCGGCAACCGGAGATATGTCGTGTCCATAAGCAAGGTAGTGGTTGATCTGACGGCTCGAACATTCAGCGTCGAGGTTCCCGACGACAAGCTCGATGCTGTTCTCGACCGACTTGAGGAAATGTTTGCGAACGGAAACGTGCGCGGCCCAATCATCGACCGATCAGGTGAAGAAAGTCAGCCGGACACTGACGAAGGCCCTGCTTCTGCTTCCCTAGCGAAGGGCGGCAAGAAGCGAGCGCGAACTGGTGGCTCGGGCAAAGTGAAGAGTTGGAGCATCGTGGACCTGGGTCTTGACGAGGCGCAGCGGAGCACGCTTCGGCGCTTTTTCGCGGACAAGACGCCTCGCGGTCAAAACGAAGAAATCGCCGTGTTGGCTGCTAAGCTGTCTGAGCTGACAGGCCAGAAAACCTTCAACGGCGACCAAATTCATTCGGCGCTCAAGATTGTCGACCGCCCCACGCCCAAAAACATGACCGCCGTGTTTGGCAACATGAAGCGAGGCGGTTTGGGTGACTACAAGGGCGTCGATTTCATCGTAAATCACTACACCGAGGACTACGTTAAGTTCAAATTGCCACATCCAGCGAAGACTGCGAAATAATTGGGCATCGCCGACTTATTTAATCAAGAACTCGCGTCGCGCGCCGCCTCGACCGTAGATCGCGCCGTCCTCATTGTCGCGTTTGCTCGAGCATATGAGGGGATCGAGAAACTAAAGACTGGGGATGTCGCAGAGCGTTTCAGCCGCGCTCATCTCGCACGACCGAATGTTACCCGACTAGCATCGATGTTGACGCGAGACAGCCGCGTCTCAATGCGCGCAGGGTACGCTCACCCGCTAAGAGGCGCCAACGGCGCGCTCGCCGACGCCTTTCCTGAGTTTTCGTCAAAGGCGGAAGAGCCACCTGCTCCACCCGTTCCCCATGAGTTGTTGCGCACTGCACCGTTCATAACATCGGCGTATCTCGAAAGTTTGGATAGGCAGGCTGAACTCTACAAGGCAGTTCATGTCTTGGAGAACTCGATGCGGTACCTAATACAAAGGGTTCTAGAAAAAGACCTCGGCGCGGAATGGTGGAACGCCTCGGCAAGCTCTGCGATGAAAAGGAAGCATGAGGACCGATTAGAAAAAGAACAGAACAGAAAATGGCTGCCATCACGTTCAGAACTGGGGCCACTATACTCTATCGACTGGTCAGATCTGATTACTTTGATCCGAAAATATGAACACCTATTTCTCCCCTACATTGGAGAGATCGATTTCATGCATCGATATGCTGACATGGGACTTCTCCGTCATGTCATCGCACATAACGGGTTTGTTGCCGATGACTCTGAATATGGCCGCGTGATGCTGGCCCTTCGTGACTGGAACCGTCAGACCACGGAAGCCATTCGCAGCAACTTTCTCGACTAACCGGAGTAGCGCCTTGCGCCGCTAACTGGTCCGCAGGACTACAACTCAGCCCCCTACAGCCTGCTCTTCCGGAACGCCTCCGCCTTCTCCGCCGCCGCGTCCGCCCGCCAGCGTTTCGGCGCCGACTTGTCGACCTCCTCGCCCTCGGCGGTGAGCACCTCGTTGGCGAACTCTAGGTCCATCAGCTTCATGCGCTTGATCTCGTCGCGCAGGCGCGCGGCCTCCTCGAACTCGAGGTTGGCGGCGGCGTTGCGCATGCGGCCTTCGAGGTCCTTGAGGGCGGCCTGGAAGTTGGAGCCGGTGAAGGGCTTGGACTCCTCGGCCACGCCCGGCGCCGTCAGCTTGTCGAGGGCGCGGCTCTCGTAGGGCGAGGCCATGATCTCCTTGATGTCGCGCTTGACCGACTCCGGGGTGATGCCGTGCTCCTCGTTGTAGGCCTTCTGCTTCTCGCGGCGGCGGTTTGTCTCGGCGATGGCGCGCTCCATAGAGCCGGTCATGCGGTCGGCGTAGAGGATGACGCGGCCGTCGACGTTGCGGGCGGCGCGGCCGATGGTCTGGATCAGCGAGGTCTCGGAGCGCAGGAAGCCCTCCTTGTCGGCGTCGAGGATGGCGACCAGGCCGCACTCGGGGATGTCGAGGCCCTCGCGCAGCAGGTTGATGCCGATCAGGACGTCGAACGACCCCATGCGCAGGTCGCGCAGGATCTCGATCCGCTCCATGGTGTCGACGTCGGAGTGCATGTAGCGGACGCGGACGCCCTGCTCGTGCATGTATTCGGTCAGGTCCTCGGCCATCTTCTTGGTCAGGACGGTGACCAGGCTGCGGTAGCCGGCGCGGGCGACGGCCTTGACCTCGTCGATGCAGTCGTCGACCTGGTTGCGGGTCGCGCCGCTGACCGGGCGGATTTCGACCGGGGGGTCGATCAGGCCGGTGGGGCGGATGACCTGTTCGGTGAAGACGCCGCCGGTGCGCTCCATCTCCCACGGGCCGGGGGTGGCGCTGACGAAGGTGGTCTGGGGGCGCATGGCGTCCCATTCGTCGAACTTGAGCGGGCGGTTGTCGATGCAGCTGGGCAGGCGGAAGCCGTATTCGGCCAGGGTGGATTTGCGGCGGTAGTCGCCGCGGTACATGGCGCTGATCTGGCCGACGGTGACGTGGCTCTCGTCGACGAACAGCAGGGCGTTGTCGGGAATGTATTCGAAGAAGGTGGGCGGCGGCTCGCCCGGGGCGCGGCCGGTCAGCCAGCGGCTGTAGTTCTCGATGCCGGCGCAGGAGCCGGTGGCCTCCATCATCTCCAGATCGAAGCGCACGCGT
>Ga0164290_1001902_pt1 | contig 20914 bp, 18 predicted proteins | sample Micstemetagenome_FD_108782 | JGI IMG/M metagenome (GOLD analysis project Ga0164290, IMG submission 108782) | Contaminated culture microbial community from soil near Moab, Utah, USA - Microcoleus steenstrupii SON62 (Illumina Assembly) | ecosystem: Environmental > Terrestrial > Soil > Soil crust... | reverse complement strand
CGGACGCGTCCGGGGTTCCAGCTGAGCGGGACACCGGAGTGGGGATCGAGCGCGGCGATTCCTTCCCGCGGCACGGCTCCCGGACCGTCGTCGTTGCCCTGCGGAGAGGGCCGCGGGTTGTTCATCCAGCGCATGTGGCCACCGACGTAGACGGCGGACTCGGTGATCTCGACGGCCCAGAACGTGTCGCCGCCGGTGTGGTCGACCCAGGTCGGCTGGACAGCGCCCCCCGTCGCGACAGGAGGGAGCTCCCACCGGGCAGTGGAGTCGCACATGCGGTTGTAGCCGATGTAGGCACCGGTCGTGTTGACGACGAAGAACGAGCCGTCGGGCGAGATGTCGATGCCGCGGATGTAGGTGTCGAGGTAGCTGGCCGCGCAGTCGCCGCGGTAGCGGTCGGTCGCCCACGGCGCGACCTTGGGCCTCGCCCCGGACAGGTCGATCACCGCGACCTGGTGCCGCTCGGTCGCGCCCACCCGCTGGAAGTTGCCACCCACGACCAGCCAGTCACCGTCGGCGGAGACGTCGAGCTCCTGGACGTACGGCGGGTAGGGGTCCCGCGACGCGGCGATCGGCAGGTCGAACGAGGGGTCGATCGCACCCGTCGCCGGATCGATCGCGGCCAGGCCGCGGATCTCCTGGCCGTTGAGCCTGCCGAACTCACCGCCGATGATCAGCCGGTCGCCGACCAGGGCGAAGTCCTTCACCGGCCGCGACGCGCTCGCCCTGAAGCTCGTGTCGAGCGAGCCGTTGAGGTGCAGCTTCGCCAGCCGCTCCGCGGGCTGGCCGTTGACGGTGGTGAAGTCACCGGCGATCAGGATCGACTGGCGGTCGGCGGTGTAGGCCACCGCCTCGACGTCGCCGTTGATCACCGGCCGGAACGACTGGTCGATGAGGCCGGTGCCGGAGTCGAACCGGAACAGGCGGGGCTGGGTGAGGGCGACGGCGTCGGCCGCGCTGTTGCGGATCGAGGTGAACGAGCCGCCGACGAGGACCTTCGAGCCGGAGCTCGCGATGCTGTAGACGCGCGCGGCGGGCGAGCCGGCCGGTCCGTCGAGGACGTGCGGGTGCTTGGTCTCCGGCACCGGCGAGACGACGACGTCCTGGTCTGCGGGAGCAGGTGTCGGCACGCCGACCGCGAGGCCGAGTCCCAGGACGGCCGCGACGGCAGCCGACCCGAGACCTCGCCCACGCATTGCGCGAGCATAGGCGGCCCGTCGTGACACCACCAACCGCTCGGCGGGTCAGGCGTAGAGGTCGGCGAAGGCCCGGGACCCTGCCAGCACGTCCTCCATGGCCGCGAGGTCGCCGGGCGCGAGGTCGCGTCGGAACGCGTCGGTCCGGCCGGCCCGGATCGAGTAGCGGTTGAAGCCGGCCTCGAACTCAGCGGTCCAGTCGAGCTCCAGGTGACCGAGCAGCTCGGCCAGCCTGTCCCGCGGGCTCGCGACGATGTCCTCGTAGCGGACGGTCAACCACCGTTCGGCCGGGACCTCGGCGCGCGCCGCGTCCGAGGCATCCATCAGCAGTCGCCACGCGAGAGCGGCCAGGACCGGGAACGAGCGGTCGTGACGCTCCCACTGGTCCTCCTGCTCGGGGTCCAGCGGCCCGAAGTGCCACTCACCGGGGCCCCGATGCCCGTGCCACCACGGCATCTGCAGCCAGGAGCTCGCGACCGCGCGGGGGTCGCGGACGATCTCGATGACCGCGGATCCCGGGAAGCAGGCCTCGAGGAACCCGGTCCGGGGCCAGCCGGTGAACTTGTGCAGGAAGACGTCCGACCTCAGCCGGTCGGTACGACGGGCGACGAACGCCCGCATCCGGTCGCGGAGCCACGGCGTCGCGTCGGCCGCAACCAGGTCCCGCACAGGGTCAACCAGGGTCGGGCTCACCTCCTGCGCGAGCACCCGGTAGGCCTCCGACGGCGCGAACCGGAACCGACCCTTGGTCGTCACCGACGCCGGCAGCCGGCGCCACGCCTGGTTCTGCAGCCGGGAGCTGGTCCGGATGCCCTTGTCGTCGAGGTTCGTGACGAACCCGTTCTCGGGGTGCCGCGCCAGCATCTCGTGGACGAGCGTCGACCCGCAGCGACCTGTCCCGATGACGAAGGCGGTGCGCGGCCACTCCTGCCCCGTCACCTCACGTCACCGCACGGCACCGCACGTCACCGCACGTCACTCAGCGTCGAGGGCCGTGGGGACGCCGGCCTCACCGATCAGCCAGGTGCCCTGCGGGACACCGTTCTCGTCGGCGTTGACCAGGGTCACGATCTCGGCCTGCCGCGGGACGGCGACCAGCAACCGTCCCTCGGCACAGGTGCCCGGGGTCACCTCGCCTCGCCGCGGGTACTGGCCGGTCGGCAGGGCGTTGTCGTAGTCGACGGCCGCGGGGTACCACCCACCGTCGGCACCGGTCGCGGCCCACTGGTACCAGCCGACCTCGGCGCCGGAGGCGCCGCCGGGCACGCAGGCCCGGGCCGTCACCGAGAGCCACTCGTAGCCTTCGCCGGCAGGGGTCCAAGAACCGTCGCCGCCGCCCCTGGCGACGTCCTGGACGGTCGTCGACGTCGCGCCCTCGAAGGTCTCCCCCACCGCGAGCGCGTCCTGCAACGGGTCGACCGACGGCCCCGTCGTGGCAGCGGCCTCGGGCTCGGGGTCCTCGGAGGACAGCACCTCACCGGCGTCACAGCCGGTGAGCGCAACGACGAGGAGGGTCGCCGCTCCGAGAAGCCGCCGAGAAGCCCGGTTCATGCAGTGTCCCCCTTGGACCAGATAGCCGCGGGGCGCACGATACCCGGTCGCGCACGCTGCGCCGCGCACGCCGTACGCCGCTTGCCCGCGCCTGCGGGTCGCCTGCAGCAGTCACGGGCGGGCGCCGTGCGCGGCGATGCCCTCGATGGTCACGCCGGCGCCCCGGGCCACGATCTTGACCGGACCGGTCGCGAGACCCGGGAGGGTCACCTTGAAGACGCGGCGGCGGCGGGTGGTGCTGGTGGTGAGGTCCAGGGTCCTCACCACTGCGCCCGCCCACAGGACCCTCGCGCTGCGGCACCCGGGGCAGGTGGTGGCGACGATCGAGAGCGACGATGCGCGCACGTTCCGCCAGACGAGGGAGGCACCGCGGGCTCCCGCCCGCCGGGCCTGCTTGGCGTAGTAGGCGGTGCCCGAGAGCGTCCGCCACGAGCCGGTCGCGGACAGGTCGACCGCCCGGACGGGAGCGCTCAGGCACCGGTGACCGGTGCGGCTTCCCTCCGCGTCGACGGCGCGCACGCAGCGGGTGCCGCCCCTCGGCACCTTGATCGTGGCCGAGCCGGCGCCGTCCGCGTTGCTGGTCCCCGTCGCCCACGGCCCGAACGCGCCACTCCCTCCAGCGGTGCTGGTCTCCAGCCGGACCGGGCCGGTGAGCCCGGACCACCGCACGGTTGCCGAGCCTCGGAGGACGGGCCGCGACTCCGGCGGCCCGCCGATCGGTCCGAGGTCCTCGGGCCCGAGGACGCGCGCGACGTAGCGGCGGACGAGGAGGTCGTCCGCGGGCCGCGGACTCCCCGCGCCGTAGGTCGGCGACACGACGTAGACCCGGCCGTCGGCGTCGCTGTGCAGCTGGCGCGTGGTCCCGACGAAGAACGTGCGCCCTTCCTCCGGGGCCGGGTACGCCGGCTTGCCGAACGCCGAGTCCACGGCGCCCGTCGCCGTCAGCCTGCGCAGGTGGTAGCTCCCCCTGTCGTCGCGCCGCACGTGCAGCAGCAGGACGACGGACTCGCCCGCCGACCCCATGGCCTCCAAGATGTCGTCGGCGTACGGCTCGTCCGCCGCGTCCGACCGCAGGATCGCCGTCCCGGACGCGCCGAACGACCCGTCCGGCGCTCCCGCCGTGGTCAGCCGCAGCACCCGGATGTCCGCGGCGCTGTCGGAGCCGACCGGCTGCTCCCAGCCCAGCAGGACCTTGCCGCTGGCGGTCTGGGCGACCTTCCAGCTCGCGTTCGCCGCCATCCTCCGGCGTGATCGTGCGAACGAGACGTCGGTCTCGCCCGCACCGCCGAACCGGGCCACCACGAGGTCGTCGTTGTCGAAGTCGTTGGTCCACTCCGTCCAGGTGGCGACCACGGCGCCCCCTGCCTGGGCGAGCAGCCGGACGCCCTCGGCCCGGTTCGACGGCACGACCACCCCGGCGCCGCCGTACGTCGGGTCCAGCTGTCCGGCTGCGGTCAGCCGCACGATCCCGTGGTCCTCGAGCGCCACCAGCAGCCGACCGGCACCACCGTCGGCGGCGTCGGTCACGGTATAGGCGTCCTCGGGCATCGGCACCCGGAGCCGACCGCCGGCGCCGACCGCGGCGTCGGGTTGTCCGGCGCTGGTCACCCCGGCCACCAAGATGACGGACGGATCGGGATAGTCCTGCTCCAGGTCGGCCACGACACGGGCGCTCCCGTCGGGCCGCACCACCAGGTGAAGGTCGTCACCGAGCTCGAGCGGGCCGTTCAGCGGCTGCTGCTCGTCGACCTCGATGCGGGCCGTGCCACCGACCCCGAAGCTCGGGTCGGGGGCTCCGGACTCGAGCCGCCGCGTCAGCAGGATCACGCCGGGATCCTCCAGGCCACGGTCCTCGACGAGGGTCGCGGTCACGACCCGGCCCGAGGCATCCAGCGCGGAGTCGACGCCGCGCATCGAGAAGTAGCGCCCGACGATGTCGACGTGCCGGCTGCCGCCCGCGCCGTACCCGCCGTCGAGCACGCCCGACCGGGTGCGCCGCTCGATGCGGAGGCCGTAGGTGGCGTCGGAGCCGATCAGGAAGAACCCGGTGCCGTCGGCGACGAACGCCTCGAACCGACCGCCGAACAGGGTGCTGTCCGCCGGCAGGACACCGGTCGGGCGGGTGCCGAAGGCGGAGTCACCGACGCCGGCCGCGGTCACGGCGCTCAGGTAGCCCGGTGCCTTGTAGCACGTGGTCCAGGCCAGGACGCCGCCGTCGTCCGCCACCAGCGCGTCCGCGACGCCGTCGTAGCCACAACGAGGTCCGGGGAGCTCGGGCTTGTACGACGAGTCGACGGTGCCGTCGGTCTCGATGCGGATCAGTCGCCGGCTGACGTCGTTCACGGCGAGGAGGGCGCCGTCGGGGAGCAGCCGGAGCGCGTGCACCCCGTCCTGCACGACCGACGCCCACCCGTCGCCGTTGAAGGAGGTGTCGACGGCGCCGTCGGGCGTCAGTCGCAGCATGACGATCGCGTCGAGGGACGGCCCGCTGGTGGGCAGCACGTCGGTCTCGATGGCGACCAGCAGCGCGCCACCCGGCAGCACGTTCACCTCTCCGCCGCAGCAGGCGCCGTCGAACGGGATCGCGACGTTCCTGGTGCCGCCGTTGCCGAACGACGTGTCCAGCTGGCCGGCTCCGGTGAGCCGCAGCGCGATCGCGCGGTACGAGTCCCCGCCGGAGAAGCACCCACTGGTGACGACCACCTTCGGGCCGACGACGGCCGGCCCCGTCCACGAGAGGGTCTCGGCGCTGTGGCAGCCCGTCGCCGTCTTCGGCAACCGCGCTACACCGTTGGTCCCGAAGGTCGTGTCGACGACACCCGCGGAGGTCAGCCGCACCACCCGGTCGTAGCCGACGAGGAGGATCCGCCCGGCCGAGTCGACCACCATGTCGACCGGCGACATTGCGGCGATGGAGTCCCCGGTCGCGGCGCGGGCAGGGTGGATCACGCCTCCGGTGCCGAAGTCCGCACGAGGCGTCCCCTCCGGCGTCAGCCGCACGAGGGCCCAGTGGCCCACCTCTGCCTGGCAGCAGCCCCAGTTGGTGTGCGGCGCGTCGACCGCGACCACGATGTCGCCCGCCCCAGGAGCACCCTCAGGCACCCGGCGTGCGGCTACCACGGTGCCGCCGACCCTGCCGGAGTACGACGACCGCGCCGTGCCGCCGTCGCCGTACGACGGGTCGAGGGCGACCGAGGTCACTGCCGTGGCCGGCGACGTCACACCGACGACGGCCAACGTGGACGCGAGCAGGGCGAGGACGACGAGTCCGAGCCCTCCCCGGCCTGTGGGAGCACGCATGGCGTGAGGCTAGGTACTCGGCGCCCGTCTGTCCGGCGAACCGAGCGACCTTTTACATCAGGTCGCCGTGCGTCCCTCGTTGTCCTTGTTGCGCAGGCCGATCTTGTTGCCGAGCCACACGAGCGGGTCGTACTTCTTGTCCGCCACCCGCTCCTTCATCGGGATGATGGCGTTGTCGGTGATCTTGATGCCCTCCGGGCAGACCTCGGTGCAGCACTTGGTGATGTTGCAGAGCCCGATCCCGGCGATGTCGCGCGCGGCCTCACGCCGGTCGCGGGTGTCGAGCGGGTGCATGTCGAGCTCGGCGTACCGCAGGAAGAACCGGGGACCGGCGAAGGCCGGCTTGTTGTCGTCGTGGTCGCGGACGACGTGACAGGTGTCCTGGCAGAGGAAGCACTCGATGCACTTGCGGAACTCCTGCCCGCGCTCCACGTCGACCTGCATCATCCGGCGCTTGCCGTCGGCGTCGCGCGGCCCGAGCTCGATGCCGGGCAGCTCGCGCGCCTTCTCGTAGTTGTAGGAGACGTCCGTGACGAGGTCGCGGATGACCGGGAAGGCCCGCATCGGCGTGACCGTGATCGTCTCGGCCGGGTCGAAGTCGGAGAGCCGCGTCATGCACAGCAAGCGGGGCCTGCCGTTGATCTCGGCACTGCACGAGCCGCACTTGCCGGCCTTGCAGTTCCACCGGATCGCCAGGTCCCCGGCCTGCGTCGCCTGCAGCCGGTGCAGCGCGTCGAGCACGACCTCGCCCTCGGACACCTCGACCGTGTAGTCCCCGAGGGCGCCGCCGTCCGCGTCGCCGCGCCAGACCCTCATCTTCAGCTGGTAGTCAGTGCTCATGCTGTGCTCATTTCGGGGGATCACTCCTCGAAGAACTGCTTCAGCTCGTCGGGCATCGCCGGGATGGCCTGCTCGGTCATGTCGACCCCCGTGCCCTCGGCGTTGAGCCGCAGCACGAGGTTCTTGGCACCCCACCCGGGATCGGGGCCGGGATAGTCGTTGCGGGTGTGGCCGCCCCGCGACTCCTGACGGGCGAGCGCGGCCTTGGCGACGCACTCCCCCACCAACAGCATGTTGCGCAGGTCGATCGCGAGGTGCCAGCCGGGGTTGTACTGACGGTTGCCCTCGACGGACATGCGCGCCGCCCGCTCCTTGAGCCGGTCGACCTCCTCGAGCGCCCGCTCCAGCTCCTTGCCCTCGCGGATGATCCCGACGAGGTCGTTCATCGCCTGCTGGAGGTCCTGCTGGATCGTGTAGGGGTTCTCCGCACCCTCGACCTCGAACGGCGCGAGTGCGCTGGCCTGGGCGGCGGCGACGTCGTCGTCGGAGACCGTCGGCCGCGCCGGAAGCGACGAGGCGTACGCCGCGGCCGCGTCACCGGCCCGGCGTCCGAAGACGATCAGGTCCGAGAGCGAGTTGCCGCCGAGCCGGTTGGACCCGTGCATGCCGCCCGAGCACTCCCCGACGGCGTACAGGCCGGGGACCACCGAGAGCTCGGTCTCGGGGTCGACCTCGATGCCGCCCATGGCGTAGTGGCAGGTCGGCCCGATCTCCATCGGCTCCGCGGTGATGTCGACGTCGGCCAGCTCCTTGAACTGGTGGTACATCGACGGCAGCCGCTTGCGGATGAACTCCGGCGTACGCCGGGACGCGATGTCGAGGAAGACCCCGCCGTGCGGTGATCCCCTGCCGGCCTTGATCTCGGCGTTGATGGCCCGGGCCACCTCGTCGCGGGGTAGCAGCTCAGGGGGGCGCCGGTTGTTCTTCTTGTCGTCGTACCACCGGTCCGCCTCCTCCTCGGTGTCCGCGGTCTCCTTCCGGAAGAACTCGGGGATGTGGTCGAACATGAACCGCTTGCCCTCGGAGTTCTTCAGGATGCCGCCGTCACCGCGCACCGACTCGGTGACGAGCAGGCCCTTGACCGACGGCGGCCACACCATCCCGGTCGGGTGGAACTGGACGAACTCCATGTTGATGAGGGTCGCCCCGGCACGGAGCGCGAGGGCGTGCCCGTCGCCGGTGTACTCCCAGGAGTTGGAGGTGACCTTCCAGGCCTTGCCGAAGCCGCCGGTCGCCAGGACGACCGCCGGTGCGTCGAAGACGATGAACCGGCCGGACTCGCGCCAGTAGGCGAACGCCCCGGCGATCTTGCCCTGCCCGTCGTCCGAGGGAGCCTTGAGGAGGTCGGTGACCGTGCACTCCATGAAGACGTCGACGCCGAGCTGCACGAGTCGCTGCTGCAGAGTGCGGATCATCTCCAGGCCCGTGCGGTCGCCGATGTGCGCGAGCCGCGCGTAGCGGTGGCCACCGAAGTCGCGCTGGCTGATCAGGCCGTCGTCGGTGCGGTCGAAGAGCGCACCCCAGTCCTCGAGCTCCATCACCCGCTCGGGAGCCTCCTGGGCGTGGAGCTGCGCCATCCGCCAGTTGTTGAGCATCTTCCCGCCGCGCATGGTGTCGCGGAAGTGCACCTGCCAGTTGTCCTCGGGATAGAGGTTGCCCATCGCCGCGGCCGCCCCGCCCTCGGCCATCACCGTGTGGGCCTTGCCGAGCAGCGACTTGCACACGACGGCGACCTTGGCTCCCGCCTCGTGCGCGGCGATCGCGGCCCGCAGCCCGGAGCCACCGGCACCGATCACGACCACGTCGTACTGGCGCCGCTCGAGGCCGCCCTCGGCCTCGCCGGACATCTCGTTGCCGGTCATCGGGTGGCGCGTCCCCCCGGTGGTGGAGCCTGTCGAAGCCATCTCAGAAGAACCTCAGGTCGTCGATCACGTCGGTGGCGAGCAGGAAGATGTAGAGGTCCACCAGCGCCACGGAGAACAGGGAGTACCAGGCGTACTTGGGGTGGCTGGCGTTGAGCTTCGACACCCACGTCCACATCTTGTAGCGGACGGGGTGCTGGGAGAAGTGGCGGAGCCGGCCGCCCACGATGTGCCGGCACGAGTGGCACGACAGCGTGTAGAGCCAGATCAGGGCTACGTTGACCGCCATCAGCACGGTGCCGAGGCCCATGTGGATGCCGGACGTCTCGCCGTCGCCCACGGCGTACTCGTCGGGCATCGGCCGGAAGGCCAGGACGACGTCGAACGTCAGGATCAGACCGACCACCACGGCGGCGTACCAGAAGTAGCGGTGGGTGTTCTGGAGGATCAGCGGCAGCCGGCTCTCACCGGTGTAGCTGCCGTGCGGCTCGGCGACGGCGCAGGCGGGCGGCGACAGCCAGAACGCCCGGTAGTAGGCCTTGCGGTAGTAGTAGCAGGTCATCCGGAAGCCCAGCGGGAAGATCAGGATGATCAGCGCCGCCGAGAGTGGCCACCACGCGAACGGCTGCCCGAAGTCGGACGCGCCCTCGACGCAGTCGCCCAGGCAGGGCGAGTAGAACGGCGAGAGGTATGGCGACGCGTAGTAGTCGCGCCCCATGAAGGCCCGGATCGTCGCGTAGACGACGAAGGCGCTGAAGACCAGGAACGTCGCCAGGGGCGTCAACCACCATCGGTCGTTGCGGAGCGTCCGCTCCTCGATCTCTGCTCTGCCTGGGCCGTGTACGCCTGTCGACACCTGCACCTCCGGGGAGTCCGTCCAGCACCGCGTGGCTGCCCTGCCTGCCGGCCACCTGTGACGGTCGAGCCCTGAGTCTGCACACTCGACCGCGTTTGTGAAAGGGGCCACACCGGCGTGGCGGCGAGGTTAGGGCCACCTAAAGGACTTATGTCACACCGGGCTGTTTGTGCGGCTGAACGGCGCTCGCGGTAGCGTGACCAGCCGTGGCAGATCCCGTGAAGTCCAGGCCGAGTCTCGTCGAGGGAGCGCGGGCGTCCCGCACCTCGATCTCGCTGAAGCTGCTGATGGCCGTGAGCGGCCTCGCGTTCGTCGGCTTCGTGCTGGGACACATGTACGGCAACCTCAAGGCCTTCTCCGGCCACAGCGCGTTCAACGAGTACGCGCACCACCTGCGCGAGCTCGGCGAGCCGATGCTCCCCCACATGGGTTTCATCTGGATCATGCGGGTCGGACTGCTGCTCGCGCTGATCGTCCACGTGGCTGCATCGATCGAGCTGACCCGCCGCGCCCGCAAGGCCCGGCCGGTGAAGTACGTCGTGAAGAAGCACACCGGCGCGATCCCGGCCAGCCGGCTGATGCGCTGGGGCGGCCTGACGCTCTTCGTCTTCATCGTCTGGCACCTGGTCAACTTCACCTTCGGCAAGGTCAACGTCCAAGGCGGCGAGACCGACGATCCGTACAACCTGCTCGTCGACACCTTCGACGTCTGGTGGATGACGCTGATCTACCTGGCCGCGATGGCCATGCTCGGCGCCCACCTGCACCACGGCGTGTGGAGCTCGCTCCAGACGCTCGGCCTGACGAGCACGGCGGCCAGCCGCGCCCGCGCGAAGACGATCTCGTTCGCGATCGCGATCCTGATCGCGGGTGGCTTCTCCCTCGTCCCGATCGCCGTCCTCGCCGGCATCATCGACTGACCGCGCCCAGCCAAGGATCACTGACATGACTGACATGCCGGACACCACGCTCACGTCCGACCGCTCCCACGACGAGCCCTCGCCCGGCGACTACGACGACGCCGCCGGCTACTACACCGCCGGCGCCCCGATCGCCGACGCGAAGGCGCCCGACGGCCCGATCGACGAGCGATGGCAGACCCGCAAGTTCGAGGCCCGCCTCGTCAACCCCGCCAACCGCCGCAAGCTCTCGATCATCATCGTCGGCACCGGCCTGGCCGGCGGCGCCGCGGCCGCCACGCTCGGCGAGGCCGGCTACAACGTGAAGTCCTTCTGCTACCAGGACTCGCCCCGCCGCGCGCACTCGATCGCCGCCCAGGGCGGCATCAACGCGGCGAAGAACTACAAGGAGGACGGCGACTCCGTCCACCGGCTCTTCTACGACACCGTCAAGGGCGGCGACTACCGCTCGCGGGAGTCGAACGTCTACCGCCTCGCCGAGGTCAGCACCAACATCATCGACCAGTGCGTCGCGCAGGGCGTCCCGTTCGCCCGGGAGTACGGCGGCCTCCTCGACAACCGCTCGTTCGGCGGCGTCCAGGTCTCCCGGACGTTCTACGCCCGTGGCCAGACGGGTCAGCAGCTGCTGATCGGCGCCTACCAGGCGATGGAGCGCCAGGTGAAGCTCGGCACGGTCACCGAGTACACCCGGCACGAGATGCTCGAGGTCATCGTCGCGGAGGGAGCCGACGGCCAGTCCCGGGCCCGCGGCATCATCGCCCGCAACATGGTGACCGGCGAGATCGAGACCCACCTCGCCGACGTCGTCGTCATCGCGTCCGGTGGCTACGGCAACGTCTTCTACCTCTCGACCAACGCGATGGGCTCCAACGTCACCGCGGCGTGGCGCGCGCACCGCAAGGGCGCCTACATGGCGAACCCCTGCTACACGCAGATCCACCCCACCTGCATCCCGGTGTCGGGCGACCACCAGTCGAAGCTGACCCTGATGTCGGAGTCGCTGCGCAACGACGGCCGGATCTGGGTGCCCAAGAAGGCCGAGGACTGCACCAAGGACCCGCGCGACATCCCCGAGGAGGACCGCGACTACTACCTGGAGCGGATCTACCCCTCCTTCGGCAACCTGGTCCCCCGCGACATCGCCTCCCGCCAGGCCAAGAACATGTGCGACGAGGGTCGCGGCGTCGGCCCGATGGTCGGCGACTTCCGCCGCGGCGTCTACCTGGACTTCGCCGACGCGATCGCGCGTCTCGGTGAGGACGCAGTCCGGGAGAAGTACGACAACCTCTTCGACATGTACGAGCGGATCACGGGTGAGAACCCCTACCAGGTCCCGATGCGGATCTATCCCGCCGTGCACTACGTGATGGGCGGCCTGTGGGTCGACTACGACCTGCAGTCGAGCATCACGGGCCTGTTCGTCACCGGTGAGGCCAACTTCTCCGACCACGGCGCCAACCGGCTCGGTGCCTCGGCGCTGATGCAGGGACTCGCCGACGGCTACTTCGTCCTCCCCCACACGATCCGCGACTACCTCGCCGAGGGTCCGTTCGAGACCATCGACGAGACGGACCCCGCGGTCGTCGAGGCGCGGACGGAGGTCGAGGAGCGGATCGCGAAGTTCCTCTCGATCAACGGCTCCCGCTCGGTCGACAGCTTCCACCGCGAGCTCGGCCACATCATGTGGGAGTACTGCGGCATGGAGCGCAACGCCGAGGGCCTGCGCAAGGCGATCGACATGATCCGCGAGCTCAAGCGCGAGTTCTGGACCGACCTCAAGGTGCTCGGCACGGCCGACACGCTCAACCAGAGCCTCGAGAAGGCCGGCCGGGTGGCCGACTTCATCGAGCTCGGTGAGCTGATGTGCATCGACGCGCTCAACCGGCGCGAGTCCTGCGGTGGTCACTTCCGCGCGGAGTCGCAGACCGAGGACGGCGAGGCGCTTCGCCACGACGACGAGTTCGCGTACGTCGCGGCGTGGGAGTGGGCGGGCGAGGACCAACCGCCGGTCCTGCACAAGGAAGACCTGGTCTACACCGCCATCGAGATGAAGCAGAGGTCGTACAAGTGAGCGCCGGGAGCATGAACCTCACCCTCAAGATCTGGCGCCAGACCGACAGCCAGGACAAGGGCGGGATCCACACCTACCAGGTGGACGGGATCTCCCAGGACATGAGCTTCCTCGAGATGCTCGACGTCCTCAACGAGCAGCTCAACGAGATGGGCGAGGAGCCGATCGCGTTCGACTCCGACTGTCGTGAGGGCATCTGCGGCATGTGCTCGCTGATGATCAACGGCGAGCCGCACGGGCCCGAGGTGACCACCACCTGCCAGCTGCACATGCGCTCGTTCAAGGACGGCGACACGATCACGATCGAGCCGTGGCGGGCCAGCGCGTTCCCGGTCCTGAAGGACCTGTGCGTCGACCGCTCCGCGTTGGACCGGATCATCCAGTCCGGCGGCTACATCTCGGCCAACACCGGTTCCGCGCCGGAGGCCAACTCGGTGCCGGTCCCCCGCGACAACGCGGTGCGGGCGTTCAACGTCGCCACCTGCATCGGCTGCGGCGCCTGCGTGGCTGCCTGCCCCAACGGCTCCGCGTCGCTGTTCCTCGGCGCGAAGGTGACCCACCTCGGCGAGCTGCCCCAGGGCCAGCCGGAGCGGTGGAGCCGGGTCGTCGACATGACGGCGCAGCACGACCACGAGGGCTTCGGCGGCTGCACCAACATCGGCGAGTGCGCGGCTGCGTGTCCGAAGGAGATCCCGCTGGACGTCATCAGCCAGCTCAACAAGGACCTCCGCACGGCGATGCGGCACGGTCACTGACCCGCCCCGGCCTTCCTCACCCTCTCGGGACATGAGCAGCTACGGGCAGATCCCGCCCCCGCCGTCGTACCCTCCGCCGTACCCGCCGCCGCCCTCGCCGTACGGCGCGCCGCTCCCGCCGCGGCGTACGCCATGGCTGCTCATCATCGGCGGCGTCGTGCTCGCCCTGCTGCTCGCCGTCGGCCTCGCCGTCGGCGGCCTGCTGCTCGTTCGCGGCGGCGACGAGGACCGCAGCCCGGGCGACGCCGGGCCGCGGAACACCGACCCCTCGTCGCCGGTGGCCACCGCGCCGACCACGGCCACGGAGTCCGTGCCCGCGCCGACCCTGACTACGCAGACCAGTCGGGAGGCTCTCCTCGGCACCTGGACGGGTGTCTACGACTGCGCCCAGGGCGAGACCGGTCTGCGGCTGACGATCGAGCGGGGTCCTGGTCCTGCCGACATCAGGGCCGTGTTCGCGTTCAGCCCGACCGAGGACAACCCTGACGTGCCGCGGGGCAGCTTCTCGATGACGGGGACCGTGGCCGACGGCCTGCTCCAGCTGCATGCGACGACCTGGATCCGCCAGCCGCGGGGCTTCGTGACGGTGGACCTGCGCGCGCCGGTGACCGAGGTCGATCCGAGCCGGATCGCTGGGGAGATCGTCGACGGGCCGGGCTGCTCCACGTTCATCGTGGAGCGGAGCTCGTCTCCGTGACCCTCGGCCCCGGGTGCGGCCCGGGCAGCGCCTACCCGGCGCCGGGACCGGTGTCCTTCGTGGCGCGGAGAGCCTTCCACCCGAGCCCGCCGAGCAGGGCTGCGATCACGAAGTTGACGACGATCAGCACGGTGTGGGCCACCCAGTAGCCGGTCGCCCGGTCCTCGCCGGCGTCGTACGCGGACCACAGGTTCTGTGCGAAGTTGCCGAAGGTCACCACGTTCCACGCCGCGACGGCGAGCAGCAGGACCGCGTGCTTGCGTTCGAACCTCATCGACTGCTCCTCTTCCCGTTCCCGCGCGACGTACGCCGGAGCACGGCGACCAGGGCGAGCATGGCGGCGCTGCCGGCCGCGAAGGCGGTGGCTCCTCGGACCGCAGCGGGCTCCTCCGCGCGATCCGCCGCCAGCCGCTCCCGCCACGGCAGCGGCGGCGACTGCGGCCCCTGGACGGGCGACGCCGCCTGCGGTCGCCTCGCCCGGGAGGCGGGGTGCACGTAGGCCCAGGCCGCGGCGTACATCACGACCCGCGAGAAGTAGTTGATCCAGACGACCAGGATCAGGGCGATGCCGAAGGCCTGGAAGGCCGGCGAGCTCGCCGTCGACTGCAGCAGCAGCTGCGAGATCTGCTTGAGGACCTCGAAGGCGACCGCCCCGAGGACCGCGCCCGACCAGACTGCCCGCCGCGGCACGTCGGGATCCGCGAGCACCTCGAACAGCGCGAAGAACAAGACGGCATTGGCCGCCAGTCCGACGACGACGGCGATCAGGCCCAGCAGCCAGCCGAGCCCGGACCCGAGACCCAGCAGGTCGAGGATCTGCTCGGAGAGCCCGCGGACCACCCCGGAGATGCCGACGCTCACCACGAGGATCAGCCCCAACATCGTCAGGGCGACGAGGTCGCGGAGCTTGCCGACGACGAAGCTCGGCTGCTCCCCCGTCGGCATCTCGAACACGACCAGCAACGCGTCCCGCATGCTCGACAGCCATCCGAGGCCGGAGTAGAGGACCACCACGATGCCGACGGAGAGGATGCCGGGAGCGGAGCTGCGGATGTCGTCGAGGGAGATCTCGCCCTCGCCCTCACCGACGAGCCCGGGGAGCACGGCGTTGATGGCGTCGACCAGGTCCTGCTCGGCTCCGTCGTACACCCGGGCCACGAACCCGATGACCGCGAACGCCAGCGCGAGGATCGGGAAGAACGAGATGAACGCGAAGTACGTGACGGCACCGGCCTGGATGTTGCCCTTGACCGCGCCGTAGTGCTCGACGGTGCGCACCACCTGGTCCAGCCACGGCCGCCGTTGCCGGGCGTCGGCCACCCGCTGCTTGATCTTGTCGACCATCGAAGGCACCGAGAACACCTCGCCTGGATCAGTGGTGACGGACGAGCGGGAAGGAGCGGCTCGACTGCCACCCCAGCTCGCCCTCGTGAACGTACAGGTGGAAGTCCGTGACGTCGAAGGAGCACTCGAAGTCGGCCAGGTCGTCGAACGCCCGGTCGAGCTCGTCGTCGCCGAGGTGGTGAGCCACGGTCACGTGAGGGTGGTAGGGGAAGTTCAGCTCCAGGGCCAGCGGCCCGTCGCGGACGGAGGCCGCCAGCAGCTCGGTCTGGGCGATCCCCTCGACCAGTCCGATGAACACGACCGGCGACACCGGGCGGAAGGTCCCCGTCCCGCGCAGGTGCACCCGGAAGACCTCGTGCTGCTGGGCGGCCCGCGCAAGATGCGCCTCGATGTCGGTGACGATGCTGTCGTCCACGTCGAGCGGCGGGATCAGCGTGATGTGGGTCGGTACGCCGGAAGCGGTGGGGTCGCCGATCCGGAGCCGGTAGTCCTCGAGCGCGGTCGCCCAGGGCTCCGGGATCGCGATCGCGACGCCGATCGTCGGCACGCTCTCAGGCCCCGCCCGGACCGCGCCGGGGAGCGACGAAGCCGACCCGTTGGTAGACGTCGCGCAGTGTTGCCTCGGCGATGGCGCCCGCGGTCTCCGCGCCCGCCTGGAGCACGGCGGTCAGGTGCGACTGGTCGTCGAGCAGCTCCAGGGTGCGGTCCCGGAACGGCGTGACGAAGGAGACGACGAGCTCGGCGACGTCGCCCTTGAGATCGCCGTAGCCGCGTCCGGCATACTGCTCCTCCAGGGCGGTGACCGGCTCGCCGCTGAGCGCGGAGTGGATGGTCAGCAGGTTGCTGATGCCCGGCTTCTCGGCACGGTCGAAGCGGATCTCGGTGCCCGAGTCGGTGACGGCCGACCGGATCCGCTTCGCGGTGACCTTGGGGTCGTCGAGGAGCCAGATGCACCCGCTGCCGCCGAGGCTCTTGGACATCTGCTTGTCGACGAGCTGGAGGTCGTAGATCTTCGCCGTCGACTTGAGGATGTAGGGCTCCGGCAGCCGGAACGTCTTCTTGTAGCGGCTGTTGAAGCGCTGCGCCAGGTCGCGGGTCAGCTCGAGGTGCTGCCGCTGGTCCTCACCGACCGGCACGAAGTGCGGGCGGTAGAGCAGGATGTCGGCCGCCTGGAGGATCGGGTAGGTGAAGAGCCCCACCGACGCGGCGCCCTCGCCCTGCTTCGCCGACTTGTCCTTGAACTGGGTCATCCGGCGGGCCTCGCCGAACCCGGTGAGGCAGTTGAGGACCCATCCGAGCTGCGCGTGCTCGGGGATCTGGCTCTGCACGAAGATCGCGGAGCGGGCCGGGTCGATGCCCATCGCGATGAGCTGGGCGGCGGACCGCAGGGTGCGCTCGCGAAGGACCTTGGGGTCCTGCTCGACCGTGATCGCGTGCAGGTCGGCGATGAAGAAGAACGGCTGGTGGTCGCGCTGGAGGTCGACCCACTGGCGGAGCGCGCCGAGGTAGTTGCCGAAGTGGAAGGAGTCCGCGGTGGGTTGGATCCCCGACAGGACACGGGGCCGCGCCCCACCCTCGGGAGTCACCGGTTGCGCCGTCTCGGGGAGCGGCTGCTCAGTCGTCGCGGACATGAGGGGGATTCTTTCAGCACTCGCTACCCAGCGGTAAACAGGCCCTGGCCCAACGCTGACGCCCCAGGGCTCAGGCGGCGACCGCGGCCGCCCGCCGGTGTGCGAGCGCCGACCACAGCAGGATGCCGACGCCCAGGACGCTGAGCCCTGCGCCGACGAGCGCCGGGGCGCGGTAGCCCCAGCCGGCGGCGATGACGATGCCGCCGAGCCAGGCGCCGAGCGCGTTGGCGATGTTGAGGGCGGCATGGTTCATCGCTGCGCCGAGGGTCACGGCACCGCCGGCGACGTCCATCAGCCGCAGCTGCAGGTTGACGACGAGGACCGACCCGGTGGCGGTCACGAGGAAGGCGACCGGGAGCAGCGTCCAGCCGCCCGGGGCAGCGACGAAGTAGACCACGAGGATCAGTGCCCCGAAGCCGGCCGACAGCAGCAGGCTGCGGAACACCGACCACGCCGCCAGCTCTCCGGCGACCCAGGTGCCGACCACCATGCCGAGACCGAGCACCAGCACGAACAACGGCACCGTGCCGCGCTCCAGGCCGCCGACCACGGTGACCGTCTTGGCGATGTAGGAGTAGACCGCGAACATCCCGCCGAACCCGATGGCTCCCGCGGCCATCGTCAGCCAGACCTGCAGGCTGCCGAAGAACTCACGCGCCTCCTTGCGACCGCTCGTCTCGGCGTCGCCGGGCACCGAGGGCACCGCGGCGAGCACGAGGGCAGCGGTCACCAGGGCGAGACCGGCCGCGAGGAGGTACGTCGACCGCCACCCCATCTGCTGCCCCAGCCAGGTCGCGACCGGGACCCCTAGCACGTTGGCGACCGAGAGCCCGAGCATCACGCTCGCGACCGCCCGACCGCGCCGCGCCGGCACGACCAAGCTGGCAGCGACCAGGCTGGCGACGCCGAAGTAGGCACCGTGCGGCAGTCCGTCGAGGAACCGTGCGGCAGTCAGCACGCGATAGTCGGGCGCCGCGGCGCTGATGAGGTTGAAGACGCCGTACGCCCCCATCAGTGCGACGAGCATCGCGCGCCGCGGCAGCCGGGCACCGAAGAAGGCGAGCACCGGCACGCCGACGACGACCCCGAGGGCGTACGCCGAGATCACGTGCCCCGCCGTCGGCACGGAGACGTCGACCCCGTCGGCGATCTCGGGCAGGACCCCCATCGTCATGAACTCCGTGGTGCCGATCGTGAAGCCGCCGACCGCCAGGGCCAGGATCGCCAGGCCGGGCCGCGCGGACCGGACCACGGGAGCTCCGGACTCGGTCGCGAGGTCGGCGGCGCTCATCGGGCAGGCGTCGTCGGCGTGAAGGTCACGGGGTGTCACAACCCCGGTGACCCGTCCGGCATTCCGTTGCCAGGAACAAGGGGCGCCGCCACGGGTGTGCTCATTGGTCGCAGATACGCCTCCAACCTCCGATTCGAGGCGCTTTTGAGACCAATCGGGGCCTCCCTTCGGCCCGGGGCGGCTGAGCGCCGTGCAACGATCTCGGCCTGATCGCGAAAATTGGCTCAGGTGATTGTCGACCGGAAGGCAGATCTGCCCAAGATCCGGTGAGGAGGATGCACTTCATGAGCGAGCAGTTCTACTCGGATGCGAGCTTGTACGACCGGCTGTTCCCCGGGGGCGAACAGGCCGTCGACTTCTACAGGGCCGAGGCCGACCGGCAAGGCGGGTGCGTCTTGGAGCTCGGTTCTGGCACCGGACACAAGCTGATCCCGATCGCGTCCGACGGGCATCCGTGCACGGGCCTGGAGCTCTCGCCGGCCATGCTTGCCGAGGCTCAGCGCAAGGCGGACGAGCTCGGCGTGGAGGTGGAGTGGGTGCAGGGTGACATGCGCGAGCTCGACCTGGGTCGAACGTTCGACCTCGTGATCATCGCCGCCAACTCCTTGCTCCATCTGCATGAGGCTGAGGACCTGGTGGACTGCTTCCGGTCGGTCCGACGACACCTGGCGCGGGGAGCGCGGCTCGTCTTCGACGTGTTCAACCCGAGCGTGCGCATGCTGGCCCAGGCCGACGGCGTACGACGCAGGCGCGACGCGTTGAGGTTCGTGGATCCCGATCGTGGCGTCGTGCAGGTCGACGTCGCGGAGACCTACGACGCGGCCGCGCAGGTGACTCGCGGGAGCTGGTACTTCTCGACCGATGACGAGGCCGACTTCTTGGTAGCACCGCTCGAGATCAGGAGCATCTTCCCCCAGGAGCTGCCGCTGCTGCTCCGGCTCGGCGGTCTCCGGGTTGTCGAACGATTCGGCGACTGGTCCCGTGCGCCACTCACCGCAGATGCGGCGCTCCAGCTCTACATCTGCGAACCGGGCTGACGACGGAGCAGACGAAGCGACTCCTCCGAGCAGCGCGCCCGCCACACAGATCCAGAACAGAATGAGCATGACCCCGGGGCGCTGACACCGGGTCATCTGTTGCCGATGGCGTCAACTCCAACTGGGACGACGAAGACCAACCTGTGGCTCTCGTTCAACGAGGACGCGAGAACGATCTGCATCGCGGGTGACCGTGCCGCGCTCACCTCGCTCCCCCGTCACCTTGGGAGCCGGAGTCAGGTTGGTTCGAGACCGATGAGGCGGGCCTTCACCCAGCCTGGCCGAGTGAGCGAGCACGGCCGGGGAAACCATCGGGGGTCTGTTCCTGCGCGTTGGCGCTGGCGGGTGCGGGGGTCAGGAGGGGTCGGCTGACGGCTGGATCTCCGGCTCGGTGCGCGGCACCCCGGGGTCCTCGCCCGGCTCGGGCTCGGGCGTCGAGATCGGGCTCGGGTCACCGCTCGGCACGACCTCGGGGTCGGGATTCGGTTCGGACGGCGTAGTGGTCATGTGAGGTCGGTACCCGAGGGGCTCGGTCGCACACCGGGATCGCCTGGGAGCCCGAACGTCCAGCTCCCGACGAGCGCGGAGACCGTGCAGCTGCGCGCGCACGCCGGGCGGCAGTAGCGGGCGGCTACCCATCGGAGGCGCGGAGCCACTCCTCCGTCACGCAGCCCTCCTCGTAGTGCCAGCGGCCGTCCGCCTCGCCCTGATCGAGGCGGGACTTCGCAGGAGCGATGGATGCGTCGGGCCCAATGTCGAGCGCCACCATACTGACCGGTGAGGCCATGCCCTCTCCCGTGATCCCGAGGTCCGCGAACTGATCCAACACGGCCTGACGATCACCTCGCAGGGGGCCGTCCTCACGCGGGATCACTCGCACGACGACGCGGCCTCCTCGCTCCAGCACGCGGACGAACCTCAGGGCCCCGGTCGAGTCCGGCGCGGCCTCAACGATGTCGTCGGCGGCCACACCGCGAACGAACCACGGCGTGTTATCGAGCCTGAACCTGTTCGGCCCGACGGGGGCGGCCCACAGACCCTCGGACGCCGCAGGCGGCCAGCCTGAATCATCCTGATCGAGGTCGAATCGGATCTTGACCAAGTCGCTCACTTGCACATCGTCGCGGGTGCTGCACGACCTGTCAGCACACCACGCGCTACTCGGCAATGCCGGGCGTTCTCGGTGCGGGGTCGGTTCAGGTGCGGCGGTGGAAGCGGATGTCGCCGTTGGGGAGGATCTCGTGGGTGTAGTTGGGGTCGTGGAACAGGTGGTGGTGGTGGGGGCAGCCCAGGACTGCGTCGTCGATGTCGGTCTTCCCGCCTTCGGACCATGGGACTAGATGATGGGCTTCGCACCATCGGGCGGGGACGGTGCAGCCTTCGGCTCGGCAGGTCTTGTCGCGCAGTGCCAAGGCTTTGCGTTGGGCTGGTGAGAACAGTCGGCGGGTGCGGCCCGCGTCGAGGATCTCGCTCTTGCCGCCGAGGACGACCGGGATGATGCCGGCGGTGCAGGCCAGGCGGCGGATGGCTTCGGCGGAGAGGTTGTCCCCGGCGTCGAGGTCG
>Ga0164290_1001901_pt1 | contig 21043 bp, 14 predicted proteins | sample Micstemetagenome_FD_108782 | JGI IMG/M metagenome (GOLD analysis project Ga0164290, IMG submission 108782) | Contaminated culture microbial community from soil near Moab, Utah, USA - Microcoleus steenstrupii SON62 (Illumina Assembly) | ecosystem: Environmental > Terrestrial > Soil > Soil crust... | reverse complement strand
TGGGGGTCAATGGCGCCGGCAAGTCTACGCTGCTCAAGCTGGTCACCGGTTCGACCGAACCGGACCAGGGCCATGTCTCTCTCGGCGCCAGCGTCAAGATGGGTTACTTCGCTCAGCACTCCATGGATCTGCTCGATGGCGACCGCACGGTGTTTCAATGGCTGGAAGACTCCTTCCCGCAGGCGGGGCAAGGCCCTCTTCGCGCACTCGCAGGCTGTTTCGGCTTTTCCGGCGATGACCAGGAGAAGAAGTGCCGCGTGCTGTCAGGTGGCGAGAAGGCGCGGCTGGTCATGGCGCGCATGCTGTTCGACCCGCCGAACCTGCTTGTGCTCGACGAACCGACCAACCATCTCGACCTCGACACCAAGGAAATGCTGATCAAGGCGCTCGCCGATTTCGAGGGCACGATGCTGTTCGTCAGCCACGATCGGCATTTCCTCGCCGAGCTTTCCAACCGCGTCCTGGAACTGACGCCCGACGGCATCCATCGCTACGATGGCGGCTATACCGAATATGTCGCCCGCAGCGGCCACGAGGCGCCAGGGCTCAGGAACTGAGCCGTACGGAACAGTTCGGACTTGGCCACCCCCAACGTTCGCATCTGCCGACAGACCGGCTTGAGGATCCTTGCCTGATGATTGTCCTGGCAAGGTGCATTTTAGGTGGTCATGACCCTGTCGCATTTGCTAGGTTAAACCGAACAAGGATTCAAGACGGGGTGATTGATTGAAGCGAGTTCTGGTGACCGGCGGAGCAGGGTTTTTAGGAACGCATCTCTGCGAGCGCCTGCTGGACATGGGAAATCATGTCACCTGCCTAGACAATCTCCACACCGGCGCGCGCCAGAATATCGCCGATTTCCTGGGCGATCCGCGATTCGCGTTTGTCGAGCATTCGGTTATCGACGCATTCGACGGTTCGTTCGACGAGATCTATAATTTAGCGTGCCCTGCTTCGCCGCAGCATTACCAGCGCGATCCGGTCTACACGTTCAAGACCAGCGTGATCGGTACACTCAACATGCTGGAACTCGCGAAGCGTTGCGGCGCCAAGCTGTTGCAGGCTTCGACATCGGAAATCTACGGCGATCCACTCGTTCATCCGCAGACGGAAGCCTATTGGGGCAATGTCAACACGATGGGCATCCGGTCCTGCTACGACGAGGGCAAGCGTGGCGCCGAGACGCTCGTGTCGGACTTCCACAGGTTTCACGGCGTCGACACGAGAATTGTCCGCATTTTCAACACTTACGGCCCTGGCATGAACCCGGAGGACGGCCGCGTCGTCTCCAATTTCATCATCCAGGCGCTCACCGGCGAAGACATCACAATCTATGGCGATGGAGGCCAGACGCGGTCCTTTTGCTACCGCGATGATCTGGTCGAGGGCATTATCCGGTTGATGCATGCGCCAGACCATGTCACTTTCCCGGTTAATATAGGCAATCCTGTCGAGATCACGGTGCGCAAATTGGCAGAAACCGTGCTCGCCATGGTTCCTTCCAGATCCCGGCTCGTCTTCCGGCCATTGCCGCAGGACGACCCGATGCAGAGATGTCCAGATATTTCCCGGGCTAGGGAATATCTGGGCTGGGAGCCAAAGGTCCCGCTCCAAGAGGGCCTGGGGAACACCATCGAGTATTTCCGCCAGATTATTGCGTCTCGGTCGATCCCAAGCGTGCCGAAGACCGCATAAGGAGAAAAAAATGAAGGTAGCTATCATCGGTTCCGGCTATGTCGGCCTCGTCGCCGGCACATGCTTTGCGGAGCTTGGCCACCAGGTGGTGTGTGTCGATAACGACGAAAGAAAAGTCACGGCGCTTAAGAGCGGCGTGATTCCAATCTATGAACCCGGCCTCGAGGATCTCGTGAAGTCCAATGTGGCAGCCGGGCGCCTCGACTTTACCGAAGAACTCGCTTTCGCTTTGGCCGGTGCGGACGCGGCTTTCATTGCCGTCGGCACTCCGCCGCGCGTGACCGATGGGCATGCGGATATGAAATATGTCTATGCCGTGGCCAATGCTATAGCCGAAAAGGCAAGCGGTGACCTCGTCGTGGTGGACAAATCGACCGTGCCCGTGGGCACAGGTGACGAGGTCGAGCGAATTCTCAGAAGCAAGGGCGGAAACTTCCGCTTCTCGGTCGTCTCCAATCCCGAATTCCTGCGCGAGGGCGTTGCGATCGACGACTTCCTCAAGCCGGACCGGATTGTCATCGGCAGCGAAGACGAATGGGCCAAATCGGTCATTTCAAAAGTCTATGGCGTGGATGGCTTCAAGGACGTTCCCGTCCTGCACACCTCCCGTCGCTCGGCCGAGCTCCTCAAATATGCCTCCAATGCCTTCCTAGCGATGAAGATTACCTTTATCAACGAGATCGCCGATCTCTGCGAAGCCGTCGGCGGCGATATCCGCGATGTGGCCAACGGCATCGGGCTCGACAGCCGCATCGGCCGCAAGTTCCTCAATGCCGGTCCGGGCTATGGCGGCTCCTGCTTTCCCAAGGATACGCTGGCGATTTCCAAGACGGCGCGTGACTACCGAGTGCAGCTGCGCACCGTCGAGGCGGTCATCCAGGTCAACGAGAACCGCAAGCGGGCGATGGCACTTCGTGTGCTGGATGCCTGCAACGGCGCCGTTCGCGGCAAGACCATCGCCATCCTCGGGCTTGCCTTCAAGGCCGATACGGACGACATGCGTGATTCACCCTCCATTCCGCTGGTCCAGGCGCTCCAGGATTTCGGCGCGCATGTGCGCGCCTATGATCCCCAGGCGATGGCCAATGCCGGCAAAATCTTCACCGATGTGAAGTTCTGTGCGGATGCCTATGACGCGGCGTCGGGCGCCGATGCCGTTGTCACCGTGACGGAATGGACGGAGTTCAAGGACGTGAACCTTAAGAAGCTTCGTAAAGTCATGCGGTCGCCCCTGCTGATCGATTTCCGCAATCTCTATTCGATCGATGACGTAAGGAAAGACGGCTTCGAATACTGGTCCATCGGACGGCAAACCGACTCCCGGCCGGATCTCAGCCAATCGCTGGCGGCGGAATAGACGAAAATCAGACGACCGATCACCAGCCGGCGGGTTCGCCGGTTGGGGCCATCTTATTTGAAGGCTGCGATCAGCTGTTCACCCATTCACCCACGCATTGTCCAGCGTTCCGCAGTCCATTGGCTGTCATGACCCTGACGGCTGCTTCGCATGGTGAGCTCGCGTGATCGATATTTCGATCATGACGCGGAAGAATTGGAGTTGATCAATGAACCTGACGCGACGGAACTTGGTTCTAGGCGCATTGGCCACCCCCCTGGCCCTATCGCCTACATCCTCTCGGGCAGTCGAGGCTTCGCTGCGGAGCGCCGCGAACAACCGTAAGCTGCTCTATGGAGCGGCAGTGACCGAAGATGCGCTCGGGATCGATCCGCAATACACCAATCTCCTCGCGACTGAAGCGGGCATTCTCGTGGCGGAAGGCGTCATGAAGCGCAAAACGCTTGAGCCGCGTAAGAACCAGTATGATTTCACCAAGGCAGAGCGCATCTGGCGGTTCGCGCAGCGCAATGGACAGATTATGCGCGGGCACACGCTCGTCTGGCATGAAGCAAATCCATTCTGGCTCAAGGACGCCTTGGCCGGAAAACCTTCCGACAAGATCATCACGGAATACATTTCGAAAGTCGCCGGCCACTTTCGCGGCAGGCTTCACTCGTGGGATGTCGTCAACGAAGCCATCGAGCCGGACGAGGGCAACGATCAGGGTTATCGGGTAAGCTCCCCCTGGTACGAGGCTTTTGGACCCGACTACATCGAAATTGCTTTTCACGCCGCCAGGAACGCCGACCCCGATACGCTGCTGTTCTATAATGAACTTAACCTCGAAGGCGATGTCTGGTGGGCGGAAAAGCGCCGGTCAGCGACCCTGAAAATGCTTGAAACGCTGTTGAAGAAGAATGTTCCGATCGATGGCCTTGGCATCCAGTCCCATCTCAAGGCTTATAGGGTTCGCTATGATGACGGTGTGTTCTCGGCCTTCCTGAAGGAGGTCTCCGATATGGGCCTGAGAATATTACTCACGGAGTTCGACATCGCAGATATCGATGGTCCCGATGATCCGGTCCAGCGCGATGCAGATGTCGCTTCGCTTGCGCGCCGCTATCTGGACGTGGCATTTTCGAATCCCAACGTCCAGGGTTGTCTGACATGGGGAATTACCGACAAATATTCGTGGCTTTCGCGATATGATAATTATATGTGGCCGGACGGCCGGCTTTCCCGGGTCCTGCCATTTTCGGAAGACATGCGTACCAAGCCCATGCACGATGCCATGCTTGCCGCATATCAGGGCAGCTGATCGACCACGGCTAATGCAACAGCGGTCTGCCTGCGTCGCCAGTATCCCGTGGCGGCATGACAGGGCGAGGCCGATCGCGGCCAAGGCCGAGAATCCGCATGAAACCTAGATGTTCGCAAACAATGAAGAAGGCGTAGGGAAGCATGACGCCCAGCGACACGCCGAGCAGGAGATGGACGCCGATGTCCCGCACACCAAGCTTCAACAGCGCGATGCGGATGGCGGCCATGGCCATGACATGGGTGACATAAATCGTCATGGATGCGCGGCCCAGCGATGAAAAGGGCCGGGTGAACCATTCCGCCGCTCCCGAAAAGAGCCAGGAACCGGCGAATACAAATCCCAGGGCGGCACCACTGTAGAGCAAATAGTGCAAACCCTGGGGCATTGCAGGGGCCATATATTGTATCAACTGCGCCGCCATGAATGCGCTCAGGCCGGCCAGCGCGAAGCGCCGCTTGTCCAATGTCGTACCTCCAAGGGCCATGCCGAGGAAGATCATTGGGCCGTTCTCTATGGTCTTGCGGATCCAGAGTGTTTCGCCACTGAGGTCGAAAAGGAAATTCGGCAGGCTGAAGATGACAAAGCAGGCCAGATAAACCCACTTCGAGCCAGTCCTGACGAAAAGCGACGCCAAGGTCTGCGCCACGAACAAGGCAGCAAGAAACCAGAATATATCCTTGGGCGGAAAGGGGTAGGTCAGGAGTTCCGCCAGCGGCAGCTTCCGGTTGGTGAGCGTGCCGGCCAGATACAGGAAAGCGGCTGTGACATAGGACCAGAGCACCAGCGGATAAAGAATTGTCTCAATCCGCCGCAAGAATGAGCCCACCACGCCGTCTCGTTTAACCGTCCGTTCGAACAACAGGCCCGAGAGGATGAAAAAGACAGGCATGTGGAACAGATAGACCGCACGGTCGAGTGTCTCGAACACCATCGGCGAGCCGATGAGGCCGCTCGAATCCAGCCCCCTCCAGACATGGCCGAAGACCACCAGCACAATTGCGATTCCCCGGATAGCATCCAGCCATCCGACCCTATTCTCGACACTTTTGGTCAGCATCCGGCCTTCTTTCATCATTGGCCATCGGCGGGTAAATGGCACATATTGATCAAGGTTCTTCAGTGATATCAGGTGCTTGCCCCCGGATCATGCGGTCCGTTCGATGCGAAGGTTGCCTTTCCAAGGGTCGCGTGTAGGATGTTGCATCGCAACATATTGGGCGAAGCGTTCGGGCAGGTCAATGGCAATAGACAATACGATTGCGCGACATCTTCACGGGATCTACCCGGGAAGGGCGTCTGGATCCTCCCAGATTTTCACGCGCAGCAACTTCTATGCTGTGTCGCTTTTTTTCCTTGTCGCTTTCATTATCGTGCAGATCAGGTATGGCGCGGCGGCATCGATTGAAAGTCGCGATGAGTTGGCAGCCGCCGTCGCGGACGGCGCTGGCGGAGACCGTCTGAGGCAGCTCTTCTACTTCGCCATTTTCTTTCTGGTCGGTTGGATTACACTGAGCAAATCGCGGCCACTCGCCATCATTCCGATTTCGATTCCGTACAATCTGGCGTGTGGCTGGTGCCTGATCAGTTTCCTATGGGCGATCGATCCCGGTATTTCGTTTCGGCGCGCCGTGGGAATGTATATCATCCTCATTGCCGTTGCCTGGTGCGTCCAGGAGCTCGGCGCCAACAAAACCGTTCGTGTGCTCTACGCTTTGCTGGCCAGCCTGATACTCATGTCGATCATCTCGGTAGCACTATCGGGACTGTCGATCTTCTCATTTTCGGTTCATCCCGCCGACGAGATCGATGCCGCCCTTGTAGGCGCATGGAAAGGAGTGTTTCTGCACAAGAACGTGGCCGGTGCCGTCATGGTCCACTCCTCCATCTTTTTCTTCCATCACGTCTTGAACAGAGGGCGCAAGATCGATTGGCTGTTCTTGTTCCTGTCGCTGGTGTTCCTGTATTTCACCAAGTCCAAGACATCCTTAGGTTGGTGCTTCTTTGTCCTCATGGCCGGCTATGCCTTCAGGTTCCTCGCCATCAGAGGGGCATCAATCATATTCGCTGCTCTGTTCCTGTCGGCTGTTGTTTTCGTCGGCATATTCGCTGCGGCGGATTGGGACAATGTAGTGCGGTATCTCACCACCCCGACGAATCTATCCGGCCGGGTCGGTATCTGGCTCTCGGTGCTTCCCTTCATAGAAGGCAATCCCTGGCTGGGATCGGGCTACGGGTCATTCTGGGCAATCGGCTATACCTCGCCGATTTTCGAATTGGCGATCGAGGATTACATTGCCGCCGTCGGCCATTCACACAGTGGCTATGTCGAGGTCTTGCTGACCACCGGCGTCATCGGCTTCGGCCTCGCCGTCTTCTCACTCATCATTTGGCCGTTCTATCGCTTCATGACCGCAAGGCTTGCCGACGCACAACTCGCCGCGATGTTCTTCTCAATCTGGCTGTTCGGTATCCTGCAGAATTTCACGGAAAGCCAGTTTTTCTCACCGGACAAGCAGAGCTGGATCTTCGTCGTGATTGCGATCATGGTCATGCACAATAGATTCGTCGCATCAAAAAAGGGCGAGGCGGAATGGCTGCGTGCCACGGCATGGCCGCACCCGGTGAAACCGGTCACGCATATTCCAGCTACCATTTCCTAGAGCCTTTTCCATTCAATGCAAAAGGCTATAGGGCGCAATTCGCCGCAGTCTACTTCCGACCGCCTTGCATGCGTGCCCACAGCACCCAGGCCACAACGACGATGATCGATATCGGCCAGAGAATATATGCGATCGCGGCGTGATACCACACCACTTTCGATCCGCTACCGCTCAGCCAAGTTGCGATGGTACCTGCGAACAAAAAGAACAATCCGCCAATCAACCAAATCTGAAAATAGATATTCAAGCCGCTTGCCCCCAAGCTCAATATGTAGAGTAGCTCACTAAAGCGAAAGTATCGGAATTGGCAATTGATTTACCATGTTCCTGCTCCTTTGTCGTTTCGTTGGTAAATATGCGGGACGTTTTTGGCACAAAGCGTCAGATCAGTGTCCAAAAGTTCGGAGTCGGCGCATGCGTTGTTTTATTCCCGGACGCGCCTGGCTGCTAAACCACCAATTGCTCGGCGAACACGAGAGTCTCCCAATTTCTTATATAAGCAACTCATAAGATTTTGCACGCTGTGGTTACCTTTCTTAACACTTTTCATTGCTATCCCGGCCTTGCAACAAGGAGAACAGCATGGCTGGGCAGGGCATCACCCTATGGGCGGATCAGGCGGACCAGAGTCTGATTGGTACGGAACTCGATGACGTGCTGGGAGGCTTCCGTGGCGCATCGACGCTCATCGGGGGGGCCGGCGACGACACCTACTACGTGATGTCGCCGCTCAACACCGTTGTTGAAGATGCGGCTGGCGGCATCGATTGGATCGTAACCTGGCAGAGCTACACACTGGGTAGCAATCTCGAGAATCTTCAAGTGCTCGGCGCCGATACGATCGGAATCGGCAATGACTTTAACAATATCATCGTCGGTGGCGAAGGCCGCCAGCAGATCTTCGGCGCCGGGGGCAATGACACGTTGTCAGGCGGATCCGGCGGTGATCTGTTCATCGTCCGTGCGAATAGCGGCTCGGATACGATAACGGATTTCGAAGCCGGTACGGGCGGCGGCGATATCGTCCAGCTCGGCAGCTATGGCTTTATGAATTTCTCCGACGTGCTCGACCGGATGTGTCAGTCGGGCTCAGATGCCGTCATCCAGCTCAATTCCGGCGAGACCCTGACCTTCCGCAATCGCTCGATCGCCGATTTCAGCGCCGACGATTTCCAATATGCGCTGGACACGACAAAGCTCGACCTCACCTTCAGCGACGACTTCAACAGCCTGAGCCTGCAGTCCAATGGCGGAACGTGGCGGACGTCTTTCTGGGACGGCGCAGACGGGCGCACACTCGCTTCCAACGCCGAATTGCAGATCTATATGGACGAGGCCTATCTCGGGCTGGGCGTCAATCCATTCTCCATTGATGGCGGCATACTCAGCATCCACGCCGATACGGCCAGCGCGGCCGTCCGGGCGGCAACCGGCCACGACTATACATCGGGCATGTTGTCCTCCCGCGACAGTTTTGCGCAGACCTACGGATATTTCGAGGTCAAATGCGAAATGCCCCAAGGCAAGGGCACCTGGCCGGCTTTCTGGATGCTTCCGGCCGATGGCTCCTGGCCACCTGAACTCGATGTCGTCGAGGCACTCGGCAGCGATACTGCCACGGCCTTCATGACCGCGCATTCCAACAGCACGGGCGAGCACACCAAAGCCGGCTTCACATCCTGGGCCGGCGACATATCGGCAGGCATGCACACTTACGGCGTGCTTTGGACGCCCGACGATCTCATCTGGTATGTCGATGGCGCCGAGGTCTTCCGCACCGCAACGCCGCCCGACATGAACCAGCCGATGTACATGGTCACCAACCTGGCGATCGGCGGCGTGCTGCCCGGCGATCCCGATGCGGACTTCGGCGGCGCCGACCTGAAGATCGATTACATCCGCGCCTATCAACTCAACGATGGCTCGATCCCGTCGACCGTCACCTCAGGCGTCACAACCACGCTCGATCATATTGCCGTCTCGCTGGTACTGACGGGGACGCTGGATATCAACGGCACCGGCAACGGGCTCGACAACACGCTGACGGGCAATAGCGGCAATAACATCCTGGACGGGCGCGCAGGGGCCGATACGATGATCGGCGGCCTGGGCAACGATACCTATCTGGTCGACAACAGCGGCGACATCGTTACCGAGCGGCCGAACGAAGGGCTGGACACAGTCAATGCGTCCGTCACGCATGTCCTGTCGGCGAATGTCGAGAACCTGACCTTGATAGGGACCGGCGCCATCAACGGCACCGGCAACGCCCTTGCCAATACGTTGATCGGAAACGCCGCCAATAATGTCCTCAACGGCGCAGCCGGCGCCGATAGGATGAGCGGCGGCGGCGGCAACGACACCTATTTCGTCGATGATGCAGGCGACGTGATCATGGAATGGTCCGGCAATGGAACAGATAGTGTCTTTGCGTCCGTCAGTCACGCCCTCGCCTCCAATGTCGAGAATCTAACACTGACGGGCAGCGCCAATGTCAATGCGACCGGGAACTGGGCCGCCAACATCATTACCGGTAATACAGGCAATAACGTGCTGGACGGCGGTACGGACGCGGATCGCCTGGCAGGCGGAGGCGGGAACGATACCTACTATGTCGATAACGCCGGCGACGCCGTCGTCGAAAACGCCGACGAGGGGACCGACAGCGTCTATTCCTCGGTATCGTTGACGCTCGCCGCCTATGTCGAAAACCTGACGCTGACAGGCATTTGGAGCCTCAACGCCACGGGTAACAGCCTCGCCAATGTTCTGACCGGCAATACGGGCGCCAACATCCTCAATGGCCTGGGCGGTGCCGATACGATGGCGGGCGGCACCGGCAATGACACCTACTATGTCGACGATGCCGGGGATGTCGTGAACGATTGGTCTAATGCAGGAACCGATACCGTCTTTTCATCCGTCAGCTATGCTCTCCTCACCCATGTGGAAAACCTGGTGCTGACGGGCAGCACGAATATCGATGCCACAGGTAATTGGCTGTCCAACTCCCTGACAGGCAATGCCGGTGACAATGTGCTCGATGGCGGTACCTCCGCCGATACGATGAGCGGTGAAGCGGGCAATGATACCTACTATGTCGATAATGCCGGTGACGTGGTCACGGAGTGGTGGAATCGCGGCGTGGATACCGTCCATGCCTCCGTGTCCCATGTCCTTGCGGCGAATGTTGAGAATCTCGTCCTCGCCACAAGTTGGAGCATCAACGGCACCGGCAACGATCTCGCAAACAACCTCACGGGCAATTCTGGCAGCAATACCCTGGACGGTGGCGCCGGTGCGGATATCATCAACGGTGGTGACGGCAAGGACTTCTTGATCGGCGGCACCGGCGCCGACCGGCTCACCGGCGGCGCGGGAAACGATACATTCCGGTTCCTTGCGCAAAATGAATCAACCGTGACCTACCGTGACGTGATCACCGATTTCACCCGCGGCGACCGGATCGATCTGTCCTACGTGCAGGGCGACGCGCTGATATATCTTCACAGCGGGGCATTCACCGGCCGGGCGGGGGAGGTGCGGCTGGCGGCGTCGGGCGACGGCGTAATCGTCGATATCGACCTCACCGGCGACAAGGCGTCCGACATGCAGATCTATCTCTCTGGCGCCTCGATCGGCACGATGCAGGAGAGCGGCGCGGATTTCATTCTCTAAATCTGGGAGACTGCTCCATTAAATAACAGATTCATACGCCCGTGCCTTGCCATAAGGGCGCGGGATGCCAACCGCTTTCCGGTATATTTACGAACCTGTTCTATAGTCGCTTCAAAGCAAGGAGAGCGTCATGACGGAGTTGGCAGTGACATCGAGAATCATAAAGCTTTTGGCCTACGACACTGAAAGGTACCGCCTGCGAATCGAATTCAAAAATGGCGCAATCCGGATTTTCTCAGGCGTGCCTCCAAAAATCGTCAATGCGCTTGTTAGCGCCAAGTCGCCGGGATCATATTACATTGACCATATTCGCATGAATTTCGAGAGACTTGCGGCGTAATCGCTCTCTGGGTGGACAATCGCAGGTGCCTAAAACGGCCCTCCTGCAAGGTTCGTTTCAGCATTTGCCGCCGCCAGGCTACCCAATCCCGCAACCGTCGATTTAATCGCTTGAAATAGTTGTTTGGCTGGCGACCGTTTCGGCAGCGTTCGGTCGAGACCCAGCTACTTCCCGGGCATGGTGAAGAAACTTTTTCGCCCAATATTGAATTTGTATTTTGTCATACTTTTTTGACATCAAAATGCCCAGAAGTTTAGCGCTCTATACATTAGCGCCAGGCGTGGGGCAGCCCAAAATAATGATTTTATGCAAAAATTTCTCTTTTAAAATCAATACGTTGAAAGTTTCATAAATATTGCCTTGGGCTAATTTTCGGTTAAATTTGGTCGACACTCTCGCACTTGCGTTATAGGATACCGCATCGCAACATCGAGATGGGGTCGCGAAATGAGGACAACAGGATTCATTGAACCCGGCCAGCGAAACGCGGATTTGCGGCTCGATCGCCAGGGGATAACGTCTACAACCGGCGAGAAAATCAGGGCTTGTCAACTTATCGCCAAGCGCGGCATGGATATCCTGATTTCCGGTTCATCACTGATCATTCTGCTGCCGCTTTTTCTTCTGATTGCAGCTCTGATCAAGATCGAAAGCAAAGGCCCCGTGTTCTTCACGCAGTTGCGCTGGGGCATGAACGGCAAGAAGATCAAGGTCTATAAGTTCCGTTCCATGCGCAGCGATCTCGGCGATGCGTCGGGGGTCCAGCAAACGGTACCGAATGACCCCAGGATCACGCCGTTCGGGGCATTCCTCCGTAAATCCAACTTCGATGAACTTCCGCAACTGCTCAACGTGCTGAAGGGCGACATGTCGCTTGTCGGACCGCGGTGCCACGTCATCGGCATGAAGGCGGCGGGCGTTCAATATGAGGAACTGGTTCCGGCATATCACGAACGCCACAAGATGCGGCCGGGCATTACCGGTCTGGCACAGATGCGAGGCCTCAGGGGACCGACGGTCTCACCCTCGAAGTCGAAGGCGCGCATCGCCTGCGACATCCACTATGTGAACAATTTTTCGCTGTTGCTCGATATCAAGATCGCGTTCGGCACGCTCAGGAACGAAATGTTCAAGGGCACCGGGTTCTGAACATCAGCACCCCCAGGAGCACAGGTAGACGCTCGCGCGGCGGCCTCAATCAAAACAAGTCTGATAGACAAGTCCAAAGGACCCTGAAAATGTCTCTGCTGGAATATGTCAAAGTTGGCGGCATAAAGACCGCACGCCTTTCGAGGCAAGGGTTGGTTCAGGCGATTGCCACCGAAATCAACACACGTGAAGCCTCAAGCCATCCGAAATTGCTGTTTGATGCGAATGGCCACGCACTGGCTATGGCCATTCTGAATCGAAGCTATCTGGAAGACATGAACCGGGCGGATATCATTCACGCCGATGGCGAGCCGCTAGTGATCGCCTCGCGACTGCTGACCAATTCGCCCATTCCCGAGAGAAGCGCCACAACCGATCTCTTTCACGACGTTGCCCGGACGGCTCATACGGATGGCGTGAAGTTCTTTCTTCTCGGCGCCTCCGAGGAGGTCAACAAGGAATGCGCCGACAAGATGCAGCAAATGTATCCGGCGCTCGATATCGTCGGCCGCCGGCATGGATATTTCTCGCTGGAGGATGAGGCAGCGATTTGCGACGAGATCAATGCCTCCGGCGCCAATGTCATATGGGTTGGTCTCGGCAAGCCCAAGGAACAGGCATTCTGCGTCAGGAACCGGGACCGGCTGACAGCCGCCTGGCTCATCACCTGCGGCGGTTGCTTCAACTATGTGACCGGCGCCTATGCCCGTGCGCCCGAATGGATGCAGAAGGCGGGACTTGAATGGGTGCATCGTCTGCTGACCGAACCCCGGAAACTTGGCTGGCGCTATCTCACGACAACGCCGCTGGCGCTCATCCTGCTGTTTGCGCGCACGAGCAGCAAGGTCTAGGCGCCGTCGGTCGCGGCCAGCACACGATGCCGGGATGACGGGTTCTTTATCGTCCGGTATCCGGCCAAGAACCGGCAATGCCGGTACGGCCATGGACCACCAGTGAAAGGAAGTCCCTTCGGATGTTACAAACTGCCACAGATTTCCGGGAACTTCGCGACGGATCGGCGAGCGAAATCGCAAATCCGATCGACCTCGAGCAATTGCTTGCCATCGCGCGGCGCCAATGGCGCGTCGTCGCCGGATTTGCCGTCACCGCGATTGTGATCGGTGGGCTGTTCCTGTTGACCGCGACGCCGCGATACACCTCGACTGCCGGTATCCTGATCGATGAAGGCAACCAGAAGATCGTCGATCAGATGACGGCGATCAGCGGCGTCCTGGAGGACGAGGGGCAGGTTCTCAGCCAGGTCGAATTGCTGAAATCAGAGAAGATCGCGCTTGCCGTCAGCAGGAGCCTGGATCTCAAGAACAACGAGCAGTTCGTCAACGGCACGCCGGGCATGCTGAGCAGCATCATCCAGACCGTGCGATCGGTGATCGATCCACGCGTCTGGTTCGGTTCGACGGCCCCGGCCTTGAGCGACGTTCAGATACAACGGGCGATCGTGGAACAGCTTTCAGCCGGCCTGGGCGTCACACGTGTCGGTCGCTCCTACGTCCTGGAGATCAGCTACACGTCGCCTGATCCGACGCTTGCGGCATCCATCGCCAAGGCCTATGCCGAAGCCTATCTCGCCGATCAGCTCGATTCCAAATACGATGCGACACGACGCGCCAGTGGCTGGCTGCAGGACCGCATAGCCGACCTTCGTCAGCAATCGCTGAAGGCCGACCAGGCGGTACAGAAATTCAGGGCCGAGAAAGGCCTCATTGCAACCGATGGCATGCTGATCACGGATCAGCAACTCGCACAATTGAACACCCAATTGATGGCCGCACGGGCGGAATCCGCCAACGCCGAGGCCAAGTTCAAGAGAATCGACGCAATCCTCAAGAGCGGCGACATGGATGCGGCCGTCACCGAATCCATTGAAAGCGATGTAATATCCGACCTCAGGGCGAAATTTCTCGATGCATCCCGCAAGGAAGCCGACATAACAAGCCAGTTCGGCGCAGATCATCTCCAGGCTCAGCGTCTGCGGGCAACAATGGGCGAATACAAGCGGTTGATGTTCGAGGAACTGAGCCGCATCGCGCAAAGCTATCAAAGCAGCAACCAGGTGGCACTATCGCGCCAGAAATCCATCGAGCAGCAGGTCGTCGCGGCCATGGGCGTGAGCGCCACGGCCAACGACGCCCAGGTTCAGTTGCGCGAACTGGAGCGTGAGTCCGAAACCTACAAGAACCTCTACCAGACGTTCCTGCAGCGCTATCAGGAATCAATCCAGCAGCAGTCGTTTCCGGTGACCGAAGCCCGCATCATCACCAACCCGGCCGTCGCGGAAAAGCCGAGTGCGCCCAAGAAGCCTCTCGTGCTGGCCGTGGCCTGCCTTGCCGGCATGCTCCTTGGCGCGGGCGTCGCGGGTTTGAGAGAGTTCAGGGACCGTTTCTACCGCACCGGCGATCAGGTCTCCGGAACGTTGGGGCTCGAATTCCTGGGATCGGTGCCGCTTGCAAACGCCACGCCGCTTGCCACGCCTAATGCACTCGAACTGCCTCCACAATCGGTGATGAAGGCCAATAGCGTATCGACCTACGTGCTCGATCATCCGCTTTCGGCCTTTGCCGAGACGCTGCGCAGCGCCAAGATGGCGATCGACGTCTCGACGCCGGGGGGCAAGGGCAAGGTCGTCGGCATCGTCTCGGCCTTGCCGGGGGAGGGGAAATCATCGATCTCCGTCAATCTCGGGGAACTGCTTGCGCAAGGCTCGCGGGTGCTTCTCATCGATGCCGATCTCCGCAATCCCGGTGCCACGCGGCAATTGGGGCGGCACGCCGAGCGGGGCATACTGGAGGCACTGCAGGAAGGTGCGCCGCTCTCCGAATTGCTGTTGTTCGATCCCGAAACCGGCATGGCTTTCCTGCCGGCGGTGATCCGCCGCCGCATCCCGCACTCCGCCGAACTGCTGACCTCGGGCGCGATGGCGCGCCTTCTCACGCTGGCTGTCAGTGAATTCGATTATGTCATCCTCGACCTTCCGCCGATCGTGCCGGTCGTGGATGCCCGTGCGGTCGCCACTCTCGTGGACAGCTATCTCCTGGTCGTCGAATGGGGCAAGACCGCGCGCGGACTGGTCAAGCGGACGATGCAGAACAACCCGACCATCGCCAAGCGCTGCGCCGGCGTCATTTTGAACAAGGTCGATGCCCAGAAGATGAAGCTCTATCGCCAGTTCGGCTCGTCGGAATTCTATCACGCCCGGTATGCATCTTATTACCGGGAGTGACGGGGACCGGGAGCGCTTACGTGTACTCGAAGCTGCGCAGTCCGGTCAGCAACGCGAGTTTCCCCAAGGACCGGACGAGACGGCAATAATAGGTGATCCGCCTCTCCGGGGAGAGTGAAAAGACCACAAGGAGTCCGAGATTGACGGCGATAGCCGCCAAGGTGGCGGGAAGCGCGAGCAGGCGCCCATGCCGCCCGTATTTCCAGCGGAGTTGAACGAGCATGTTCGAATTGCCGATGCGGAACGCCCGCCTTGTGATCCATCCCAGGGTCGCGCGGCTTGCGGGCACATCGTCCCAGACAACGGCCGATCGTGACCAGGCGAAGCGGTGACCGGATGCCTTCAATCGCATGAAGGCATCCACGTCCTCGCCACCGGATTGATTGAAGGCCGGATCGAAAAGATTGGAATCGGAATGCGCAAAGGCAGATCTATGCAGCAGCAGATTGCAGGTGCCCCAGACGATCTCGACGGTCCCGTCAGGCATGTCGTCGGATTTGAACAGCGGGCAATGCATCGCCCAGCCGGGTGCGCCGGGCGCGAAGACCGGCAGGTTCGGTCCGCCGACAATTCCGGCGCCGGTCGTCCTTTGCATCGCGACGAGATCATCGATCCAGGATGCAGTCGGCCATTCGTCGTCGTCGATCATGGCGACATAGTCGAACGCTTCGTTCTTTCGAGCGTAGGCGATCATGGCATTTCTCACGCTCGACAGCCCGCGTTCCGGCACGGCGATGACATCGATCGGAAAACGGTAGGATCGGGCAAGTTCCTTGACCACCTCGGTTCCAGCTCCGGCGCCTTCATTGTCGGCGACGAGGACTTTGATCTGGGCCGTGGTTTCCATCTTTGCGATCGCGGCCAGCAAACGGCGCAATCCATCCGGCCGGCGGAAGGTGGGGATCGCGATCAGTACACGCGCCTGATTGCCTGGCGCAATGCCGTGGCTTCCGCTTTGCCCTCCAGTCTCTAGGATTTTCATGTTTCATCCTGCTGATACAATTTTCTTTTCAATGGCTTGCGGCATCGCTTTTGGCGATGGTCGCGTCCGTTCGATCAGCAGTTCATACAGCATCTCTTCGCATTGCAACAGAAACTCGACGTCTATTCCTGTCGCGACGGCTCGCCTGGCCCCGTTCGACGCCATTGGCGAGATCGGTTTGCGGGAGGGCGCGGAATGACGCTTTACGGCAACGAGCAGGCTGCCCGGCTCTCGCCAGTTTTGGCCAATCCGGTACCGCTTGGCGCGGTGAAGGCCGTGCCTGGATTGACGCATGCCGAGGGTTATCGCGCTGATATCGACGGACTGCGCGCGCTTGCAGTCGCGATCGTGGTCATCTTCCATGCCGGTGTCAGCCCGTTGCGCGGTGGGTTCGTCGGTGTCGATATCTTCTTCGTCATCTCGGGCTATCTGATCACGCGCCAGATCAGCGCGGACCTGGAGCGCGGCGCTTTCAGCATCGTGGGATTCTACGAACGCCGTATCCGCCGCATCGTGCCCGCTTTGCTGTTTACCATCGCCGCAACGCTCGCGGTCGCGCCCTTCGTGCTCTTTCCCACGGAACTGATGACATCGGGCACGACGGCCATCGCCTCAATCCTGTCCGTCGCCAATCTCTATCTCCTGACCTCGGCGGGCTATTTCGCGGCCGATGCCGGCACCCAGCCGCTGGTCCATATGTGGTCCCTCGGCGTGGAGGAGCAGTTCTACCTGCTCTTCCCGCCGCTTCTGGCAGCCTTCGGCGGACGGAGCCGGGCGGCGGGGCGCTGGACGACGCTGTTGCTCGCCTTGACCAGTCTTGCCTTGTGCGTCGCCATCACGCGATTCGACCGCGATTTCGCCTATTATTTCCCGCTCACCCGGGCGTGGGAATTGCTGGCCGGCGCGTCGCTCGTCTTTGTCACGATCCCCCGGATGCCGGCGTGGATCCGCAATGCCGCTGCCGTGGGCGCCCTGCTGCTGGTCGCCGCCAGCGCCCTGAAATTCTACCCACAAATGGCCTTTCCAGGATTTTATGCTCTCGCCCCATGTCTGGCGGCGATGACCTTGATCGCGGTGGGCAGCCAGGGTGGAAGCGCGGTCACAACGGGACTTTCCACTGGCCCCCTGGTCTGGCTCGGCCAGATCTCCTACTCGCTTTACTTGGTGCATTGGCCGATATTGGTCTTCTATCGCATGGCGCGGGGCGCACCGATCAGCACGGCCGAGGCCTGGGTACTTGTCGCCGCAAGTATCGGCGCAGCCTATCTTTCATGGCGCTTCGTCGAGCGCCCCTTCCGCGACAGGAGGCTCCTCGCAACCCGTTCGGCCCTCTTTGCCGGAACTGCGTTCGCGGGCGCGGCGCTCGTGTTGATCGCGGCGGTCCTGTCCTTCGCCCCGCTTCCAATGTCGAGCCATGCGACTAACAGGCTGGCGAGTTTCCTCGCTTACGACGATGCCGATGTGTACCGCAAGGGCCGGTGCTTTCTCTTCGGCCACCGCGACCGTCTCTCGGATTTCAAGGCAAGCGAATGCCTTCAGCCGGTACCGGACAAGCTCAGCATCCTGCTCGTCGGCGATAGCCACGCCGCCCATCTGTGGTACGGGCTGAAGACCGAATTCCCCGGCGCCAACGTGATGCAGGCAACCTCCACCGGCTGCAAGCCCGTGATCGGCAAGCGCGGTGAAAAGACCTGTGTGGACCTGATCGAAAGAACACTTGGCGCCTTCCTGCAATCGAGCCGCCCGGATGTGATCATCCTTTCGGCTCGATGGATCGCAAGCGATGTTCCCGACGTCGAACGCACGCTCAAGATTCTGGCCGGCAAGGCGGGTCAGATCGTCGTGCTTGGTCCGATCGTCGAATATGCCATGCCCTTGCCGAGACTGCTCGCCCAGGTCTCAAGCGGCCGCGACCCCGTCCTGCTGGTCGAGGCAAGGCTGGCGGAGCAAGGGAAAACAGACCGGGATCTGGGCGCTGCGGTCCGCGCATCCGGCGCACGGTATGTCTCCATGTATCGCTCGCTATGCAATGACGCGGCCGCACCTTGCCGGACCATGGCCGACGGGGTCCCTATCCAATGGGACTATGGCCATCTGACCGCGCAGGGCTCGCAATTCCTGGCTCGAAAACTCAAAGAGGACGGTGTGTTGGCGCTATCTTCGGAGCGGGCGAAATGACCGATATCGCCATATCAGAACCGGGAAGACTTGCCGCCTTGCAGCGCTATGCCCTGGCTGTGTTTGCGCCATCCTCGGTCTCGGCGGCGCATCTGGTCGTGCAACTCATGCTGCTCGCGACATTGGTACCAGCGGAATTCGGCTCCTTCGCCTTCCTGATGATCTTGGTCCAATTCGGCTTCGGACTGTCCAACGCTCTGTTGTCCACACCCTACACAGTCGAGATCAGCAGCCCCGTCGATCCTCACGGCGGCAGGCGCACAATGTTTTTCACGGCGAGCGCCGTTTTTGCACTGGTCTTCGGGCTCTGCATTTATCTCGTCGGAGCCCTCATCGCGGAGGGACGGTGGATCATGCCGTTCTCGATCTTCGCTGCGCTTGCCATGATCCGCTGGTTCGGCAGGGCGCACAATTATGCCATGCTGCGGCCGGCCTTATCGGGCCTATCCGATATTGTTTATGCTGCGTCGCTTGTGATGATCATTGCCTCCCTGGCCTGGGGCGGAGCGCTTACTCTGGAGACCACGGCGCTCGCCTTCCTTGTCGCGACCGTGCTCGGCTGCATTTGCCTCGGTGCCGATTTCATCAGCCGGCAGATTGGTTCGTGGACAAGCCTGCGCGCATACCGGGATATCTGGCAGGGCCAATCGCGCTGGACACTTCTCGGCGTGGTCACCACCGAATCCACCGCCAACGTCCATTCCTATCTGGTTACACTGCTGGCCGGTCCGGCTGCCTTTGCCCCAATGGCGGCGGCGGCATTGTTTGTCAGGCCGGTGCTGCTGTCGGTGTCGTCGCTCTCGCAACTTGAGATCCCGATCATCGGTCGAGCGATCGCTGCCGGAAATATCGGCAAGGCGACTGCGACAAGCCGGCGCTTCCTGCATGCGCTGCTGGCGATCTGGGTTGTCACAGCGGCGCTTGCCTATGCCGTGATCACGCTCATTCCATCGGTGATCATCAAACCGGCCTATTCGCTTGGAGAGGTGGAACTCGCCGTCCTGATTTTCCTGGTCATCAGCCTGTTCCAGGTCTGGCAGGGGCCGAACAGCGCACTTCTGCAGGCAGCCCGGAATTTCAAACCGCTGTCGCAAGTCAGCGTCATTTCCTGCGGGTTTTCGATCGCGGGCGCGCTGATCGCACTCGCCTTCCTGCCGCCGGTCTACTCGCTTCTCGGCATCGCCGTGGGTCAGTTGGTCATGGCGGTTCTGATGAAACAGCTGGTCCGGCGGACATTTGTTGAAGGACTGAAAGATGCAAATGGTTAGAGCCCCCTTACAGCAAGCCAAGGCGTTGGTCAGGCCGGCCTACCTCCGGGGCCTTGCCGCCTGGACGACAACGCGAATGGCCTTCCTGAAGCCCGGCGCCCGGCATTCGCTGCCGCACTGGCTGGTGGTTTCTCTGACCTCCTATCCCAAGCGGTTCGATGTCCTGCATCTGACGATCAAGTCGATCCTGGCGCAGGACATGGCGGCCGATGTCGTCGTCCTGTGGGTCGCCCATGCCGACATGGACAAGCTGCCGGCCAATGTCAGGCGGCTGGAGCGCCATGGGCTTACGATCAGGGCGACGGAAGACCTGCGCTCCTATAAGAAAATCCTTCCCGCACTTGTCGATTACGGCGACGCCTTCATCGTGACGGCCGACGACGATGTCTATTATCCCCGCCACTGGCTGCGGACGTTCTGCGAAGCCTACAGGCCGGGAGAGCGGGAGGTCCTGTGCTACCGTGCCCACCGCATGGCCTTCGAAGGACCCGACCTCGCGCCCTATGACAGCTGGACATTCGAGATCACCGAGACCGAACCCGCGCCCGATATCTTCTTCACCGGCGTCGGCGGCGTCTTCTACCCGCCCGGCGTGTTCCACGCGGATGTCGCCGACCGGGCGCGCCTCATGGAACTGTGTCCCAGTACCGACGATGTGTGGCTCAACTGGATGGTTCGCCTCGGGGGCGCAAAAATCCGCAAGGTCGGACGCAGGCAGCGTTTTCACGAATGGCAGGGTTCCCAGGCAGTCGCGCTCCAGAACACCAACCGTTTTGTCACTGCGGGCAACGATCAGCAGATCGCCAATATAGTCCGTGCCTATGGCTATGCGGGAGTGCGGCCATGACGATGAAGAACCAGGCTTTCTCTGCGGTCAGATGGACGACGGCGGTCACCGTCGGCCGCGTCGCGTTGCAGACCTTGCAGCTCATTGTGCTCGCCCGCCTGATCTCGCCGCAGGATTTCGGCCTGATGGCAATGATCCTGACCGTCACGGCCTTCATCCAGCTGTTTGCCGATCTCGGCGTCTCCAATTCGATTATCCATGCCAGGGAGATTTCGCGCGAGGTATTATCCACGCTCTATTGGCTGAACGTGCTGGCCGGCGCGCTGCTATCAGGCGTGATCTGGGCCGCCAGTCCGTGGATTTCGGGTTTCTACAGCGAGCCGGCACTTGCCGCCCCGCTCGCCA
>Ga0164290_1001900_pt1 | contig 21046 bp, 19 predicted proteins | sample Micstemetagenome_FD_108782 | JGI IMG/M metagenome (GOLD analysis project Ga0164290, IMG submission 108782) | Contaminated culture microbial community from soil near Moab, Utah, USA - Microcoleus steenstrupii SON62 (Illumina Assembly) | ecosystem: Environmental > Terrestrial > Soil > Soil crust... | reverse complement strand
TTTCTCGCCAGTCCAGCCCTCGTCGCAATCACCGCGGCATCGGCAATCATCCTCGCGACTTCAGGCTGCGCTATCCAGTGCGGCGCCACCGCCGAGAAGCTGGCCGCGTTGCGTCGTGGCATGAGCTACGACAACGCGAGCGAGATCATGGGCTGTCCCGGCAGGCTGGTGACCGGACTGGCGCCGTCAAGCGGCGGCTATTCGATCGTCGAGTGGAACGGCCCTTCAAGCCTGTTCAAGCGCACTCAGTTGGACTTCATGGGCGGCGAGCTCCTCTCCTACACCACGGAGAACCGCGGCGCCCTCTAAAGATCAACTCCTTGTTCTTATGTCCCCGGTCAAGAGCGAACACAAAAACGCTTTATCGGTGCTGGAAGCTCTGTATCCGCGCACGAATGTCTGGAGCTTTGACCTCGATCAAGCGCATTCGGCCTTGAGGGGCGATAGCGGATCGCGGCTCAGGTAGGGGCTGCGCGTCGGTACCGCCATTGCCGGAGCAGCAAGAGAATCAGGAGAAGTAAGCCAATGGCCACTGCAACGATGCCGAGGTCATCGCCATGCAATGGACCAAAGCCAAACAGTGAGCGTGCCGGAGGCCATGTGACCGAAATCGCAAGCAACGTGCCCGTGAGCACATATATGCCTAGGAGCACACGATTTCCGCCCGTGAGAAAATCGAAGGCGTGTCCCCGAGAGGATCGATTGACGACAATCAGCATCAGATTGCCGAGGACGAGCGTAAAGAATGACAAGGTGCGTATGTCTTCTGCGGGCAAGCCTTGATGCACCGCGAAGAAGTAGACACACGCGATAGTCAGGAGAGCCACGGACCCCTGCAACACGCTCCAACCGATCATAGCCGCAGAGAACAGCTGCGCGGTGGGCGAGCGCGGTGGGCGCCGCATGAGGTCCGGCTCTTCTCTTTCCGCTTCGAAGGCGATTGAGCAGACCGGGTCGATGATCATCTCGATGAACGCGATGTGCAGCGGAAACAGGACGAGCGGGAAGCCGGTCAGAAGCGGCAGAAGGGCAATGCCCGCAATCGGGATGTGCACGGCGACGATGTATGACATTGCCTTGCGCAGATTGTCATAGATGCGTCGGCCGAGACGAATGGTCCGCACGATCGAGCCGAAGTCGTCGTCGAGCAGGACAATGGAGGAGGCTTCGCGTGCAACGTCGGTTCCGCGGCCACCCATGGCAATGCCGATGTCCGCCGCCTTGAGGCTGGGAGCATCGTTGACGCCGTCTCCCGTCATTGCCACGACCTCGCCATTGGCCTGCAGCGCCTTGACGATCCCGAGTTTCTGCTCGGGAAGAATGCGCGCGAACACACTGGCTTCCCTGACGCGCTCCTTCAGTGCCTGGTCGGGCAGCCGAGCCAGGTCGGTTCCGGCAATTACGCTTTCGTGCTCAAGTCCTGCGTTTCGAGCAATAGCCCGCGCCGTGGTGGGATAATCGCCGGTGATCATTACCACCCGGATGCCGGCCTCGCGGCACTCCTCGACGGCCTTGGGTACCTCTGCCCGCAGGGGGTCCCCTAACCCGAGCAGCCCACACCAGGCGAATTCGAACCCATGAGGTCGTTCAGGCAAAGGTCGAGCCGCTGGATGGCTCGCACCGGCGACCGCGAGGACTCGGAGGCCATTTGCGGCCATCTTCTCAGTCGCCTCGCGTGCGGATAAAGCATCCTCGTCCGTAAGCTGGCAGAGCGAGATGATCGCTTCGGGAGCGCCTTTCGCGGCAACAATGGCTTTATCTGCCGTGGGCTTCTGCCAGACCTGCGTGACTGCCAGAAGGTCCGTAGTGAGGCCGTAGGTCCTGAGCAGGACAAGGCCGTCATCCTGTTGGCCAGCGGCGGCGATGATTGCCCGGTCCATGGGGTCGAAACCTTCCGGTGCACTCGCCAGCGCCGCCGTACCAATCAGCTGCGCCGACTCGATGCTCGCGGCAGGGGCCGTTTCAACCACCGACATGCGATTCTCGGTCAGGGTACCGGTCTTGTCCGTGCACAGGATGGTCGCCGATCCAAGCGTCTCGATTGCAGATGCACGTCGCGTGAGAACGCGCGCCTGCGAGATGCGCCATGCCCCCATGGTCATGAACACCGCCAGTACGAGCGGGAACTCCTCGGGGAGCATTGACATGCCAAGTGCGATGCCGGCCAGGTAAGCGTCCAGCCATGACCCCCGCATCAGGCCGTACATGACCGCGGCGAGCACGCTTGCGGCCAATCCAATGGTGGCAAAGACCCGGACCAACCGTCGCGTCTCGGATGCCAACCTGGGAACGGCGGTATCGATAGACGCGAGCGCCTTGCCGATTCTGCCGATCTCGGCGTGAGCCCCTGTCGCATAGACTTCAGCGACACCAGCACCGCGGACGACCAGCGAGCCTGAGAAAACGGTAGGAAGATTGTCACCGCCCGGTGGTCCGGGCTTCTCCTCATCGGAAAGGCGCGCGCGCTTGGCAACCGGGACCGACTCGCCAGTGAGAAGGGATTCGTCAACAATCAGTTCCCGTGCGCTCAGCGCGATGGCATCTGCCGGGACACGGTCGCCCTCTCCTATGACGATGACGTCGCCGGGCACAACCTCGCGTCCGGGAATGCGCTGGCGCTGGCCGTCGCGGATGACCAGCGCACGCGGGCTGGTCATCGCGCGCAGGGCGTCGAGCACGCGTTCGCTGCGGATTTCCTGAACCACAGAGATCGCGACCGAGAGATTCGCGAAGACCAAAAGGACCAATCCGCCCAGTACGTCGCCTAGCACGAGATAGATGGCGCCCGCCCCCACGAGCAGGCCGAACATGGGCTCGCGCAGAATCTCGAAGACAATGGAGAAGGCGGAGCGGCGCCCGGCAGAGGGGAGCTCGTTCGGCTCGCCGGTTGCCAATCGGCGGCTTGCTTCCTGTTGGGTAAGGCCCTGCGGTGACATCGCTTCCTTAAGTCCCGTTGGAAGCTCAACGGCATTGATCTATCACAACCGCGGTGTCCTGCTCATCCTATTCGAAACGCCCGCTGGCGGCGGCCGGATGGCAGGCAAGGCAGTTGGACTTTGTCACCACCTTCGGGTCCTTCCAGACGGGGTCCGGAAAGTTGTGCTCCTTCAGGAAGGCCGGATTCTCCGTGATACGGTTGGGTGTACTGCCAGGCGCGACCCATCTCATGAACTTGCGGCCTACGCCCTGCCCGGTGACGTCCCCGGCGTCGGCCGTCATGTATGCACTGATGATGCCCACTGTCTCGGGTGGGAGGGTCGCATCCTCGCCAAAGTGATCGCCAAGCCCTTGCAGCAAGGCGCTCCACGAGCGCGCCGGCAGAAAGACGGGCTGGAATGGCATGTGACACGATCCACATTCCTTGATCACGACCGGGTCCGTGACCGGCGGCACGCGATCGTCGGCGATTGCCGGGAATGCCGTCATCAACGCGGCGGTGAGGATCATGAACCTCGGTGTCATCATTGACCGGCCATGAAGGTGATGTAGTCGCCCTTCTCGAGCGCCGTGCACTCCCGGCCGAGCACGCTCTTGCAGTCCCGCAGGAAGTGCTTCTCCACTTCAACCTTGTCGGTGAAGCGGCGCGGATTGGCCGAAACGGCAACCGGCTCAATGGGCCGGCCAGTCTTCGCGTTCCGGCCAGCCTGCCGCGGATTGGCTGTGTGACAGGCCGTGCACGACGACGTTCGCGCATCTCCGCCATTCCAGGCTGTGCGAAAAAGCGTCTCACCGCGTTGGGGAGAGAAGGCGGTGAAGCCCGCGTCCAGACGCCTGGCTTCGGCAGCATAGTCCGACAGCATCGCATCGCGCCGCGGATCGGCCGCGAGCGCTACAATGGGAAGGATCGCCAGTGCTATGGCGAGCAGGCTGCGACGATTCACATTGTCCTCCCATTCCGGCCCTGCACCAGCCGGTCAGTGATCTGCTTCAGCCATTTCTTGCCGGTGTACATGTAGGTCACGAACGCGATGTGTCCGGCGATGAGCCACAGAGATGCCTCGGCGATCGCCTCGTGCGGATCCTCGAACCAGGGTGTGCCGTCAGCCAGCGCACCCGATGCTGCAACCAATCCCACGACGGCAATCAAGGCAGCGGCGAACACGGCGAACAACGGATGTCGCCCCTTGCCGGTCGCGAGCCAGTCGCGCGTTGCTCTCCAGCTGGGCCGCGGCAGGCGCAACGGGCTCGGTGCTGGGATGAGCAGGCCGGCCACCACGCGCACGGCAATCGCCGCCAGGACCGCGTATCCGGCAAATTGATGGATAGCGAATGCGTCTTCCCCGGCCGTCGCATATGCGACCAGGAAGGCGCCTGCCAACCAGGCATGCCATGCCTTCAGGAGCGCCATATGCGATCGGGCGGGTGGGTGGCCGGCCATGGCTCGTTCCCGCTAGTCGTCCTCGCCGGCGTGCTGCCCGCCGACGGGACGATTGCGGTCGTGCCCAGCCTTGCGGCCGGCGTGCTCCTTCGCGCCTTCCTTCGGACCAGGGTTGTCGACGGCCTTCGTCTGCGGCGCCGACAGATACCCGTTGTCCTGCACTTGCGCATAGACCGCGGCCGCCCCGCCAATCAGCACGGCAGCGGCCAATCCTTGCAACAACATCTTCCTCAGCAATTGGTCCTCCTTCGGTTGTGGGCGGGGGTAAACTACCGGCCGGCATCTGAATGGAGGCTGACTCGCTCGTTCATGCCTCATTCAGGAATCGCGAGGTACACTGGGGGATGAGACGCTTGTTGCCTTGCCTGCTGGCGGCTGTGGTCGCTTGTGGCGGAGCCGCGGCGGCCGAGGACGACCATGACCAGGACAGAGCGCGTCGTGCCGTGGAGCAGGGACGCATGTTGCCGCTGCGCGAGATCATTGCGCGGGCAGAATCGGCATTCGCGGGCCAGGTCGTCGAAGCCGAGCTGGAAGATGAGCGGGGCGTTCCGATCTATGAAGTCAAGGTTCTCACGCGCGGCGGCCGCGTCGTGAAAGTCCGCTATGACGCCCGCACCGGTGCCTTGTTGACCTCCAATGACAAGGACGGACGGCGATGAGGGTGCTCGTCGTCGAAGACGAACCGGCACTCGCGCTCCGCCTTCAGCGCGCATTGGAGGCGGCGGATTTTGTCGTCGACGTCGCCTATGACGGCGAGGAGGGCTGGCATCTCGGCGATACGGAACCGTACGACGCCATCGTTCTGGACCTGGGCCTGCCCAAGATCGATGGCGTCACCATCCTGCAGCGCTGGCGTAAGGCCGGCCGGTTGAGCCCCGTGCTCATCCTGACGGCGCGCGGCCGCTGGACGGAGAAGATGGCAGGCTTCAATGCCGGCGCGGACGACTACGTGACCAAGCCCTTCGAGCTCGATGAGATCGTCTACCGTCTGCGCGCCCTGATCCGCCGCTCGGCCGGCCATGCCCAGCCGGAGCTGGAATGTGGGCCCCTGCGTCTCGATACCAACACGGGACGCGTCACCCTGAACAGCAATCCTGTCCAACTCACGGCGCAGGAGTTCCGTATCCTCTCCTACCTGATGCACCACGTTGGACGGGTCGTCAGTCGAACCGAGTTGATGGAGCACGTCTACGACCGCCACTTCGATGCCGACTCCAACGTCCTTGAGGTTCTGCTCGGGCGTATCCGCCGGAAGATTGGATCGGACCTCATCCAGACCATACGCGGCCAAGGATACATGCTCACTGCTGGAAACAAACCGTGAGTGCAGCCGACCCCCCGCGACGATCGATCAGTCTCGTTGCCCGGCTCGTTCTTGCAGCCGTGCTCTGGCTGCTGTTGCTCTTGGCCGCCGGCGGTATCGTCCTGGCGCTGGCCTTTCGCGGTGCCGTGGAAGAGGAGTTCAGCTATCGCCTCGATGCAATCCTGAAGACGATCATCGCCTCGGTAGAGATCGCACCTGGCGGGGGCCTCGCCATGTACCGGCCGCTGGGTGATCCGCGCTTCGACCGCCTCTACTCCGGTTGGTACTGGCAGGTCACTCAGCCAGACGGAAGACAGCTGCGCTCGCGGTCACTTTGGGACAGCTCGATCCCTACCGAGCCCGGTGGCCCAGATATGCGGGTCCGGCATGTAGAGGGCCCGAACAAGGAACAGCTGCTCGTCGTCGAGCGGGATGTACAGTTCCCTGGCCAGCAGGGCCCTACGCATGTGCTGGTCGCAAGCGACCTGCGCGAAGTCAGCGGCGGCGTGCAGCGCTTTGAGCTGCTGTTGGCGCTCGCACTCGGCACGCTGGGCCTCGGCATGATCGTCGCTATCGTCATCCAGGTGCGTTACGGGCTTCGGCCGTTACGCCGGATGCTCGGTGATCTCCAATCTGTACGCGAAGGCACGGCGGCGCGCCTCTCCGGTCGATATCCCTCGGAAGTCGCGCCCCTGGCCGAAGGGATGAACGAGGTGCTCGACAAGGATTCGGAGCTGATCGAGCGGGCGCGCACCCACGTCGGGAACTTGGCTCACGCACTGAAGACGCCACTGGCCGTGATATCCGCCGAAGTACAGGGCAAGGCGGACCGGACGGCCTTGACCCAGCAGGTGCAGGCAATGCGCCGCATGATAGAGCACCACCTCGGGCGTGCTCGCGCCAGCGCCGGGACAGGCCGCCTGGGGATGAAGATTCCGGTGCGTCCCGTGGCGGAAGCGGTGTGGGCAGTGATGGCCAAGATCTACCGGGAACGCCGGCTGGCAATGGACATCGACATTCCGCCAGACGCCGCGTTTCGCGGTCACCGCGAGGACCTTGAAGAGATCTTGGGTAACCTCATGGAGAACGCCTGCAAGTGGTCTACCAGCCGTGTGCGGGTGTCAGCGCAACGGGCGCAAAACAATCTGGTTGTCCGCGTCGAGGACGACGGCCCCGGCATTTCCGCCGAGCGGCAGGCCGAGTTCCTCGAGCGTGGCAAGCGGCTCGACGAGAAGGCGCCGGGGTGGGGGCTGGGGCTCGCCATCGTTTCGGATCTCGTCCACCTCAACGGTGGCGAACTGACATTCTCGAAATCTGAGCTTGGCGGGCTGTGCGTCGCCGTGGCCCTTCCATCGTTCTAGGGAGATCTGGGCGGCTTTAGGCAAGAACTGGAACGAGACGCTGTGTCCCCACCCCGAAGCCGGTGGTCTGCCGTTTGAAAGTCACGAGATCCAGCCGCCGCGACCGGGCATGCCGATCCGAGCCCGTAGGAGGACGCGTCAGGCGAAGCCAGTCGCGGCCGCAACGATCCAGAGCCCGATCGCGGCGAACAGCAGAGCCGCCGCGCCGCGCACGTATTTCAGCGGCACGATCCGCGTTGCCGCCTCGCCGAGCAGCACGGCGGGAACGTTCGCCAGCATCATGCCGATGGTCGTGCCCAGCGTGACCAGCGCGACGTCGTGGAAGCGCGCCGCCAGAAGCGATGTGGCGATTTGCGTCTTGTCGCCGATCTCGACCAGGAAGAACGCCACCAGCGTGGTCAGGAACACGCCATGGGCGGAACGATTGGCCGCTCCGTCGTCTTGCTTGTCGGGAACCAGAGCCCAGGCCGCCATGACAATGAAGGCAACGCCGACCACGATCTGAAAGGTTGGGCCGGTCAGCCATCGGGCGATCAGGTAGCCGAGACCGGCGGCCGCGGCGTGGTTGAGCAGGGTCGCGGCGAGAATCCCCAGGATGATCGGAACGGGCTTGCGGAATCTTGCGGCCAGCACGATGGCCAGCAGCTGCGTCTTGTCGCCGATCTCGGCGATGGCAACGATGCCGATCGAAGTCAGAACGGTTTCCATGAAAGATGTCCGGGGTCGGCGCTGCACGACGACACATGATGCCTGCCGACCCGCGCAGGCATCCGTGTCGTCGGTCTGGCCAATTCAGACCTTTCGGTCTGCCGCTCGTGCCATGGCCGGGGCCAAGTTTGTTGACACGAGCTCCGCGCGAAGCGGACGGTTACTCCCCGAGAACGCGGCCTTTTAGCAGGCCCATGGTTGGCCGCAAGTGCTTCCTGCTACGGAGCAGGCTTTGTAGGCAGCGACCGCCTCCCGTCAGCGTTCCATCGCGGGAATCGCACCGGCGTCTCGTTTGCGTCCTTCGACGGTAGTCAACCGGGCAGGAACATCCGTACCGCCGCGGCCCCCATCACTGCCGTCGCAATCCACGCCAGGACGACAATGACGGGGTGCGCGGTAAAGGCGCCCATGACGGACTTCTTCGATGCCAGGACGATGATCACCGCCATCAAGGGCACGGCGACCAGGCCGTTGATGACGGCGCTCCAGAACAGAGCCTTCATAGGGCTGATCGGCGAGTATTGGATCACCAGGGCTGCCAGCACGCTGATGGCAATGACGCCGTAGAATGCACGCGCATCGCCGGCCTTGCGCTCAAGGCCCCATTTCCAGCCCATGGCTTCGCACAGGGCGTAAGCCCCCGACCCCGCCAGGACGGGCACACCGATCAACCCAACGCCAAGGATGCCAAGAGCGAATAGCTCGAACGCGAAGTCGCCTGCCAAGGGACGAAGTGCGCTGGCCGCCTGCGCGGCGGTCTCGATGTCTGTGATGCCCGCCACGTTGAGCGTCACGGCCGTCGCCAGGATGATGAAATATGCCGTCAGGTCCGAATAGAACATGCCGCTCCAGGTATCCCACTGGATGCGGCGCAGTTCGCGCGCAGCGGAAAGCTTGTCCTCGAGCAGAGGTGCAGCCCCCGGCTTGCTCTGCATGTCCTCGACTTCTTCGGAAGCCTGCCAGAAGAACAGGTAGGGGCTGATGGTCGTGCCGAAGATGGCGACGATCATCGTCGCCGCATCGGCGTCGGGGACGAAGTTCGGCCAGAACGTACGCAGCGCGACCTCGCCCCACGGGACATGCACGGTGAACAGCACGGCGGCGTAAGCCAGCAACGACAGCGTCAGCCACTTCAGGAAGAAGACGTAGCGATGATAGGGAATGAATATCTGCAGACCGAGCGTTCCAATGGCGAAGGCGATGGTCATGACATGGCGATCGAAGCCGCTCACCAATTCCGCCACTTCGCCCATGGCCGCGACATCGGCGGCAATGTTGAGCGTGTTGGCAATGAGCAACAACAAGACGACGCCTCGAAGGATGACGGGTGGAAAGGCAGTCTTGATATTCGCCGCCAGACCCTTGCCCGTGACGCGTCCGATCTGGGCACAGATTGCCTGGATGGCCGCCATCAAGGGAAAGGCAAGCGGCATCGTCCAGAGCATGTTGAGCCCGAACTGGGCCCCGGCCTGCGAATAGGTGGCGATTCCGCTGGGATCGTCATCGGCCACGCCGGTAATGAGGCCCGGCCCTACCCGCGCCAGGGGATGCTCCTTGATACGGTTCCACATCCAGCGACCAGCGCTGATTTGACCTTGTGCGCGGGGCTCCTCCGAAAGGTTCTCGCGGCTCGTCATGACTAGTGAGCCACCAGAACCGGTATTGCGGACGAGGACAGGATGGATTCAGTGGCGCCCCCGAACACGAATTCAAACCACGGTGGACGCGAATAGGCGCCCATGACCACGAGGTCGTATCCGCCCTGATCGATCTGATCGCGGAGGTGAGCGTGCTCGGCCGCCGATTTCATTTCCAGGATGTTCGCGTCGACGCGAACACCATGGTGGACCAGATGTGCCGCCAGATCGTGAGTGTCGGTTGGCTCCGGTGCGCCGGAAGCAGCCACCATCTTCAGGATCTGGACCGAATGTGCACGGGCAAGCAGGGGCAGGGCATCGTGCGCCGCTCGGACCGCCTCGCGGCTGCCGTCCCAGGCGATCACGACCTTTTCGAAACCGATCAACGAAGCTGCCTCGGGCACAACCAGGACGGGCCGACCGCACCTCAGCACGACGCCATTGGCGATCGGCAACGGATGTCGTTCGACGGGCTCCTGGGTCTCGTACTGGCCCAGCACGACGAGATCGGCGTAACGGGCACGGTGGCAGATCGCCGGCACGACGTCCCCTGCTGCAGCAGACCAAACTGAGATAGCTCCCGCCCGCCTGGCCTCGTCGTCGAAGATTCTCGCGCACTCCGCAGCCTGGTGTGACAACCTTGAGGCTATCGAGGTCCGGACAGTCTCGACGTCGCCGGCACGATAGCGATGCGGCACGTCCGCCGGCGGCATCACATGTAAACCGTGTAGTCGGGCATCCAGTCGCGTCGCCAGCTTCGCCGCCTGCTCCACTCTCGCACGGCCGGCCGCACTGGCATCCACATGCACGAGTATGTCTCGAACCGCCGAGTTGTCTCGATGTTGATCCACGATCGACCTGCGGTGCTTCCACTGGACAGAGGACAACAGGCTGTCAGGCGCCGGCGCATTGATCGAAATCAAATAGAGCCCACTCGAGTTCGCGGTGCCGCGTTGACACGAGTCAAGGTAACGCGCGTTTGGTCTGATATCTTTCTTATTAAGGCCGCTGGGAGATGCCCGATCGATCACCGCACCCTCTCTATATCGGCGAAGATGGTCCTTCGCCGCGGCCTCCTGTGCTCCGTCGCGTCGATCCGAACTCGCGTTCAACGCTGGGGCGCTTGGCTTTCAGGCTCGCGGTGGTCGGCGCCTTCGCGATCTTCTGACCCTTTGGCTCGGCCGGCGCGGCCACCCGTGCGCCTTGCGAACGGCTGCCGAGTCACCTGAAGTAAGAGTGCACGATTTCGACGAGTTCCTCGGCTGCCTGTGCGCGAGCGTCGTCCTTCGGCGCGGACGCGTCGACGAGATGTTCGAGGATGTGATCTTCAATCACTTCCGCGATGAAACCATCGAGCGCGCCACGGCAGGCGGTGGCCTGCTGCAGGATGGAGGAGCAACTCGAATCCTCCTCGATGCGCCGCTCGACGGCATCGAGTTGGCCGCGGATGCGCTTCAGTCTCATCAGCAGCTTGCGCTTCTCTTTTTCCTGAGTCGTGTGCGACATTTCAGTTGCTCCTATCCTGGAGGGGGGTATATACCGTCGTTCGCCGGGTGTCGAAACCGTTCGACGTCCGGAAGAAAGACCACCGGAATCAAAGGACTCGATGAACCCGCGATCTAGCAGCAAACCGACGGAGGAGCACAGTCGGCGCTCGACTGTGACCAACGTCGTCACCGTTGCCCTGGGCAGCGACGGGTTCTCGAGGTTCGGCCCGATCTGAGCCACCTCTGATCCGCGCGCCTTCAGGGTCGGTGCCACCGATCTAACTTCGAAGGAGGCGCGGATGACTGTGATCCGCCACGCTCGCTCGGCTGCACGCACGAGCTTCATTCCCGTTGGTCGCGGCACCATGGTGTCGTCCCTGCCTGCCGCATTGCGTCCGGCCCTCGCTTGCCGCTGGAACGTGGCGGCCGACGGCAACCTGAGCTGCGTTTGGGAGCGCGTTGTCCTGCCTCCGCGCCAGCCTGCGCTTGCTCTGGTGTCGAAGGACGGCCGCTCATGCTGACCCTGACATCTCTGATGCGCCGTGGACGAGCTTCCGCCGAAACCGGAGCGCCCATGCCTTTGGCCCTGGCGACGGCGTCGGCCGACGCGGGTCTCGACGCCACCTTGCGTCGCCTCGATGCCTCGAGCGATGGCCTCACCGAAGAAGAGGCTGCACTTCGGCTCGTCCGGCACGGCGTCAATGAGGTCGCGCATGAGAAGTCGCCGCATTGGCTGGTGCAGCTCCTCGCCACCTTCAAGAACCCTTTCATCGTGGTTCTCGCGGCGCTGGCGGCGATCTCTATGATCGTCGAGCCGGACGAATTGAAGGCGCCTCTGATCATCGGCGTGATGATCGGGGTAAGCGTGGTCCTGCGCTTCTGGCAGGAGTTCCGCTCGGCCCGCGCGGCCGAGGCGCTGCGGGCGATGGTGCGGACGACGGCAACTGTCTTGCGCCGCACTGGCCCGCAGGACCCGCCCGAGCGGCGAGAGATCCCGATCAAGGAGCTCGTGCCCGGCGACATCGTCCATCTCGGCGCCGGCGACATGGTACCGGCCGACGTCCGGCTTGTTTCGTCCAAGGACCTGTTCGTCAGCCAGGCCATCCTCACCGGTGAATCGATCCCGGTCGAGAAGTACGACGTGCTGGGCGAGGTCGCGCAGAAGTCGGCGACCGCGGCGGGATCGGACGCTGCGGGGGCGCTCGACCTCGCAACCGCCTGCTACATGGGCACCAACATCGTGAGCGGCCAGGGCACCGCTGTCGTGGTCGCCACCGGTCCCTCGACCTATTTCGGCACGCTTGCCAAATCGATCGTCGGACATCGTCCGCCGACCGCGTTCGACCGGGGCGTCAACCGGGTCAGCTGGGTGCTGATCCGCTTCATGATGGCGATGGTGCCGGTCGTGCTGCTGATCAACGGCTTCACCAAAGGCGACTGGCTGGAGGCGCTCGCCTTTGCCCTGTCGGTCGCGGTGGGCCTCACCCCGGAGATGCTGCCACTGATCGTCAGCGCCAATCTGGCTCGCGGCGCGGTGGCGTTGTCGCGCCAGAAGGTCGTCGTGAAGCGACTGAACGCCATCCAGAATTTCGGCGCCATGGACGTGCTGTGCACCGACAAGACCGGCACCCTCACCCAGGACAAGGTAATCCTCGAGCGCCATCTCGACGTGTTCGGCGAGTCCGACGAGCAGGTCCTGCGGCTCGCCTGGCTCAACAGCCATCACCAGACGGGCGTGCGCAACCTGCTCGACCAGGCGGTGCTGCGCTTTGCCGACGAGCTGGCCCGTTTCAAGGGCCTGCGTCTGCCCATGCTGTTCGGCAAGGTCGACGAAATGCCCTTTGACTTCGTGCGGCGCCGTCTGTCGGTGGTGGTCACGAGCGCGCGCGGCGCGCACCTGCTGGTGTGCAAAGGCGCGGTCGAGGAGATGCTGTCGATCTCGACCTCGGTGCGCCAGGACGGCGCCACTGCCGTCCCTCTCGACGACGTCCGGCGCGCCGACATCGTCCGGCGCGCCCGCGCCCTTAACGAGGAGGGCTTCCGGGTCATCGTCGTGGCGACCCGCGAGTTCGCGCGCGGCGAGACGCGGGCTGCGTACGGCGTGCGCGACGAGGCCGGTCTGACCGTGCAGGGTTTCCTTGCCTTCCTCGATCCGCCCAAGGACAGCGCCCGGGCGGCGCTGGCGGCGCTGCGCGAGCACGGTGTCGCCGTCAAGATCCTGACCGGCGACAATCCGGTCGTGACGGCGCGGGTCGGCAGAGAGGTCGGCCTCGAGATCGGCGAGCCGGTGCTGGGCCGCAGCCTCGACGGCCTCGACGACGCCGCGCTTCGCGACCTCGTCGAACGCACGACCGTCTTCGCCAAGATGTCGCCCCTGCACAAGGCCCGCGTGGTTGCCGTGCTGAAGGCCAACGGCCACACGGTCGGCTTCCTGGGCGACGGCATCAACGATGCGCCGGCGCTGCGCGATGCCGACGTCGGCATCTCGGTGGATAGCGCCGCCGACATCGCGAAGGAATCGGCCGACATCATCTTGCTGGAGAAAAGCTTGATGGTGCTGGAGGAGGGCGTCGTCAAAGGCCGCGAGACCTTCGGCAACATCATCAAGTACATCAAGATGACGGCCAGCTCGAACTTCGGCAACGTCTTCAGCATCCTGGTGGCGAGCGCGTTCCTGCCGTTCCTGCCGATGCTGCCCCTGCAGCTCTTGATCCAGAACCTCTGCTACGACATTTCTCAGCTCTCGATTCCCTGGGACCGCATGGACCGGGAGTATCTCGCCAGGCCGCGAGCCTGGGAGGCCGGCGATATCGCCCGCTTCATGCTGTTCATCGGTCCGATCAGCTCGATTTTCGACGTCACGACCTATCTGGTGATGTGGTACGCGCTCGGCGCCAACGACGTCGAGCACCAGTCTTTGTTCCAATCGGGGTGGTTCATCGAGGGGCTTCTGTCGCAGACCCTGATCGTCCACATGATCAGGACGGAGAAGATTCCTTTCCTGCAGAGCACGGCGGCCCCGGCGGTCCTGCTGATGACGGGCGCCATCGTGGCCATCGGGATCGCCATCCCGTTCTCATCGCTCGGCGCCGCCATCGGCCTGCAGCCGCTGCCGTGGAGCTTCTTTCCGTGGCTGGTCGGCATCCTGTTGGCCTACTGCGCGCTCACCCAGGCGATGAAGACCGTCTATCGCCGGCGGTTCGGCATGTGGCTGTGACGGCGCAAGGCCGTCGCGCGACCTGCCGGCCGCCTGCGAAGGCACGAGGAACGGGATGACGACGATGATCTGGAACGAAAGACACGGCGGATACACGTCCGCGCGCTCGGTACAGGGCTTTGCTGCAGTCGGTACGGCGGCGGCGATTTTGCTCGCATCCTCGCCTGCCAGGTCGCAGGAGTCGCCCCGTAGCGGCTTCTACGCCGGCGGCCATGTGGGCTACATGTTCGGCACCGCCAATGCCTCGCTCGGCGACCCGAGCGACGCGTCGCTCGGCCTCGACTGGTCGGGCGGAACGAGTTCCTACGGCACGCTGTTTGGCGGCGTGCAGGTCGGCTACGAGCACTTCTTCCCGTCGAGCGTGATGGCGGGCATCGAGCTCGATGCGTCGTTTCCCGACTGGATGGACTTGTCGCCGGTGCTGTCGTACCGCGCGACGGGAAGCGGGGCGGTCAACGAGCAGCTCCAGTACCTGGCGACGCTGCGCGGCCGACTGGGTTATTCCATGGGATCGTGGACGCCCTTCGCGACAGGCGGCATCGCCTGGGCGAGCACGCGCTTCTCGCGCACCGACCTCACCACTGGGAACGTCGATGCCAACCCCAGCAATGTGCGCCTCGGCTGGACAGTCGGCGCCGGCGTCGACCGGCGGCTGGACCCGCGCTGGTCGACGCGGCTGGAGTATCTCTACACCAATCTCGGATCGACCGGCTTTATCTTCGGCTCTGCACCCGCGCGATACGATTCGCAGTACGACCTGCATCGCTTCCGGGTCGCGCTGAACTACAAGTTCGGCGAGGTCGAGGAGAAAAAGAGCGAGTCGCCCGATCGCGGCTTCGGCACCTGGGAGCTGCATGGCCAGACGACCTTCATCTATCAGGGGTATCCGCCGTTCAGTGCAGCCTATGACGGACCCCAGAGCCTGCCCATGGTGGGACAAAGCCGCGAGACCTGGACGACGTCGGCCTTTCTTGGCGTGCGCCTGTGGCAGGGTGGCGAGCTCTACTACAATCCGGAGCTTCTGCAGGGCTTCGGCGTCGCCAACACCACGGGAGCGGCGGGCTATCCGAACGGCGAGGCGCAGAAGTCGAACTTCCCCTATCCGCAGTACAGCACCTCGCGGCTGTTCCTGCGCCAGGAGATCGGGCTGGGCGGCGAGACCGAGAAGATCGACAGCGAGTACGGCCAGCTCTCGGGCGTCAAGGACGTCTCGCGCCTGACGTTCCAGGTGGGGCGCTACTCGGTGCACGACCTGTTCGATGGCAATACCTATGCCGAGGATCCGCGGCTCGACTTCCTCAACTGGTCGATCTGGGCCTCAGGTGCGTTCGACTATCCGGCCGACAGGATCGGCCTGACCTACGGCATCACGGCCGAGCTCAACCAGCCGAGCTGGGCGGTCCGAGCGGGCTACTTCCTGGTCGGCAACCAGCCCAACTCCAACGTGATGGACATGAACCTGTTCACCCGCGGCGGCTATGTCGGCGAGCTCGAGATGCGGTACAAGCCCTACGCCCGATCCGGCGCGCTGCGGCTCGGCACCTGGCTCACCAGCACCTTCGCCGGTTCCTACAGCCAGGCCGTGGCGCTGGCCGCACTCGACCCGACGGGCACGCTCACCGCCAACGACACCATTGCCCAGACCCGCCAGACGCGCGTCAAGTATGGCCTTTACGTCAACCTCGAGCAGGAGATCACCGACGATCTGGGCATGTTCGGGCGGTTCAGCTGGAACGATGGCCGCAGCGAGATCAGTGCCTTCACCGACATCGATACCAGTGTGTCGCTCGGCCTGTCGCTCAAAGGCACGGCCTGGGGTCGGCCCAACGATCGGGTCGGCCTTGCCGCCGCCTTCAACAACATTTCCGGGGATCACGCCAACTACCTGGCCAACGGCGGCCTCGGTATCCTGATCGGCGACGGCGCACTCTCCTACGCTTCCGAGACTGTGCTCGAGACCTACTATGCCTTCCAGTTCGCCAAGGGCATCGTCGTCAGCGCCGACTATCAGTATCTGGGCAACGTGGCCTACAACACCCAGCGCGGTCCGGTGCATGTGTTCAGCGGGCGCTTCTCGATGCGGTTCTGATCATGCAAGGCGTCCGCGACCTGCAAACGAGCGGTTCCCTACCGTGAGCGTCACCGGCTAGAGCGGGATGAGACAGGAAGGAATCGAAGGGGGATTCCCAACGGTCGGTTGATCTGATTCAACCTACCGGCTGGGCAGGAGGCCAGCTTGGATGGCATCACCCTATTCGATGGACCTTCGACAACGAGTGATAGAGGCAGTGGAGGGAGGCTTGTCGTGCAATCAGGCGGCCGCCCGGTTCGATGTGGCGATCAGCACAGCGATCGGCTGGGTGAACCGGTACCGCGAGACCGGCAGCTTTGCCCCGAACCGGATGGGAGGTCATCGACCGAAGAAGCTGGTCGGTGAGTACCGGGAGTGGCTGCTGCGGCGGTGCCGCGAGAGGGAGTTCACCCTGCGCGGCCTGGTCGACGAGCTGGCTGAGCGCGGGCTGAGCGTCGACTATCGTGTGGTCTGGCAGTTCGTTCACGATGAGAAGCTGAGTTACAAAAAAAGATGTTGGTCGCCAGCGAGCGGGATCGCCCGGACGTAGCGCGTCGGCGCCAACAATGGACCGCCTACCAGGGTCGCATTGATCCGACCCGGCTCGTCTTCATCGACGAGACCTGGACCAAGACCAACATGGCTCCTCTGCGCGGCTGGAGCCCGCTCGGCCAGCGCCTGCCAGCCAAGGTGCCGCATGGTCGCTGGACGACCATGACCTTCCTCGCCGCCCTGCGCCACGATCGGGTCGAGGCGCCCTGGCTGCTCGAGGGCCCGATCAACGGCGAGAGCTTCCGCCTCTACGTCGACCAGGTCCTCATCCCGACCCTGCAGCCCGGCGACATCGTCATCATGGACAATCTCGGCTCGCATCGCAGCAGTGCCGTCCGACGCGCCCTCAGGGCAGTCGGGGTAAAGCTCTTCTTCCTCCCCAAGTACTCGCCTGATCTGAATCCGATCGAGATGCTCTTCTCCAAACTCAAACACGGCTTACGAAAAGCGGCACGGCGCACCCAAGACGCAATCTACGCCGCTCTCGCCGACCTACTCCCAGCTGTCCAGCCCACCGAGTGTGCCAACTACTTCGCCAAAGCAGGATATGCTCGAACTTAGAGTCATCCCGCTCTAGCCACGTGCCAAATCGCGGCTCGATGGTTAGATCGAAGACGGTCCCGTCACTGCCATTTTCAGTAGTGCCAGGAGCGGGAGCGGCTAATGACGCTCTGGCAGGACACGCGACGTATGTCGGCCCGGTCTTCTACCTGCCCTTTGCCAGGGGCTTTTCGATTTCGGGCGACCGGGATTTCCAGGTTTGGGGGCAGGCAGTGGGCCTCGGAGGCTACCTGGACCTTATGCGCTCGAGCTTGAGCTTGGGGTCGTCGCCCTCGCAGAACGCGCCGTCGCGGTTGCACGACACCAGATGGCCGATCTCGGCCAGTCCCGCGTTGGCATGACTATGGCTCTTGGTTGGCTCGCCGGCGAGGAAACGATGCGTCGCCGACTCTACACCGCCAGCAATGCCGAGTAAGCTCGTCGCGGGGATCAGTTCGTCCGAGAAGGGCCATGAGCAGTCAATGTTCGGCGACAAGCGGCGTGACCCACGGTAGAAACCCCTAATCGATCACCTCGTCCGCATGCGCAAGCAGGGTCTGGGGGACGTCGAGGCCAAGCGTCTTCGCTGTCTTGAGATTGATGACGAACTGAAACTTTGCCGGTTGCTGGATCGGTAGGTCAGCCGGCTTTGCCCCTTTCAAGACCCGGCCCGCATATCGACCAGCCTGGCGATAGGCGTCGCTGATATCCGGGTCGTAGCTCATGAGCCCGCCAGCAATCGCAAAGTCGCGAAACTGGTAGATTGCGGGAACTCCGGCTGCCGCGACGAGGGAGATGATCCTGTCTCGATGAACATCGAAGACCGGATCGCTACCAAGCAGAAAGGCGTCGACCTTGTGGCGAACAAGGGCGTCAAACGCATTGTCGATTCCGCTCTCGTCACTTGCTTCCAGCAAGTGGAGCCTCAGTCCCAGCGCCTGCGCCGCCGCGCGCATATCGGCCGCCTGCGCCTGACCTTCCGGCGTACTGGGATTGGTGAGCGCCGCGAAGGTGGTGGCCTTCGGCACGAGTTGCCGTAACAATCCCAGGCGCTTCGAAGCGAGGTCCCCGGTGATCATCGTCATACCCGTGGCATTGCCGCCCGGACGGGACAGGCTCGTGGCCAGGCCCAGCGCAACCGGATCGCCGCCGATCACAAATACTATGGGTATGGTGGATGTCGCGGCCTTGGCCACGACGGCCGAGTTCGAGCCACCTGCCGTCACGAGGACTGCCACGGGCTTGCGGACGAGTTCAGCCGCCAAGCTTGGTAATCGCTCCAGCCGGCCCTCGGCGAACTGATAATCGACAAGAACGTCTTTGCCATTTGAAAAACCGGCTTCTTCCAATCCTGTCGCAAAGGCGGCGACGAGCCTTGCAGAATCCGCAGCGGAGCGGATGCTGAGAAATCCAATCACAGGCTTGGCCGTCGATTGCGCACGAGCGGCGAGCGGCGATGCGCCCGCCGCACCGCCGATCAGAGCGACGAACTCGCGCCTCCCTAGATGACCGCGTTCCATTTGCCTCCCCTGGCTGAGAGGGAAGCATATCGGAGGGGCAATCTTCTAGTCAGGCGCTTGTTGTCCTGCGGGAAGCGATGAAACCTCAATCAGCTCTGGATCATAAACCGACTTTAGCAGCCTCGACGTCGGCTTTGGGTCAAAAGCAGAAGTTTCTGCCGTTGCCCACGGTTGCCTGCTTTTGACCCATAACGGAAGTTGAGTCGACTGTTCGATCATCCGCCCTCGAGGGAACTTCTCGAGTCCTCGACGCCAGCGTCGTTGTCAGGCAGCACGCTGGTCACGGCGCGAGTGGAGATCCCCGGGCACAGCACGAGCTTGCCTTCGAGACCGCCCGCTTCGAGACGGCAGTGAGCCTCGGGGACCTCGTCGAAGGAGATCCGATCGGCGACGCGCGGCCGGATGGCGCCAGTTGCGAGTAGACCGAGCAGCCGCTCCAAATCCTCCTTGAACCAGGTGGGATGTCGCGCTCGCATCACATTTACCGAGTAAAAGCAGGCACGCTTGCCGCCGGGCAACAGCCTCCAAAGGTACAGGCGCGCAATCTCCATCACGATAGGGAGCATGCGACGCTGTGCCTGCACGCTCGCCGAGAAGCCGATGGCGCAGAGCAGGCCGCCGCGCTTGAGCGCCGCATACGAGCGGCGATAGCCGTCTTCGCCAATGCCGTCGACGATCACGTCGAACCCGCCTGGCACGACGCGCGTGAAGTCCTCACGCTGGTAGTCGATCGGCGTTGCGCCGAGCTCTCGAACGAGTGCCGTGTGCTTGCCGCGCGCGGTGCCCCACAGTTCGAGACCGGCCAGTCTCCCGAGCACGAGCAGCGCCTGTCCAACGGCGCCGGCGGCGCCGTTCACGAGCACGCGCTGGCCTCGCTGGACTCGGGCCGCGCGGTGCAGAAGTTGGTACGCGGTCGTCCAGCTCAAAATCAGCGTGGCCGCCTCCGCCGCGTCGACGCCCACCGGCACACGGGCCACGTCGTCCGCACGGAGGGTACGGTAATCGGCGTTCGACCCGACCACCGTCATGTCGGCCACGCGGTCGCCAATCTGAAAGTCGCGCACGCCATTGCCGAGCTGATCGATTTTCCCGACGACATCGTAGCCCATTACGAACGGTGGCCGGAGGCGCATCGTTTGCGGGTACAGATGGCGCCGAATCAACACCTCGGTGTAATTGAGGCTCGAGGCGAGCACTCGCACCCGCACCTCCCCCCTGCCGGCGGTCGGTAGGGGAGCGTCAACCACCTCTAGCCTCGCGGGCCCGCCGAAGCGGCTGACTTGAACAACCCGATTGCGCGACACCATCATGGGTGATCTGCTTGCAACCTCGTGATCCAGCGTAGTGACAGACACAGTTTCACGGCCACCTTTGCCGTCGGTCTCATGCCATGCTGGCGAGATTTCTAATTCCACCTCGGCCGCCTGGTCCGCCTTGATGTAGCTCAAGCAGCCAGTCCGAAGCGGACCGCGGCTCAAGAAATCCAAACGTCAGCTTCTGAACCAACGCGGGATGTCCGCCTTGGGCCAGAAGCGCGCATGACCCATAATTTTCCAGGATCTCACCGAGACGGCGCTCGGTCATTCAGGGACTCCTGCCAGCCGGAGACCTTCGACGAACCGGCGACGAGGCTCGTCGGTCATGTCGGCATTCCGGAGAAGGCCGCGTCATCATCCGGAAATATCTGCGGGCGATACAAAATCGAAAGCGGGCGCCAAAGAGATTGAGAAGCGATATCGCATCGAACGGGCCGCGGATCGAATTGGTTGTTGATCTGCCTTAGTGGACCGCTCTCTATGCTGCGGCGATAAAGGCGACCGTGCCGATCTCAATGCGTGCCCCAAGAAGCGAGCCAGCGACCTGGGCCGCAGTCGCTGTAGGCGGATTATGCGGGAAGCAGTGAAGACGCGCGCAGCTGCACTGACGATGTCTGTGCTAATTCAACTCTAAGTGTGCCGTGATCAGGTGCGCCGAGACGGCGGCGCATGCCGACCGCCTGAAGCGGGCGCGACTGCGATGCCGTACCGCGCTTTGTCTCTGCAATTGGGAGCGCAAGATGAATGTCCCGAGCGAAGGTGATCAGCTGGCAAGCCTCACCATCGAACTGCAAGCCCGCTTTGGCGATGCTGAAGCTCTCGAGATATTGTTAGTAGTACTGCGTGATCTCTATCCGAATAGAGTGGCGGTCGTTTCGTCATTCGGCGCGGAGTCCGCGGTACTATTGCACTTGGTGGCAACGATCGATCCCGCTACACCGATCCTGTTCGTCGAT
>Ga0164290_1001899_pt1 | contig 21058 bp, 8 predicted proteins | sample Micstemetagenome_FD_108782 | JGI IMG/M metagenome (GOLD analysis project Ga0164290, IMG submission 108782) | Contaminated culture microbial community from soil near Moab, Utah, USA - Microcoleus steenstrupii SON62 (Illumina Assembly) | ecosystem: Environmental > Terrestrial > Soil > Soil crust... | reverse complement strand
GCCGTGGGGCCGAGCGTCAGGATCGTGCTCCCCGCCGCAAAGCCCGAAAGGTCGAGGTCCAGCACGTCGCCCGGCGTCACCGGCAGGACCGGCGCGCCGCCGTCGACCACGAACGCAGTCGTCTTCTGCGGGCGGAAGCTGAACAAGTCCGCCTCCGCGCCGCCGGTGATGACCGTACCGCCGGTAGCTCCACCGCCGGTCGTGATCACACTCGTCGCCGCAATCGACAGCGACGAGCCGCCCACATCCGCCACACCGCCGTCGAGAATGATCGACAGCCGGTCCACCGCCGTAATGCTGCCGCCAATCACCACATCATCGGCCACGCTGAGCGTAATGTCGCTCCCCGCCCCACTCACCGAGATCGAAGCGCCAGCCGGAAGCGCGAACGACCCATCCGTACTCGAAAGCACCACGCTGCCGACACCCGAGCTCGCCCCAGCCAGATCCAGCGAAGAATCCTCGCTAATCGCCACACCAGCCGAAGACACCACCGTCACCGACCCAAAGTTCGTGCTGTCCCCAGCATCATCCCCCAGCACCACCCCAGCAGCAGTCAGCGTGGCGTTACCCGAAACAGCAATCACCGCCCCAACGGAGTCGCTCAGCGAACCGCCCGCGGTAAGTTGCAGCGAAGGCGACTGCAATCCGTCGACGACGAGCGCATCCAGTTCAGCCACCGTGGCTGTCGTACCAGCTGTCAATGTAAGGTTGTTAACGGCCGTACCCAAATCCACGCTTGTACCGGCGACGACCCGCAATTCGGCAGCCGTAACCTCAGCTGCCGCGTCGGCACTCGTTGCAGCGACCGATCCAGCCACATTTAGTTGCACCAGTGAGCTGGCTCGCAGATCGCCAAGCAGCAAAGAGCCGACGCTTTCTGCGACCGTTCCAATCGTCGCGGTAAGCAGTGGCCCGCTTGCGCCAATAGTGCCGGCGAGCGACACTGCGCCGGTGCCGTCGGTGGTGCTCACAAGGCTTAGCGTTCGTGTGTTGGCCGTCGCTCCATCAATCGTTCCAGTAGCCGTTGTGGAGAGACTCGCCGGATCGACCGCCGTGCCCGCGACCGTTCCATCGAACAGCACCCAGTCAGCATCGACCGCCAGACTGACCGCACCATCAATCGTTACGTTCGTTTCGGCTGGATCCTGATAGTCGGCGATGAAGCGTACTTCAACGACCTCATCGAGCGTGAAGCCGGCATACGGCGAGTCGCTACCGAGGACGTATAGCACTGCGGACGGGTTGAGATTTTCGATTCCCGCCTGAATATTCGCGTAGGAGTCGACGAGGTATGCGACGGCGGGACCGACGCCATCAGGATCGGTTCCTGGCACGACGCTCGACCAATCTTCGTTTACGTAGGCCACATCGACATTGCCGCCGACACCGTTCCCGGCCCGGACCAGCACCACGTCGTTCCCGCTGCCGCCGTTGTAGAAGATGCGGAATGTCTCTCCGTTCAAGATCAACGCCGCGCCTTGGCCGAGCCCGGCGAAAGTCCCAACCACCGGATCGACACCGTCATTGGCAATCAGCACGACCGTGTTGCCGAGAACGGTGCCCACGAGCGTGCCGCTTACGGCAAGCGTTGCGCCACCCAGTTCCACCGTGCCGGTCACTTGAAGCTGATCGTGGCCCGTGCCAGGCACCAGGCTGTTGATTTCTACATTGAAGGTGGATGCGGGCGTAAACTCCACATCGCCAGTCGCGAGTATGCCGGGGCTGAGACCCGGTGCGAGCGTCCCACCAGTACTCACCAGCACGCTACCCGCAATGGAGCCGGTTCCACCGAGCGTCGCACCACTACCGACGATGACGTCGGGATCAGACGCTCCGTTCGCGAGCGAGCCATTTACCAGCAGCCTGCCGCCCGCTACGGTCGTGGCTCCCGAATAGGTATTGGCGGCCGCGAGAACGAGCGTTCCAGCGCCGGCTTTGATCAAGCTGCCGCCGGCGCCGGAAAGCGATCCGCCGAGCGTGACGTTGAATCCATTCGTGTCGATGCTAATCGCGTTTGCGCCGCTGCCGAGGAGCGTCATCGGCAAGCTCGATGACCAATCGGCCGTCGCTCTCAAAATAGCGCCAGCGCCGCCGAGGCTGACCGAGGCCGGTCCGCCGGCCGTCGTAATGCCGCGAGACCCGAGATTGAATGTGCCGCCGGAAACCGCAAACGAAGCATTCCCGTTCGTATTGCGGTGGTTCACAACCACACCGGCTGCGAAGACCTGACCGCCGGTCTGGTTGAATACACCGTTCCCATCCGTCGCGATAGTCAGATCGTTCGCACCCTGATGCGTCAATGTGCCGCCGCTCAGGTTGTAGGTGCTCGTTTCATTTCCCCAATGACCGATACGTATTGCGGCGCTTTCGCCGGAGTTGCCAGTCGTCGTGACACTGCCGCCGGTCTGATTAATTACGGCTGTCATTCCGCTAACGATCGTCGCAGCGTTCTCCCCCATCAAGATGGCGCCGCTCGTCAGCGCAACCGAATCTTGAATCGTCAGCGTGCCGCTGCCGGGCTGGGTACCAGTGATTGGTGCCCCGACGGATCCGGGGCTCACCCCGACCCGGGTCGTGCTCGAAACGTTGATGACCGATGCACCCGCCAGCACCAGGTTACCGCCGGCGGCGTCGAGTTGGTTCAGGGATGTCGTCCCTGATGCCGTATTAATGGTCAACGTTCCGGGGCCGACCTTCGTCAGCCGCTGACCAGCGCCGCTGATCGCCGCGGTGAGCGACAGGCTGGCACCGGTGAGCACATCCACCGCGGAGGCACCGGTGATTGTCAGCGGGCCGGCGAACGAACTGCTGCCCGTCGACGTCTGTAGCGTTGCACCAGCCAAGGTGACCGGCTCCGCGGCGGTGTAAGAGACCGACGCCAGGTCGAGCACTGCGCCGGCAGCGACTACCGTGTTGCCGGCGGTCGTTCCCAGGGCGGAGTTCTTTGCCGCCCGCAAGGTACCTGCTTGCACATTGGTCACGCCGGTGTAGGTGTTTGCAGCGCCGCCGGACAAAATCAGCGTGCCGGCTCCGGTCTTGTTCAGGCCAGTCCCGCTAACCACTCCCGAAAGCGTGATCGTGTTTCCATTCGTATCGAAGCTGGCCGTGCTCGCTCCGGTTCCGGCGAGCGTGATGTTAAGCGAGGACGAGAAGCTTCCCGTGGCGCGAATCACACCGCCTGCCAGTGTGTTTGCCGCATCACCAATCGTCACGGCGCCCGGCCCGGTCCCTTCGTTGACGATGCCGGCAGTACCGACATTGAAGGTACCACTTCGGACGATGAAGGTGCCGTTGCCACTGCCGCCCGTTCTCGCATTCACCTTCACGCCGCTCGCCGAAGCGGTTCCGCCGGTTTGCGTGAAGGTGCCGGTACCGTCGATGGCCGTGCTCAGGTTCTGACTGACCGTCAGCGTGCCGCCGCTCAGGTTGTAAAACCCAGTGCCCGTCGGCCAGTGGCCGATGCGTAGACTCGCGCCGTCTGGCGGGGCGCCGTTCGAGGTGCTGACGGTACCGCCCGATTGATTGAATGTGCCCTGAACCGTTACGCCGGCCGTGTTGTTATTGCCCAGATCGATCTGACTGACGGCCAGGGATCCCGAATCGATATTCAGCGTGGCGGAAATCGCACCGCTCGCTGCTCCCGCAACGAAGTTGTCGCCCACCACGACGGTATTGCCCGTGATGGTCGGCGAATTCGTCAACGACAGCGTGCCGCGGCCTACCCCGATGTTGCCCAGCGTGTGAGTGCCACCGGAGATGGTCTGAGTACCCGTCGAGATCGCCGAGCGGAGGTTGAGGGCACCGCCGCCCGTGATGTTGCCGCTGAACACCGGATTGGCGGCCAGGTCGTCGAGCGTGATTCCATTGTTGTTGGTGATGTTGCCAGCGCCGGCGATGCTTCCCACGGTATCGCCGAACGTATTCATGTTGAGAAGGCCGCCGCTGGCAATGTTGATGTCCGCGCCGTTGGCGATGATGTTGCTCTGCAGCAACCGCAGGGTGCCACCATTGTTGATCTGGACGTTGCCCTGAATGGCGCCATCGCTGCCAAAACCGGCGCCGATTTCGAACACACCGCCGTTCACCGTGGTCGTACCAGTGTAGGTGTTGTTGCCAGCGCCGCCTGTTTGCGTGAAAGTGCCGGTACCCTCCTTGGTCACTCCGCCGATCCCACCAGTGAACCGACCGCTGAACGTGGTGCTCGCGTTGCTGCCGCCGAGGGTCAGCGTATTGCTGCCGAGCGCAACGCTGCCGCTGCCAGCTAGTGAGCCAATCGTTTCGTTCCCACCGAGCGACAGTGCCGTGTTCACAACCAGGGCGGTCGCGTCGTTAAGCACGTTGGCTGCTGAAGTCGCGAAGGCACCGGTGAGAGTGACAACTCCGGTGCCGGCGTTCAGACCCAAGATGCTCGCGGTGCCCGTCAATTGATTCAGGTCTTGATTGCTATTGCCACCAGCCGAGTTGGTGGTGAGTTGAGCCACCGTGAAGTCGAGGCTGATCGCCGGCGAGGCTCCCGCCGCGGTAATTGATAGGCTGCTGGCCGTCACATCGTTGCCGGCATCCGCGTCAGTGACCTGCCCAGCCGCAGTAAGCGATACACTGCCGGTAGCGGCTGGTGTTACCAGCTCCGCTCCGGAGGCAAACGCAATGTTGCCGCCGGACGTGAGCGACAGGGCAGCGCTGGCCGCATCGAAGTTGACGACGCTGTTGATATTGATCGCATCCGCGCCGGCACCGGTGTCGATCGTCAAGTTGCTGTTGCCATGTCCTGCCGAAATGGCGTTCGCGGTGATCGTGTCAGTACCATCGCTGCCACCGGTCACTGTGTTGATCGTAATGGTTCCCACGTTCCGGTAAGCGACGGTTTCAATCGGCACGCCGCCACTGCTACCGCTCACGCGAATTGCCGGTTGGGCCGTGCCAAAAGTAAGGCCGCCTTGAACCGTCAACAAGTCCGCTCCGCCGGGAAGATTCACGGCCGCCGAGGCGACGTTCTCCACATCCATCGGCTCGAGGCCGGTGAACGTAATGTTGCGGCCATCGACGGTCAGCACACCGTCGTGATCGAGCGCAGCATTCACACTTCCATTGGGCAAATACGTAGTTGCCTGGGTACCCGTGCCCACTACCCGCAGCCAGTCGCCAATTCCGGCTGGCGCACCCGAACCATCTTGCCCGTTGCCATTGAAGACAATGCCACCGGCTGGGATCGCTCCGCCGGCCGAGAAATCGACAGTCAGACTGTCGTCGCCACCGCCACCGTTGATCGTAATGTCGGCCAGATTGGTGTAGTTAAGCGGAGCGCCGCCGTTGACGGTCAACGTGAAGATTGTCCCGTCGCCAGTCAGCACGAACGCGTCCGCGCCGGCCGTTCCCGGATAAGTGAGTGATGTGGTCAGCGCCACATCGTTGCCATCGCCACCTTGGTAGGTGATATACAGCGGCCGACCATTGAAATTGACTTGCGCTGCTTCCGGCAATCCGGCAAAGAAGCCGGTGGTTGCATCGCTGCCGTCGTTGGCAATCAGCACGAAATCGTCACCGACTGTCGGAACGTAGCCGCCGGTCAGCGAAAGTGTCGTCGTGCCCCCACCCAGTGCAACCGTTCCGGTGACGACCAGTTGGTCATGGAACCCGGCACCGAGGCCTGCATCGTCGCCTTCGACCTCAGCCGCGAACGTATTTGCGCCAGAGTAGGTCACCGAGCCAGTGCTTAGCACTCCCGGGCTGGTACCAGGAGCGACCGTTCCATTTGTGACTGATACAGCGCCTGAGATAGTACCGGTGCCACCCAGGACAGCGCCGTTGACGACGACATCCGTCGCCGCTGCTCCGTCAACAAGCGTGCCGTTCACCAGCAGCGTACCGCCGTTCACCGTGGTTGTGCCGCGGTAGGTATTGGCGCCTGCTAGTGTCAGCGTGCCACTGCCGGTCTTAATCAGATTTTCAGTGCCCGAGGCAGCGGCGAAATGATTCAACACCTGGTTGGCGCTGAGCGCCTTGTCGTAGACGGCCAGTTCAGCAATTCGCCCATTCACGGTGCCAATCGCACTGTTGGTGAGCGGGTTGGCGCCAGTTGTCAGCTGCGTTTGGGCGATCAGCGTGCCGTTTTTGTAGAACTTGGCGTTGTTCGCCGTCAGGCTGTTGTCGAACGTGTAGACGAAATGACTCCACTGTCCGACTTGCACGGTGCCGGCAGGGAGCAGATTCGGCTCAAACCGGTTCCCACCGCCGCAGCAGTTGTTGCCCGTGTACACGGCGCCATTCGCAGCGCTATGGAACGACCACCATCCCCAACCCTGACCGATGCCCTGGTTGTAGTCGGCCAGCGCGTCGGCATTCAGCCAGAACTCAACGGAGAATTTCGCCTGAACCCCGGTGAACAGCGGCGCTTGCATCGTGCCGCCGCTGAAATCGATCGATCGGCTGGCTGGATCGGTGGCAATCGGCCCCGGCTGATTCAGGGTATAGCTGCCCGCGAGCGTGCCACTGTTGTGGCCGGTGGCATCGGTGGTCGAAGTGCCGGACGTTTCCAGCAATCGCCAGTAATTGATGGGTGAGTCGGCCAGCACTGCGGATGAATATGCATTGGCGGCCAGCACTGCGCCGCTGATGGTCGTGCTGCCTGCGCCGGTCACCGTCAAACTGCCAGCGCCGGCGAGAACGTTGCCGGCGACATTCAAGCTGCCGCTCTCGGTGTTGATCGTGGCGTTTCCAGCGAGTTGGATATCGCCGGTGACCGTGGCTGCGCCGTTGATGTGATTGAGGGCCCCAATGCCGCCCACGCCGGTGCCGGCGAGCATAATCGATTCGGCGATGCTGTGAGCGCCGTCGATTTGCAGCGTAGTGCCGTTGCTCACGACTGTAGCGCCGGCAGCAGTGCCAAGCGCCGTCGCACTGCGTGCCACCAACGTGCCAGCAGCAATTGCCGTGAGTCCGTCGTAGGTATTATTTCCAGAAACCACCAGGGTTCCGGCGCCGAGCTTCGTGAAGCCGAGGGCGCTCGTGCTTGGGAAGCGATGGATCGGCCCGCTGATGACCAGGTCATCTGCAGCCGTGCCGTTGTTCACCGTGATCGTCTTGTTGGCGTTCGCTAAGATCACAGCGCCGCTGATCGTCGCCGTGCCGTTGTTCGCCGCGTCGAATGTGATGCCGTTGGCGAGATTCGATCCGTCAATCGCCAAAGCAATCGGAATGGTGAGACCTCCGCGAATTCGCACGGCGGCCGGATTATCCCACACCAAATTGATCTGCGAATCGACGGTACCGTCGCCGTCGGTGATCGTGCCCGAGACGAAGTTCAGCGACGTCGCCATCCCGCGATAGCCGCCCCCGCGCAAGTCAAAGGTACCGCCGTTCACCGTGATATTCGTGCCGGTGCCGTTCGTACTGGCCAGGAACTGCCCGACCGTATCGACTCGCAGTGTGCCGCCGACGATGTTCACATTGCTCGGGAGCGAGATGATATTGTCCGTCTTCGCCAATTGAAGGACGCCAGCGTTGACGGTGACGCCGCCCGTGAACGTGTTGGCATTTGCGCCAGTCAAGGACAAAGTTCCAGCGCCTTGCTTCACTAGTGCGAGAGCGCCAGTCAGTTCGCCCGAAAATGTGCTCGCCGCGGCATTGTTGACGGTAAGCGTTGCACCCGCGGCGCCGGTGATTATCCTCGTTCCGCCGGCAACCGTTGAGATGCCGGCGACCGTCTGGCTGAAGCCTTGCAGGTTCAAAGTTGCCGTGTTGCCGTCCTGTCCGATCGTTATCTGAGTCGTGGCCGGCAGGACATTCGCAGCTCCAAGAATGAGCGTTCCGAGCGAGACGGTGGTGGTTCCCCAGGCGTAGGTTTTTCCGGCCGCACCGACCGTCCAGGTATTGCCATCCGTCTTACCAAGGTTGCCGCTGAGGTTGATATTCCCAGAGATGGTTCCGGCTTGACCCCCGCGGATCAACAAGCTGGTACCGCTGGCCAAACTTCCAGAGATATCGCCGCTGACCATCAAAGAGCTACCAGCAGCGCCGTTTGAATTGAACTGCACATGGTTGCCGGCTGTCGTTGAGTTGACAGTGATCGGACCGCTCCAAACATTCGCCTGGCCGTTGTTGTTAAGATTCGCTCGCCCGGTCGCGTTCGCATTCAACGTAAGCGGTTCGGCGACGGTGATTGCCGCCGTCGGAGCTAGGGCCAATACAGTTGCCGTGGCACCGTTAGATCCATTCACCACCGTCCCCGCAGCCGTCGAGCCAAGTCCTTGAGCGTGCGTCAGATTTACCGTACCGGCGTTGATCGTCGTCACGCCGCTGTAAGTGTTGGCTTGCGAGAGAACAAGCGTGCTCGTGCCGTTTTTCGTTAAGCCACCAGTCCCGCTCAGCAGGCCCGTTTGGGTAATCGTTCCGCCGGAACTCAGCGTCAGCAGCGTCGTGACATTCGCTCCGGCCACCACCAAGGCATCGGTATCAGTGATCGAAACGCTGCTACCGCTCGCGATCGCAATACTGCTGAAGTTATTAGCTGCATTGGTGAGCGCCACGCTCGTCGTTCCGGCCGCCTCGGCGAGAATCTGCGTTGCCCCAGTCACCATGAGTGCAGCCGTCTGCGTGACCGATTCGGTGGTCAGCGTAAATGCGCCACTGAGTGTCGTCGCCGCGCCGATGCTGAAAGCGTCCGCGCCAGCCCCCATATCGATCGCGAGCGCCGGCGTAAAGCCAGCCGTCACTCCGTTCAGCGAGAACGTGTCAGCGCCGTCGCCCGTGTTGATGGTGACACTCGTGACATTAGTCAGGCCAAACGTCGTGTCTTCGAAAGTGCCGTTGAGGCTATCGAGCAGAAGACTGCTACCGACGGCCGACAGCGCAATCTGGTCGTCAGTGTTGGGCAGGTTGAAGATCAGTGCCTCGGCAGAGCCGCTATTCGCAACCGGCTCTAAACCCGTGTAGGTGATCACCCCAAAGGCTGACATCTCCACAGATCCGTCATTCGCATTGGTGTAGTTGTACGTCACCACACCCTGCGATCCGCCCTGAATGACGAGCGAGTCACCCGGCTTCGCGGTCGTCTGACCGCCGCCGTGGTAAATCAAGCCGCCAGCGGGAATCGGGTCGCCGCCGTTCAGGTCGACCGTCAATGTGTCATCACCGGCGCCGCCGTGAATGGTGATCGCGCCCGTAATCGAGGCCAGCGGGATCGACACCGAGTGACCGTCGGCCGAGCGAGTGCCCACACCTGCTTTGAAGAAAGCAGCCGAGTCATGCACGATAAGCTGGTCGCCGCTAACGCTGAGCGTGACGGCATTCGCCTGTCCCGCAACATCGTGTAGCACCAGGTCGCCGCCATCTGTCACCGTCAGGAAAGAACCGACTGGTTCCGGAACTGAATCGAGCGCGGAGGTGCCGGTGGGCAACCAATACAGATGCGGCGCGGCCGCGCTCAGATCTCCGCCAGCTGACGCATCGAACACATCGCGCCCATCGCTGCCGATACCGCCGGCTAACAAGCGCCCCGTGGCGTCCAGTGCCAGTCCACCGAACGCTCGTCCGGTTGCAAACGGCGCAGCCGTCGGCTGTAGTCCGCCACTGGTCACGTGGTAGATCGCCCGGCCGGCCGAGTCGCTGACGAAGAGCCCACCGGCGCTGCTCTCGACGATATCTACCAGGTTGGCAGCCGCACCGAAGGTGGCAAACGGAACCGCGTTGGTGAGATCGCCACCGCTTCCGAGCGCCGTGATCTCATCGCTACCGACCTCCAGGACAAGAATCTCTCCACTGGCTCGCTGCACCAGGTTGCCTGGGGCGCTCAGACCGGTGGCAAAGCGGGGCAGGGCGGACGCATCGCCGCCAGCAGTAATGTCGACGATGCTCCCCGTCGAGCTCTCCGAGACAAGCAGCCGACCATCCTGGGTTCGCAGAATGCCAGTCGGACCATTCAACCCCGTGGCAAACGTTGTAACGCTGCCGCTGCTGTCGATCGCCAGAACGGTTCCCTCGCCGGCGCTACCCCCTTGGTAGTTCGTCGTGTAAGCGGTGGTTAGGTTGCCGCTCCAGGCGATTTGGCCGCGCGCTTCGCCAGTGAAGGATGTAAACGGCGAACCCAGCATGCCTCCGCCCAGCGGAAGGTTGTGCAGATACGACTCGCTCCCCCCGCCACCGAAGCGGAACACGCTGCCTGGTGCATAGGCCATCATCGCTCGTTCTTCGAGCGACTCAAAGAACATCCGGCGGCTCGAGCGATGCTGCCGCGGCTTGGAGGTCTTTTTGTCCTGGAATCGTGCGCGACCTGGCCGAACGGGGAGGGAGCCCGATGACATGCTGTAGTTCCAGAGAGGGTGTTCGCCGATGCACTAGCGACGCCGATTTGCCGTCCCGCGAGGTTGGAGATCCGACGATCGTGCCGGATGTACGGGCAAGCGGAGGCCCAGTCTACCCATCAGCCCCGCGTTATGCCAGTTGAAAACTGGGCATTTTAAAGGCGCGGTCTTCACCTGAATTTAGCGCTTCCGCCACTGCGTGGCTCTTGACAATGAATTGCATTTTGACAGAATGACGCCCGGTCGGACCGCAATGCCACCGCCGAAGCTCGCGCCTCGGCATTCATGGTTTTGCGTGTCTTATGTTCCAGTTCATCCGCAAGCCGCTACTGACTCTTCTGCTGATCCAGTTCAGCAGCATTGCGATCGTTGGTCAGTGGCTGCATCATCAAACGCACGGTCACGCTCCGGGGGGACTCGGGTCGCGGTCTTGCGGTGCGCACTGCTGCCACGACCACGGCGGCAAGAGCCACCAGCACGCTCATTCAGCGACGGCCAAAGCGGTTGCTGCGAAATGGGTCTCTGCGGCAGTTCTCACGTCGGCATCTGCCGAGCACGATCATGATGGCTGTGCCATCTGCAGCTTTCTCGCCTCTCCCTGGTCGGCCTGCTTAGGGCTCGACGAGGCCCGGCGATCTGAGCCTGCGAGTCGCGACACGTGCTTCTCGAAGCCGATCGCTCGGCTGGCTTTCTCCTACGCGCCACATGCTCCGCGCGGACCTCCCTCTCAAGTCGGCTGATCATTCACTCAGTCCGGGACAGAGAAGAGTCCGTCCGCGCGCAGGGGGCTGCGCTACTTGCGGTCCGACCAAACCTGGTAGGTGCAACCACCTGCCGCGGCGGCTTTCTCTGCCTTCCCGCAAAGGAACGCACTGGCTCACCGTGCGCCAGGGCCGACCGCTGCATCTGCGTGGCACGCCTTGAAGCAATTCGGCTGGGTGGCGGGGCTTAAGCGCAGCGCGGCCCCGTCGCATGGAAAGAGAACGGGGCCACGTCGCTTCGCTCCACAGGCCCCGCCACCCTTACTCAGAAATTCCTTGGAGAAATCCCATGAATAAACACCCTCGTGGTTTCACGCTCGTAGAACTCCTCGTCGTCATTGCCATCATCGGCGTTTTGATAGCGATGCTCCTGCCAGCCGTTCAATCGGCCCGTGAAGCAGCCCGCCGCTCCCAGTGCCAGAACCATCTGAAGCAGCTTGTACTGGCACTGCACAACTACGAAAGCGCCTATCACGCCTTCCCGATGAACTCCGGCTCGAAAGGCTACTCCCCACACGCCCGACTGCTGCCGTTCTTCGAGCAGGTGAACCTCTACAGCCAACTCAACTTCAGCCTGGAAACCTACACCGGGCCCGGCGGCAGCCAGGTCCCCAATCCGCACTATCGCGAGGTTTTCGGCACGTCGATCCCAACGCTGCTCTGCCCGAGTGACCCGGCTCCGCCAGTCTATCGGGTGACACTGAGCGGTACGGAGTATCAGTTCGCCGGCAATAACTACATGTTCAGCACTGGCAGCGGCACCGAGACGAACTACGACGATCGGCATCGGACGAACGGCATCATCTACACGAACTCGTCGGCGACTTTTGCCAGCTTCACCGATGGCACTTCGAATTCGGTAGTCATCGCCGAAGCGATTCGGGGCGACGGTTTTGACATCACGCTCCCCGCGGGCACGCTGCCCAAATTTCCCTATCAAAAGACGCTGGGAGCCAGCGGCACGAGTACGGGTACGGGCCCCGGCTATACGGGAACCGGCGGTGGCTGGCCGAGCGGAGTGATCTCGAATCCCGATCTGTCCGCCGTCGCTGCGAATGGCACGAACTGGCGCGGCGGTCAGGCGGGCACGGGACGCGGCCTCTCGTGGCTGCGCGGGCTCGCCGCTAACGCGCTTACTAACGGCTACAACGCAACGAACAGCCGCATCCCCGATATCACCATGCACGGCACCGGCTTCTTCGGCCCGCGCAGCTTTCATCCGGGCGGAGCCAACGTCGCGCTCGGCGACGGTAGCGTGCGCATGCTCGCAACGAGCATCGACCTCGAATTGCAACGTGCTCTGTTCTCGATCAACGGCGGCGAAGTGGTGACCGCGCCCTAGAGCGACGCGAACCTTGAGCATCTATAGCGATCGCGCCTTGCGATCGGTGAACTCCGCAAACACAACTCCACACGAAAGTCCTATGAACACTCTCTCACTAACTCGAATTCGCTTTCTCGCGTTGATTTGCCTCGTACTCTTCACGAGCGCCGCGCAGGCCCAACAGCAAGAGCGCCAGATACTCAGTCGCATCTTCTTTCAGGACGACCAGGCCAAGACCATTCGCTGGGCCGATCTGTATCAAGGCTCGCCGCCGACGCTCGGCGAGGTAAAGGACGTCGATGGATTTCCCACCATCGATCCGGAATCGCAATCGCTCGTGCAAATGGAAGCCGTCGACGGAATGCTCTTCGTCGGCGTGCGTGACGATAAAGACGGCGCTCACCAGAGCGGCTGGGTGCTAATCGATTCGGGCGTCGAAGCGGAGCCTCACGACGGGCACATCGACTATCACTACTCCAGCAAGCCCAAGGTGCGGGCCGCGTGCCTCGACGAGAAGCAAGGCAACCCGGCTCACTTGTACGTGTACGATCAGGTCTTCTACCTGGCCAACGACAAACGCGAAGGCTACACGCGGCTCGATCCCTCGCGCGTTCGCCCGAGCGACGATGCCGATGCGATCATCGCTCAAGCGCAGTTCCTACCGGGCGGCGGCGGACATATCACGCTCGCCGCGGTCGGCAACCAGGTGGGCTACTCGACCTGGATCGATCGCGAGGGAGACAATTGCGGCCGGGTCGATGTAACAAACTTTGCCAACCGAAAGATCGCCTACTCGCTGAAGCTGCCGCATGGCGGACTGCACGGTGCGACGGCCAGTAGCGGCAAAGTCTTCTTTGCGCCAACCGACGGCATCTGCTGGGTGCAGGCCGATGTGGCGGCCTCAAGCAATCCGGAGCAGGTCAAAATTAACCACATCTCGCTCGGCAAGCATTTGGACACCGAGAAGCCGATTCGCACGGGCGCATTCGCTACGCTCGGCAAGCACGTTCTGTTCGTAACCGGCGACGGCCCGACCGCGGCTCTGCAGATGCTCGATGCGGCCAGCGATGAACCAGTACCGCATAAGTTAAATCTGGATCTGGACGATGGCGCCCGGCCAACCGGCCCGGCCGTTGGGATGGCGATCGGCAACTTTCCGATGGCGGTTGTCTTTCACGAACACGCGGCCGGCAGCGAAACGCAAAACAAAGTGTCGCTCGTGGAACTCGATCCGAACGCCGACGGCGACTTCACCGACGCGAAGGTCGGCAAGGTGCTCGACGTCGGCCGCAGCAAGGTGAGCGGCCACGCTGGCCATCATGCGGCAACGTTCCTGCCCGATCAGCGACACGTTGTGTTCAGCAATCCGGGCGATGGCACGCTCGGGGTGCTGCGAGTGCGTCGGCTGGAGGCTGTCGCAGAACTGAAAGTGGGCGGCGTGCCGTCGAAGATTGAAGCCATCGGCGGGCCGTCAGGTCACTGAGCCGAGTCAGACGGAGATTGTCTCGTACGCGAACGTGATAAGCCCAACACCAATGAAATCGTTTTCGAATCGAGTGATCTTCGCACTAATCTGCACTCTGACGGTCGCCGGTTGCTCCGGCGACCGTTCGGTGCCAGGCGGAACCCAGGGGACGCTTAAACACGGCAACATGGGGCTGCGTGACATGCGTATCGAGGTCCACGCGGTCGGCAATTCGCAGCCGATCGGCTTCGGCGTCACGCGGGACGGCGGCCGCTTCGAGCTGTTCGAGTCCAATGCGCAGCAGGGCCTGCACCTGCAGCCGGGAGAATACTCCTTCACTCTCGAATCAATCGGCCCCGAACCGATCGCACTGCGGCCGGAACTGCGTCAGCCGCAGCGAACACTACTGCGCAAAACATGGAGCGAATCGGATACCGCACTGGAGATAACGCTGCCTTAACGAGCCGGGGTTATAACTGCTGGTTGGTCACACAGAAGATGATCGGTGGCTTACTGATCTGTTAACGGCAGATCGTCTTGTCGGGCCGGACTGGCGGTGGCCCAAGCATTCTTGATGAGGACCGATCCCCCGTTGCCGCCTTTCGCTTCGAACGTGACAAAGTAATCGTGTTTGTCACGACTGGGCCAAATGACCAAGTTTACGCGCTCGTGCACATTACTGCGTCGGACGGCCACGTGCCTGGCAACTTCGCGGCGATTTTCGCCATTCTCGTCGACCTCTTCCACAGTGATAATTGTGCCCTCACCGTCATTGGACATGGTGGCAGCGAACGCCAGTCCTTCTCGTCCGACCACGCCGAGAGTCGTCTTACTGCCCTCGAACCAAATTCTGTTTTCGTGGCCTAGGGGCGCCTTGATTTTTCCGGACAGAACCATTTTTCCATCTCGGACCGCAGTCCGAAAAACCACCTGAGCCTCCGCGAGCGTAGCGAACGCGAGGGCAAGAAGCAGGGCTAATGTTGCAGTTCTCGTGACCATTTACGACCTCTCCGCCTTTGCCCCATCGTTCACATTCTAACCGCCGCACATGAAAAAGCCGCTCTGTAGGCGACGGCTGGAATGCAGACCTCTTTGGTCCTGGCAATCCTCACAGCCTAAAATGTGCGAGAGGACCAGACCAAGTTTGCTGGATGTGAATCAGAACCTCCGATAACGCTACGTTCCCAATCCAATAGCCAGTGTTTCTTATCGAGCCCGCCCGCATAACCAGTGAGCTTGCCGCTGGCGCCGATCACCCGATGGCAAGGAACCAGGATGGAAATCGGATTCCGGCCGTTCGCGTGACCAACCGCGCGCGACGCGCTCGGCTGACCGATGCGGCGCGCCAGTTCCTGGTACGTAATCGTCGTAGCGAACGGAATCTGCAGCAACTGCTGCCAAACTCGCTGCTGGAACGTCGTGCCCGCGGACCGAAGCGGAACGTCGAACCACATTCGCTGCCCAGCAAAGTACTCGGTGAGCTGTCGCCGCAGTTCCAAGAACGGGCTATCCGCTCGCTGCCAGGCGGCCGGACCTGCCCAGCGTTTGTGCTCGGGCAAAAACAGGCCAGTGACTGCTTCGCCGTCGCCGCGAGCGCAAAGATCGCCGAGAGGGCTCTCGATGTAGCTGTAAAGAATTGCAGTGTTCATCGCTCGAAGTCTCGGACGTTTATTCTTGAATGCTTTCCCACAGATGCATCGCCGCATAAGCTCGCCACGGCCGCCAGTCGCTCGCCAATTGCTGCAACTCGCGAGCTGACTTGGTTGCTGTCGCTTTCTTGAGGCCCAGATCCCCGTCGGGAAACGCGTCCGGCCAGCGCAGGGCCCGCATCGCGATGTACTGCGCTGTCCACGGGCCGATGCCGGGCAATTGAGTCAGTTGGCTGACTACTTCCACTGGGTCCACGCCGGGCTCAAGATCAATCTGGCCGCTGGCGACAGATCGGGCCAGTGCGCAAAGGCTTGCGGATCGAGCGGCCGGCAGACCGAGCGTTGCCAACTGACTTGCCGTGGCGCCAGCAAGCGTCTTGGCAGAGGGCATCAGCCGACGAATGCAGGGCAGGGGAGTCTCGATGACTTCGCCGAAGCGCTGCGCGATTCGCCCCGCCAACGTCGAGGCCGCTCGTACCGACACCTGCTGACCGACGATTGCTCGCACAGCAAGTTCGAACGAATCGAACGCACCGGGCACACGCAGGCCCGGCTGCCGATCGACCAGCGGCGCGAGCCTCTCCGACAACCGCAGATGCCCGTCGATCACATCAGGCCGTGCATCGAGGTCGAACAAGTTCCGCAGCCGAGCAAGCACCGCCGGCAACACGACGGCGAGCGAAGTTGAAAGTTCCACGACGAGCGAATGACCGTGTGCACTGGGCGCCACGCGCAGCCAGCCGCGATGCTCGCCAATGCAGACCGAACGAGCATAGGCCGCTGCGCTGACGCATTCGACGCCTGGAATCGCCCGGCCCGACAAAAATCGTAGCAGTGCCTCCCACGCGAGCGGCGGCCGATACGCAAGTGTCAGCTGCAGGCAATCGCTTGCAGCACCGGCGGACGATGCTCGTCGCAGAGCACTGGGCGTCAGGCGGTAGTGAGCCTGAAACACCGAGTTGAACCGCCGCACACTTTCGAAGCCGGCCGCGAGCGCCACCTGAACCATCGGCAGGCTCGTTTCGGCGATCAACCGCTTGGCGAGCAGCAATCGATTGGTTTGAGCCAGCTGAATCGGCGAGACACCAAGCTCCTGACGCATCGAGCGTCGCAATTGCCGTGAACTGACGCCCAGACTGACCGCTAGATCCTCCAGGCCACGTCCGCCAGTGAGCGCACCGGCTTCGATGCGTGCAGCGGCGGTGCGTGCCGTCGTCCGCATACTGTCGACCATCGCGCATCCCGGCGCCAGTTCAGGCCGGCAACGCAAGCAGGGACGAAAACCAGCTCGCTCGGCGAGTGGGGCGCTCGCAAAGAACCGGCAGCTATTGCGGCCCGGCGTCTTCGCCGTGCAAACCGGCCGGCAGTAGATTCCGGTCGACTTCACGCCGACGAAGAACAGGCCGTCGAAGCGATTGTCTCTTGCCGTCAGCGCCCGGTAGTAAACATCGTCATCCGTCATGCCCGCATTCTACCGGCGGACGAAAGCGACGCTGGCCGTTTTCGGACATGCAACTGGGATTCGCCGGCTGTAATAAATAGAGCAATTGCGCTCTTGGGCTGGCCCCTTCGACTCTTCGCCCCTCAGCTACTTCTCCCCACCAATCTCCCGGCAGATGTACTCGACCGACGGCGGCACGCACGAGCCATGATCCGTGCCTTCGAAGCTGCGGAACTCGATGACGTTGTGGTCGGTCACCGTGCGGATCATCGCAGCCATCAGAGCATTTTCTTCGACCCGCGCCGGCCATTCGAGCTTGGGATCACCACAGAGCAAGTGGATCGGCGGCAGGCGCTGATCGGTGTACTTCAGCGGCGCGTGCTCGTCGAGCGTGATCGGATTATCCCGCTTGAAGTTTGCGGGGCGCGACTTCCCCACTTCGGCCTGTGCTGCTGCAACGATTGCAAAGTGGGTCGTCGCCTGGCCGCTGATCGGAAACAGTCCGGCCAAGTCGGTGTTCTTCAGCTGATGCCGCTCGAGATACTTCGGGTTCATCCCGATCATCATGCCGAGATAGCCCCCCGCAGAATGCCCCGCGACATAGATCCGCGAGCGATCGCCGCCATGCTTCTCCACGTTGGCAAACGCCCAGGCCACTGCGGCAGCCGCATCTTCGATGAAGTCGGGCGCCTTTGCCTGCGGCATCAGCCGATAGTTCGCCGTCACAACTAGAATTTTGTTCTGGGTGAATTCCCGCACCAAATTCTTCTCACCCGCCGTCAGCCCGCCGCCGTGAAACCACACCACCACTGGCAGCTTCTCACCGGGCTCGTGGTCCGGAACGCAAACATCCAGCTTGCAACGCTCGTCGCGATACTCGGCATCGCCACTCCCCCGCCAATCCTTGGGGTAATACGAAACGTCCTTGATCACCTCGGCGGCCGAAGCAGCGGTAACCAAGGACAGGAGCGCGATGCAGAGCGTCGTTTTCAGCAAATTCATGGATGGCTCGCAAAGTAGTAGGCACACTCTGTGTGCCGTCGAATGACTCGGGTCGGGTAGGTCGGGTGGCATGGGCGTCCCCGCCCATGCTGATTGGCGACTAAAGCTTAGCAGCTCGACCAGGGCCGAAATCAAGCCGAGACGCTCAACGCCTGACCGCAACGGTATCTGGCTAAAGGGCTAACTTTGACGGCTGGGCGAGATGCAGGCTGGTGGATGCTTCAGTCTCCTTCTTGAGAGCAAGCACGGGCGAGGACGCGCATGCCACCCACAGGCGCCGAGTTGAAGACTGGCGTAGGAGTGCCACCCGCTGGTACCTACTCCAGCAATCGGTTGGCGTGCCGATTCAGTGGGTTGAGTGAGGTCCCGTCGCGAACTGGGTGCCTCTCGAGCCGAGGTTGCATAGCGACCTCGGCTACCCCTTTTGCGCGGGCTAAGACACGGCACACGGAGTGTGCCTACTACACTTGCGGCTCAGCGGGTTTTCTTCATTTCAAACGGCTTGCCGCCGAGGGCGTCTTTAGCGAACTGGCCCCAGAACGGGGTTGGTTCGTAGGTCCAGTCGCGGATCATCACCGGCGTGGCTTTGGGGTGCAGGCACCAGCCGGTCCAGCTCAGGCGATGCTTCTGGATGAAGCCGAGCATGTCGGGGACCCAGGTGTACGGGTCTTCTTGATCGGATGCGGGGATGAAGTCCATCTTGTGGATGTCGGCGCCCAGTTCGCCGACGAAGATCGGGTGCTTCGCCGCGGTCGGCAGCACCTTCTTTTCCCAGCCCTTATGCCAGTTGTAGGTATGCCACGAGTACATCACACCTTTGCCGGTCTTGTCGTCGAGCGCGTACCCCTCGGCGATGCCCGTGAGGTCGTTGCACCAGAACACGCCGCCGGCGATCAAGACGTTCTTCGCCCCCGTGCTCCGTACCGCCTCGACCAGCGCCTGCATGCCGACGCTCTGGAAGCCTTCGTTCTTCCGCTTTTCTTCCTCGCTGAGGAAGGCCGATTCGTCGGCGCCTTCTTTGTTGCCGACGAAGCCGCCGTTGCGCCACACTTCCCACGACACGCCGTGCGGCTCGTTGAACAGGTCGAAGAGCACGGCGGGATGGTCCTTGTACTTCGCCGCGCAATCCTTCCAAAAGTTGGCGTGCTCCTGAGTCGGCGCACGGAAGCGATGCAGGTCGATCACTAGGTACGCGCCGCGATTGGCGGCGAGCGTGACGGCCTGATCGATGAGGTCGCGGTACTCCTCGCCGCCGGCCTTTTGATACGCGCTTTTGCCGTACCAGAAGGTGTCGTTCATCGGCAGGCGAACGCAGTTGGCTTTCCAATCGTCGATGGCCACGACGACCGACTTGAGCACCTGCTTGTCGTGCGGCAACGTCTCAAGCCCGCCAGCGTTCACGCCTTGCAGCCACACCTCATTGCCCTGCGGATCGTGCAGCCGATTGCCGACCACGCGAACTTCCGCCGGCCATTTCGCCCGATTCGGCGCTTCGCGCGGGACGAATCGCAGCCGCTCCTCTTCGGCGCGAAGCTTGGCCGCGGCGACCAGCGGCTCGGGGGAGGTCGGCCGCAGCACAAAGTCGTCGAGATCGAACGTTCCGGATTGCACTTGGAAGAGTGCCGGCATCAGCACCACCGAGAGCGCATCTTCGGGGACGAGAAACTTCGTGCTGCGCGTGACCCACCCATCAGTATCTTTCTGCGTGTAGACCGGCGACGGCTGCGAGATCTTTTTGCCGTCGACGTCGTGCAGTTCGAGCAGGATGCGGGCATCGAACCAGGGAGCCGAGCCTTTCTTGAGCCACGTAACGCGCTGACGCCAGGTCAGTTCGAGCGCCTCGGCGCCGGCTGGGATATCCACCGGGCGATAGACCATCACCATTTCGCCCGGGGCAGGGGAGACGAGTCGCAGGAAGCGGTTGCCGTCCTCGCTGGCCCACTCGCCCGACTTTGGCCGCGGCCAGGCGTCGGCCCAGCCCTTCTTTTTGGCCTCAGTTTCAAAATCGCCGTTGGTGATCAGATTGTTTTGCTCGGCGAGCAGCTTGGCCGCCTTCGCGCGACGCTTCTCCGCGTCGGCTGCGAGCTTCTCGGACCTCTTTTGAGCGACGACGCGCTCGGCTTCCAGTAGCGGAGCTGCGTCGATCGGCTGGAGGGAAATGTCGTCAAGATCCAGCGTGCCCGCCTCGACCTGAAACAGGCTGGGCATGAACTTGAGCGTCGTTGCGCCCTTCGGGACGACAAACTGCTTCGAGCGCTCGACCCAGCCAGCGGTGTCTTTGCGCGTGGCTGGCGCGGCGGGGGACGGCGAAACTTTCTCGCGCTCCCCATCGAGAAACTCAAGCAGAATGCGAGCATCGAACCAGGCCTGCTTGCCAACCTTCAGCCCCGTGACTCGCTCGCGCCACTTCAGCTCCAGCGCTTCCGCGCCGGGCGGCAGCCGCAGCTCTTGATAGAGCATGATCGTCTTGCCCGGCTCCTTCGCCATCAGTCGCAAGAACCGGTTCTGCCCCTCGTTGCCCCAACTCGCCGCATCGGCCCGCGCCCAACCGTCCGGCCAGGCATCGGCGTCAGCGTCTACTTGAAACTGGCCGTTAGGAATTAGATCGAGTTCAGCGGTTGAACCACGCGAGTAAAAGGCCATCAACAGCAAATACAAGCAAATTCGGCGGCAATTCATGAAAGAAAGGCAATCGGTAGAGGCTTCGAGACATACCAGCATTGTTTGAATGATAACCAGCTGACCGCGGCTCTACTATTGACCTCTGCGCGGCCAAGTAACTGTACGAACGCGGAGTCAGTTTGGATCGTACTGGCTGCATGAGACCAACCGGAAGTGCGGAGGCGCTTGAGGTGCGGCGGCGGGTTGCGGCCCGGATGTTTGCCTTAGGCGAGACGAATGTGGCGGTGGCGGCAGCTTGCGGTGCTTCGCTCTCGGGCGTGAAGGCCTGGAAGCGAGCCTGGCGCGAGGGTGGCGAAGCGGCGCTGGCCGCTCGTCCACATCCGGGACCTGAGCCGCGACTCTCGATCGAGGACCTGGAGCGGCTGGAGCGAATCTTGCTCGCCGGCGCTCGGAAGGCGGGCTTCGACTCCGATCTCTGGACCTGCGCGCGGGT
>Ga0164290_1001898_pt1 | contig 21060 bp, 20 predicted proteins | sample Micstemetagenome_FD_108782 | JGI IMG/M metagenome (GOLD analysis project Ga0164290, IMG submission 108782) | Contaminated culture microbial community from soil near Moab, Utah, USA - Microcoleus steenstrupii SON62 (Illumina Assembly) | ecosystem: Environmental > Terrestrial > Soil > Soil crust... | reverse complement strand
ATCTACAACCTGAAGCTTGAACGCAAGACTGTAATCCTTTTGAGTCCTCCTGCGATAATCCCGAAAGCCTGATTCATTCATATAAGTCAACTTTTGTGTCAACCTATTTTAGGACGAGGCAATGTGTTAGCCGAAAAGAGGGCGGCCTGTCGGCTCCTTTGTCCATTGTTTGAAGGGGGGGCCGTAAAATACTTTACCGCCTCAACTTGCCCCCCAGACACAAATTGTCCGCAAAGCTTCACAAAATCTATCCAATAATAGTTTTTCCATTCGGGGGCTTGCATTGCCCGCTCTCTAAGTCCATTATAGAAATTAAACCCATCAAAATAAAAGACAACCCTATCCATAGGAGCGTAAAGGTAGGGCAAAAAAAAGCCTCCAATTGGAGGCAGAGCTATAATACGGAGACTATAGCGGGGCGTGTCCGAAGACAGTGCAAATGTAGGTTGTTTTTTGAAATAACAAGTGTCGCGTAAAAATTTTTTAACCGCCCGTTTGCACTGTAGCGGGCGCTTCTAGAAAAGCAAGTTCCATGCCACGCCACCTGCGCCCCTTGTTTGGACACCTGTTCGGCCACTTCCCGGAATCAAGCAATAATCCGGGCTGGATTCAAACCTATGATCCGGGCTAAGGCTACCAAAGTGCCTGAGCATCAATTACAGGGGGTGGATGGATTCTAACCTATGATCCTAACCGGATCAGAACCCAGGGCCCACACATTCTACTATACGGAGAAATCTTTATACCTTGATGTTTCACACCACAAACCAACAACCGATGGATTTCAAAGACCAAATCAAGGCGCTAGGTGATCGAGTAGTAAAAATGAAAGATCACATTCTTACAGAAGAAGCTACCAAAAACGCTTTTATCATGCCCTTTATTCAGACGCTTGGGTATGACGTTTTTAACCCCCTGGAAGTCGTGCCCGAGTTCGTAGCAGACATTGGAATAAAAAAAGGTGAAAAAGTAGACTATGCACTAATGAAAGACGGCGCTCCGATCATCCTAATTGAATGCAAACACTGGTCTGCAGACCTCAACCCGCACAACAGCCAGTTATTTAGGTACTTCCATACTACTAAGGCCAAGTTTGGCATTCTAACCAATGGCATTTCCTACCGCTTCTATACAGACCTGGTCGAAGCCAACAAGATGGATGAGAAGCCTTTCTTTGAATTTCGCATCGATGACATAAAGGAGGCTCAGGTCGAAAAGCTAAAGGAGTTTCATAAAAGCTATTTCAACCTGGAGAGCATCATCAATACCGCCAGCGAATTAAAGTATGTGTCTGAATTGCGGGCGCTCCTGGTGCGAGAACTGACAGAGCCTGCCGACGACTTTGTTCGGTATTTCGCAAAAACGGTATACCCTTCTATTGTAACCCCGAAAGTACTGGAACAGTTTCGCGGTTTGGTTAAGCGCTCCTTCCAGCAGTACATCAATGACAGCATCAGCGAACGGCTTAAAACAGCATTAGCCACAGAGCAACAAATAGTAGAGGTAAGGGAACGGGAAGAGGCTGCGATGGTAAGCGAAAGCACCCCCGAAAACAAAGTGCAGACTACGGAAGAAGAGTTGGACGCATTCTATATTGTTCGGGCGATCTTATGCGCCAAAGTCAAGGTAGCCAGGATTGCCCATCGGGACCAACAATCCTACTTTGGCATCTTGCTAGACGATAATAACCGCAAGCCCATTTGCCGACTTCATTTTAACGGTAAGAAAAAGTATGTGTCTTTATTCGACACCGGCAAGGAAGAACGTGTTGAGATCATCAGTAACAGCGATCTCTATGGATATGCTTCAAGGTTGGTTACCACGGTCGACAGTTACGATAAGGCTACAGCGATCAGCACAGGAGAAGCCGGATAAGACTGAATAAGAGCACTAAGTCGAAAAGCCGCCGTTATTGGCGGTTTTTCGATTTGCCCCGGTAAGTCCTACAAATGACGGCTGCATACGAAAGATCCGATCACAGCTGAGTTTAAACTCAACGTACACTTTTCCCTTTCAAACGCCTACCTTGACCCTGAAAACCAACAAGCGTGAGAAAATACCGGTCACTGGCCTGTGCCGCCGCGGCCATCAGTGCCTGCAATGCCCCGAAGACCGCATCCATGTCTTTATGCAGGACTAGGTGGTGTTGCGGCTCCACGACCCCTCCTCGTACCAGTTCATTGCCCTGAGTTTCGATACGCTCACCGGTCGCGAATGGGACCGGCTGTAACTGGCCCGGTATAAACCGGAGCTGCACAGCCTAAGCTACGCCGATTCCCTGAAACAGGCCTACCTGTCCATGGCCGTGGCGGGTGAAAACTTCGCCTCCTTTGAAAACAACAGGAAATGAAAAAGCGCGCTTCGGGAACAGGAGCGTATCGTGGACTCCCTCAGAAGCCATCCTTCCCCACCCGACTCGATTTGCCGGATCAGGGCTGTCGTTGAATTCCGATCAAAGAACGAAAAGGGCTTCCTTGAAAAAACAGGCGCGGTTCTGACTTACTACCCTGCAACCGGAAAAATTACCCGAATGCTGCCTGCTCCCTAAAGCGGCGGGCTGCCGCAGGAAACCGTTTCCGGGAAAAAGGCCGGAAAAATCCTGCACTGTGTCCTAACTTAGTCGTCCCGTTGACCATGCAACCCGAAAACAGAATTCCCTCCGCGCAGGCGCCGGCAGACCCTGCCGAGCAGTTCCGTACCCTCGCCAACTCCATCCACCAACTGGCCTGGATGGCCAATGCCGATGGCTGGATCCATTGGTACAACGACCGCTGGTACGCCTATACCGGTACCAGCCTGGCAGAAATGCAGGGCTGGGGCTGGGAGAAAGTCCATCACCCCGATCATAAGCAGCGGGTCGTAACCTTTGTTACCGAAGCCTGGCAAAAGGGAGAGCCCTGGGAACTGGTGTTTCCATTGCGGCGCCACGATGGTTCCTTTCGCTGGTTCCTGACACGCGCCTTCCCGGTGCGCGATGCAAAAGGCCAGCTGGCCCAGTGGATCGGCACCAATACGGATATCGACGACCAGAAAAAAGCCGAGGCACAGCTGGAAGCCAGGGTGCAGGAACGCACGCGTGCCCTGGAGAGCCAGAACCTGCTGCTCGACAGCATCCTCAATCATTCTTCCAACGGCATATCGGCCACCGAGATGATCCGCGACGAGACCGGCCTGATCATCGATGCCCGTACGATCCTGGCCAACGACGCGGCGATGCGCTTCACCGGCATCCCGCGGGAACTGTACCTCAGCAAAACGGCAACGGAACTGGATCCGGACATTATGAGCTCCGACTATGTGCGTGGCTGCATCCACACCCTCGAAACCGGCGAACCGTCTCTCTCCCAGTACTTCCTGCAGCCTCTCGGCCGCTGGCTGGAACTGAGCACCTCGCGGATGGATGAAGGACACCTGATTCATGTGTTTACCGACGTTACGCCGATCAAGGAAGCGCAACTGCAGCTGGAACGGTACGTAGAGGAACTGCAGCGCTCGAACACCAACCTCGAGGAGTTCGCCTACGCGGCCTCGCACGACCTGAAAGAACCCATCCGGAAGATCCATTATTTCTCCGACCGCCTCCGTGAGCAGCTGAGCGACCGCATGAGCGGGGAAGAGCTCCGCCTCTTTGAGCGCCTGCAACAGTCGAGCAGGCGGATGGGACAACTGATCGATGACCTGCTGACTTATGCGCAGGTGTCGCGCGGGGCGGCAGAACGCATTGAAGTAGACCTGAACGAAGTGCTACGCACCGTGCTCGAAGACCTGGATGTAGAAATACAACAAAAAGGCGCCCGTATTTCTACAAGCGACCTTCCGAAGGTCCTGGGCAACCAGCGCCAGTTTCAACAACTGTTTCAAAACCTTGTCGGAAATGCGCTGAAATACAGCCGTGAGGATCTGGAACCCGAAGTCAGGATCAGCTGCATGAAAGTAAAGGGCGGCGAGCAGCTCCCGCATCTCCCGGGCGACGAAGGCCAGAAGCCCTACTACCGGATTACCGTGCAGGATAACGGCATCGGATTCGAGCAGGGTGATGCCGAACGCATCTTCCAGGTTTTTACCCGGCTGCACGGAAACTCGGAGTTCAGGGGCACGGGCGTCGGCCTGTCGATCGTGCGCAAGGTGGCAGAAAACCACCACGGGTTTGTAAAAGCAGAAGGGGCACCCGGCATGGGCGCCACCTTTATTCTGTTGCTGCCCGCATAAATGCGGTTTACAATTCAACTCATGGGCGTGGCTTCCCCGATGCGCCCGCCTGGCGGGCTGCCAGCAGCATCACCATTTCCATGAAGGTTTCTTCGGCTCCGTTCTCGCGGTTCGACAGTACGTAGATATACAGGTCGTGCTGCGGCAGGTAGCGAAAGGCAGCCTGAAAGCCCCGCACACCTCCGTTGTGTCCGCGCAGCTCCAGCCCCATGGGCGACTCCACCATCCAACCCAACCCATAATTGACGAAAGGCGGCTCTCCGGCCGGGTGAACGGCAGGCTTCCACATCGTATCCCGCCAGGCCTGTGACAGATAGCCGTTCCGCACAACCCGCCGCACGATCCGATGCAACTCGCCAGCCGACAGGAAAAGGCCACCGGCGGCCGAAAAGTAGGAGGGATCGTTGCCTTCCCCTTCTACCCAGGCCCCCTTGTCGTTGCGATACCCGGTGGCACGTGGCGCCTTGGCGGCACGCTGCACGCCTGCCGGACGCAGCAAACGCTCATCAAGCAGCCGGGCATAGGAGCTGCCCGTCTGATGTTCGAGCAACTGCCCCAGCACGATGAAGCCCGCATTGGAATAACCATAGTCCAGCCCGGGCCTGTCGCGCAGCGGTTTCAGCTGCTGCACGAGGCGGAAGTGATCGGCAGTGCTGCGGGTGCGTTGCGGGTCATAAGCAGGGCTGTCAAAGAAATCGCCCAGGCCGGCCGTATGACTCAGCAGCTGCCGGGCGCTGATGCTGCGGCTGTTCGGGAAACTGTCGGAGGCCGGCAGGTATTCCGCCACCGGGCGGTCGAGCGACAAACGGCCCGCAGCTACCTGCTGCAGCACCAGCAATCCGGTAAGCGACTTGCCGATGGAGCCGATATTGAAGCGCGTGCTTCCGGTTATGGGCGCACCAGTGTTCACATTGGCCACACCATAATGCTGCTGAAAGAGCGTTTTCTCCCCCTGAATGATCAGGATCGTTCCCTGGAACCCGCGGTTGCGGGCATGCTGGCCGAGGCTGTCTAACTCCGACAAAGTAAAAACGGACTGTGCCTTTGAAGAACCGGTCTGCAGAAGTACCGCCGTGAGTAAGGGCAGAAACCTGTAAAGAAGTGGACGTTTCATATTGTTCTTTCGCAGGTCTGACGATATCTTTTAAAACAGCGTTACCTGGTAAAGCTTGTTTGTGTACCAGCGGCAGGCAGAAGATTCAGCGCAGTCTGATTTTTACATGTCGCACAGCGATACAAACAGACAGGCGCATCGCTTGCGGCGATACCAGGATCCGGAGCAAGGCGTATCACAGCTCCTTCAGGAGGCGGATTTCACTGCGGTACAAAAGCAACTTTCCTTCATTCTCCAATTGCTTGAGCAAACGCGAGACGACCACCCGCGAGGTAGCCAGGTCCTCCGCAATCTCCTGGTGCGATACCCGGATCAGTTTCGATTGCGCCAGTCTTTCTTTTTCCCGGAGATAATCGGACAGGCGTTGATCGAGCTTATGGAAGGCGATGCTCTCCACTGTTTTCAGCAGTTCGGAAAAGCGCTCGTTGAAGCTCCTGATAATGTAATGCCGCCAGGATGGATAGGTGCACAGCCACTCATCGAGCTTGCTGTGTGGAATGCCCACAATCTCCACATCGTCCTCTGCCACCGCTTTCACTTCGCTTTTCCGCGCTTCGAGGCAACAGGTGTAGGCCATCGAGCAGCTTTCATTCTGCGACAGGTAATACAAAAGCAGCTCACGGCCACTTTCGTCTTTACGCAGCACTTTGATCGTACCGCTCAGCACGAACGGCATCATCCGGATATACTTGCCGTAATCGACGATCAGATCGCCTTCGCGAAAGGAACGAAAGAGACCGAATTGGTGCAGCTCGGTGATCAGCGCCGGCTCAAAAAGCGCTTTCAGATGGTCAAGAGGGGCGTGCATGTGCATAGATGGGATGCCTGAAGGTACAAAAACCCGTTTCAGCCGATCTACGGTGCATCCCTGAGCGGGTTTGGGTGACAGGCCCATGTGCATCAGTGGGGCAGTCGCTCGCGGAAGTAGCCATACAGCCAGGTGCCCGCCAGGGCAAAGAAGAGCGTGACCACCATCGCCGGTGCACCCGATCCGATCTGCGTAAAGAGCGGCCCCGGACAGGCGCCGGTCATCGCCCAGCCACAACCAAACAAAAGACCGCCATAGATCTGTCCTCTGCTGAAAGTTTTCGGCTGAATGCGCACCGGCTCTCCGTAAACCGTTCGCAGCCCGAAGCGCCTGATCAGTGCTACCGAAACCATTGCCGTGATGACGGCACTTCCGATGATACCATACATGTGAAAGGACTGCAGGCGGAACATCTCCTGTATGCGGTACCAGCTGATGATCTCCGCTTTCACGAACAGGATTCCGAACACCAACCCCACCAGTGTGTATTTCAGGTTGTAATACCACGGATGCTTCAACACACTTTCGTTGATGCACATAGCGTCCTGCGACCTCAGGTCATGGTCGTTCGTAGTAGGTTGTTTCTCCCGCCTGGATGCGTCTGAATGCATGGGATCATTGAAGTTTGAGGATGAGGGGAAGCAGCACGTTGGCCATCAAAAAGCCGCCGGCCATAAAGCAGCAGGTTGCCACCAGGGAGGGCCACTGCAAGGTGGAGAGTCCCATAATGGCATGACCACTGATGCAGCCGCCGGCATAGCGGGTACCGAAGCCCACCAGCAGTCCGCCCCCGGCCATCAGCAGCAGGCTGCGTACACTGCCCAGCGCGTTCCAGCTGAACAGCTGCCGCGGTACCAGCTGGCTGTGATCGCTGATACCATAGGTCGCCAGTTCGCGACTTAATTCGGGATGCAGCCCAATGGGTGTTGCGGCCGACAAGACCAGGGCTGCAAAAACGCCGCCGAAGAAAAGGCCCAGAACAAAGAACAGGTTCCAGGATTCCTTCTTCCAATCGTATTGAAAGAAGGGAACCTTTGCCGGAAGGCAGGCAGCGCAGATATGCCGGAGCGAAGAACTGATGCCGAAAGACTTGTTGCCGATCAGTAGTAATACGGGTACCGGCAGCCCGATCAGCGGTCCGGCCACATACCAGGGCCAGGGTTGTTTCAACCAGTCGATTAAATTCATGAACAACGCTATTTGCAACAGGTAAGGAGAATTCAGGACAGCCGGCGTTTTACCTGCTGCCAGGAGCCGCCGTTGGTTACCGGAGCGATGCCATTCGCTTGCAGCAGCGACTTTGCCATCCCACTGCGGTTGCCGCTCCGGCAAAAAACAATGATATGCTTCTTATTCCGAAACTGGTGCAACTGAAAGGGCACCCGGTCGAGTGGAATATTAACGGAGCCGGGCACATGGCCTTCGGCGTACTCAGCCGGAGTGCGTACATCCACCAAAAATGCACCTTCGGCCACCCGTGCTTTAAGGTCAGCGGAAGACGTACCGCCTCCAAAAAGATTCCTGAAAAAGTTCATAAGATTCGCATATTACAGGTAAAAGAAACGATTATCAGCGCTGGAATCAGGTAGCATTCCGCAACAAATCCACCAATGCCTGCCGGGGCACCACACCGCTTTATCGCCACAAAACCTTGCCCTTCCGGAACAGGATCAGCGTTGGAACGCCCTGTATCTGCCAGGCAGCTGCGGCCTGCGGGTTGCGGTCTACGTCGATCTTGATATTCACGGGAACAAGAACCTATAAAACTACAGTCTGTAGCCACTGCCTGTTTGGTCAGGATACCGTACGCTGGCAGGCCGATTCCGTACAGGGCAGGCCGGTCGTACGCAATGCATCGAAGCCACCCGCTACCTCGGAAAAATTCCGGTACCCACGGGCCTGCAGGATGGAGGCCGCGATCATACTGCGGTAGCCCCCGGCGCAATGCAGGTAAAAGTGACGTTCAGGATCAATTTCCCGCATCCATTCGTTGATATAGGCCAGCGGCCTGGAAGCGGCCTGCTCCAGATGCCCGGCGGCATACTCGCCTTCGCGACGCACGTCAATCACCAGGTCTTGCTTCAGGTCGAGTTCACGGAGCAGCTGCTCCGCAGAAATACGATGTACGATATCTGCCTCTTTTCCGGAAGCCATCCATGCGGGGAAGCCACCTTCGAGATAACCCAGCACCTGGTCGAAACCAACACGGCTGAGGCGGGTAACGGCTTCTTCTTCGGTGCCGGGCTCGGTCACCAGCAGAATCGGCTGCTGCACGTCGACAACGAGGGCTCCTACCCAGGGCGCAAAATCGCCGCTGAGACCGATGTTGACCGACTGTGGTATAAAACCTGTCGCAAAATCGGATGCGGGGCGCGTATCGATGATCAGCGCTGCTGCTTCCCCGGCGGTGGCCTCGAATGCATCCGGTGCGAGCGGGCGCAGGCCCCGGCACAGCACTTCCGTAAAAGCGGTATAGCCCTGCCGGTTCATGGCCACGTTGTGGGCAAAGTACCGGGGCGGCGGTGTGAGGCCCTCGGTTACTGCCCTGATGAAAGAGGCGCGGTCGGGCTGATGGAGTGCATAATTCACCCGTTTCTGATTGCCCAGCGTGTCTACCGTTTCCTTCATCATGTTCTTTCCACAGGCACTGCCGGCGCCGTGGGCAGGATATACGATCACGTCGTCTGCCAGCGGCAGGATCTTTCGGGTAATGCTGTCATAAAGCAGGCCGGCCAGCTCCTCCTGTGTCATAGACGCCGCCTTTTGCGCCAGGTCGGGTCGTCCAACATCACCCAGAAAGAGTGTATCTCCCGTAAACAGGGCGTGATCCCTGCCGCTTTCGTCCCGCAGCAGGAAGCAGGTGCTTTCGAGTGTGTGCCCGGGTGTGTGCAGCACCACCACCTTCAACGTACCTATGCTGAAGGCCGCGCCGTCGGGAGCCGACACGTAGTCAAAATCCGCATACGCCTTCGGACCATATACGATGGTGGCGCCGGTTTGCCGCGCGAGGTCCACATGCCCGCTCACGAAATCAGCATGGAAATGCGTTTCGAAGATATACTTCAGCCGGACGCCGTCTTTGTGCAGCCGGTCGAGATAAGGTTGTACCTCGCGCAACGGATCAATGATCGCGGCCTCACCATTGCTGCTGATATAGTAGGCACCCTGCGCCAGACATCCGGTGTAAATTTGTTCGATATGCATAAGAAGGTAGTTACCCTGCAAAAGTCCTGTGCCCGCTGATGCCTGTAGGTAACTTATGTTGCTTTCGGATGTAACCGAGGTTACGCAGCAGGCTCCTGCGAATGCCCACCTTTGGGCGATGGTATTTACCGGATATCTGGCTGCCTTGCTGATTGGCGTTACGCTTGGTCTGATCGGGGGTGGTGGCTCCATCCTCACCCTGCCCGTGTTGGTCTATCTCTTCCGGATCGAACCGGCACTGGCCACTTCCTATTCGCTGTTTCTGGTCGGAAGCACCAGCGTCATTGGCGCCTGGCAGAACCACCGGCTGCGCCAGGTATGTTTCCGTACGGTATTGCTCTTCGGCAGCACGTCGGTGATAGCTGTGTTCAGCGTGCGGCGCTGGGTGCTGCCGGCCATTCCCCTGCAACTGGGTTCCATCGGTGAACTGCCGCTCACCAGGAACGGACTAACAATGGTGCTCTTTGCCTTGCTGATTTTATGGGCCTCGCTTTCGATGATCCGGGGCCGGAGAAAAGAAACGGCACAACCGTTGGCGCCGCAGCCGGGTGCCCATGCCCGACTGCTGCTCTATGGCGCCGGCATCGGCATGGTCACCGGATTTCTGGGCGCCGGCGGTGGCTTTCTCCTCATTCCGGCGCTCGTGCTGCTGCTGCGGCTACCGATGAAAACGGCAATCGGAACCTCCCTGCTCATCATCGCGCTCAACTCGCTGATCGGCTTTACAGGTGATATCGGCCAATATCCTATCGACTGGCGCCTGCTTGGACGGCTATCCCTGCTATCCGCAGGCGGCCTCTTCATCGGCATGGCTTTGGGCCGGCACCTGCCGGGAGAAAAACTGCGCAAAGGCTTCGGCTGGTTTGTGCTGCTGATGGGCATCTTTGTACTGCTGCGCCAGCTGGTCTGAATGGCAGCAGGCCGGGCATGCCGAAGAGCTCGAGTTACAACATCGTCTCCGGACAGCGGTATTCCGTCAGCAGGGCATCCGCCTTCTTAAGCGCAGCGAAGCCACCCCGTATTTCTACAAAGTTCCGGCAGCCGCGAGACCGCGCTATGGAAGCGAAAATCATGGAACGATAACCACCGGCACAATAGAAGCAGCTCATTACCGAAGCATCGATCAGGGCCAGGGAGTCATTGATGTAATCGAGCGGGGCATTGATGGCGCCCTGCACATGCTCGCTGTCGAATTCGCTTTTCTTCCGTACGTCTACGAGTTGCAGAGCCGGATGCACCTGCTTCCAGGCGCCGAGGTCTTCGGCGTCGATCCGGCGGATGCCATCAACCGGGCGGCCCGCCGCCTTCCAGGCATCGAAGCCTCCCTGCAGGTACCCCAACACATTATCCAGACCGACCCGCGAAAGGCGATGAATCGTCTCTGTTTCGCGGCCCTCTGCCACAACAAGGAGGATGGGCTGTTCGAGATCGGCGATCAGCGCGCCGGCCCAGGGTGCAAAAGCACCGTCGATGCCGATGTTGATACTCCCCGGAAGGAAGCCCGCTGCAAAGTCCTCCGCGGAGCGCACATCCAGTACCAGTGCTTCTTTTTCTTCGGCCACAGCTTTGAAACTGGCCGGCGGCAAGGGCCGAAGCCCGTTCAGCAGCACATCCGCAACCGGTTGGTATCCGCCGATATTGCGCAGCACATTTGCCGGGAAATAAGCAGGAGGCGGCGTCAATCCGTCGGTAACCCTCGCGATAAAGGCCGCACGGCTCAGCCCGGGCTGCAGGGCGTAATTCACCTGCTTCTGATGACCGAGGGTGTCGCTGGTTTCGCGGCTCATGTTCTTGCCGCAGGCACTGCCCGCACCATGACCGGGATAAACGACGATATCATCGGCCAGCGGCAGCAGCTTCCGGTGCAGGGAATCGTAGAGCATCCCGGCCAGCAGGTCCTGCGTCAGCTCCGGCATCACCTTCTGCGCCAGGTCGGGACGCCCTACATCGCCGATAAAAAGTGTATCCCCGCTGAACAGCGCTACCTCTTTTCCGTTTTCATCCATCAGCAAAAAGCAGCTACTCTCCAGGGTATGACCAGGCGTATGCAGTACCCGTATTTTTACGGATCCCAGCTGCAGCTCCTCACCATCGGCGGCAATATGTGCTTCGAAAGCCGGCTGCGCCGTAGGCCCATAAACGATGGTCGCCCCCGTCTGACGCGCCAGTTCGAGATGGCCGCTGACGAAGTCGGCATGAAAGTGGGTTTCGAGCACATAGCGGATGCGGGCGCCGTTGCGGGCGGCACGTTCGAGGTAAGGGCCAGGCTCCCGCAGCGGGTCGATGATAGCAGCCTCGCCATTGCTCTCAATGTAATAGGCGCCCTGGGCCAGGCAGCCGGTATAGATCTGCTCAACGGTCATCTTCGGTTGTTTTGAACACCGAAAGTGAGCCAGGCGGCCCGTCTGGCAACTGATGGCCGTCAGCCCGCGGGCTGATTCAGGACCCATGACCCGGAAACTGCCGGTCACAATGAGCCTGGTCTGCCCGTAAATTGCAACAAAACAAAAGCGCGTATGAAATGTCCCAACTGTGATGTAACCCTGGTCATGGCCGACCGGCAGGGCGTGGAGATCGACTATTGCCCGCAATGCCGGGGTGTATGGCTCGACCGGGGCGAGCTCGACAAGATCATCGAACGCTCGGCCGAACTGGAACAACGAATTGCTCCGCCCCAGCAGCAGGCGCCGCCCCCGCAGCAAACGCCTCCGCCGCCTCCCTACCAGCAACCATCCTACCAGCAGCCGCCCGCGCAGGATCCTTACTACCCGAACGATCCCCACCGAAAAGGCTACGATCCCTATTACAAGCACAAGAAAAAGAAAGGCTTCCTGGGTGAGTTCTTTGACTTCGACTGACCTGGCTCGGGGCTTCCCTCCCAATAAAAAGTCAAAAGTCAAAACCGCACACCGATCTGTCCCGATAAGGGAGTCAGATGCCGCTATCTTTTTGACTTTTGACTTTTACACCAAGGCTAAAAGATCGGCTTCACCGCCTGCTGCGGCGGGGCGCTGTAGTCGATGGAAACCATGGGTGCCCGGCCCCGGATCAATCCGCCGGAGCTTTGCACCTCGCGCTTCAGCACCACCCGGTGCACGCGCGACAACAAGACATCGTTTTTAGGGTCATAATAAAAGCTCTGCTCGATACCGTAGCCGTTGACGGTCGACGGATCGAGTGTAGATTCGGCGACCTGAAGCGTCGTGATGTTCGGGTCGTTGACGTCGTAAACGGTGATCGTATCGCGTACGGTGAGTTGTTCCATCAGCTTTTTCGGACTGACCACCGGACGGCGCTCTTCGTCAACCATTTCGTTACGCAGGCGGATCCTGCCTTTGCCGGCATCCGAAAGGATGCGCTGGAACGGATTGGGTTCCTGGTAGGTCAGCACCTTTTCTTCGCCCGGCCCGGGAACATTCCGGAAATTGAAATAGTAGTTGACCTGTGCCGTGCCGAGGTACACCAGTTGCTTCGGATCGCTCGCCGGTTTTTTTCCGCCGCCGTGAAACGAGCTCCGGAAGCTGGTGTACCAGTGGCCACCTGATGAATCCACCTCGCGTCCGACGGGGCTCACCAGGATATTATCGACAAAAAAGCGTCCGGCCTTGTAATAAACCAGTTGGCGCAGCTGAAACAGCTCAAGTCCGGGCGCGCAGGTATCGCAGGCAAAGCCATGATTACGGGCCGTATCGATGAAGCCCCGAAGCGCATAGGGCACATTGCGTTCGATCAGCCGGCGTTCGATGTGCAGGCGCTGCGGGGCAGGCAGCCCGCCAGGAGCGGCCACACGGCGCTTTACGGAGAAGGGTACTGTTCCGGGCTCATAAACGCTCAGTGCGCCGGCGGCAAGCCGTTCGCGGTAAAAAGCGTTCAGACCCTGTGTCAGGCTGCGGGGCACGAGTGCCACTACCTTTTCGGCTTCCGCGGCCCAGCTGATCGACGTATCGGCATGCAGGAAGCTTCCGTAGTTCCGTTCCGGTTGCGCCATCACCACCATAGCCGGCAGCAGCATTACGCACGTAAGGGCAGTTTTCATGGAGAGATTTAAAACGAATATATTGTTTTCGGCCCTTGCCCTCTTTCCGGTTCCGAACGCGGATGCGACCTGCTTTGCTGGCTGCTGCCCGCCGGAGATACCACAAACGGAGCGGTCTGGCAACAATGAAGAGCAGGAGCACGAAACCCCGGCAACGCCGATATTCCTATCTTCGCGGGGCCCCGGGCGTTAACCTTTCCTTAACCACGGGCACAATACATTTGTCGACTTAAGTCTAATTATGAGAAAACTCTTTCTGCTGGCGCTGGCACTGTTCACATCCGGTGTGCTGCTGGCCCAGACCGATTCTGTTGTGAAGCGCAGCATTACTTCCAGCCGTGGCCTCCCCAAAGGCAACGACTACTTTATCATCCAGCTCGGCTACACGCAGTGGGCCGGACGTCCGGACACCATCACCACCGGTGGCCTGCCCCGCACGCTGAACATCCACTTCATGATGGCCTTCCCCTTCCGCACGAACCCGCACTTCAGCACGGCCGTCGGTATCGGTATCGGCTCCGACAATATGTTCTTTAAAGACACCGACATCCGTCTCCGCGACGCGGCCAACCGCATCGCTTTCCGTGATGTGTCGGATACGAACCACTTCAGGAAGTACAAGCTCACCACCGATTACCTGGAGGTACCGGTGGAACTGCGCTATTCTTCGCGTCCCGACGACGATGCCCGCAGCTTCAAAGTGGCCGTTGGTCTGAAGCTGGGACTGCTGTTGCAGGCGAAAACCAAGGGCAAGAATCTGCAGGACCGCAACAATCAGACGATCAACGAGTATAAGGAGAAGGAATACAGCCGCCGCTTTTTCAATGGCAACCGCCTCGTGGGCAGTGCCCGCATCAGCTATGGCCATTTCGGACTCTTTGCCACCTACCAGATCTCTCAGCTCTTCAAGGAAAACATGGGACCGGTCGTGCGTCCTTTTACGATGGGACTGACGCTCTCGGGTCTCTGATCAGCATCGAACATTTTGAAAAGGCCGCCTTCGGGCGGCTTTTTTATGCCTGTTGCCCCTGCTTATTGCTCCCGCCTGCGCCCTGGCTTCAGCGCCGGCGGCACACCGCTCACCCTTCACGATTCACGTTTAAGGTTTCACCGCTCACCTGCTTACCGCTGATCGTCTCCGGCCGCCATAGCTTTAGCGACGGCGGCCCACCTCCCATCATCCCGGCAAAGCGTTTGCGTTACCTTTGATCTTTATGATCGACAAGCAGAAAAAAATAGCCGAAGAAGAGCGCGCAGTGCTGGTAGGCGTAGTGCAGAAGGAACAAACGGAAACACAGGTACAGGAATACCTCGACGAGCTGGCCTTCCTGGCCGAGACCGCCGGCGCGGTCACCGTAAAGCGCTTCTTACAGAAGCTGGCACGACCGGAGCCCCGCACCTTTGTGGGTAAAGGAAAGCTGGAGGAGATCCGCGACTACGTGAAGCAGCACCAGATCGAACTGATCATCTTCGATGACGAGCTAACGGGCGCACAGATCGGCAATATCGAAAAGGAAACAAAGGTCAAGGTCATCGACCGTTCCGACCTGATCCTCGACATCTTCGCCCGCCGCGCGCAAACGGCGCAGGCCAAGGCGCAGGTGGAGCTGGCGCAATACCAATACATCCTTCCCCGCCTTCGCGGCATGTGGACCCACCTGGAACGTCTGGGTGGCGGTATCGGCACACGTGGTCCGGGTGAGACGGAAATTGAGACCGACCGCCGGATCATCCGCGAAAAGATCTCCCTGCTGCGCAAACGCCTCAAGGAAATCGATAAGCAGGCCTTCACCCAGCGTAAAGACCGCGGGGAGCTCATTCGCGTGAGCCTGGTCGGGTATACCAACGTGGGCAAGAGCACGCTCATGAACCTGCTCAGCAAAAGCGAGGTGCTGGCTGAAAACAAACTCTTCGCCACCCTCGACACCACCACCCGCAAGATCGTGTATGAAAACACGCCCTTCCTGCTCAGCGACACGGTAGGCTTCATCCGCAAGCTGCCGCACCACCTGGTGGAGAGTTTCAAGAGCACGCTCGACGAAGTGCGCGAGGCCGACCTGCTGCTGCACGTGGTAGACCTCAGCCATCCGCAATATGAAGACCAGATGGGCACGGTCAATAAAACCCTCCAGGAGCTGAAATCCTTTGAAAAGCCCATTCTCGTCATCTTCAACAAGCTCGACGAATATACCCGTAAGACCTTCGATGCCTGGCTGGAGGAGGATACAAAACAGGAGATCCTCCGCGACCTCGAAGAACGCTGGCAGCGGGAGACCAACGGCAATGCCCTCTTTATTTCGGCCACGGAGCGAATGGGCATCGAGCAGTTGCGGGCCCGGGTATTGGAGAAAGTGCGTGAGTTGTACCGGATACGGTATCCGTATAAAACGGAATTTTTTTACTGAATTCAAAAATCAAAATTCAAAATCGCATCCGTGACAATTCTTCCGGCAGCGAAGTGTTCTTTTAACATCAGCAGTTTGCAGCCTGCCGAAAGTGTGCCGCGGAAACTGCTTGACTTTTGATTTTTGATTTTTGCCTTATGAAAGAGTGGATCAAAATCGCCGAATCGCCCGAAGAGTTGCTCTGGAACGATCGTAATCTCGCCGAGATCGAAGCGGGGGGGCGCTCCTTTTGCCTGGCCCGTCACGAAGGAAAGCTCTATGCGGTGGCGCCGAAGTGCCCGCATGCCTCCGGGCGTTTCGTGCATGGATTCATCGACGGGCAGGGCAATGTGGTGTGTCCGCTGCATCGCTACAAGTTTTGCCTGGAAAACGGGCGCAACGTGACCGGCGAAGGCTATCACCTGAAGCGCTGGCCCGTGGAAATACGGGAAGACGGCGTATTTTTAGAATTGCAAAAGGGGCTGTTCGGATTCAGCTGAAATTACAGCTCAGCTTTCCGGCATCATTTTGGATTGTATTTTCACTGTATGAAGTGCTCGCTCAGGAAACCGGTGCAAACGCAGCATGTCGCCTACGTGGTACGCGACCTCAGCGATGCGTTCACCTGGTCGTTTCCCGAGTTTCTTCCCTTCTGCCCCCACCTCTACTACTTTTCCAGCTTTAAAGCGTATCAGGATCATTCCGGCTGTTGACACCGGTTTGTGAAGCCGGTGTCTCCTTTCACCTGGTTATCCCTGACTTTTTACGCTTTAATCACCGGATTATGTTTGCCCTTACGTATGCCGCTCTTTTATTCGGCCTGATGGCCTTTCCTTTATATGCTTTTCATCAATACAGCCGTCGTGCCCGCACCCGGCAACAGCGTGCCCTGCGCCTGCAGCTGCAGGAATTTGCCGGCCAGCATGGCCTGAAACTTTCCTGCGAGGAACTGCTTCCCGACGCGATCATTGGTCTCGACGGCCAGCAGCGACAGCTGCTGGTGCTGCATCCCGAAGCGGAAGGACCGGCCGTTGCCGAGGTACTGCCCCTGGAAGCACTGCGTTGCTGCTCGATAGAGTCGGAGCCGCTCTCCGAAGATGCCGGCGCCGAAGATGCCGGCGACCGCGTTGTGTTGCGCCTCGATGTGGCGGGCCGCTCGCCAAAAGAAATTCTGTTTTACGAAGGCCGCCGGGGCCCGGAGGCCGATCAGTGCGCCCACCGCGCCCGCCGGTGGCAGGTGCTGCTGACGAAGATGCAGCCCGGCTGATGCGGTCGCGGGTGTTGCATTGCTCCAGAGGCTGCTGGTTACCTTGGAAAGGGGTATTGGTTTGGAACCTGCGGTACCGGCACCTCGCTCCGGGAAGGCATAACGCTCCGGAAGCCAGTCACTTACCGCTTTAAACGCTGTAAATTTTTTTTTGGGCGGACAATTGTTTTAAAATCAAATCCCCTATTTTTGCTGTCCCGAAACGCAAGGGCTGGCTCCACGGTCCGGAAAATGAGGGAAATTCCTCCTTAGCTCAGTTGGTTAGAGCATCTGACTGTTAATCAGAGGGTCTCAGGTTCAAGTCCTGAAGGGGGAGCCATAATAGACAGGAGGTCATTTTCGACCTCCTGTTTCTTTTTAGACCTCTCCAAACCCTTACTGGTATTGAGTAAGACTTGAACGGGGATAGAAAATGGGGTGGTTGCAACTTTCCCTTTTTCTAAAACGAGTTTTTCACAAAAGATGCAACCAAGGATCTTCTTCTTGGTCTTCCCGTCCGACTTCCGATAAAACCCGACAATATCCCCCAATAAGGGTACCGTCTTGGAGATGTAGGTCTTGAACGTACTTCCTTGAGCGACCAATAGTTCCTTTTTAGAACGGAGTCTGATGAGTTCCGTTTCAACCATAGTTTTCATTTCAAAGAAGTCATTCCCATTCAGATCCCCATCCATGAACTTCAATCGGATATTAGACTTCCGTGCTTCATACTTCTCAATATCCTTTTCGACTTTATCCAACTCCGCTCTTCGAACTACGCCTTCTTTACTGAATACTTTTTCCAATACCTTTTTGTAGCTCTCGACTTCCCGGGCTGTGACCGATACCTGTCCCAAAACCGCTTCTATCGACACATGGACATCGGCAACCCGATGCCGTTGATGTTTGTCACATTTGGTGCAGAGATAGTAGTGGTGAAGTTTACCGTTCCTCCCTCTTGCCGCATAGGCCGTGAGTGAGGTCCCATGCACCGGACACTTTAGGTACCCCTTGAGGGGGTACAGGTCTGTTTTGTCATCATGAAACTTCATATTCCTTTTCCGTCCGGCAAGAACATCATTCGCCTTGACAAAAAGTTCCTCGGAGATCAACGCCGGGTGAAGACCAGTTACAATCTGCGGTGGTTCCTTCTTCCACGCCTTCACGAAAATCTTACCTGTGTATGCAGGATTCCGGATAATGTTGAGAAACGTTTGTTTTGCGACCTTAACTCCTTGAGTTCCCAGCCACCTTCTAACCTCTTCCGCCGAGTAGGAACCAGACGCCATCCGTTCAAACGATTCTGTAATCAGCATTGCTTCTTTGTTCGGAATGAGGGTTGACTTCTTGTCTACCTTCTGGTTGGTGTACCCACGCGGAGGGGTACCAGTCCAACAACCCTCCAATCGTGCTCGTCTTGACCCTTCGATGGTTCGCATGGAGTTTTTGTCATTCTCTACTTCAGGGATTGTCAGGTAGATACTGAGTAGCATCTTTGAATCAGGGTTATCCAAATCCAAAGGTTGTTCCACCGTCATCACAGTAACTCCCATTTTCCTCAATTGCTGAATAACCGTCATGGCCTCGTAAGCATTGCGGCTGAATCTATCCCAGCGCAGACAGAGAATACCATCAACCTTCCCTTTGTTCTTCTTCAGGTAGAGGATGATCTTTTTCCATTCTGGCCGGTCAAAGGTCTTTGCGGAGTAATCCTCCGTATAAACCCCAATGATGTTATGGCCGTTCATTTCGCAGAACTTTGTCATGACCGCCTCTTGATGTTGGAGGCTAAATCCACGGTCGGCTTGATCGTCAGTACTCACCCGCTTGTAACAGATAATATTCATATCAAATGGTTATTGCTTAACAACATTATTCTCTGTGAAGTCGGCACGGTTGACTTCTCTATGATGAGTTGTCCCCATCAAATAGCGCGATCTAAAACCTCATTCGCTTTGACATATAATTCTTCTGAAATAATTGGAGGGTGTAAACCCAACACTAATTGCGCCGGTTCATTCTTCCACCCTTTAACATTGATTCGGCCAAAATATACCGGGTTGCGGATGATGTTGAGGAAGCTTCGCTTCGCCATTTTGATACCTCGGTCACCGATCCAGTTTCGAACTTCTTCTGCAGAGTGTGATCCGGAAGCCATTCTTTCGAAGGCCTCCTTAATGAGACAGGAATCTCGATTAAGCTTCAAAGTCGACTTTGTGCCGTTGCGAGTATTGTTATAACCCCTCGGTGCGCAACCTGTCCAGCAGCCTTCCAACCGGGCCCGCCTCGATCCTTCGATCGTTCGCATCGAATTCTTGTCATTCTCCGCTTCCGGGATTGTCAAGTAGATACTCAGTAGCATCTTGGAGTCCTCATTCTCCAAATCCAAGGGTTGTTCAACCGTCATTACGTTTACCCCCATTTTTCTCAGTTGCTGAATGACCGTAAGTGCTTCATACGCGTTCCGGCTAAATCTGTCCCAACGCAGACAGAGAATACCGTCGACCTTTCCATTGTTTTTCTTGAGGTATTGGATAATCTTCTTCCACTCTGGCCGGTCAAAAGTCTTTGCGGAGTAGTCCTCTGTGTAAATGCCGATAATGGTGTGACCATTCAATTCGCAGAACTTTGTCATGACCGCCTCTTGGTGTTGGAGACTAAATCCACGATCTGCTTGGTTATCGGTGCCAACACGCTTGTAAATGATGATGTTCATGTTTATGGGGTTTTAATTGATGACGGGCTAATATCCAGCGGATCATTGTGATCCGCATCAACTTTACTTGCCAGAAAAGATTGATATTCGATCTGGGCGAGCCTGCTGAACAGAACTTCCAGCGAATCCTGTGTAGCTCCCGACAGAACCTCTTCTGTTTGATCGGGAAAGGTTTTCTTTGATGACATGGTGTTTTCATTTTAAAATGACCTTATTTCACGCACAGAAGGGTACTGGAGGGTGTTAAACCCCCAATGAAGGAAGTACTCGTTGTTGGGAAGAAAGGGTCACCAGTGGGAGATTTGACCCCTCTGGCGAGATTTGGAGAAGTCGTAAGTGCTTACGACAAATTATGCCGCCTGTTTGAGTTGGTCATCAAGTCCGTTTTGGAGATACCACTCAGACCTTTTGATGGCGAACTCGACCGAAAGAGGATCAACATCATAACCAATAACCTTTCGGGCCATTGCCAGACCAATAGCTACCGTTCCGGAACCGAGGAACCCATCGAGAAGGGTTGCCCCCACCCGTGAATACGCTTCAATGAAAATCCGATAAACCTCGGCAGGGCAAGGAGCATCATGCTTGAAGTCCATATCGATTTTCTCAAGTTCATTATGGTTGAAAGCGGCTGTTGTAATTACATTGGTAATACAGGTTTGGGGGCTGGTAATGTAATAACCATCACTTACGGTCTTTTTCGCTTTCAAACCTTTTGTCTTCGCAACTTCAAGTACCTCCTTGAAGTAAGGTTCAGCTCCGGGCTTGTAGGCGACAATGATTCTTTCGTAAGTGTTCCGGAAACGGAACTCGTGAGGTGCGAACTTTTGATTTTTCTTATTCCAAATGACTACATCAACAATCAGAAACCCAAGGAGTTTCAGGATTCTTTCCACTTCGGTACATACGCCTTGGTAACCATTCTGGTAGGTTTCACCGATAATAGTAACCAGTACTCCGCCCGGCTTCAGTTTCCTGTATTTCTCAGCCATGAAACCCTTGAGATTATTCAGGTATTCTTGCAACGTTTGTTCGACGCCCAGCTCCATTTCATCCTGATTCCGATACACCCGCTGGCCCCAGTAAGGTGGTGAGTCGATTGCCAGATCCACGCTGTTATCCGCTACTTCATCCATCTGAAGACTCGACTTACAATAGTACTTATATGGCCCCTCAGAATGTCCAACAGTTTTGAGAAACGATTTGGCCTGCTCTGTCTCTGTAAGCTCCCCCTAAAATAGTACGTTTTGAAAGTAGACGATTTGCTTTCTAATTTTAAAACGTCAATTATGAAAAAGAGCAATTTTTCACCTGCGCAGATTGCAGGCATTTTGAAGGAGTTT